>Ga0182013_10000224_pt1 | contig 76054 bp, 66 predicted proteins | sample 612S2MmetaG_FD_120487 | JGI IMG/M metagenome (GOLD analysis project Ga0182013, IMG submission 120487) | Permafrost microbial communities from Stordalen Mire, Sweden - 612S2M metaG | ecosystem: Environmental > Terrestrial > Soil > Wetlands > Permafrost | place: Sweden: Stordalen | collected... | reverse complement strand
CGGGTTATGCTTCTGCAACACCTTGGTGATTGCCGCCGTCAACGTCGTCTTCCCGTGATCGATATGCCCGATCGTGCCCACGTTCACGTGCGGCTTCGAACGATCAAACTTTTCCTTCGCCATGCCCCTTCAGTCCCTTCCGTTGAACTTTTTGTTCATTGGCCCCGGTCGACACCCGAAGCTGAAAAATCAATCCGGGCCGCCTCAATAGTAGGCGTAAGCCCTGAAATACCTTTGCCGCAGTTCCAGCGGCACCGCTTCAACCAACCGCAAGTAACGCTCCCGGGTCAACGCCTGATCCGAGACGGGGAGCGCAGCATACCGCGCAGCGGCTTCCTTGCCCAACAATCCCCGATTCAAAATTGCCTCAAAGTCGCGAATCCGAAACTTGTAGCGGATGGCGCGACTGAGAAAGACCTCCACGTCCCGAGGATCGAAGACCGCATCGATCAGCGCGTGAAGCTGCGCATACCCCTTCTCATCCTGGACCGCGATTGGCGCCTGTTCAAACTTCATTCCCTGTCCTTGCCCCCGGACTTGACCAACTCTACCGATTGCCCTCAACTTTGGAGCGGGAGACGGGGATCGAACCCGCGACCAACAGCTTGGAAGGCTGTGACTCTACCACTGAGTTACTCCCGCCCGAAAAACAACCGACAGCTAACAGCTATCAGTTTCTTCCCGCCGGTGGAGGCCCACAATGTCCATCCACCCGCTGCACTCACTGTTCGCTGACATCTGAATATCTGGAGCTGATGACCAGGATTGAACTGGTGACCTCTCCCTTACCAAGGGAGTGCTCTACCAACTGAGCTACATCAGCCCTCATTAAAAACTTCGGGGCGCCTAACTACCGCCCTCGTCCCCGCCGTGGCGAATTCTGTCTGCCTGGCGAGCCAACATGGTACGCAAAGCAAAGCTGCCGATGATCACAATCGGGATCAACCGCAACTCCACCGGCCTGCCTAGAACGAGAACCTTTCCCTCGCCCATGGTGAACCAGACCAGCACTGCCAAAACACCGTAGAGCGCCAGAGCCACCGGATACCGCCGCTCCAAATCGGAGCCGGAGCGCTTTACCTCCTTGCGATCCGGCGCCATGCGCGTTTGCGTCTGTGGCTCTTCGCGCACTTCAGCCCCTCAATTCGTGGTGCACAGGGGAGGATTCGAACCTCCGTAGCTCCAAGGAGCGGCAGATTTACAGTCTGCTGCCATTAACCGCTCGGCCACCTGTGCACAACCACCCCGGCATCGAAGCCCTCTCGTTTACCCCAGCCAGCAAAGACCGCTTGCTGGGAACCCCGAATGTCGCCGGGTACCATGCCAAACCCGCCTGTAACTCCACTTCAGCCCGGTTTCAACGCCTCATTCAGCGCATTGAGCCCCGCCCGGAAAATCTCCGGCCTATCGGAGCATGCACCTCAGTGGGATCACCGCGGAGGACAGGCCCGGCGCTCGAGAAACTCTCAACGCCGGTCCAAACTTGCTGCCGTTTCCGGCCCCGCTTGCTTTCTTGAAGTGGAGCTGGCGAAGGGATTTGAACCCCCGACCCTCTGATTACAAATCAGATGCTCTACCAGCTGAGCTACGCCAGCCCATCCCACCTTGAAATCGCCCGGAGACGCGGCATACGCACGGACACACTCCCGCTCCGCGCATACCACGGCACAGATTCAAAGGTTAGCACACCAGAACCAGCGGAGCAAACCGCGGTGCGCGGCAGATCTTCATTGACACTTCGACCAGAATCGATGTAGATTCCACTGCACCCGGTAATTTCCCCATATCAAAGACCTAAAAACTGGACGTGGCATATGGAACAGGTACGGTGGATTCGTACGTGCGGATTGGCCGCAATGGCGTCGTTCCTGAGCATCGGTATGGTAGCCCAGGCAGGCGACCCAGCGACGCTGATCAAGGAGAAGCTTGTCTCCCAGATCAAGCTGACGAAGGCTGCGGCAGACCACTCGGATATCGTCACGGCCGGTGATGTCGTGGTGCTGCATAAAGATGGGCTGATGATGTGCAGTTCGGCGTCATCGTATGCATTCTCAAACACCTATGGCAACGGCGTTCTGGCTGCAACTTACAAGAACCGCGCCAAGGATGCAGCCAAGTCTTTCTTGAAAGGCCGTCTTCCATTTGGCGGCGGCGGCAGCGCCACCGACGCCGCGAACAACGGCTGCACTTCGCGCAAGTTTGTTGCCGGGGAGAAGTTCTGGGTCACTGGGGTTGAGCTCCAGAAGGACGGGATTGTCGTCAGCACATTCAGCGATCCCTACAATGACATCCGGTACTACGGAGAGATCGATTTCCAATTCCCGAAGGGGTCGGTGCCACCGGTGGACGATTTTGTGAAGACTGTTTCAGATGTCATCACGGTTCAACCCGCGGACGACAAGGACAACGCCGGCAAGAGCGATCAGGGAGGACAACCAGCGCAAGCGGCCGCGGCCGCACCCCCATCAGCGCCGGCCCCGGCTGCGATGGCCGCCATTGCGCCGCCGCCCCCGCCAGCCGATGCTCCACCGCCAACCATCGCTGTTGGCCAGACCAAGGACCAAGTGACTACCGCCTTTGGACAACCGGCGAGGATGGCCAAGTTGGGAGCGAAGGAAATCTATTACTACAAGGACATGAAGGTGACCTTCACGAACGGAAAAGTCAGCAACGTTGAATAGCGTGCCTGGGCATCCGGGATGGAGCACGGGCCGGCAACAGGATTGAGGTCTCGATGATAATGCGGCTTCCTGGCAAGGTTTTGAGAATTGGATTCATAGCAGTGGTTCTGGCTGGGCCAGTGGGGTTGGCAGGTACCGCCGCCAACGCTGCTGATAACAAGAAGTCAGCACCTCCTCCCAAGGCCGCACCCGCTGCCAAGCCGGCAGCAAGGCCGGCCGGAAACTCCGGCGGCGGAGCGGCGCACGGATCAACCGCCGGCGGGGCAGGCTCACATGGGCCAACCACCGGCGGGGCGGCTTCGCACGGGCCTACCGCGAATGGCGGCACACACACCACCACGACCACCACCGGCAGCCATGGACCCACCGCGAACGGCGCCGCTTCGCATGGACCGAGCACCGGTGGGACGGGGGCGCACGCCGGTGCTGGAGGGGGCACGGGTGGGCATGAGTCTACCGCCAGTCACTCGGCGATCAAGAGCGGCCCTGCACCGAAGGGAAGCAACGAGCACATGACCAAGACGGGCAGCGCTGTGCGCACACGGCCCAATGGCAGGGTGAGCGATGTGCATGACGCCAAGAGGGGCATGGACGTACATCATGGGCTGGGCGGCGGGCGCAGAGTATCCGTGGAGCGCCCCGGCCATGGACGGATCTACGCCGAACGGGGCCGTCGAGGATATGTGCAGCGTGGGTACAACTATCACGGCCGCGACTTTGGCCGGCGATCCTACTACTACCACGGGCGGGAATACGACCGCTATTACCGCGGCTACGGTTACCGGGGAATGTATCTGAACGTCTACGCTCCGGGCTACTACTACAATCCAGGATTTTATGGGTGGGCATACAATCCGTGGGCGGTGCCCGTCGCATTCGGGTGGGGATGGGGTGCGAGTCCGTGGTACGGGTTCTATGGCGGCTATTTTGCGCCCTACCCGGTTTACCCAAGCGCCGCGTTCTGGCTGACCGACTACATCATCTCGACGGATCTGCAGGCGGCTTATGCGGCGCATCAGGAGGCGGGCGAAGTCAACGGCGCCGCGGCTGCCGCGGGTGGTCAGCCTGCGCTTACGCCTGAGGTCAAGCAGCAGATTGCCGACGAGGTAAAGACCCAGTTGGCACTGGAGAACGCCGAGGCGCAACAGACCGCCCAGCATCAGGACGTGGACCCCGGATCAAGCGGGATTGCACGCCTGTTGAGCGACGGCCACCCGCATGTGTTTGTGGCCGGAGGCACCCTGGACCTGGTGGATGCCAACGGGCAGGAATGCGGAGTGAGCGACGGCGACCCCTTGTTGCTGAGCACCGCGCCTCCTCCCGACGCAACCACCGCGCAACTGGTGGTTCTGGCCAGCAAGGGCGGGCAGGAGTGCGCGAAATCCAGCACGGTCACAGTGCAACTGACCGACCTGCAGGAGATGCAGAACCACATGCGGGAGACCATCGACCAGGGGCTCCAGGATTTGCAGGCCAAGCAAGGCAAGGGAGGATTGCCGGCGGCTCCGCCATCCGCGCAGGCTCCGCCGACGCAAACGGAATATGCCGCGGTTGCGCCTCCGCCCGATCCCAAGGACGCGGCCGATCTGCAACAGCAAAATCAAGAGGCTGACCAGGCAGAGAAGGAAGTGACGGCCGAAGCGGCGCAGGACAGCGGCGCACCGGTGGTCGCATCTGCGGCTGCTCCGGCAGCGCCCACGTCGGTTGAGTTGGGCCAAACCACGGACCAGGTGCAGTCGGCTCTTGGCGCGCCAACACGGGTGGCAAACCTGGGACCGAAGGTGATTTATTACTACAGCGGCATGAAGGTCGTGTTCAAAGACGGCAAGGTGACCGACGTGCAATAGCCGGACCCGAGACCCAGAGACGCCCGCCGCACTCCCCTGCGGCGGGCGTTTTTGCGTACGGGCACCTGGAAGGGACTCAGCGGCAGCGAGCCGCACGGCGACAGTCGCCAGTTAACCGATGAGTAACCCCACCCCCCCCCTCCCCCGATTCTGTAAGTAAATTCTCTTTTTTCATACGTTTAGGGTGGCACTAACTGATTTGGATAACCCAGCACTTACAATCCGCCCGTAGGCAGATTTCTTGTTTCTACTCTAAATAGAGATTATTAAAGCACTTCCGGTTTGCAAACTTACCGCGGTTCGTCGTACTATTGGAACTGTTGGAACTAATGGCGAGGTTATTCGAATGGCTTGGGAAGTATTTACAAAGAAAGTTATCCGAACCGGTGATCCGGTCGTAACATTGGGGAAGATGGGAAGAATCGCATTCAATATGCATGCTACCGGCATATTCCAAGCGAACCAAGTTGCGTATGTCCTATTGCTCTGGGACAAGGACACCCATAAGTGCGCTGTGAAGTCAGCTAACAGCAAGGATGCTGGGGCGTACACACTCACCTTCAACGAAAAATACAATGGTTCTGGTTTTTCCGCCGTAACTTTCCTGAACTACATACGGTATGACTGGACGGAAACCAGGGCTTTCAATGCCGAGTGGGATGAAAAGACGCAAATGCTCATTTTTGAGATTCCGGAGGAGCATCTGGGTAAACCTGTACCGGCTGGATATTTGACGCGAACCGGGTCAATCAAGAGGGGAGATCGGATAAAGAAGGCGGGGGGAGAACAGGAGAAATTGGAACTTAAAAATCAAGAGGTGACCGAAGCCACCTCTTGATCTAGCCGATGTTGGGGATCGCTATTGGAACTTAGCAGGGACCGAAGCGATGCCAACGGGAAGGAGGCGATTGAAGTGCCTCTATTCCTCTGCTTCATAGCAGACGGGCGCTTGACGGTACTTTGTTCCATCCGGAACGGGGTGCCGTCATCACCCTCCGCCAATTAGAGAGTACCTCTGGTTGGCGCGTTACGCAACCCTTTTGACGATAAAGTTTAAGGAATCATTAACATGCCAATCACATTTACTCCTGAACTCGGACAAGTGTTAATGTGCGACTTCGGTCCCAACTCTATACCTCCAGAAATGTCCAAGATTCGTCACGTCGTGGTTGTTTCCCCACGAAGGAAGGGTGGTAGCGGCTGGGGAAGTTGTATTGTTGTTCCCTTCAGCACTTCTGTTCCCGAAGTTGTAGAGGCCTATCACTACCGCATCCAGGCCAACAAATACCGATTCTTTAAGCGGGACACCGATGTTTGGGCTAAAGGGGATATGGTTGGGCACGTTTCATTTAAGCGCCTAGACAGGGTCTTTTGTGACGGCAGGTATGCGTCTCCGCGACTCGACCCCGACGATTTGGCCGCGATTCAGAGGTTAGTTTGGGAAGCAATGGGAAGGCCGATCGTAGAAACCACTGAAGTCATAGAAGAGGTAGTTATGGAGGTAGTGACTGAATTAAAGGGCTAATTTTGAGTCCACATCTTGCAATTTTCATCGAATAGGGGTAATCTGAAACAGATCCCGCTAAGTCGGGCTTGCGTAACGCCACGATCCGCCAAGCGAAAGTTTGGCGGATCGTTTGCTTTTGGGCTACTCTATCGCTATGAAGATTAAGCCTTCATCCTCGTCGAGCGAGAACAAGGTATTCACTTCTGCTTTATCGAAGGTCTTGTCCGTTTCCCGTTCCGAGGTCCAGAAAGCAATCGCGGCGTCGAAATTAGAGAAGACTTCAAAGCATAAGCGATGGAAGTACGTCCCCGAAGAGGGCCACGCGAAGCCTTAGCATGACCCTGGCACCTTGCCGGTGAGTTCCTTCCAAGTCAGCCGCTTTCCCGCTACCTGCGATAAAGCTTTCGTGAAGCGCGCAGAATCATTCATATTCTTGCGATTGTTGAAGCGGAAGCATTGCTCATCCAAGTAGCGGTCGAGATGATACGGTTCGACTGCAATGTAAGTACCCGACAGAGAACGCTTGAGCAGGCTCCAGAAATTTTCAATTCCCTGTGTATGTACTTTACCCCGGACGTACTCTTGCATGTGATTCACGGTTTCGTGAATAAACTTGGTCTTGTCGAGTCCTTCGTATCCGATGTGCTGATCGGTATAGATGCGCGTTCCCCACGGATCAATGTTCTTTAAGATTTCGGCCTGTAGCGTGTCGCGTCGGACATTGGGAATCACCTTCGCACGCACTTCACGCGTGTCGCGGGTGAGCATTCCCATCACGGCAGTCTTGTGATCTGCTTGACCAAGAGCCATGCGACGTTTCACGTGCATGTTTTTTGGCTTTCCGCCGATAAACGTTTCGTCGATCTCTACAGCGTTCTTGACTCCCTGTCCCATAAGTTTAGGACTCTCGGTTTTCAAAACCAGTCTTAGCCGCTGAAGGACGAACCACGCGGATTTCTGCGAGATGCCGGTATCGCGTGCGATCTCATAACTGGATACTCCATTCTTGCAATTGCAGAGCATCCACAAGGCGACCATCCATTTGTCGAGACCGATAGGGCTGTCCTCGAAGATCGTCCCGACCTTGACGCTGAATTGCTTGCGGCAGGCATAGCACTTCCATCGGCGCTGTATCGCCAGCCAATAGTGATTACGCTCCCCTTGCGCGGCGGTGCACCGCGGACAAACCGGACTACCGTCTTCCCAGCGCATCATAGCGACCGCGTTGATGCAGGTCTGCTCATCGGAGAAGTAGCGGGTAGCTTCAATCAGAGTTTTAGGTGTTTCGAGCATGGCGTCACCTTGACTAACCCAACTCTATCGGAATGGATTGGGTTAGTCAAGTAATTTTTCACCTTTAGGGTAGGGGTTACGCTGCAAAATATTGATTCCGCAAGTGTTATCCGCAGAATATAGAAAATAAATGAGTTAGTTCACTGTTTCGATGTGCCGCGATAGTTTGCATCCCAAATTCACGAAAAAATAAGTACTCTTCCGGACCTGTGGATCGACTGGTGATGCTCCCCGCCCCAGCGATCAACCTTTCAACTCTCCACTCGAATTCCGTTATGCGCTGCGTGTTCATAATTCAATGCAAAAGGACAACCGTTCTCCGGGATTTGAAGCGAGGCATCCCTGGGGGAAGTACCGCGTCCGGCCTTATTGGCTTCTGGACAGGTTCGGAGATGAATGATGCTTGAGGTTTGATTTCCTGGATTTGCCTCCGGGAGGACTTTACCGGCGGCCGCGTGTTCTATGCAGTAACACGGGAGTTCACTTGCGCAAACGAATGAATGGGCGGATGATTTCGTTGCTTCCCCAATGAATCTTTCGCGGTATTGAAAGGTGAGGAGAAGCTGTATGCCCAAGAGTTTTCTCGCAGTTGTGTTTGTGGCATTTTGCCAATTACTCGTGGCCCAGCAATCGCTCAACAACGACTCCATCATTAAGCTGGTCAAGGCTGGCCTTTCCGACGACTTAATTGTCTCTACGATCAGCGCTTCGCCCGGAACGTATGACACATCTGCGGACGGGTTGATCGCCCTGAAGAGCGCGGGTGCAAGCGATAAAGTTCTTTCGGCGGTAGTGCAAAAGATTTCCGGGACAGCACCGGCAGTGCCTGTGCCAATTCCACCGCCGCCTGCTGCCGCAGTTGCCAAACAGGTTGGTTCGGAGCCAGTGGCACCATCCCCTGGAGCTACCTCGGCAAATCCCTCCGGAGAGCCCAGGATCTTCGTCAAGGCCGAATCTGACTTCAGCGTTGCCCTGACGGCCGCCCTCAATAAGAAGCACGCACCTGCGACCGTCGTGCTAGATGAAAAGAGTGCCGATTATGTTCTTCAGTCTGCGGGAGTGGCTGCCAAACAAGAGTCCGGGGCCAGTAAGATTGCGCGGTGCCTGTTCGCCTATTGCGTCGGGATAGAAGGCACATCAAGCGTATCGGTCCAACTCGTCCGTGTGAGTGACGGCTCAGTGGTATGGGCCTACCAAGTCCGCAAAGGTAACGGCGGGCCGGTTGGGATTCAATCGCTTTCGGAGGCGATTGCAAAGCATTTGAAGAATGAATTTCTAGACCGAAAGAAGTAGCAGGAGCCTGCGAAGCGGTAATATTCGAACGGCCGTCCTGCGCATCCATGGTTCTATCCCGGAGTGATACGGTATTCCTGACGGCTCCTGATGCACCGACGCACACGCAGAACGCTTTTTATCCTGGCCGCAGTCCTGCTTCTCCTGGCCGTGGCTATCCTGCTGCGTTCCAAGGCTCCGCCGGAAGCGGCACGCCTGCTGCCGGAGTCCGAAGGGATTCTCTACGTCGACTTCAAGCCCATTCACGCCTTTTTCCATAAGGATTTGAAGCCACCCCAGCGGGTGCCCGAGTACCAGCAGTTTGTGGACGCCACCGGGATCGACTGGGAACGCGACCTGGACGAGGCAGCCATCGCCCTGCACCGCATGCCCGACGCCCGCGGCCCCAACGGGCCGGTTGCGTACTCGATGGTGCTGGTAGGCAAGCTGACCGGCGCGCGGCTGAACGCATGGCTTGAGGCGCACGCCGCCGGACGCGAGACCTACGCGGGTCACACCATCTATAGCATCCTGTCGGAAGGCCGCACGGTGCGGGTGGCCCAGATTGGCTACGACATGATCGCCGTCTCCAACACTCCCTCCGCGGAACAGATTCACTCCATCATCGACCGCCATCGCACCGCGGCACTGCCCTTTGCCGGTTCCACGCTGCTCTCAGAGCACTACCACGAGGTGCCGCTGCTCTCGCTGGCATGGGGAGTGGGCCAGATCGGCCTACCCTTCTCAGAGAGTGGAGCGATCAGTGTTTTGGGGCTCTCACTTCCCTTGCAGGCCGACTCGACCATTGTGGCCAGCGTGCGCTGGGCGGGATCGTTCAGGCTGCGCGTGGAGGAGATTGCCCCCACCGACGAGTCCGCCGCCACCCAAGCCGCCGCCCTGGCTACGCTGGTGACCATGGCCCGGGGATTCACCGCGCCGCTCGCCTCCAATCCCACCAACAACGGGCTGAAGGAGCTGCTGAAGACCGCGGAGGTGACCCAGAAGCGGAATCGCGTGGTGGCTACCGCTACACTTTCGCCCGCGCTGCTGACCGCGCTCTCGGCTGGCGAAAATTCTCCGTCACAAGGTGAAACCGGAGCGGGTCAAGACGCATCGAAATAGGTACTAGCGCGCTTCCCGCCGCAACCTGGGCCACACTGCCGCATAGGCTGGCCGCCGAAGCATCACCTGTCCCCACCAGGCAGCATTGGGACGGTGCTTCAGGCGGCATCGCCTTAATGGGCTGAACTTGATGGGCTGGACTTATGTTTCGCGGGCGGCCATCCAGATGTAGCTCGCACACACGTTCAACGGCTGCCGCTTGCAGCTCTAACCCCGACGAGAGGTCTCATGAGCCGTTGCTTCAGAATTTCTGTCTTTTTTGCCGCCCTGCTTCTGGTGCCTTGCCTGGCTGGGTTCGCCGACGATGCGCCCGGCCACCCGGTTCTTACCGGCCAAGCCGCTTTTACCGACGCGCTGCACGAGTCGCCCGGGACGCGCCGCCATGTGACTGTGGCGGACCTGCCAGGACCTGCACCGGAACAGTCGGTGGACAACGGACCGACGGTCGTGCCCCGGCCCGCCAACGCGTGGCCTGTCGCGCCCAAGGGCTTCAAGGTGGATCTCTACGTTACCGGGTTGGATAATCCGCGCCTGCTGCGCACCGCACCGAATGGCGACATCTTTCTGGCCGAGAGCGAATCCGGCAAGATCAGGGTCTTTCGCGGCGTGGGACCGGACGGCAAGCCGCAGCAAACTTCAGTTTTCGCCAGCGGCCTGCACCAGCCTTTCGGCATCGCCTTTTACCCTGCGGGTCCTAATCCCGCATGGGTCTATATCGGCGACACCGACGCCATCGTTCGCTTTCCCTATCAGAACGGCGACATGACGGCCCGCGGACCCCAGCAGCAACTGGCCGACCTGCCCGGCGGCGGCCGGTTGCGGGGCGGCGGCCACTGGACTCGCGACGTGATCTTCTCCCAGGATGGAACCCGGCTGTTCGCATCCGTCGGCTCGCACTCCAACGTGGACGACTCCGACACCCATCCCGAGGAGTTCCACCGCGCGGACGTGCTGCAGTTCACGCCACTGGGTAAGTTTGTGAAGGTCTACGCGTGGGGCCTGCGCAACTGCGTGGGCGAGGCAATCAACCCCATCACGGGCGAGCTGTGGTGCTCCACCAATGAGCGCGACGGGCTGGGCAACAACCTGGTTCCGGATTACGTGACTCACGTGCAGGAAGGCGGCTTCTACGGCTGGCCGTGGTTCTACATGGGCGGGCCGGCGGGAGGCAAACAGGACCCGCGCCATCCCGGCAAACACCCAGAGTTGCAGTCCCGGGTGCTGACGCCCGACATCCTGGTCAATCCCCACTTTGCCTCGCTGGAAATGCTCTTCTACCAGGGCCAGCAGTTCCCTGCGCAGTTCAAGGGCGACGGGTTCGCCTGCGAGCACGGGTCGTGGAACCGCGCGCAGCGCTCCGGGTACGAGGTGATTCGCCTGCCCATGCATAACGGCCGCGCCACCGGCGAGTACGAAGATTTCCTGACCGGCTTTGTGACTGCGGACGGCCAGGTGTGGGGGCGGCCGGTGGGCGTGACGGTGGCCCAGGACGGCTCGCTGTTTGTGTCGGATGATGGCTCGCGGTCGATCTGGCATGTGAGCTATACGGGGAAGTGAACCGCGGCTGATTGAGGTTGGAGGTTTCCCGGGTCTCGAAGGCGAGACCTGGAACCCGGCGTAGAATCTCGGCTGCGAATCACGAGATAATCTTTCTAAAAATCTCGATGCAACGATACTACAGCTGCCCTCGTTTGCTTGCCGAACGTCGCGCGCAAAGCCGACAATGCATAAAACCACCTGAAAGCAGGCACGCCTCATGCTGAAACTTCTGTTCCGGTCGCCGCTGCTGGACGCCGCTCTGTTTGCGCTTTGCCTGGCGGCGGCCTCTGCTCAGGCCCAGAACCCACCGGCGCCTCAGCCCTCTGCGACGGCATCGGGCCCGCAGGCCAGGCCGAACCCGTCCACACCTGCGACAAATCCCGCGACAAAAGAGAACGATGAGCTGCTGGCCAAGGCTGCCAAGCTCTACTATTCGACCGCAACAGCAGGCCTGGAGGGTTTCGATTGCGCCGTCCATCCGGATTGGCGGGCGCTCTTCGCAAGGGCCAATAAGAGCATCGTGATCGCGGAGGACGATCCGCGCATCGTTCTGCTCAAGTCGGTCAGCATCACCTTGCATGCGCACATGAAGGGTGGTTCCACGCTCGAGTGGATTCAGGCCCCGAACCCCGACAAGCCGCTGGACGAGGATTCCACCGCCATGCTCGACAGCATGCACCAGGCTACCGAACAGACATTGGAAGGCTTTCTGCAGTTCTGGACGCCCTTCATCGACGGCTCCGTGGTTCCCGCAAGCTCAGAGGGCCTGCGCATCGAAACCAGTTCGAAAGGCTACACCTTCCACGCCGAAGACAAGGGTACAAAGCTCACCGAGGTCTTCGACAACAGCCTCACCCTCGAGGAGTTCGATGTGGCGATGGGTACGATGGCGATCCAGTTCACCCCTTCGTACAAAGCCACCGATCAGGGAATGCTGGTCACCAGTTTCACCGCCCGCATCCAGGCGCCCGCCAAGGTACCAGGACAAGCCGAGCAGATGCGTGTCCAAGTGGAATACCAGGCTGTCGATGGCTTTCCCGTGCCGGCCCGGATCAACATGGAAGTGGTTGACACCGGAATATTCAACTTCGACTTCGACGGCTGCAGGGCGAATCGCACCTCGAAGTAGCGCCTCACACAACAACGGCCCCCTATCGGGAGCCGTTGTGGAATCCGGTTGAAGCGTTGGGTTTACCTGCTGGCCACTCCGCCGGCAGTTCCGTCCAGGGCCACCTGTTCGTAAGTGTTGCGCAGATACTTGTGCGGGTTGACCGGAACATTGTGCACGCGCACTTCATAGTGCAGGTGCGGCCCGGTGGCGCGACCCGATTGACCCACATAGCCGATGACCTGGCCGCGGGTTACATGCTGCCCAGGCAGTACCGCCATGGCGGAAAGGTGTCCATAGACGGTGAGCACGTCGTGACCGTGATTGAGAACTATCTGGCGGCCATAGCCGGCGCCCATCGAGGCTCCGGTCACCTCCCCATCTGCGGCGGCGCGCACCGGCGACCCATAGGGAGCGTCAATGTCGATGCCGGAGTGGAACGCGCCTTCTCCGTTGATGGGATCCTCGCGCTGGCCAAAGCTCGATCCGACGCGGCCCTCAAGAGGCCATAAGGAGGGGGCATCGGCAATCTCTGTCCAATCTCCGCCAAAGCTCGAGGACAAGCCGCCTTCGAGAGCGCGCGTCACGCGGCCGGACATGGCCTGGGTGCGCAGCGCGTAAAACTGGTCGATGGAAAGGGTGACTTCCTGCTGGTTTACATCATCGGTCAGAGCCAGCGCTTGAGAAGCGGACGCATTCTTGGAGCCGGCCGCGACGGGCCGACCTGCCATCATCTTGTTCTGCCTGAGTCCGTAGAGCGCGGTCACTTCACTGGCCAGTGCGCCCAGCGACGCCACCTGCACATCGCGGTCATGAGCGATCTGCGCCATCTGCTGATAGTTCTTGCGCAGGGTCTCCCGCTCTGTACGAACCTGGTTAAAGCTCTCGGTCTTGAGCAGCATGCGGGTGTAGGAGCCTGCCAGGCCGACAATCGTGAAGGCACCCACCAGAGAGGCAGCAACGAATCCATACACGTACTGCAACGGAAGCGGGATCTTCCGCACCCGCCCATCCTCACCTCTAGCAACAAAAAGTATGTAATAGCGTTTCCGCAGCATGATTCTTCTCTCATCCCTGCAACCGGGAAGGCTGCAACTCGCCACGAATCCAAGGAAAAAAACGAACGAAGCTGGGGGGCTTACGTTGCTCTCGCTTTAAGAACACACCCACGTTCTGCCGGGCATGCCCCGTGGAATGTCTATTTAGGCTAACAAACGGGGCCGGGGAGGGTCAATGAATTCCCCCTGGAAAACCCGTCGAAATTGCAGGAAACTCCACGTTTCGGACGGCTTACCCGAAATTCGGACCCTACGCACGGTGGTTTGCACTATTCTCGATGCATGAGGGCAAAAAGCGGTAAATCCGCAGGGGTTTACGCGCCGGGAGAACTGGCTTTGCTCAGCCGGATTCGTAGCCGGGCTGCAATGTCAGCCCCCGGAGCAGTGCGGCTCGGCATTGGGGACGACTGTGCGCTGCTCCGCCTGCGCCCGGGCGAGGAATTGGCCGTGACGACCGATCTCTCCATCGAAGGCCGTCACTTTCGGCTCGATTGGCACCAACCGGAGGCTGTGGGCCATCGCACGCTGGCGCGGGGACTCAGCGACCTGGCGGCCATGGGCGCTCGGCCCGTATCTGCCTTTCTCTCTCTTGGCTTGCCTCGTAATCTGACCACCGCAACGACCGGGCAACCGGCCTGGGTGGACCGCTTTCTGCAGGGCTTTCTGGAGCTGGCCGAGGCCTGCCAGACCCCGCTGGCCGGCGGTGATCTTGCCGAGTCTCCCATGGTGGTGGCGGACATTGTGCTAGTGGGCGCGGTTCCGCGTGGGAAGGCCCTGCTGCGCTCGGGCGCCCGCGCCGACGACCTGCTCTATGTGACCGGCAGCCTAGGTGGAGCCGCAGCCGGCCTGGTCCGCCTGGGCGAGCTGGCCGCAGGCGCAATGAACACGGCCAGACCACCCTCCATCACAAAGAAAAATAAGGCATTGCTGGCCCCCCACCTTTACCCCCAACCGCGAATCCTCCAGGGTTTGTGGCTGCGGCGCCGGGGCCGGGCAACCGCCGCTCTCGACTTAAGCGATGGCCTCTCTACCGACCTCGCCCACCTTTGCCAAGAGTCCAGCGTATCGGCTGAGGTGGATTTGGCCGCGCTCCCAATTCACCCCGCCGCGACCCTGAAGCAGGCCCTCGATGGCGGCGAGGACTACGAGCTGCTTTTTACCGCACCGCCGACATTCCGGCTGCCCCACACCATCGCCGGCGTGTCTGTCACCCGGATCGGCCGCATGGTTCCGTCCCATCCCGGATCTCCCGACCTCACATTACTGACACCCGGTGGCCCTCAGCCTCTCGAATCCGGGGGTTGGGAGCATTTTTCCTGACTGCTCCTGCGTGCATCTACATCTACAGATGTCTTCTGTCTATCACCTTTATCGGGCTATGATTACGGATGTGATGTCCAGCGGCAAGATTCGCGTGCGCTTCGCTCCTTCGCCCACGGGGCTACTGCATGTGGGAAATGCGCGCACGGCGCTCTACAACTGGCTCTTTGCGCGACGCTTCGGAGGCGATTTAATACTGCGCATTGAGGACACCGACGTCGGCCGGTCAGAGGAGCGCTACGAAGTGCAGATCATGAAAGATCTGCACTGGCTGGGGCTGGATTGGGACGAGGGCCCGGATTCGACGGACGCCGGGGAGACGGGCGAGTGCGGTCCCTACAGGCAATCTGAGCGACTGGCCATCTACGCCGAGCACACCGAGCGTTTGCTGGCCGAAGGCAAGGCCTATCGCTGCTTCTGTACCCAGGAGGAATTGGAGAAGGAGCGCGACCGGGCGATCTCCGAACGCCGTCCCCAGGTCTACTCTGGCCGTTGCCGCAAGCTCACCGCTCAGGCCGCGAGCAACAAGCTGACCGCGGGCATCCCTTATTCCGTTCGGCTCAAGCTGGATGACCGGCCCATTCGTTTCCACGACATCGTTCGCGGCTCAGTGGAGTTTGCCTCCAGTTCGATCAGCGATCCAATTTTGGTTCGTTCAGCGAGAGGCGGGGCAATCGGGACGTCTATCGGGATTCCTGTGTATAACTACGTGGTCGCGGTCGACGATGCGCTGATGGGAATTACGCACGTGATCCGCGGCGACGACCACATCTCCAATACACCAAAGCAAGTTGCGATCTACAATGCTTTCGGCTGGAAGGCGCCTCATTTTGTCCATCTGTCCACCATTCTGGGCGCGGACCACGAACGGCTCTCTAAACGCCACGGAGCCACGTCGATTGCGACTTTCCGCGAGATGGGCTACCTACCCGAAGCATTGATCAATTACCTGGCCCTGCTGGGCTGGGGCGCCGAGGACGACAAATCCGAAACCTTCACCCTCGAAGAGCTAGTCAACGCGTTCAGGCTGGAGCGGGTAACAGCTTCGCCAACGGTTTTCGACTTTGAAAAGCTGGATTGGATCAACCGGCACTACCTGAAGCTGGCTTCCCCTGCCCGACTCGCCTCATTGGCGTGGGAGTATTTTGGCGGATTGGTTCCCACCAAGGAAATCGCCTCCGATGAAGTTCTGGTCTGGTTCGTCAAGCTGGTAGCGCTGTTCGCTCCCACCGTCAATCACCTCAATCTGCTTCCCGCCAAGTCCGCGTTTATCTTCGGCTTCGATCCCGACGCGGCTCGCGCGCATGAGGACAACGTCGCAGTTCTGGGCACCGACTCCGCCCGCACCGTGCTGGGCGAACTGGCGGCCCGGGTTCGCGCCCACTCCGGCGAGCTGAACGACGGGTTGTTCAAAGAGTGGATGGAGGAGATCAAAACAGCAACCGGCGTCGGGGGTAGGGAGCTTTTCCATCCTGTGCGCATCGCAATCACCGGCAGTAGCTCCGGCCCGGAGTTCGACAAGGTGATCCCGCTCATCGAGGAAGGCGCGGCATTGGGAATTGGCATTCTCAACGTGCGCCAGCGCGTGGAGCGGTTCATGGGAGTCTGAGCGCCTGTGAACGCGCCCTTGTCCTTGCCCACCATCGACCTCAACTTTCCTCACCGCTGGGAGGCCGAGATACTTGACGCCCGCCCTGCCATCCTGCCGGCACGGCACTTCGTATATCCCCGCGAAGCCGAAGAAGTGGAGCGCGGCGCGTTGGAGGTGCTGGTCCGGCCCGACCAGCCCGGAGTGCAGCCTTTCCTGGCCACCTGCGCTTTGGGATTCCACGATCCGGCCGTTCCCACCGGCCTATGGTCTGCTCCGAAAGCAGAAGAAATCTGCGCCGTTAGCGGCGGCTACGCGTATTTGATCGACACCACCGCGCCGGAGCAGTTCACGATGCTACCGTATCGCCCCGTCCTTGAGGTGCGTTCACTGCCCGCGCAGGGTCTGCTGCTGTTTGTCGGCCACCACGCCATCCTGGCCTGGGGAGAACACGGGGAGGCATGGCGTTCGGAGCGGTTGTCGTCGGAGGGCGTGACGATTACCGGGGTGGAAGGCGTAGTCCTCCACGGCATGGGCTGGGATTTGAGGACGGACAAGGAGACGCCGTTTGCGCTGGATGTACGGACGGGAGTCCGCATTCCGTAAGCTCTACCCCACCGCCTGCTCCTGCTGCGGCAGGACCGTCTCATATCCCGCGTAGACGCCTTCAAACACCGCGTCCCAACTTGCCGTCAACGCATACTCACGCGCGGCCGGCCGCATCTCCGCGTGCTTTGCCGGATTGGCCAGAATTCCGGACACCGCCGCGGCGAACTGCTCATCGGGCACAATCCGACCGGTCTCGCCGTCGCGGACAATCGTCTTCGGGCCGCCATCGGGAGTCACAATCGCAGGAACGCCGCTGGCCAAAGCCTCCAGCACCACGTTGCCAAAGGTGTCGGTGTGGGAGGGGAAGACGAACAGGTCCATGTTGGCGTATGCCGTTGAAAGCGCCTCGCCCTTGAGCACTCCGGTAAACTCCGCGCGCGGCATTCGCTGGCGCAGCCATTCCAGTTCGGACCCGTGACCCACAATCAGAAACCTGAAGCTGTGGTGCCCCGCCTGCTCCAGTTGTTGCTGCACCCAGGCCAGCAAGGCCACGTTCTTTTCCACCGAAAGCCGCCCCACAAAGCCCAGCAGATGGTCGCGGTCCCCTGGCTCGCGCTTCCGTTTGACGGGATCAAACAGCTCAGCGTCCACGCCGCGCGGCATCAGGTGGCAGGGCAACCCTGTGGCGTGCCTCAGCATGGTGCAAAGCTCGGGGTTGGGCGCAAACAGCACCTGCGCCACGGAGTAGAACCGGGCCGCAGCAGCCATGGTCAGGTCCTCAATCTTCTGGCCTGTTGCGGCCGACTGACGCTTGGGCAGCAGACGCAGAAACCACTTTGATCGCCGGGCCAGATACTCGTGCACGTTGGTGTGCCAACTTGCCGCCAGGGGCAGGCCCAGGTGGTGCGCCAGCCCCGCGCCCAGCATGCCTACCTCGCTGGGACCCGTGATGTGGATCAGGTCAGGCTTGAAGCGCTCCAGCACCTCGCCGATGAGCGGAATATGGCGCAGAAAAGCGGGATCGTAGCGAAGGTCCTTTTCAAGTGCGAAGGAAAGAAAGCCGCGCGGCAGCTCCAGCGTCCACACGCTGCCCTCTTCTGTGATGGCCTGGGCACGGTCGCCGCCGCGCACGCACAGAAAAGGCAGGTTTCGCCGCCGCGCAAAAGACTCAAAGTTGCGGCTGGTATGCGCCACCCCGTTCACTTCATGGAACGAGTCGGGAAAGTACGCCACGCGCGGCAGGAGTGTATTCATGATTCGGGTTCACCGCCGGGCTTCCGGCACCGAACAACGACGGCCATTACTCGCCGAGAGCCAGGTGCAGTTGGCGCGAATCTTCCCACGCTTTGCGCAGGCCTCCTGAGACCGGGCCCACGCCCAGCAGCTTTACCAGTCCAATGGTCCAGCGAATGAACACCGGCGCTGAGCCGTTGGGCCACAGCTCGCTCAGCGGCCTTACGACCCCATGGGCGTCAGGATGATAGGCACGCTCATCCCAGGTCCGCGAGCCTTGCGGGAAATCAGGATAATCGCGAATCGCGTCGATGGTCGAGCGCAGAATGCGGTGCTTCCACGGCTCGGCGTACTGTGGCATGAAGAGCACGTTGCTCCGCTTTTCGCGCCGAACCTCGTGCACGAACTCGGTAAAGCTGGTGGCGTTTGACAAGTTGATGTTGGCGTTCGGCTCGACACCGTGACGATCGCCGCCGCTGATCAGCAGCATGTTCCACCGCTCAGCGAGACGGCGCACAGAACGGTTCTCATCCCAGTTGCGCAGTCCGTTCAGCTCCAGCGCATGCAGGTAAGCGCCGTTCTTCTGCAGGAATTCATTCACCAGGAACTGGTGCTTCTGCTCGCCGACGATGTAGAGGTCCCACATGGGGTGGTTGAAAACCACCAGGACGTTGGGTTCTTTGTTCAGCGCAGACAGGATCTCAGTCAGACGCTTATCGCTGGGGTTGGCGGTGAAGTCCTCGAGCGTAGCCATCCATTCCACGGCTCGATCGCTGGGCAGGTTGTGCACACCCAGGTGAAAGGACTGCACATCGTAAGGCGCACTCCACTCCACTGAAACGGGAATCCGGCGGGCGCTGGGCACGGTGCGCAACAGCATGGGCGCCTTGATGTTGTCGTGATCGGAGATGGAGACCATTGCGGCCAGATCCAGCTTTTCGATCTGCCCGCTCTCCAGGTCGAAGGCCAGCTTGGGCGTCATGGGCGGAGTCCAGTAGCTGGCGGCGTAGTCCATATGAACCCCGTACACGGTCTCCGCCCGGCGCTCGAGCCTTGCCAGCAGCGGGCGCATCACCGGGTACTGGCTGCCAAAGTTGGCCAGAAAATCCAGCGTCTCCTTGGATTGGTTGGTGTGGCTGTGCAGCGAAATGCCGGAGCGATACCTTTGTGCAGCTTTCTGGTCGCGCCACAGGTACGAGATGGTCGAATTGGCCATTCCTACTCCTTATCCCGCGATCTAGCTGGAATCTCTGCTGTTAGTATCCGACGGCACTCATAAAAGCCACATTAAGAGAGTGCGAACATGGCTTCAATTGGCAAAGGAATCAATACAATCACTAGGATAGCCTGAGAGACAGGCAGAATTGCCAATACAGCCGGGGAGATTTGCGGAACTCTCCGGCTGGAGTATTCACTTGCTGGTTTTGGCAAGGTCCGGCCCCAGGAAGTCTTCCAGCGTGATGCCCTGCATCAGTTCCGGGGATGGATGCCCGGAAGGCGTGGTCGCCTCGGGCTTAAGATAGTTCTCCGTCAACCCGCTGCGAAGCAGGTCAAAGGCCTGCTCCGGGGTCTCAGCAAACTGGAATAGTTCAATATCCTTGGGTGAGATGGCCCCCGTATCCACCAGTACTCCCAGGTTGAAGACCTTCTTCCAGTACTCGGGTCCATAGATGACAACCGTGATCCTCTTGGCCAGCTTATGGGTTTGCGCAAGGGTGAGGATCTCGAACATCTCGTCCAGGGTGCCGAATCCGCCTGGAAAGACCACCAGCGCCTTGGCCAGGTAGGCAAACCACAGTTTGCGCATGAAGAAGTAATGGAACTCGAAGTTCAGTGACGGCGTGATGTAGGGGTTGGGCGCCTGCTCGAACGGCAGGCGAATGTTCATCCCGATGGTTTTGCCACCCGCTTCGTGAGCGCCGCGGTTCGCCGCTTCCATGATGCCCGGTCCGCCGCCGGAGGTGACCACAAACCGATGCCGCCGCGAGGGAATGTCCTTGGCCCATTTGGTGAGCAAACTCGACAATCGCCGCGCATCCTCATAGTAGCGAGCCATCTCCACCGCCGCCACGGCGCGTTTCAGTTGCAGATCGGTGGCCCTGCCTGCGGCAATCTCCGGGGCCTGCGCCGGCTGTTCCTCACTGGGGGCGGGCTGGCGCGAGCCGGTGTTTTCCAGCAACTCCAGTGCGTGACCTGCCTCTTCGCGACCGCGAAAACGCGCCGAACCGAAGAAAACCACCGTGTCCTGAATTTGTTCTCGCCGGAAACGCGCGAGCGGCTCCATGTACTCAGAAACGATGCGGATCAGGCGCCCGTCGGCGCTGTTCAGGAAGGCTGAATTCTCATAAGCCAGGGGCGCAGTAGCCAGCGGAGGCAGCGCACCATTGCCCGGGATCGCGGCCACTTGCGACGCTGCCGCTGACGGGGGGGCGCTCTGTGGAGAACCCGGGCTATCTTTGCTCGACGAGGTAACCTTTTTCTGCTCTTTCTTCTTTGTTTGCTGTTCCATCGTCCTTTATCGGTCCCAATGCCGAATTGCGTCTTCGCAGGCAAACCACAGATTCAAAAGCCCCAGCCCCGAGACCAGGCCGCGCACCGCGCCATTGGCCGCATAGATTGCAAGGGTGGGGTACTGCACGAACAGCGGGTTCTGGTCCCAGAACAGGTGCGACCACGGCGCATAGCAAACCGCCACGCCGATGTACATCCGCAACAACACGCGCAAATACAACTCCGCGCGCTCAAGCCAGCGCGGGATGCGCTGCGGCGCGTAGCTTGTGGGAGGCGGCACAAGATGAGGCGCAGGCAGAGCGTCAGGCACGGCCCCAAGTTCAGGAGCCGGGCTCGCGGGCAACGGGGGCGACGTCAATTCCGGCTGCTGGGGCATGCTTCATTATTCGTCCCCGAAGTCCGCTGTGGGACCGGCTCAGGGACGCCGTACTGCAACGGTATCACAGCAGGGGGGCGGCAAAGGCGCACGGATGTCGTTGCACCGGCCGGCGAAGCCGGAGCGGAATTGATCGCCGGAGAGGAGCGGCGTATTTTGTTTGTGTACGCGGATTTTTCTCCCGCAGAGGAGCTCCGCCATGAAGCGTGCCGCCCTAGTCTCAGTTGCCTTTCTTCTCTGCACATTGCCACTGGCCGCCCAATCCCCGACGCAGCCTAAATCGCAGACGACGATCATCGTCACATTGCCGACCGTCGAAGCATGCCCCGTGGGAATGCAGGCTCGGCAGCGGCCGGGCGGGTATTTGCGGTCTGCTCATGGCGAGCAACGGGTTGAGGGTCTCGCGCAGCGGATTTTTCTCACCCTCACCGGCGGGCAATCGAGGCAGATATCGAAGGCCGTGGTTACGGTTCGCGGGCTCACCGCAAAGAATCGTGTACTACCGGCGTTGTCCACCGATGGGGATGCATCCGATATCACCAAGACATTGAGCCTCACCTTCACTCCGGGAAGCGGAAGGGCTGTCTCCACCAATCTTGTGCTTGCCGGTTTTACGGCGGTCAACTCCATCGAACTTGGATCTGTGACCTACGGCGATGGATCGACCTGGAAATACTCAGGTGGCACGGGTTGCCGGGTGGCCCCCGATCCCTTGATGCTGATTGACGGCCAGTGAGGCATCAAGCCAAATCAAGCACAATGCCGACGAACTGCAGCCTTCTTTACTAGTGTGGTGTCTCTGAAGTTCATTGCATAAGTTGAGGTCCCGAACCGCAGGTCCTTCGACTGCGCTGGGAGCGACGAACGCTCTCAACTTCGCTCAGGATGACACATCAATAGTTTATTTATCAACAACTTAGCGAATAGGTATATGTCGATACGACCTAGGAGCCTGGCGCGGTATGTGCTGTTTCCGACACGATCTTATAGGTCCCATAATCGATGGTCAGCACGGCGGTGCCGCCAATGCGCACCTTGGTCTCGCTTCGGTTACGCGCCGGCAGCCAGAAATCTCCCGTCTTCGCGCTGGTCGATTGAATCAACGTATGCGAAATCCAGAAGGATGGGTTCCTGGCCGGTTCGGCTTCGATTCTAGCCACAGCAAAGTCCGCCGCGTCAACCCAGATCTTGCCGCGATACAGGAACTTGGTCTTGACCACCGGTTCCACATTCAGGATGTAGGCCAGACGGCCCGCCAGACTCTCGTTCCCGACAAGGTGAAATTTGTAGTTCGCCGTAGTCAGCGCGGTTGAGCCTTTGTCCAGGGAGGCTTCCCGTTCGCTCTCTACTGCCCGCAGCAAGACCTTGTTCAGGAGAAACTTCGATCCGCCCTGTGAAACGACCCTGAGACTCTTCCCGGAAGCGGCGTCATATTCGACTTCAACTTCCATCTGGGCGGCGACGGAAGCCGGAAATCCAGTGTATTGCACCTGGTAAAGACTCAGGGATTGGTAATGTTTCAACTTCTCGCTTCGGGCCTGATTATGGCGCTGAATCTCGTCCACAATCTGGGTAACGCTCAGGTTCGCCTGGGGAGCGGAGCCCTCAATCTCGGGCCATACCTTGCCAGCCACGACCAGGATTGAAACTGCGATCACAACTCGGGCGGTCTTGAAGGTCATGAGGCATGATATTCCCAACGCGATACGTCCAGCCAGAGAGGGCGGGTGGGCGTACCCTCCAGCCGGGTGTCCGAGAGCCTTCCAGTCCGGCTTTTGAGGCCTGAGAACGTGCCAGACTCCGGCCCAGCCCGCTGCGCTATCCTGTCCCCATCACTATGCATCGACGGCCCATCTTCCCCGTCCTGATTGCCCTCATGGGCACCACGCTCCTGATCCCTGCATTTTCCGCCGCACAGGAGGGCACGACGAACGTGATTCCTTACCGTGACGAGCAACCGGTGGGCGCCCGCCACGGAATGGTGGTCAGCGTCCACCATCTGGCTTCCGACGCCGGACTGGCCGTCCTGCGTGAGGGTGGCAACGCGGTGGACGCCGCCGTGGCGACCGGTTTCGCGCTGGCGGTAGTGCATCCGGCGGCCGGCAACCTCGGCGGCGGCGGCTTTCTGCTCCTCCGCACCCATCAGGGCAAAGCCACCTTCATCGATTTCCGCGAAAAAGCGCCGCTCAAAGCCACCGAAACCATGTACCAGGATGCCCAGGGTAACGTGATTCCTGACGCCAGCGTCATCGGCTACCGCTCCATCGCCACCCCCGGCTCGGTGGCAGGTCTGGTCTATGCCGAGCGCAAATACGGCAAGCTCGGCCTGCAGCGGGTCATGGCTCCCGCCATTCAGCTCGCCACTCAAGGCTTTGAACTTACCGCCGAAGAGGCCGCAGAACTGACGGACGAGGATCTGGCTCGCTTCCCGGACTCCAAACGCATTTTTCAGCGCGGTGGCGATCTCTACAAAGCGGGCGAGACTTTCAGGCAGCCGCAACTGGCCCGCACGCTCGAACGAATTGCCGCCGACCCCGAGGATTTCTACCACGGAAAAATGGCGGCAGAACTGGTTGCTGACCTTAAGAAGGGAGGCGCACTGCTCACCCTGGACGACCTGGCCCAGTACACCGTGGTCGAGCGAGCACCCATCACCGGCGCCTTCCACGACTACACCATTCTGAGTGCCCCGCCGCCTTCCTCGGGTGGAATCGTGCTGGTGAGCGCACTCAACATTCTTGAGGGATACGATCTGGCCCGCCTGGGCGACCGCACAGCCGCGTCGATACATCTGATTGCCGAAGCGTATCGCCGCGCCTACATGGACCGCGCCGACTATCTAGGCGATCCCGACTACAATCGCATTCCCATGGCCGAGCTGACCGCCAAGAACTACGCCGAAGCCTGGCGGCGCGGCATCTCAGCCGGTGCGGCCACCCCAAGCGCGGGACTTCATCGACCCGAGGGTTATTTGCCGCCTGCACCTGCGACCGCCGGCCACCGCGCCGAATCGCACGACACAACGCACTATTCAGTCGTGGATAGCGAAGGCAACGCCGTGTCTGTCACTACCACGCTCAACGACGCCTTCGGTTCGCGGGTTACCGCCGGCTCGCTGGGTTTCCTGCTCAACGACGAAATGGACGATTTCGCTTCCAAAATGGGCGTGCCCAACATGTTCGGCCTTATTCAGGGACCGGCCAACGCTATCGCGCCGGGAAAGCGTCCTTTAAGCTCCATGACTCCCACCATCGTGCTGCAGGACGGCAAGTTGCGCTACGTCCTCGGCTCTCCGGGCGGCGCCCGCATCATTACCACTGTAGCCAATATCTTTCTTTCCGCGGCTGAGGGCGGTCTGAATATCCAGCAGGCCGTGGACGCGCCTCGTTTCCACCACCAGTACCTACCCGACACACTGTACCTAGAACCCGGCTTCACTGAGGAAACGCTGGCCGGGCTGCGCGCCCTGGGTTACACGATCGACATCAAGGATGGGCACTGGTCCAACGGCGAGTGCATCGCGGTCGATCCCGGGACGGGACAACTCGAGGGCGGCCAGGACCACCGCAGCCACTATGGCAAGGCCGCCGGCTATTGATGGAGAAGCTGGCTGCGAGACTCACCAGATTGTGAGGTCCGACTCGCACAGGCCATGGCGAGGCCGGGTTGGGAAACAAAGTACCCGTCCAAACCCAGGGATTTCGGCTCACCATAAACGGGCTGGGAGGCGTGGCTTCTGGCAAAGCAGATGGATCCGCCTCTGCGCAACCCGCAATCTGTGCGTCGCAACATCAAATTTGCGGCTGGTTGTGGCAAAAATGCGACAATACAGATGACGTCCGAACGCCGGATCTGCGCCGTCGGGCACGGGGGCCCCTTCTCCATGCAGCGAGTATTGTCCACACACTTATTCCTGAACCAGCGCCTGCACCCTGGGCTACTGGAACTCGCCGCCCGTTCCGGGGCGCAGGCGGTGGAGATCTTTGCCGCACGCCAGCACTTTGACTACACCAGCCGCGAACACGTGACCGAACTGGGCAACTGGTTCGCCGCCAACTCGCTGGGCGCCTTCTCCATGCACGCTCCGCTCTATCCCGACCGAGAGATGGGCCGCGCCGGAGCTCCCGCGGTCAATGTGCTCCACCCCGAGAAGTCCCGCCGCATTGACGCCATGGACGAGATCAAGCGCGCCCTTGAGTCGGCTGAGCGTATTCCCTTCAAAAACCTTGTCGTTCATCTGGGCGAAAAGGAAGACGGGTGGTCGCAGCGGACTGTGGAGTACGCGCATACGGCTCTCGAACACCTGGGCGCGTTTGCCCATCCGCTGGGCGTACGCCTGCTGGTGGAGAACCTGCTGAGCGAGCCTACCACCCCCACGCACCTGCTGCTGATCCTCGAACTTAACCACCTGACAAACGTCGGTGTTTGCCTTGACCTGGGTCATGCGCATATGACTGTGGGTGTTAGCGAAGCCATTGCGACTCTGGGCGCTCACATCGGCTCGGTGCATGCACACGACAATCACGGGCTGAAGGACGAACACCTGTGGCCGGGAAGCGGAACCATCGACTGGGCGGCGGCAGCAACGGCGCTCAGAGGGCTCCCAGAGACTCCGGCGATGGTGCTTGAGATTGGCAACAACCTCGGCGATCCACCCGCTGCTCTTCCCGGCAAGATCCAGCAATCCTTCGAACTTGTTGGCCTGAACGCAGCTACCGCCTCACCCGCGCAACCGGAAGAGCCGGCGCTCCCCGCGGGCGCAGGGCGAGCGGTTGGACCTGCACCGTCACCTGCCCTGTAGCAATGAGCCCGTCTCCCTGGGCCGTGATAGACAAGGGGAACGAGGCAGTTTGCGCCGCGGGAGATGCGGTCAGGGTGAGCGTTGCCGCGGCTGATCCCTCTTGCGGCGTCACCGGTTCTTCGCTCCAACGCGCGGAAACGCCTGTGGCCAGTCCCGCGAGGCCCAAAGCTATATTGCCGCGGAAGGAACCTCCTGTAACCACATTCACCACGATTGCGGCCGTCCCGCCCCGCACCAGCATCGCGGCGCTGGAGGCGACGGACACGTTCAGCGTGGGGGGCGTAGCGTCGCCGTTCGCCCAGCCGTTCACCAGCAGGCTCGCGTCCACGGAGCCCAACCCGGTGGCCAGGTTGTAGTCGGCGCCGCCGGCCTGAAACCCTTGCACCCCGGGAACGCTATTGTCTCCCGCAGGCGTCGCATGGAAGGGATTTGCCTCACCGTTTAACAGCCTATACAGCGTGGGATTGGCATTGCCTTGCCCCGCGCCGCTTTGCTTTTGGACCACCAGCGCCATGAGCGCCGCGAACGCGGGCGAGGCGGGCGAGGTGCCGGAGACGATCCAGTACGAGCCGTTCTCGTAGATCATGTACCCGTCGTGGCTGGCCGCAGTCAGGGATACATCGGGCACTGCTCTCATGCCGCCCGCGGCGCTGGCGCCGTTCACACCTTGCTGCCAGGCCGGCTGCGGATAAATCTCGCTGGTCCCGCCGCCGGTGGCCCACAACTCCCCACCGCTGTCGGCTGCGCTCTCGTTCCACACCTTCTCGGGGATGTAACCCAGCGCCGAGCCTCGGTTCGCTCCGCTGCTCGCGGCCCAATACTGCGAGCTGTTCGAGCCCTCATTGAACTCCGTTCCGCCCACGCAGGTGGAGTAGGGCGAACTGCACAGTCCGTTGACCGCAGCCACCGTGCCCCTGGTGGCTGAGCCCAGGTCGCAGGCCGCCGCGCCCGAATCGCCCGAAGCCACAAATGCGCTCATCCCCTGGCTCGCCGCCTGCTCCCACAGGCTGTTGTAAAAGGCGAGTTCCGTCGCACCCATCGCCTGCTCACAACTGCCGTAGCTGGTGCTGACCACAGCCGCCAGCGCGTGGTTCACGATGTAGGCGGCCGCCAGGTCCACTCCATCGGTAGCCGCGGAGGAATCGCCCGCCACCAGCGTGACCCGAGCTGCCGGAGCCACGGCTCCCGCCCACTCGACGTCCAGTGTGGCCTCGTCCTGGTCGCCCTGCACCAGCTTGGGATCGGTGCCGGTGAGCACCACCGCCGGCGTGTTGGCCGCCAGTCCAGCCGCTGCCCGAAACGCCGCAATATCGCTCAGAACGATGTTGCTGCGTCCGGCCACGGCAATGGAAACGCCGGTGCCGGTGGTCCCCGCGCCATAGAGCGGGTTCAAATCGTAGATGGCGGCAAAATCCGCAGGGAACAGATAGTTCGAGCCGTTCAGGTTCAACTGCGGCCGTGCGCCCAGCGACCGTGGCGGGCGCATCTGCGCCGCGTGGCGAAAATCGTTGAACCCCACCACGCCGCCCACCACTGAAGCCAGCGCCACCGGAATCTGCGGGTCCTGCGCATTGGCCAGGTGCAGCGCGCCGTTCACCCGGTAGCGGCGCATCTCGGCGTGAAACGCATCCGCCACCTGCCCCGCCGTCCCGGAAAAGATGATCAGCCGGCGGCTGGCCGCAATCTCGTTGAGCGTAAACCCATGCCCGGTGAGCCACGCGCCAATGCGTGCCAGGTCGCTGGGGCTCACGCCGAACCGTGCAGCGTACTCCGCGGGCGTCAGCCAGCGATGAAACGCCGGCGAGCCCGAATCCTGTTGCGCTGCAACCAGCGCATCCAGCGCTGCCTGCTGGCTGGGCGACGGCTGAAGCAGAAGCATCATGCGCTCCAACCGCGTCTCCGCAGGCGCCGCTCCCACCTCAAACTCCGCACGCGCCAGCGGGTGCACGTTGCCCTGGAGCGTCACCACCTGCGCCTCATCGATACGGCTCAGGATGCGGTCGGTCTGCGACCGTGGAGCCGTGGATGCCGCCGGCGTCAGGGCGCACAAGTTCGCTGCCGCGAGCAGAAGCGCTCCGGCTGGGGAAAAATTAATCAAATTCAATTTGGTTGGTTCTGCCTTTCAAAACCGGGGGAGTCAGAAACCATTGCCGGTGACCGTCTCAGGTCCTCGGTATTTTTAATTTAGGGCAAAAGCCAGAAATTTCCGGCAAACTGCTCGCGATCTTTTTGGCAGCCAATCACCAAGGTACTTGGATCTGAATCGAAACAAGGCAAGAACGTCTCAACTTGCGACAGAGAGCCCAAAACCGCCCATTCCGGGACTTTGGGGAATGGGGATATTCGGCCACTGCCGGCAATTGACAGCCGACATCTGTCTTCCTAGCAGATGCGTGGTAATTGCTCGCCGATCTGGGTGGGAATGACACGATTGGCGCCCATGGCGGTCCGCGCCACCAGCATGCCCTTGTGCTGCGCAGTCACCTGGCCGATGCGGGCAGCGTCGCGGCCCAGCGGATGCGCGCGAAGAGTTCCAAGCACGGCCGGAACTGCCTCTGGCGCGACAAAGAACACCGCCTTGCCTTCATTGGCCACGTACACCGGGTCCAGCCCCAGCAGATCGCAGGCCGACTGCACCTCCGCCCGCACCGGCAAACTGGGTTCGTCGATCTCGATGCCCACTCCCGAGGCCTGCGCAATCTCGTTCAACGTTGATGCCAGCCCCCCTCGTGTGGGATCTCTCATCGCGTGTACCGCGTCCCCCGCCGCTTCCAGCACTTCCGCGATCAGCCCGTTCAGCGCCGCACAATCCGATCGAATCGGGCTCTCGAATTCCAGGCCCTCGCGCACGCTCATGATGGCCATGCCGTGGTCGCCGATGGTACCCGAAACCAGCACCGCATCTCCCGGCTGGGCGCGATGCGGACCCACCAAAATTCCCTGCCGCAGCACGCCAATGCCTGCCGTATTGATGTAGCAGCCGTCCCCGTGCCCGTGCTCCACCACCTTGGTGTCGCCGGTAACGATGCGGACGGCCGCTGTGGCTGCAGCTTCGGCCATGGCCGCAACAATCGCCGCCAGCCGGCTCAGCGGAAAGCCCTCTTCAAGAATGAAGCTGGCGCTCAGATAGCGTGGCTCCGCGCCGGAGACGGCCAGGTCGTTCACCGTCCCATTCACCGCCAACTCACCGATCGAACCGCCGGGAAAGAACAGCGGCTGCACCACAAACGAATCCGTACTCATGGCCAGCCGTCCAGAGCCCAGGTCCAGCACTGCCGCGTCGCCCAGGTTTTCCAGGGCAGGATTCCGGAAGGCGGGCAGAAACAGGTGCTCCACCAGCTCATTGCCCAGCTTGCCGCCGCCGCCATGCCCCATCACGATAGTGGGGTAATCGGCCAGTGGCAGTGGACAACTCCAATTGGAAAAATCCGGCGTGCCGTCGTCAGACATTTGTCGCCTCAGACGATGATCTAGTTCTCTTCCTGTCTCTCGTAATACCCTCCAGACATATGAACAAAGTCATAAAAACGAATGTTCTTCTCTTCGAAGGAAACAACAACAGATTTTCTTTGATCAAATCCATTCGGCAGGGATTGAGGCGACCATACCTTGTCATCGTAGAAAACTACGACTTCTCGTGTTGATGATCTTCGACCTACCCAATTTTTCGAGTTTCCCCCGGAACCCCACATCATTTTGTTTCTGGTAGATTTCGTAGCTACATATATGTTTGCATCGTTTGGGCTCATAATCATTCCGACGCCCCCCTTGGACCATTCCCAGTTTGTCTCCATGATGTTCTTCTCTTTTGCATTTACAAAACTAGGCAATTCTGCCTTCCGACAACCCTCGACTGTACTCAACAGTGCGGCTGCCAGAACTAGGCAGCTCAGAACTCGCATGGTGCGTTCTCCAAAACAACTCAGCGTTTGGAAAATGTTGATGTAGCGCCAGCCCCGGCCAGCTCCCCGGCGGAAAGAAACCGCCCGTAGTTGTAGTAGGCGGCGCAGGCGCCCTCGCTTGAAACCATGGTCGCTTCCAATGGATGCCGCGGTGTGCACTCTTTGCCGAAAGCTGGGCACTCGGCCGGCTTGATTGCTCCGCGCAGAACATCGCCAGAATGACAAAGCGGCGACTCCTCGGTGTGAATGCCGGTAATGTGGAACCGTTCCTCGGCGTCAAACGCGCGATAAGCCTCGCTCAACCGCCAACCGCTTTTCGGAATCACGCCAATCCCTCGCCAAGCCCGATCCGTCACCTCAAAAACTTCGGCCAACAGCTTTTGCGCGGGCCGGTTGCCCTCGAAGGTCACAATGCGCTCGTAGGCGTTCTCCACCTCGTGCCGTCCGGCCTCCAACTGCATCACGCAGCGGCGAATACCGTCCAGCAGATCGAGCGGCTCAAAGCCCGTGACCACCAGCGGAATGCCATACTTCTCCGCCAGCGGTGGATACTCCCAATACCCCATTACGCTGCATACGTGGCCCGCCAGCAGGAACCCCTGTACCTGGTTCCCGGGCGACCCCATAATCGCCTCGATCGCAGGCGGCACCAGGACATGCGAAACCAGCAGCGAAAAATTCTTGAGGCCGCGCCGCTTGGCCAGGTGCACGCTCATGGCGTTGGCCGGAGCCGTAGTCTCAAACCCAACCCCGAAGAACACCACCTGCTTGTCAGGATTCCTGACCGCCAGTTCTACGGCGTCCAGCGGCGAATACACCACCCGCACGTCGCCGCCCGCGCCCTTCACCTGGAACAGGTCTGCTTCTGTCCCCGGCACCCGTAGCATGTCGCCAAAGGAACAGAACATCACTCCGGGCTGCGCGGCGATGGCCAGCGCCTTGTCGATCAGTTCCAGCGGCGTGACGCACACCGGGCAACCTGGCCCATGAATCATCTCGATTGTCGCGGGCAGCATCTGGTCTATCCCATTTTTGATGATGGAGTGCGTTTGCCCGCCACACACTTCCATAATCTTCCACGGCCGGGTAGCAATCTGGTGGATCTCCCGCGCCATCCGCTGCGCGATCTCACCATTGCGAAACTCGGTCAGATACTTCATGTTTACAACTCCCCGTGCATCGTTCCGCAGTTCCGTGCGAGATTCTGTCGTGGTTGGGCAGGGCACGCCGCGCGCTTTGGGGTCTCGCACTCGACAGCCTGCCCTGAGAGAAGTCGAACGGACCCGCTTGTTTCCCCTGCCTTATCTATTTGATGAGCCTGGGGGCCAAGTCCTCAGCGCAACTTCCATCCGGACATGCCGACTGCGGGGTCCTTGCCGCCCTGGCAAACGCCTCTTCCTCGCCGGCCAACTCCTCCTCAAGCATACCCATCTCGCGGAAGTCGGCCAGCGTCTTCTGGGCCGTCTCCTCGTCGATCTTAGAGAGCGCAAACCCAACGTGGACAATGGTATAGTCGCCGACCTCAACCTCGGGCACGTAGTCCAGGCAGACGTTCTTGACCACCCCACCGAAGTTCACGCGACCCACCCGGATATCTCCGTCGGTGGTAATCGCTTCAACTTTTCCCGGAATCGCTAAACACATGGCAACTACCTTATACCCCTTCAAAGCAACCTTCTAATGTGATCTAAATCACCAAGAAACCGCCTGCCTTCACGCCTTCTTCCCGTCCTTCTCCGCCACCCGCGCCTTGACTATCTTCTTCACCAGCACCGCCGACAGCGGCTTGTCCACGGGAAACTGCAGCGTCCCCTTGGAAGTGCGGTAGCCCGTCAACTCATCCCCCAGCGCATCGATAAGCGAAGCACTCATAGGGAAAAAACTGCAATGCTTCTTGAATGCCGCGTACCCCACCAGTGCTCCCTTGTACCGAAACGCCGGAATGCCGTAGCTGATTGCCTCGGTTGCCTCTTTCGGCGCCGCCGCCCTGATCATCGCCCGGACCTTCTCCAGCGTGCTCCGCGCCGGCTCCGGCACTTTGGCCAGGTACGCCTCCACATCCTGCGCCGCTTGTGAAGCCTCGGTCTGTTGAGCCTTGTCCTGCTTCTCGACCTTCTTCATAGCGTCTCCCACTCCCGGCGCTTACCGCTCCAGGCCGCGTTCCTCGACCAAATAGTCCAGCCACTCTTCCATCCCCGAACCGGTCTTGGCTGAAGTCTCAAACACCCGAATACCCGGCCGAATCTCGTTGATGTTCTTGAGCGCCAGTGCCCGGTCGAACCCGCACGGCTCCGCAATATCCATCTTTGTAATCACCGCCGCGTCCGCCGAGTTGAACATCGTCGGATACTTCAGCGGCTTGTCTTCGCCTTCGGTCACGCTCAATAGCACCACGCGGATTCGCTCTCCCAGGTCGTAGCTCGACGGGCACACCAGGTTGCCTACGTTCTCAATAAACAAGTAGTCCAGGCCGCCCAGTTCCCAACCCTCCAGGTGCTTGCCCACCATCTCGGCCTCCAGGTGGCAAATCCCGTGGGTATTGATCTGCCGCACCGGCGCACCGCTCGCAGCCAGCCTGCGCGCGTCGTTATCTGTCTCCAGGTCGCCCACCAGCGCGGCCACGCGCAGCCCCCGCGTCCTCAAATCCCGCAGGGTCCGCTCAAGAAGCGCCGTCTTCCCTGTGCCGGGGCTCGAAACCAGATTCACCACCAGCACACCCGCGGCCGTGAATCGCTGCCGCAGGCCCGCGGCCAGCTCATCGTTCTTCTTCAAAATTCCTCGCCGCAGCTCAACAATCCGCGTGGTCATGGCCCCACAGCCTCCTCAGCTTCCTCAATCTCAATCGATTCGATCTCGAGCTCCCGCCCCTGCCGCAAATCCGCCGCCGGCTCGCCGCAGACTGGACAGCGAAAGCTCTGCAGGCTCTCAATTTCCACATCCTGCCCACAGGGTACGCAGTGCACCCGCACCGGCAGCGTCTTGACCACCAGCACCGACCCCGCCAGCGGCGTGTCCTCGGTGGCGATCCCATAGCAGAACTGCAGCGAATCCTCGACCACCGCCGCCAGGGCGCCCACCCGCAACCGCACTTCCTTGACCCGCGCACCAGGGTAAGCCGCCAGCGACTCCATCACCGAATCCACCACGCTGGAAATAATGGAAAGTTCGTGCATCAGTCCTCACACGTATAAGTTGGATTTTATGCTTTTGCCGTGTGTGCCTGCCCAACCAACCCAAAATGTAAGATGTCAGAATAGGTCTGGAGACCACTTCCCGGTGACCAGAACCCTCGCGCCCCACCCTCACACCGCCTCCCGGCTGGCCCTGAGCGAGCTGGCCCCCGGCGCCATGCAGTCTGAAATCCGCGCCATGACCACCGAGTGCGACCGCATCGGCGGCATCAACCTGGCCCAGGGCGTCTGCGATACACCCGTTCCCGCCCCGGTCGAGGCAGAAGCCATCGCCGCCAAGTAGCAAAAGGACGACGACCTCGACGAAGTCTGCGTCCGCCTGCGCAAGCTGTAAAGGGCGCGGCGCAACCCGAAGAAATGGCCCCCGACTGTAAAATCAAGCCGGAAGGCTTTGCCGCGAGGCAAGCCAGGAAAGGCCTCCGCCGTGAACCAGTTCCCGCACGCCATGCTGCGCGAGATCTTTGAGCAGCCCGCCGCTATCCGGCGCACCCTCGATCTCTATCTGAACAGTCAATCCTTTGATTCCGCAGCCTTTGTCCCGGTCGACGGATGGCTGAATCCGCGCGGCGAAGTGCTCATTGCCGCGAGCGGTTCCAGCCGCCATGCCGGGTTGGCCGCCGAAGTGATCCTTGAAGACCTTTGTGGCCTCGCCGTCGACGTAGAGTATTCCAGCGAATACAGTTGCCGTCCCGTCGCCAACCCGCGCCGGCCTTCGGTGCTGGTCATCTCCCAGTCCGGCGAAACCAGCGACACCCTGGCCGCCCTGCGCTGCGCGCGCGAAGGCGGCCAGCAAACCCTGGCCATTGCCAACGTGAGCGGCAGCACCATGCTCCGCGAAGCCTCTGCCGCCATGCCGTTGGCCGCCGGCACCGAGGTGGCCATCCCCGCCACCAAGAGCTTTACGTGCCAGTTGACCGCGCTCTACCTGCTGGCCCTCTACGAGGCCCAGCGGCTGGGCACCCTCGACGCAGCCGAGATCGAGTACAGAATCGCTGAGTTGTGCGCCCTGCCCGGCCACATCGAGCAACAGTTGAACGGCTGGCGTGAGCGCATGGCGGCATTAGCCGCAAAGTACCGCGACGCGGAGAGCTTTCTCTATCTGGGCCGCGGTGTCCACAACTCCATTGCCCGCGAAGGCGCGCTGAAGATGAAGGAGTCGTCCTATGTCCAGGCGGAGGGCTACCCCACGGGCGAATTGAAGCACGGCCCCAACGCGCTGGTAAGCGAGCACGTGCCCCTGGTGGTGCTAGCCACCGTGGACCGCCGCCTCGATCACTCCGTCCTGAGGTACGAAAAGACCCTGCAACTGCTCGAAGACATGAAGAAGCAGGGCGCACGCGTCATCGTCATCGCCAATACCGGTGACCACGAGGCTGCCGCTCTGGGCACTGATTGCGTCTTCGTAGAGCCAGCCAGCGAACATCTTCTGCCCATCGAGGAGGTCATTCCGCTGCAGCTCTTCGCTTACCAGATGGCCATCGAACGCGGCATAGACGTGGACCGCCCGCGCAACCTGTCAAAGGCAGTGATCGAAGCATAAGGCTGCGCGAATCACGCCGCAGCGTGCTGCACGGCTCAGAGAGCGGGAATATCGACCCAGCTTCGCCTCCGATGGCTTTCAAGCTCCGCTTTGAGGATGGTCAACTGGCGCAAGCCATCGGCAAACTGCGGGTATTCAGGAACCATGCCCGGCGCACCAATGGAGGCGTAAAAGCGGCGGAACATCTGTTTGGTCGTGTCGCCGTACCCTTCGGTATGGCCGCCGGGAAGATCGGCGTAGCTGCGCGCCTCGGGCTTGAGCAGCGAGGGGTCTTTGAGGATGATTTCGTTCCCGCGTTCGCGGTGGCCTATCCATAGCTCATTGGGCCGCTCCTGGTCCCATGCGACTGAGGATTTGGTTCCATAGATCTCGATGCTGAGCCGGTTCTTGCGTCCCGCGGAAACCTGGCTGGCAGTAACAGCACCGCGCGCGCGCTGGCCCATGTGGAAGATCACCGCGCCAAAGTCTTCCGTATCGACCGGCCTCTCGATATAGTCTTCCGGTCCGAGCAGTTTATTGGCAAAGGTCTCGATGGCGTGCTTAGGCTCCCTGCGAATGGCGTGAAAGGTCTGCAGATCGGCGCAAAGCGAGCTGACGCGCAATCCGGTCACATGCTCCGCCATGTCGAACCAGTGCGAGCCAATGTCGGCCATGCAGCGTGAAACGCCGCCGATCTTCGAGTCGATACGCCAGTTCCAGTCGGAATCGTAGAGCAGCCAGTCCTGGGAATATGTGCCCTGGACGAGAAGAATCTCTCCAAGCTCGGCCGCCTCGCGCATGCGGCGCATCTGCTGCACCATAGGGTAATAGCGCAAATTGTGGCAAACGCAGTTCCGCAATCCCTTCTGCGCCGCCAGGGCGACCAGCGCTTGAGCCTCTTCGACCGTGGTAGCCAGCGGCTTTTCGCAAGCCACATGTTTTCCCGCTTCGAGCGCCTCCATGGCCATGGAAAAATGCTGTGCGTTGGGAGTGCAGATATGCACCGCATCCACGGCGGGATCCTTCAGGATGCCACGGTAGTCCGCCGCCACCGTGGGAATCGCGAAGCCCGCAGCCAAGCTCTGCGCCACTTTAATGTTCGTGTCTGCAATGGCGACTGCCTCTACGGATTCCAACCGTCTTACCGCATCCAGATGCACGCGACCAATAAAGCCTGTACCAAAGATTGCCGTCTTAACCTGTTTCACTTTCTTCTCCGTTCCTTGTGCCGCCTTATTTGGATTTAAAAGTCAGCAAAGATTCGTCCGAATTGTATCGCCCCGGTGCGTTCGACGACGACCACTGTATTCACGGTACAGATACGGAGAGAGTCCGAGTCTTCGTGAGCCCGGCCACGCAGTCGAGCATACTCGACGTACCCATCCCGTCCCGCGAAGTGTTCGCATTGACCGCTTACGGCCAGGGACGCAGCGCGTCTACAAGGAACAGCACGCATAATCCATACATATCGGACAGTGGGGCCACGATCCGGCGCGGATCTCGTGGTCTAGAATCAGCGCAGCAGTGGGGTAACGGAGCCTTCCATGGGTGAACTCTGGAACGACGTCAAACACGCACTGCATCTGTTCATCAAGAGCCCCGCCTTCACCATTGCCGCAGTTTCGGCGCTGGCGCTGGGCATTGGAGCCAACACCGCCATCTTCACGGTGGTGAACGCTGTGCTGCTGAAGCCGCTCACCTATCCCGACGCGGACCGCATCGTGGCGATTGAGATGAGCGGGCAGGGCGGCAAAGCGAATATCGCTTCAATCACGAAGTTCCATGTCTACCAGCAGCAGTCCAGCATCTTCAAAGACGTTGCCGCATACGACTTTGCGGGACCTGGCTTCAACATTACCGGCGACAGGCCGGAACTGATCCACGGCATCCACGTCAGCGAGGCGTATTTCCGCGTATTTGGCGCGCCGATGATGCTGGGGCGCACCTTCACTCCACAGGAGGATTTGCCCAACGGCGGCAAGGTCGTGGTGTTGAGTTACGGGCTGTGGCAGCGAAGATTTGGCGGCAGCCCGAAGGTGCTCGGCAGCTCACTGTCGCTGGGGAACGAGCCGTATACCATCATCGGCGTCACGGGAAAGGATTTTCTCTCCGATCCCGAAGCGGAAATCTGGGTGCCGTTCCAATTCGAACCCAACAGCACGAATCAGGGGCACTTCTTTCAGGCTGTGGGGATGCTGAAGCCGGGCATCACGCTGGCGCAGGCCAACGCACAGATGAAGCTGGCTCTCAACCAGTTCGCCCGCACGTATGCGCTGAAGAACCCGAATTTCAGTTTCGTCGTGGAGCCCCTGCGCGACTCGATTGTGGATAATGCACGCACGTCGCTGCTGGTGCTGCTGGGTGCGGTAGGGCTGGTATTGCTGATTGCCTGCGCCAACGTGGCTAACTTGCTGCTGGTGCGCGCCACGGGACGCAAGCGTGAGTTCGCCATTCGTTCAGCGCTGGGCGCGAGCCGGGTGCGCATCATTCGCCAACTTCTAACTGAGAGTGTGCTGCTCGCGGTCACAGGCGGAATTCTTGGGTCAATTCTCGGCTTTGTGGGCGTGCGCGCGCTGCTTGCGATCAGTCCCGCAGGGCTTCCACGGGTTGGAGAAGACGGGTCAGCCCTCGGCGTGGATTGGCGCGTGCTCGTCTTCACACTGGCCATTTCGCTTCTCACAGGAATCCTTTTCGGCCTGGTTCCTGCGTTCAGTGCTTCGCGCACTGACCTCAACTCGTCATTGAAGGAGGGCAGCAACCGGGCCGGAACGGGATTTCGGCAGGGCAAAGTGCGCGCCTTGTTGGTGGTCAGCGAAGTCTCGCTGGCTCTTGTGCTGCTGGTCGGCGCAGCTCTGCTGATCCGGACCTCCATTGCGTTGCATAGCGTCGATCCCGGCTTTGACGCGCACAACGTGCTGACCATGGAGATGTCGCTCACCGGCGATCGCTACGCGAAAACCGCAGGCGTGGCTCAGCTTTCGTTTGACGGCCGCCAGCGGCTCAACGCGATCCCCGGCGTAGAGGACTCGGCCTTCACCTGCTGCCTGCCGATCCAGGGACAGTTCGGCCTGCCGTTCGCCATCGCGGGGCGCCCGGTGGACCCGGCGAAGGGCGAACCGGGCGCCGGCTGGATGAGCGCTTCGCCGGACTACTACAAGGCCTTCAAGATTCCGGTTCTGAAAGGGCGCGAGTTCAACGACCACGATACGGCTTCATCTCCCGGCGTAGTCCTCATTAATCAAGCGTTCGCGAAAGAATTCTTCCCCAACCAGAACCCCTTGGGGCAACAGTTGCTCGTGGGAAAGGGAATGGGTCCGCCGTTCGAAGAACCCGCGCGGCTCATCATCGGTGTGGTCGCCAATACCCATGAAGGCGGTCTCAGCCGTGATCCGGGCTCGCTCATGATTGTTCCGGACGCGCAGGTCCCTGATGGCATGACGGCTCTCAACGCCACCTTTTTGCCGCTGCGCTGGGTGGTGCGCACGCACGGCGATCCTCATCCTCTCATCGCGCAGATCGTCGAACAACTGCGCGTCGCCAGCGGAGGTTTTCCTGTGGCCCGCGTGCGAACAATGGATGAGATTGTGGCGCGCTCCACTTCGCGCCAGAACTTTAACATGGTGCTGCTCACGATCTTCGGTGCGGTCGCACTGATCCTGGCCGCGATCGGCATCTATGCCCTGATGGCCTACTCCGTTCAGCAGCGCACCCAGGAGATGGGCATCCGCATGGCGCTGGGCGCGGACCGCGCCACTATCCGCAAACTGGTTGTATGGCAGGGCATGCGGCTGGCGCTTGTGGGCGTGGTGCTGGGCATTGCAGCAGCGTTTGGACTGACGCGGTTCCTGGCCAGTTTTCTCTTCGGCGTGAAGAGCTGGGACCCCGCAGTATTCATTGCTGTGCCTCTGATTCTTACCGCCGTGGCATTCCTCGCCGTGTGGCTGCCTGCAGCTCGTGCAGCCAGGCTGGACCCGATGCAGGCGCTACGCGTCGAGTAGCGAGCGTCCTAGTCCTGGCCGCGTCTGACTCGATCCCCGCGCTGCTCCATTAGACTGGAAGGCGATGAGATCTCTGCAACAAGATGGCTTGTCCGCGCTGGCGCTTGCGATCGCTGCGCTGCTGGCCGGGTGTGGCACGCCGGGAGCGCCGCAGCCGCCTTCGCTCAATCTGCCGGATCGCGTGGCGGACCTTGCTGCAACGCGCGCAGGCGACCGGGTGTCGCTGACCTGGACCATGCCCAAGAAGAACACCGACAAGCTGCTGCTGAAAGACGATGTCACCGTTCACATCTGCCGCCAGGAGGAGCATTCCCCTTGTGCGCCGGGGACCGACATACACATTGCTCCTGGCGCTGCGGCTACGTTTGCCGATAGCCTTCCCCGGTCCGAAACTGAGGGCGCTCCACGCGTGCTCACCTATTTTGTAGAGCTGAAGAATCGCAATGGCCGCTCAGCGGGCCTGTCGAATGGGGGCGTGGTGATTGCAGGCCTGGCGCCTGCACCGGTCACTGGCCTGACCGCCGAGGTACGCAAGGCTGGAATCGTGTTGCGCTGGCAGCCGAGCAAAGAAAATGAGGCCGTTCGCCTGCACCGTACGCTCCTCACTCCACCGCCCGCCAAAACCCAACAGGGGCTGTTGGCGCAAGAACCGGAGCCCGTTGAGCAAAACCTGCTGGTCGAGGCCGGCGCTGACTCGGGTCACGTCCCGGATCGAGCCCTCGACAAAAACATCCGCTTCGGCGAGACCTATGCCTACCGCGCCCAGCGCGTGGTTCGAGTGGTTGCGAATGGGCAGACGCTGGAACTGGCTGGGGAGCTTTCCGCGCCGATGCGCGTGGAGGCCCTGGACGTTTTTCCGCCCGCCGTGCCCACTGGGCTGGCTGCCGTAGCCATTGCCGGCGAAAATGGCGGCGAGACTGCGATCGACCTGAGTTGGCAGCCTGACACCGAGGACGACCTGGCCGGTTATATCGTCTATCGCCGCCAGGGCGACGGGACCTGGCAGCGCATCTCTCCCGCGCAGCCGGTGGTTGGGCCGGCCTTCCACGACGTGCAGGTGCAGCGCGGCAACACCTATCGCTACGCCGTCACCGCCATCGACCAAGGCGGCCATGAGAGCGCACGCTCTGCCGAGGCCGAAGAGGGCGTGCCCGGTCCCTGACATCGCACGCTGGCAAAGGAGATCGCCGCATGAAATACTGCCGCTTTTTGTTTGAAGGGCACACGCACTACGGCACGGTTGAGCTTCGCGCAGGGGAGCCCTGGATTGTTGACTTGACCGCTGCGCCGGAAGAAGACCTGGCCTACCGCTTGGCCCACGCGTGTGCTGCTTCGCTGATTCCAAGCATCGAGAGTTTCGACTTCGAGCCCATGCCGTTGAAAGCCGCTCAACTGCTTCCCGCCGCGACACCTTCGAAGATCGTTTGCGTAGGCCGCAACTATCGCGATCACGCTGCGGAACTGGGCAACGAAGTTCCCGCCGAGCCGCTGCTTTTCTTCAAGCCGCCGTCCGCGCTGCTGGCTCCCGGCGGAGTGGTGCGCCTGCCGGCCGCATCGAGCCGCGTGGATTACGAAGGCGAACTGGCGCTGGTGATAGGCCGGCGCGCCCGCAAGCTCAGGTCCGATGCCGACTGGCGCGCCTTCGTCCGCGGCTATACCGTTGCCAACGATATCACCGCCCGTGATTTGCAGAAGAAGGACGCCCAGTGGACCCGCGCCAAGGGCTTCGACACTTTTTGCCCCGTGGGTCCGTTTGTTAGTGATGAAGTGGATCCTGAAAAGGGTCTGACCGTTGAAACCCGCGTGAACGGCGAATTGCGCCAGCACGGCTCGACACTGGATTTCATCTTCTCAATTCCAGCGCTGCTCAGCTATATCACTGCAGCCATTACGCTTGAGCCCGGCGACCTGTTGCTGACGGGAACCCCCTCAGGGGTGGGGGCGCTCAAGGCTGGAGACAAAGTGGAAGTGACCATCCCCGGCCTGGGCGTGCTGGCCAACACCGTGGAAGCGGACGTAGACTGACCCCAGATTGCCGCTCGTGCAACCTTGAGCGCGCGGATGAATCTGATCAGATATAGACTGATGCCGGGAGAGCTCGGAGCTGGAAGCCCCCATCCCCAGGAGGAATCATGCCGCAGAATCTACTTGAGCAGCTGCGCCAGTACACCGTGGTGGTTGCCGATACGGGAGACATTGAGGCGATGGAGAAGTTTCGCCCCACCGATGCCACCACCAACCCGTCGCTGATTACCGCCGCCGCGCAGATGCCGCAATACAAGCCCATCGTAGACGGTGTCCTGATGGACGCGCGCAAGGAGCTTGGCGATGGCGCATCGGATCAGACCGTGGCCAACCTGGCCTTCCAGCGTCTGGCCATCGCCTTCGGCAAAAAGATTCTGGCCATCGTGCCCGGTCGCATCTCTACCGAGGTGGACGCGCGCCTTTCCTACAATACCGAAGCCACCACCGCGCAGGCCCGCAGCATCATCGCGCAGTACGATAAGGCGGGCATCGGCCGCGATCATGTGCTCATCAAGATCGCTTCCACATGGGAAGGCATCCGCGCCGCCGAAGTGCTCGAGAAGGAAGGCATCCACTGCAACCTGACCCTGCTCTTCGGAATGCACCAGGCCATCGCAGCAGCCGAGGCGGGCGCGACGCTCATCTCGCCATTTGTGGGCCGAATCCTGGACTGGTACAAGAAAGATACGGGCAAGGACTTCCACGGCGCCGATGATCCCGGTGTTCAGTCCGTGACAAAAATCTACAACTACTTCAAGAAATTCGGATACAAGACGGTGGTGATGGGCGCGAGCTTTCGCAACATCGGCGAAATCACGGAGCTGGCCGGATGCGACCTGCTCACCATCTCACCGCAGCTTCTGGCCGAGCTTGAAGCCACTGTCGCCGACCTGCCGCGCAAGCTCGATCCTGCTGCGTCCAACGCTCTGCCGCTGGAGAAGATCGTGGTCGACAAAGCCGCATTCGAGCGCATGCATGCTGAAGATCGCATGGCCACTGACAAGCTGAAGGAAGGCATTGAAGGATTTTCCGCGGCACTGGTCAAGTTGGAAACGCTGCTGGCCAATCGCCTTGCCGGATTGGAATCGCGCGCGCCCGCAGCCGTTTGAGCGTCTCTTTATCCTGCATCGAGAGGGCAGCCGGTAAGGACTGCCCTTTGGGTTTTGTGCGGATAGCCGTTTGCAATCGCCTCTCCACTCTGCCAACTAATTTGATTCCCCCTGTTGGCAAGCGCGACTTTTCAAGTATGCTGAGTGTCAACATTGTGTAAATAGGGCAGTGGCTGGCATCCCCGGCTGCACGCAGCAAGTAGCCGGCCATTGCTTCACGGCAGGCTGGCTGCGCGCAAGCGCGTACGGGAGGTGTGTATGCAGGATCAGACCCATCCGCTCGAACCTTTCTTCCAACAGGTGGTTCGCAATAGCTACGAGGGCAAACTGGGGTTGAACGATCCCGACGTGACCGGCTATGTGGCACACCTGCTCTGCGAGTTTTCACAGGCCGAAAATCTCTACAAGCTGCGCGACGCGAATGGCCATTTCGTAGAAGAGCTGGACGCCATGCTGCTGGCCGCCGACCCGATCAACGGCACAGCGCCCTCCTTCGACGCCGAGCGCTCGGTGCGCAAGCACATCGGCGACTATGCGCTTTTTGTGGGCGGCATGTATCCCGAAGCCATCGCTCCAGGCCGTCGGCGCCGTTCTCCCCAGCCAACCCTGGGAGAACTGGTCCGCGCCGGCAAAGAGAGCTACTTCATCGTGAGCAAGTTCAACCTTTTCGAGTACGAACAGGAAGCGCCCCTGTTTGCGCGCCTCTCCGACAGCTTTGAGCGCTGTCTTCTCGGTTTGTCGCTGGTCCGTGAAGATCTGGACAGGCGCAAGGCTCTGCCGCCGCCAATGGTGAACTAGAGCTGTTCTCGGCTTGACTGCTTACAGCCGAGATGGGCATCTGTGGTCTCCCACCCAGAGTTCTGTTCACACTCAGATCGAAAACGCTCTAGTCAGGGCGGAACCAGCGCCACTGTGACCTCTTGAGTTTTGAACAGGGTCGCCGCTCGATGCACCCCAACTTCCACCTCAGACTCTGGTTCCGCTGTGGCGCTGGTCAAGAACGCCTGACTTTCTTTTGAAACTCGCCAAAGACCCCCTCAAAAGCCACGAAAAAGGGCATTTTTCAGGGGCTTCTGTTTACCATTAAGATAATGGGGCTGCTCGCAGGTTCATTCAGTATATTGTTGATTCTAAATATCTTACCTCTTCGTCCGGGCCTACGGTGACCCCGGAAATCGCCCATTGCAGGGGGAGGGGGGTGGGGGGTACGGACCGGTCACATCCCTGACCGCTCATTCCCTCATTTCGATTGTGCGACCTCGGAGGGTTATTTTCTGCAAAAGGGTTGAAGTGGCCGGTGAGGGGACGTGGTTAACCCACCCATTCCACGATGAAGCTGTGGAATGGATGGGGCACCTGGCACAGTGGCTAGGGACCAGTCGGCTCTACTCCGACCAGACGGCCAGCACGTTCCCTACTCCATCTGCAAAGTGGAACCTGCGGCCGCCGGGAAATTCGAAAGTGGGCACCACGATGCTGCCCCCCGCCGCGACGATTGCAGCTTCCGTCGCCTTCAAATCCGCGGAGTAGAGCACGATCAGCGGCGCAAACCTCTGCGGTCCCTCATGCGGCTGCACCTTGTAGAAACCGCCGTCGATGCCGGCAGTGCTTGCATTGAAGCTGACGTATTCCGGCCCATAATCCTGAAAACTCCAACCGAATACCGTCGCGTAAAACTGCTTCGTCCGTTCGATGTCGGTCGAAGCGAACTCGATGTAGTTGATCTTGTGGTCTTGTCCCGGATTGCTCATGGCTTTTTCTCCTCAGCGTTGAATTGCGTGGAGGCAAGGGAACGGCGGCGCGGATGCGTAGGCGCACCTTTCCCAAGTACTCTGATACGCCTCCATCCACAATCCCTCAGAAGCCGGAGAGTGCAGGTAGAGCCCGCTTGTTAATATGCGCCGCGGGCTGCCGAGGTACGACACGAAGGTAGCAAACGTGGGTTGCGCGCGCAAGGCGAAATTCGTCTGGAGATGGGCATAAATTTCTGCAAACAAATCTCGCACATAGGACACTCGGGCTTGAGTAGTGTGAACTGGCTCTAAAGTATGTAGCGGCTCAGGTCCTGGTCCTTCACGATGGTGGCCACCATCTGCTTGACGTACTCCGGCGTGATGGTAAAAACCTTCTCCGGCCCGGAGGCGGTCATGCGTTCCAGGTAGGGCAACGGAGCGGAAGCCTCGTTTCGGATGGCCTCAGATAAGGCGGCCTGCTCGTTATCCGGTGCGCGGCGGGCCACGTCGGGCGCCAGAAAGCTCACGTCCTCCAGCACACGCTCCATGATGGTGTGCAGGCGGCGCGCGCCGATGTTCTCAGTGGTTTCGTTCACCTTGAAGGCGAACTCCGCCATCTCGCGCAGCGCTTCGGGTTCGAACTCCAGACGCACGCCCTCGGTTTCAAGCAGCGCCGAGTACTGCTTAGTGAGCGAGGCCTTGGGCTCGGTGAGAATGCGCAAAAAATCTTCAACAGTCAGCGACTTCAACTCCACACGAATCGGGAAGCGCCCCTGCAGCTCGGGAATCAGATCGCTGGGTTTGGACACGTGGAATGCGCCGGCGGCAATGAAAAGAATGTGGTCGGTGCGCACCATGCCGTAGCGGGTATTCACCGTGGTGCCTTCCACAATGGGCAGAATGTCGCGCTGCACGCCTTCGCGTGAAACGTCAGGTCCGTGGCTGCCCTCGCGGCCGGCGATTTTATCGATCTCGTCGAGAAAGATGATGCCGCTGGACTCGACGCGCTCGGTAGCCGCGCGGTTCACCTGGTCCATGTCGATGAGGCGGCCTTCTTCCTCCTGAACCAGGTAGTCAAAGGCGTCGCCCACCTTCATCTTCCGCTTCTTGGTGCCGCCGCCAAAAATGTTCGGCAGCATGTCCTTGAGGTTCATCTCCATGTCCTCAAGGTTCTGGTTACTGATGATGCCGAACTGGGGCGTACCACGCTCGCGCACGTCCAGCTCGACCATGCGGTCGTCGAGCTTGCCTTCGCGGAACTGCTGACGCAGCTTCTCCCGCGAGCGCTGGTAGCTGTCGCTTCCGGGCAATGCAAGCTGTCCCTCCGGCCCTGGCTGAGCAGGCGGCGCAGCGGGTGGCGGGGGCAGCAGTACATCCAGCAGCCGCTCCTCGGCGTTCATCTCCGCACGGTCTTCCACCTCTTCCAGCCGCTCCTCGCGCACCATGTCGATGGCGATCTCCACCAGGTCGCGGATCATCGATTCCACGTCGCGGCCCACGTAGCCCACCTCAGTAAACTTCGAGGCTTCAACCTTGAGGAACGGAGAGTTGGTCAACTTGGCCAGCCGCCGCGCAATCTCGGTCTTGCCCACGCCCGTCGGCCCGATCATGATGATGTTTTTGGGCATGATATCGTCGGCAAGATCGGGCGGCAGCTTTTGGCGGCGCTGGCGGTTGCGCAGCGCAATCGCCACGGCTCGCTTGGCAGGGCGCTGGCCCACAACATGTTTGTCGAGCTCGGCGACGATCTCGCGCGGCGTCAGTTCGTCGAGCGAGAGGTCTTGTTCTTCGGCGGATGCGGGCAGATAAATGGCCATGGATAAAATGGGCTGGCGGATACGGGCCCGCTAGCTCTTCAACTCCTCAAAGGTGACGCGGTCATTGGTATAGATGCAGATTTCACCGGCAATCTTCATTGCTTTTTCGGCAATCTCGCGGGCGCTCATGTCGGTGTTCTCCATCAGCGCACGAGCCGCGGCCGTGGCATAGGGACCGCCGGACCCGATTGCGGCGATCTGCTCGTCGGGATCGATAACGTCGCCGGACCCCGAGATCAGGAAGGTCTGCCCCTGGTCGGCAACCACCAGCAGAGCCTCAAGGTTACGGAGCATCTTGTCAGTGCGCCAGTCCTTGGCCAACTCCACTGCGGAGCGATTCAAGTTGCCTGCGTACTGCTCCAGCTTGGTTTCAAAGCGCGAGAACAGCGAGAAAGCATCCGCGGTGGACCCGGCGAATCCGGCCAGGATCTTGTCCTGATATAGGCGGCGAATCTTTTTGGCGGAGTGCTTGAGCACGTGATCGCCGAAGGTGACCTGCCCATCGGCAGCCATGACTACGTGGCCATTCCGGCGCACGCAAATCACGGTGGTCGAACGGATGCGGGAGTTTTGTTCGGCGAGAGAACTCTTGTCCAAAAGCACGGGAAAACCTCCGGAATTGCGACGTCCGGCAGGCCGGAAATCAATCAAGACGCAGAGACAAGTATAGGGCATTTGCCCCAGCGAACCCTGATTTGGGTACTGTCTGAAATGTGCGTTGACAGCACTTTGATCCTGCGGGGGTGATCCGTCCGGTGATTCCTGCCGCTTTCCGGTGAGGGATTGCGTAGGAACATGCCCAGTGCTAAGGTAGGGCGTTTGGTTCAGTCTTCTTGCCCGCCATGCGATCGAAATGGATCCGAAAATGATACCCAGGTTCGGTCATTGAAGTGTCCAGAGACTTGCCGTCCACGCTCATCTTCCCAGCGAAGACACTCCGCAAGACAGTGATCGAGATTTTCCGCGATTTCTGGTTGAAAGTAACCTTGCTTGCGAGAGCGCCTTCAAATTTCTCGTCCGGACAATCGAGTAAAGCCATCAGCCCGTCTTCGGTGTTGGAGATGTGGAAGATAAAGTGAATTTTGAGACCTCCTCCCTCGTCCTCGATACCTGCCCAATCACCATCGAAGATGGTCGGCGGCGCTGGCTTGGGGTTCTTCGCCTGCCACGTCAGGCGCTTGAAGCTCAGCGGCCACGAGCCTTCCTCTTTCCAAACGCCTTTCATCTCGGCGCCCGATGCACTGACTGTTGCCTCGTACGAGGAGACCTTTTCTACAAGATCGCCGTTGCCTTTCGGAGTCCAATAAAAAAATTGAAGGGCCAGGTGGCTGCCGTCGAACGAGCCGCCGATTGCGGGTTGGCCTGAGAAGCCCTGGTCGCTATTGTCCATGAGCACCGTCACCTTCCCCTCGGGCGTCATGTTCATATGCAGGATCAGATGGTTGAAGCTGCCCTGAGACCACAAGACTCCCTGCCAGTCGCCGGCAAGCGGGAAGGTGGCCGGGCCGGGTTGTGCGCCCACTGGATGAGAAAGGATTCCCCATCCAAGCACCATCGTATGCAGAAAGATCATCTTCATGAGGTTCTTCGCCTTCGAACGGTTCACATTCTTGACGAGAAGGCCCGATGTGGCTCTAAATCTAAAACCGCCTTTATTCGGCATTATGCCACCACGTCGATTCGAAGGATAATCTGCGCTTTTTGGGGATTCCGGACCGTCAACGCAGATTTCAGACAGTTCCCCAATTTGGGGCAAAGTCCGGCGACCGCTCACGAGTCTATGTCAACAGACCCCAGCAGCGCCCGGCTCGGCGCCGGAACAGTTTGACGCACCCACTCAGGCACAATAGCTTTGAAGTGTGCGGGTCAGCGAGTCAGCGCCCCGCGCCAAGGAGCATGGATGCAAAGCAGAACTTTTTCCTGGTCTTGGAGTGGCTTTCTGGCCCTGATGCTGATGGCCATGGCCTTGCAATGCGCGCGGGCCCAGGATTTGAAGAGCTTCGAGCAGAAGATCACCACCAAGGTGCTGCCTAACGGCCTCACCCTGATCGTCTGCGAGCGGCCAGAGGCACCTGTCTTCAGCTACACCACGTTTATCGATGCCGGCGACGTGAACGACCCCTCCGGCGAGAGCGGTCTGGCGCACATGTTTGAGCACCTGGCCTTCAAAGGCACCAGCGAGATCGGCACCACCGACTACGCCGCCGAAAAAGTGGCCCTGGCCAAAGTGGAAGAGGCCAACAACGCGTACGAGGCCGAATATCTGAAGCCCGTGGGCCGCGACCCCCAAAAGCTGGCCGAGCTGAAAAAAGCCTTTGTGGCGGCCCAGGCGGAGGCTCACAAGTACGTCATCCCCAACCAGTTCACTGACGTGGCCGAGCGCGCCGGAGCCCATGGACTGAACGCCTCGACTGGCCTGGACGAGACCATGTACTTCTGGTCGATGCCGGAAAACCGCCTGGAGCTGTGGGCCTGGCTCGAGAGCGGGCGGCTGTCTGACACCGTGCCGCGCGAATTCTATAAGGAGCGCGATGTAGTGGTGGAAGAGCGGCGCATGCGCACTGACTCCAACCCCATTGGCCGGCTCGTCGAACAGTTTCTGGCCACGGCCTACGTGGCGCACAACTATGGCCGCAGCGGTGTCGGCTGGCCCAGCGAGGTGAGCCAGGTGTCGGCCACGGAGGCCATGGAGTTTCACAAGAAGTACTACGTGGGATCGAACGTGGTGGTGACCGTGGTGGGCGATGTCAAGGCGTCCGAGGCGCTGCCCATTCTGGAAAAGTACTTCAGCAAGGTGCCCGGCGGCCCCAAGCCTGAAGACATGACCACTGTCGAGCCCAAACAATTCGCCGAGAAGACGGTGGTCATCCGTGAACAGACGCAGCCCTTTTATATTGAGGGCTATCATCGGCCGAACTATCGCGACCCCGACGACGCGGTCTACGACGCCATCGGCGACATCATGTCCAACGGGCGGGTTTCACGGCTCTATCGAAGCCTGGTGCGCGACCAGCAGATTGCGGCGGAGGCACAGGGATTCAGTCCCTTCCCCGGCGACAAGTATCCGGGCCTGTTCGCCTTCTATGCCGTCCCCCTTCCCGGCCACACCCCGACGGAGATGCGCGACGCCATCCATAAAGAGATTGACAATCTGAAGACCGCCGACGTGACGGACGAAGAGCTGGCGATGTACAAGACTCGCTCCCGTGCCGACTTGCTGCGCGGCCTGGCCGATAACCAGGGGCTATCGAATGCGCTGGCCGAGTACCAGACCCGCTACGGCGACTGGCGGCAGCTGTTCCTGCAACTGGATCGGGTGGACAAGGTGACCAAAGCCGACATCCGGCGGGTGGCCAACCTTGTCTTCACGGCCTCGAACCGCACCAGCGCCGAGATCGATACCGAGGCTCCGCATGCCTCCGAAAAGAAAGATGGAGGCGCGCAATGAAGAGTCTTTCGCTTAAGAACATGAGTAGAATCCTGGTTGCCGGCGTTGTCTTTTCCACCCTGCTGCTTCCGGTCGGCTTACCTGCCCAGCAGAGCAAACCCTGGGAACAGATTGCCGTTCCCAAGCTGCATGAGTTCAATCCCCACCAGCCCAAACGCATCCAGTTGAAGAATGGCATCGTAATCTTCCTCCAGGAAGACCACGAGTTGCCCTTCGTTTCCGGGTCGGTCCTGATTCCCGGTGGCGGGCGCGACGAGGCCCCAGCCAAAACCGGCCTGGTCAGCCTGTACGGCCAGACCTGGCGCACCAGCGGCACCGAAAAGATGAGCGGCGACGCCATGGACGACCTGCTGGAGTCCAAGGCCGCGCATATCGAGACCGTGGGTGGTGAGGACTCGACCACCATCGCGTGGGACTCACTAAAGGGCGACACCGACCAGGTGTTCGCGCTCGCTGTGGACCTGCTCTTCCATCCCAAATTCAATGCGGAGAAGTTGCAATTGGCGCAGCAGCAGGAGGCCACAAGCATCGTCCGCCGCAACGACGATGAGGGGGAGATTGCCGGCCGCGAGTCAAACAAGCTGGTGTATGGCGCTGACAGCCCCTACGCACGCCAAACCGAACTAGCCACCATTGGCGCGGTCACGCTCGGCGACCTGCAGGCATGGCACGACCGCACCCTGGGCGGCAAATTGATCGTGAGTGTCAGCGGCGATTTTGAACCTGCCGCAATGGAGGCCAAGCTGCGCGCGGCGTTCGAAGCGTTGCCACCTGTGAAGCCTTTGCCGGCCCGCCACGACGCTTTCCACGACACCCAGCCCGGCGTCTTCTTCATCGACAAGGAAGACGTGAACCAGTCAAACGTACAGATCGTGGGCCTGGGTACCGACCGCCACAATCCCGACGTTCCCACCCTAGCGGTGATGAACGACATCCTCGGCGGCGGTTTTGCCAGCAGGCTATTCCAGAAGGTTCGCACCGAACTGGGCCTGGCCTACGCGGTGGGCGGCGGCATTGGATTCTCATACGACCATCCGGCCACCTTCCGCGTCGATGTGCTCACCAAGAGCGCCTCCACCGTGGACGCAACCAAGGCCGCGCTGGCTGAAATTGCCGGGCTCACCACCCGCCCGTTCACTGAAGATGAATTGAAGCGGGCAAAGGACGACCTTCTCAACTCGTTCCTCTTCCGCTACGACTCCAGGGACAAGGTGCTGGCCGAGCGTGTGCTATTGGAGTTCTACGGTTACCCCGCCGACTACCTTGAAACCTACAAGGCCGCCCTGGAAAAGGTGACTCTGGCTGATCTCAACGCTGCAGGCAAAAAGTACATCCATCCCAACAAACTAGCCGTACTGGTGGTGGGCAATGGGCCGGAGATCAAGCCGGACCTCGACACGCTGGATCTGGGAGCGGTTAAGAATGTCGACATCACCATCCCGCAGCCCAAGGCAAGCGCAGCCGAGGAGAAGAAGCAGTGAACGATGAGAAAACCTCTGCCCTGGAGCCGGGCGTGAAACTGGCAGTGGTGATTATGGCCGCAGGCAGTTCAGTTGGGCTGCATTCGCGCCGGCCCAAGGCGTTGCATGAAGTTGGCGGCAAACCGCTGCTCGGCCATGTGATTGCCGCCGCCGGCCAAATCGTGTCCCCGGGCGATATTTATGTGGTGGTGGGCCACCAGGCGGAGCGGGTGCGGCAGGCAATGGCCGATACCGGCGTTCGCTTCGTCGAACAAAACGATCCGCGCGGCACCGGCCACGCCATCCAATGTGCGCGCACGCAGATCGCCGGTTACGACCATGTCCTGGTGCTCTCAGGCGACGTGCCCCTGATTCGACCCGAGCACTTGGCCGAGGTGGTGCATTTCCACCTGGACGAACACGCAGCGATGACCCTCGTCTGCGCTGAACCCGGTTTGAGCAGAGGTCATGGCCGCGTTCTGCGGGAGACGCCCGCCTCTCAATCCCGGGACCACAGCCGTTTGCCCGAGACCCAGGATTCGACCGAGGTGGTGAGCATCGTTGAGCCGGAGATGGCTACGCCTGAACATTGGGCCCTATGCGAAATCAACATGGGCCTATATGTCTTCAAGACCGCGCCTCTGCTGGCTCACCTGGACAAGCTCGCTGACGGCGCCTCCGGCGGAAGGTTATGCCTCGCCGGCATGGCCGCGATATTGCACTCCGCCAGGGATCGGGTGGTGGCCTTCAGAACCGACGCGCCGGACGAACTGCGGGGAGCCGATACCCTCGCCGGGCTGGCTGCTTTGGACGCCGCCCTGCGCACCACCACCGCCAACCGTCTGATGGCCGCCGGAGTCGCCATCTTCCGGCCCGAAACTTGCGTCATTGACCCAGACGTGGAGGTTGCTGCCGACACGGTCATCGAGCCATTTGTGCAGTTACTGGGCCGCACCAGGATTGGCGCCGACTGCCGCATCCGCTCCTATTCCGTCATTGAAAACTGCACCTTGGGTAACGAGGTCCTGATCCGCCAGAGCTGTGTCCTTGCCGGCAGCACGGTTGCCGCCGGCGCCAGCATCGGGCCATTCGCCCATCTGCGGCCAGGCTGCGAGATCGGCGAGGATGTGCACATCGGGAACTTTGTAGAGACCAAAAAGGTCCTGCTAGGCAAAGGTGTCAAAGCCGGCCACCTCACCTATCTGGGGGACGCGGTTGTTGGAGCCGGAACCAATATTGGGGCCGGCGTCATCACATGTAACTACGACGGCGTCCATAAGCACCAGACGCACATCGGCGAAGGTGTTTTCGTGGGTAGTGACTCCACCCTGGTGGCGCCTGTCGAGGTGAAGGACGGAGCCTATATTGGAGCCGGTTCGTGTATCACCAAAGAGGTCCCAGCGGGCGCGCTGGCGGTGGGTCGATCCCGGCAGATCACCAAAGAGGGTTGGGCCACGAGCCGTCGCGCCCAGCAGAAAGCAAAGGGCTGATCAGCGCATGGGAGAGGGGAAAACCCGATCGTCCGGCTCAGTCACCGAATGGACGATTTCAGGACGAAACGATACAAAACGAGACTGTTTTGGGTAAATGGACGCAAACAGAAACCGAAGGAGTCCATTTTATTACTGGGACTGAATGAGAGACTCTACCACTTTAGTACTTTGACTCCATGCGACGAAGCTCTTGCGCCGGGGGCGCCGGCGAGCGTAATTTCTTTTTACGATCCGTGCGGAATCGCTGTTATAAGGAGCGAAAAGGCAAGAAGGGAAGCCATTTTAACTCTCTGCCGAAAACTGGCCTTGGAGACGCAGTGGGATTGTGGTCCCTGATCTTCTGTGTCGCGGGGTAAGGTTTGTTTGTGCAGTGGAAGCTCAGACTCCGCAAGTTTCGTATGATGGTACCGAGATGAATTGAGTTGTGCGCCCTGTGCCAACGGTGAATGGGGCCGGCGAAACGACAGGAAGGAACGGGCTTGGGATCGAATTTGGTAGAACTCGGAGCGTCCAATCCCGCGACGCCAAAGAATGCAAACGGGGATGTGCGCTCAGCTCCGAGAGCCCACAAGCCCATTCGCATCCTGGTTGTGGATGACGAAGCGCACGTGCGCTCGATGATCGGTGCCACGCTGGAGCGGCAGGGATATAACGTGCAACTGGCTTCCAGCGGCCGTGAAGCCGTGGACACGTTGGATCGAAACACATTCGAGCTCGTCCTGACCGATATCGTGATGCAGGAAGGCAACGGCATCGCCCTGCTTGAGCTCATCCACGCGCAGCGCCCGAATGTTCCCGTAATCATGGTCACTGCCATTCACGACATCAGCGTGGCCATCGACTCCATGCGCCGCGGCGCCTACGACTACCTTCTCAAGCCCTTCGAGCGCGAACACCTGGTGGCCACGGTGCAGCGCGCCCTCGATCACCGCCAGGCAATTCAAGAGAGCCACACCTACCAGCAGAATCTGGAACAAGTGGTCCGCGCCCGGACTGAAATGCTCCGCCAGGCCATGGAAGACCTGGAGCACTCCTACGACGTCACCCTGGAAGCGCTGGGCGACGCCCTTGACTTGAAGGATTCAGAAACAGAGGGGCACTCCAAGCGGGTGACCGCTTACACCATCGCCTTGGCGCGAGCCATGGGAATCTCGCCCGCCCAGATTCGAGTTATCGCCCGCGGTGCATTTCTCCACGACATCGGCAAAATGGCCATACCCGACGAGATTCTGCGCAAACCCGGCAAACTGACCAAAGAAGAAATGGACTTTATGCGGGAGCACTGCTCGCGCGGCTACCAAATGCTCCGCAAGATCCCCTTCCTCAGCGAGGCTGCGGAGATTGTCTTTGCCCACCAGGAACACTTTGACGGCTCCGGCTACCCCAGCCACACGAGCGGAAACAAGATTCCTGTAGGCGCCCGCATATTTGCCGTAGCCGACACCCTGGATGCCATCACCAGCGACCGCCCGTACAGAAAGGCGCGCACCTTTGACGAGGCGCGTGAAGAGATTCTGCGCTGTTCCGGCAGCCAGTTCGATCCCGGTGTTGTAGAGGTCTATCTTAAGATTCCCAATGAGTTGTGGCACGAGCTGCGCTCTGAAATCACCAACCAGAACATACGCTTCTCCACCTTCGATATAGCCAACCCGGCCGCCGCACAAGCGTCGTAAACATACCCGCCCTCGTCCCGATTCCCTTAGCCACAGATTCCGCTCCAGTCTCGCAATAGCGTTTGCAGCCAGCGCGAAGACTGCGCGCAGCCTTGCTCGGGCGATGCTGAATGATTGCGGTGGAGAAAAGTGACTGGTGGCACCATTCTATGGTGGAGGCGGCGGGAGTCGAACCCGCGTCCGAAATCGTTGTCAGCCAGGAGATTCCATGCTGTGTCCGCTTCCGCATGTTTTCGCCTCATACACTCAGAACGGACAAGATGCGCATGAAGCTAGTCCGATGATCTTGTGGTTACAACACGGACCGAGCCGCAACCACCAGCCTACTGAATGACGTCTTGCTCGCAGCCCATAGGCGAAGCCGCGAAAGACGGCTGCTTAGTTAATTAAGCAGCAAGTGCCAGATTATCGTTGGCAACTTTAGTTTTGCAGGCGATTACGGGTGCCCACACCCCGGCATGCCTCCTTGCCGCAAGCGATCCCGTCGAAACCGTGACGCCCCCATTTCAGCGACGGTATACATAGATGCAAACCGCCAGGGTGCGAGCCGGGCCAACTGGCTCGTGCTGCATCTTCCCATTCTACGCCAATACCATTCAGGCACAGGGACCCTATTGCTTCTCCAGATCGATGCTCTCGTAGGCATGGACGGCGACGGCGGCCCGGATCTGTGCCGGCGTCTTGCCCAGCTTGGTCTGCTGGTAGGCGAAAAATGCTTCCTTGGCGCAGGTGGAGCATTCAGTGCCGTGCAGCCCCTCAAAGCAACTGCGCAGACTGGTGTGGCCAAGAGACCGGTCGCAGCGGCAATTGCAGGGAAGCTGGTAAAGCACATTTCCCACCTTGATTGCCTGCTGATAGACGTGCACCTGCCAGGGAAAGCGGAAGTTCTCGCCGGTCAGCCTGGCGCCGGCCAGGATCGGCGGCAGCGCACTCACCTTGAGTGGTGCGGAAGGATGATAGGCAGGTACGTCGTCCGCTGGGTTCGACCATTGCGCGTAGCTGGCCAGGGTAAAGGCGAAAAGGGCCAATCCCACGGCCCATCGGCGATTTATCCAAATCATCATCGGTCAGGTCTCCCACCCAATTTAGCCGGCATCAAGAACAATGCCGTGCTCCGCCAGCAGAGACGCACAGCCCGTGTCATTCCATTTTTGCACAAAAAAAAGACGGCACGAACGGTCTTGCTGTTCGTGCCGGGAGGCCAGTGACGCAACTTACTTCCAGGTCCGGAGGGGATAAACTCTACCGCCTCCATCACTGGAATATCTACACCTTACTATAGATTCGGAAGAATGCAAATACTAAAATCGAAATTTTCTCACTATGTGGGATTGCAGCCATAAGAGAATTTCTTGCATCTAAGAATTGGTTAATCTGTGTAGCCAAGAGCCAAATAGCCAACAGGGAAGTGGCGCTAAACATATGGCAAGTCCTTTGGAGTCTTTACCTTCTACACCTGACAACACAAGAGATTCACACTCTGGTGGCTGGCTCGGTGTGGGCATCATCGCGGCAGCCTCTGCCCTCGTAGGAGGGGTGGCAGCCGCATGGTATTACCGCAAGACTCTCATCCGGCTTCGCCAGGCCCAACCACATGCTCCCGATTTCGAAGCGGCCCACCCCGAGGACAATCCGGACGAGGATGTCTGAACGACTCTGCTCCGCAGTCCTTTTGGAGTTCTCTGAAGACAATTATGGCTGTATCTCCCCGATATAAACGCCGTAGGCGCCCAGTTGAATTTTGCCCAGTGAGACCGGTTCTGGCGCACCGGGGGTTTTGAGTAGAGTTCTCACTTTGCGCCCTGAACCGGGAAGGCTAAGGCTCACGGTTTGCGGTTCAGCCGTAAAGTTCACACTCACCACCACGGCCAGCACTCCTGGTGCCTGGCACATCCAGCTCAAAACACTGGCGTTGTCGACATCGAGCATAGTGTAGCCGCCTTCGCCGATTGCCGGATTGGTCTTCTTCAGCCGGATCAAGCTCTGATACCAGGCCAGAAGCGAGTTGGGGTCAGCCTTCTCGGCCTGCACGTTGATGCTGGTGTAGCTGGGTGGCACTGGCAGCCACGGCACGACCCCTGCCTTGGCAAAACCCGCATTGGCTGTCGCATCCCACTGCATCGGCGTGCGCTCGCCGTCGCGGCCCTTTTCCTTGGGCCAGCCGACTCTACCTACGGGGTCTCTCACGTCTTCCACGCGGGTGGGCGGCGTCGTTTTCATGCCGATCTCGTCGCCGTAGTAGAACAGCGACGCTCCACGGCTGGCGAAAAGAATGGCGGAGATCACACGCTGTATATCCGTGTCGTGGACGCCATCGCCGTAGCGGGCGTCGAGGCGCGGGTTGTCGTGGTTGTCAAACACCAGCAGCGGGATGTTGCCCCCCAAGCGCTCTTCTGCGTCCTCCAGCTTGGCGCGGAACGTAGCGACGTCCGGCTTGTTCACGAAACCCACCTGGGTGTCCATCGGCAAGTGGAACTCGGGCTTGTCCAGCGTCCCGTACTCCCGGGCCAACGCGGCAACGTCGGGCAGATAGGTCTCTCCGATCAGCACCCGCGTGCCGGGGAACTTGTCGGAACTGAAAGCATCCGCACTGGCACGCATCTCCTCCATCACAGCGTGTACGCCGGGCAGGAATTCGGTCTTCAATCCGTCCAGCGCCGGATCACCGAAAGCATTGATTCGCGGCCTGCCATCCTTGCCCAGGATTGCGGTCTCATCCGCAAAACTGGGATCCTCAAACAGGGTCGTAATGGCGTCAAACCGGAACCCGCCCACCCCGCGCTTCAACCAGAAGTCGATGATGTCCTTGAACGCCGCATGCACTTTGGGATTGTTCCAGTTCAGATCCGGCTGCTTCACATAGAACTTGTGGTAATAGTATTGGCGAGTTTTCTCGTCCCACTCCCAGGCCGAGTGGCCAAACTCGGATTGCCAGTTATTTGGCGGCTCACCCTTGTCGGTCGCCGTCTCTCCGTTGCCGTCCCGCCACACATACCAATCGCGGTAGGGGTTAGTGCGCGACGAGCGTGACTCCACGAACCACTTGTGTTCGTCGGAACTGTGGTTCATCACCATGTCCATGATCACGCGGATATGGCGTTTGGCAGCCTCAGCCACCAGCCGGTCAAAGTCGGCCATGGTGCCGTAATGTGGGTCGATGGCCTCGTAGTCTGCCACATCGTATCCGAAGTCCGCTTGGGGCGAGGGGTAGATGGGCGTCATCCAGATGGCGTCCACTCCCAACTCCTGCAGGTAGTCCAGGCGCTGTGTGATGCCGTTCAAATCGCCGACGCCGTCACCGTTCGAGTCCTGAAAGCTGCGTGGATAAATCTGATAAATGACGGCGTTCTTCCACCAGTCGCGCTCACTGGCAGAGGTTGTCTTCGCGGGTTGATCAGGCACAGCCTGCCCTCCTGCGGCCAGCGTCAGAGTCCCTGCGAACAGGGCTGCTGCGCAGCCTGAAGTGATTTTGTCCAGTGCATTGCATCCCCCTCGTTCTGTTCCGCTGCTCATGGATTCAGCAACGATTTGACGTACGCCTCGCCAGCAGATTGGATGAGGATGCGGCGCGATCGGTGGGCTGCGTGAACTGTCCCGCCAGGGGAGCTGGCCGTATGCCGCCCCGATCCCGCATTTCCCTGCGTTACGCGTGCGGCGGCTTACCCATTGGCTCGTTGCGCCACCAGCATCGAATCCAGAATCTGCTCTGAGACCTCCTTGACGGCCAGGGGGGAGTGAGACAAAAACAGCGTGTTGGTCTTGTCGCTCTCTCCGATGGACTTCAGGGTGTCAAAATACTGTGTCACCATCACCAGTTGCATCACCTCTTTTGCCGACGCCCCTTCCACCACCTTCTGGAACTGCTCGATCGACGCCTGCAACCCCTCGATGATTGCCTTCCTCTGGTTCGCAATGCCCTGCCCCTGCAAAGCTTTGCTCTCAGCTTCGGCCTCCGCCTTCTTCACCACCAGGATCTTCTCCGCCTCGCCCCGCGCGTTGGCGGCCACCTGTTCGCGCTGGGCAGCGTTGATGTCGTTCATGGCCGACTTCACGTTGGCGTCAGGAACGATGTCGGTCACCAGCACATTCACAATCTCGTAGCCGAAGGTGGCCATATCCGCGTCGAGTTCCTGCTTCACCGCCGCGGCAATGCTTGACTGCGTGGCAAACACCTCGTCGAGCGTCATCCCCGGAACATGGCCCAAAATCACCTGCTCAACATACGACTTGATCTGCGCCACCGGATCGGACAGCTTGTAATAGGCGTCATAGACCTTCTCCGGACGCACACGGTTCTGCACCGAGATTGGAATGGTGACGAAGACGTTGTCCTTGGTCTTGGTCTCCATCGTAAGAGTGATCTGATTCACACGCAGGCTGACCATGCCCGCCACCGTATCAAAGTAGGGCACCTTCCAATTCAATCCGGGATCGGCCACACGAAGAAACTTGCCGAAGCGCGTAATCACAGCCACCTGGGCTGTATTCACGGTGAAGAAGCTTCCCAGCACCAGGGAGAGAACGATGATGGCCAGAATCGCCAGCAGAATCACTAAGAACACGTCCATGTGTATCCTCCGCTGCTTCGTCTTGAAGCAACAGCGAATTGTACAGGACAACTATTTCCATTGAGTTGAATAAGCTACGCAATCGCGCCCCCGCGAATCCTGGTGCAGACGTCCTACGGATTCTGTCCCGGCTGCTGCGGCACGGTGCTTTTCATCCGATCGAAGTTGATGCCGAACTCGGGTTTCTCGCGCGTGCCTCCGATGTGAACCAGAACCTCCGTTCCGGCCCCGTCCTTCTTGAAGAACCGGTCGGCCGGCTTGAGCAGCAGGCCCTTCCAGCCGCCCACCATCTGGGAGACTGTAGCCTGCGTCTTTGCCGTCCCGGTAAAGGCCAGCGCGCCGCCTTCCAGGCCATACGTACCTTTCAGTTGGATGACGGCTCCGGGCACGGTGTAGGTGAGCGACGGCAGCGTGACCACCCCGTCCGCCAATCGGAAATCTCCCTGCATCTGTGACCGCATGCTGGCCGAGTCGGTGGTTTTCACCTCGCCGGGCCGCCCCTGACCGCGCAGGCTCAGAGACTCAATGCGATCTTGAATCTTCTCGCTGGCGAACTTCGCCTCATCCAGCCGGAACTGGCCGTTCAACTTCATCCGCTCGTGCACCGCCGTTGGACCGGGCGGGATATGCAGGGTAGTTTTCAGATTCAGGTTGCCGGTCAGCAGCGGCGAGGGCCCTTTGCTGGCGAGGCGCACGAAATCCTCGATGCGGCCCCGGTCCACGTTCACCGTGAGTGCGATGTCGTGCCCGATGCTGTGCAGCGGCCCGCCAGCCTCCGCCGCCAGCACCCGCACAATCTTCCCCTGCACCTGAAGGTGTGAGCGGCCAAGCGTCGCATCTACGTCGTCCAGCCAGGTGTCGCCGTCGGTGCCGTCCACCCTGGCGTGGAACTGTGTGTGGAGGGCCAATACGTTGTCGAAGTGCGAAAGCCGGAAATCGGGCGTGTCGGTCTCCCCGTCCACTGCCAGGTCGCGCAGCGTACCACGGTAGTGACCAGTGGAGCTGAGAATGCCCGCGATTCCTTTGAAGTCGGCAAGGTCGGCGTGGTCAAACCGGTACTCGCCCGAAACCGCCGACTCGCCGGGGTCATCCACCTGCCACGGGCCAAAATCACCCATGGTGTGGATTGCGCCGCGAGGACGAGGATTGGTCAGGTCGGCGTCAAAGTGCATGGCGCCGTGTGTGGAGATGCCGGTCAGCTTGAATTGGGCGATGTCGATTTCGACCGGAAGCTTCTCCGGATTGCCGTTCTCCAGCACCAACTGCGCCCCTCGGCACACAATGCTGTCCACATGGAAGCGCACCGCCGACAGCCCGGGCCTTGGCTGGGACGCGCCTGCTGCCCCCGCGTGACTCGCGTTTGCCGCGGCGTGCAGGAAGTGGGACCGGGGCGGCATATCAACGGCGAGCCCTTTGAGTTCGACCATCGGGATGAAAACGGGCGCGCCCGGTTCATAGCGCAGGGGAACATGAAAGCGAAATTCGTCCAGCCGGATAAGAGGCTGGATGGGCGGGGGCGGCAATGGCGCGGAGACTCCCTCCACCCGGGCAGGTGGCCAGATGCGCAGCCCGCGCCCCTCAGCCCAGAGACCCCACTCACCGCGCAGGCTGTTGCCGAGGGAGATGTGAAAGCTGTCCAACTCAACCCGGGCGTGAAAGCGGGCTGCGACCCCCTCAACGATGCGGGCGCGCACAAAAGGCTCGGCACGGTGCGCCACCACCGCCACGGCCACACCCAGCGCTACCAGCACCGCCAGCAACCCGCAGGCGGCCCACAACAGGACCCTGTGCCTGCTCCGGAAAGATGCGTGCCCGTGAGCCAAAACCGCCTCCCTCGCCGTTTCCATTGTCGCAGCAGACCCCCCCCGTTTCTCGTTTCAACCGCCAATGCCGTAGACTTCTCTCAGCGATGCAAGTGCTCATTGAGAATCTGGTAAAACTACAAAGCGTTGATTTGGAGCGTGCCCGGCTGGGACAGGCAGCGCGCTCCCTGCCCGCTGAAATATCTCAAGCCGAGGCGGCACTGGCGGCAGCGCAACGTCAGGCCGCTGAAGTATCGGATGCGTTGAACCGCGAGGAAACGCTCCGCACCCGCCTGGAACGCGAGATCGCAGGTCATCGCCAGAAGGTCGCGCGCTTCAGCGCCCAGCAGGACTCGGTGAAGACTCCCGCGCAGGCCGAAGCCATCGAACACGAGGTGCATTTCGCCCAGCAGGAGATCGACCGCATCGACAATGAGGAGTTCGCCAGCCTGGAACGCAGTGAAACGCAGGAAGCCGCGCTGGCCGCGGCGCGCGCCCAAGTCGAGGAGTTGGCCGCCGCACTCGACAAGACCCGTGAGCGTGTAGCCCTGCGCCAGCAGGAGTTGGCCGCCGAGCAAGCCACACTCCAGGTGGAACACGAAGCCCTGCGCCAGCTCATTGATCCGGAATGGCTGGCCCGTTATGACCGCCTCTCCGCATCGCGAGGCACCGGCCTGGCCCGCGCAGAGAATCAGCAGTGCACCGGCTGCCGAATGGGCGTGCGCCCGCAGACCTGGAACCAGCTGCGCGAGGGCGAGTTGCTCACCTGCGACAGTTGCAGCCGCCTGCTCTATTGGGACTCAGCCATGGCTCCAGTCCCCAAGTCTCCGCAGCCCGAGCCGGCAGCCGGCGCAGGCCGCGCGATTCGCAAGCATCAGCGAGCCTAGGGGCCATGCCCTGCTAATCTTTCCAGTTAGAGCATTGTCGATTTGAGTGTGAACAGTCTGGGTGCCCTATCCTTTCCGCGCGCCCTTTGCGGAAAGGGTGGGAGGCCACCGATGCCTATCTCGGCTGTAACCAGTCAAGCCGAAAACGCTCTAGAGAGCGAAGCAACTCCACTTCTTCGCAATTCAGGAGCGGGCAGTGCGGCGCATTTGCGTGGACATGGATGAAGTAATGGCCGATACGCTGGCCGAGCACCTGCGCCGCTATAACCAGACCTTCGACGAGGACGTGACCCCGGGTGATCTGGTCGGCAAGGGGTTGTGGGAAGTGGCTCCCCTCGACCGCCAGCAACAACTGCGCGCTTTCCTCGACGCCGAAGACTTTTTTGAAGATCTGGCCCTGATGCCCGGTGCGCAGGAGGTACTCAAGCAGCTTTCCGTGCGCTTTGAGGTCTTCATCGCCACCCAGGCCATGACCGTGCCCAACTCCCTCGGTCCCAAGTACCGCTGGCTGCAGCGCCACTTCCCTTTCATCCCGCCTACCCACTACGTCTTCTGCGGCAACAAGAGCATTCTGCGCGCTGACTTCCTCATCGACGACCTGCCCCGCAACCTGCTCCGCTTCGAAGGCCAGGGCCTGCTCTACACCGCCCCCCACAACCTCACCGCCACCGGCTTCATCCGCGTCAACAACTGGCAGGAAGTTGCAGACTATTTCACCGCCGTCAAGGACTAGGAGACAAAGCAACAATTTGCGCAGAAAATGGGCAACGGCGCCAAAACCAAAGTCTCGCCCCCGTCATGGGCAACCCCAGAGCTGACTCCGATGCACGATGTGGCAGGGCCTGCGCCTACCGGCTACCGGATGCAGGCAAAGCTGGATTGGCCGCCACAACACGCGGCCCCGCGGCGTGACGAAGCAACGTGACCGGCTGTACCGGAGGCGCCTGGTGCATGGTCACAATCAGCACGTCGGCAGGCTTTTTGCCCGCACAGTTATAAGAGTGCGGCGTGCTGGCATCAAAATACACCGCGTCGCCGGGCTCCAATGTGCACAGATGGTCGCCATGGCGCAGTTCCAACTCGCTCTCGAGTACGTAGAGGAACTCGAAGCCGGGATGCATGTGCGCCCTGGGCTCAACGTCCTTGGCCAGGGGAATGAACTCGGCGAAGTAGGGATCCATGTGCCTGTCGGGCACCATGTAGCCCAGGCTCTCGAAAAAGTAGGTAGGCTCGTCCACGCCGGTCTGCGGCAGCCGTACACGGTCTTTGCGCCGATGTACGCGGAACATCGCCTGGGGTTCAGTCTCAAAAAAATACGACAAATCTTTTGAGAACACCATCGCGATGCGTGCCAGGTTGCGCAAGGTAGGCACCACCCGGCCAGTCTCCAACTGGGATAGAAAGCTGGCTGAGAGGCCGGTGTGTTTGCCCAATTCCACCAAACCCATCGACTTCTTCAGACGGAGCCGCTTGATGCGTTCGCCTATATGCTTTTCCGCAATGAATCTTTCGGTGGTTTCTGTATCCACCTGCGATTTCTGAGTTTCCTCGCTGCGAACCGCCGCCAATTCCGCCATTTGCCCACTCCCCGGGTGCACGCCGGACAATTGTTGTCCCGATCAAAAGCAATTCTCATGGTACTAAAGCAAACCGCTCCGAGCAAACTGGATTGCGTCATCGGGGACCGGTGCCGCATTCATTCTGTCGATATGGTGATGAGCGAGGCCCCGGCAAGGGTTGTTTTATCCGGCGCATCGGGCATGCTGGGCGCGGCCTTGCGGTGCGCGCTGGAGGCCCGCGGCCGGCCCGTGCTGCAGCTGGTGCGGAGCGCCCCCGCTTCCCCGGGCCAACTCACTTGGAATCCTGCCGCGAAACCGGCCATTGGCGATTCCAGGGTGCTGGAGGGATGCGCCGCCGCGATCCACCTCTCCGGCGCCAGCGTGGCCGGGCAACGCTGGAGCGCGGCTTACCAGCGCGAGATAACGGCCAGCCGGGTGGATTCGACCCAAGCATTGGCAACCGCTCTGGCCGGTCTGCGCCGGCCGCCGCAGACTCTGCTGGCCGCTTCGGCAGTCGGTATTTATGGCAACCGGGGCGACGAACTGCTGGACGATTGCTCTGCCCCCGGCACAGGTTTTTTGGCCAGCGTGTGCCGCCAGTGGGAAGCTGCCGCACAACCCGCTGCCGACGCCGGCATCCGGATTGTGCATCTGCGTTTTGGCGTAGTGATCGGACCCGGTCCTGGGGCGTTGGTCAAGATGCTTCCGCTTTTCCGTCTGGGTCTGGGCGGAAGACTCGGCAGCGGACGCCAGTGGATGAGTTGGATTAGCCTGACCGACGCGATCGCTGCGATTCTTTTCGCGCTGGAGACGCCCGCGCTGGCCGGCCCCGTGAACCTGACCTCACCTCACCCCGTGACCAATGCGGCATTTACCCAGGCGCTGGCTGAGCAGTTGCAACGCCCGGCCTTTCTGCCCGCCCCGGCCTTTGCCCTGCGATTGGTACTGGGTCCGATGGCTGATGAAACGCTGCTGGCCAGCGCTCGCGTCTTTCCTGTGCGGCTGCTGGCGGCTGGCTTCCGCTTCGCGCATCCCACCGTGACAGAAGCCCTGGCTGCCGCGCTCGACTGAAGCGGACAAAGCCCCAGACCGCTCCTCGCTTCACCCATGTGGGTGCTTCATCCTTACAATGTTCCTGCTCTTCGTCGCAAGGGTGGCAGAACACGAGGCCAGGCGCTGAAAAGACCGTCCTATCGTTTGCCCTGAATGAGGCGCGGGCTGCCCGTTCCGCCGCTGGTCTTTTTTAAGGCGCGTCGGGCCGCGATGGCGTGCATCTCCTTGCCCATGCTGGACTGGTTGATGCCTATCTGAATCGCCAGATTGATGATGTTGCCCGTGATCCAGTAGAGCGCCAGCCCTGAGGCGAAGTGCCACAGCGTAAAGCCCATAATCACCGGCATCATGAAGGCCATCATGCGGCGCTGGGCGGGGTCCATGCCCGGTGAAGGAGTCAGGTATTGCACCAGGAACATACTCACGATGATGAAGATGGGCAGAATGTGCAAGGGGTCCGGCGAAGACAGGTCGGTAAGCCAGAACCAGTGGGCTTGACGCAATTCAACTGCGTTGAGCAGCACGCGGTAGTAAGCGAAGAACAGCGGCATCTGCAGCAGAAGCGGCAGGCAGCCGCCGTACATGTTCACGCCCTCGGTCTTGTAGAGCTCCATCATCTCGGTGTTCATCTCGGTCCGCTTGGGATCGTTCATCTTGAGATGGGAGTAGCGTTTCTTGATGGCCTCTACCTTGGGCTGGATGCGCATCATCTTCAGTGAAGACTTCATCATCATGAAGCGCGTGGGCAGCAGCACCAGGTTGAAGATGACTGTGACGATGATGATGGCCCAACCCCAGTTGTACGCACCCGGACCAAGCAGGCCGCGCAGGAAGCGTAGAGCCAGGTAGAGGGGCTTGGCGATGATGGTGAGCCAGCCGAATTGGATCAGCGGCTCCAGCGATGGCCCGTCGGCCTTGCCGCTGGCGCCTGTAGCGTGGATGTTCTTCAGCACGTCGAGTTGCTTGGGACCGGCGAAGACGCGCAGGCGAGTATAGCCATCCTGGTCACCCACAGCCAGGCCGATCACGTCGGCGGGAGTCTTCTGGCTGTTGGGGTCGCTCAAGTCGCGAGGCAGATCGATGGTGTTGTGCAACGTCACCAGCGTCGTGCGCGAGGGAGTGTCGGGCAGAAAGGCCGCGGCAAAGTAGAGATCGCTCACAGCGGCGTACTCATACGGCTGGTCCAGGGTTGCGTTGCCACTCACCTTGGACGCCTTTTCGCTGTCCTGCTTGCCGTCCAGCGACCAGGCAAACAGAGAGTAGGCCGAGGTGCGCACCTGGTAGCCGATCGCTGTGCCGGCGCGCGCCGGAACGAATTCCTCCATGTCGCCGAGCCCCGCGGGCCACGCCACCAGCGCTCGAACCGGCGTGCCGTTGCGTTTGACCGCGGCCTCCACCGTGATTACGTAGCTGGAATCGAATCGAAAGGTCTTCACCACGTCCACACCGTTTTGTGCATAGTGGAAGGTGAGCGTGTTGGGCGCCAACACCAGCCCCGTGGCCGAAGCCTGATAGAGAGCCTGGTTCAACTGCGCGGTCAACAACGGCTCATAGGTAAAGAGCGAGAGCGGCAGCCCAAAGCGTGCCGCTGCCTGCGTCTGCACCAAATCCAGCGGCTGGCCTGCGTTGTCAAAGTCCTTCTTCAGGATCCAGTGCTTCACCTGCGCGCCGCGATTGGTGAAGACGATCTTGAACATCTCGTTCTCGACCGTGGTCTCGGTCTCTGCAGCGGCAGTGATGGCCGGCGTGGCGGACGGAGCCTGCAAAGCCGCGACCGTCGCCGGGCTGGACGCGGCCTGAGTCTCCGTGGCCGGTTGCGCCGACTGCTGCGCCTGCTGTTGCGCCTGCTGTTGCGGCTGCGGCGGGGTAGCAGGCTGGCTGGGCTTGAAGTACTGAAAAGCCAGCACCACCGCCAAAGCAAGGAAGATGAAGGTCATCAGGCTGCGTAAATCGCCGCCACCGCCACCGCCGCTGCCGGGAGAACCCTGCGACTCTAAATTGGGATTGCGAAATTCGGGCAAAGGATACTTCCTGTCGTTGTTGAGAAGCGCACCGCAAGTGCGCCACTCGTTCTATGGTAACGGTTCGTGGGGAAAAGGTCTTGCTGCCGGAGGCACCGGGTCGAGCCCTCCGCGGCTGAGAGGATGGCAGCGCAACAGCCGCCACATCGCCAGTGCCACGCCACGCAGTGGGCCATGCGTGGCGATTGCCACTGCGGCGTACTCCGAGCATGTGGGCACAAACCTGCAGCCGCCCGTGCCGAGCGAGTGAATTGCCGGCGAAAGCCAGCGGCGATAAAAGGCCAGAAGGGCAAGCAGGATACGCGTCATACAACCGGCTTCGGCGAAGCGTTGGATTGAGTCATCCGCGCGGCTTCGGCTTTTGCCTGTGAAAGGATACGCACAACCTCGGCTTCGAGTTTCGTGAATTCCAATGCGAGCACCGCACGTCGCGGATGCAAAATCAGGTCGCAGTCTTCCGGCAGCAGGTCCAGGTGGCGGCGCAGCGCCTCGCGCATGCGGCGCTTGATGCGGTTACGCTCGTGCGCCGGACCCAGCACCTTGCCTGCGGTCAGGCCCACACGCGGCCCGGCGGGTTCTGCCTGCGCAGCCAAAAACCAGCTCATCGACGCCGACTGCCGCTTGCGGCTGGCCGCATAAGCGCGCTGGTAGTCTGCGTGCCGGCGAAGTCGCACGCCCGCCAGCGACTGGCACCGGACTTTCGTGGCCGGCCCATCGCCGTGCAATGCAGGGTTGGCGGGGGTGCTCATGGCAATGCCGGAGGGCGTTCAAGCCGGAACGGCAGGGAGTAGAACATTCCTGCCGAAACAGAACGGCGGGATACGCCTAGGCCTCTGGCCGTTTGCTGTTGTACCAATGTGCGTGCCCCATGCTTGCGGCGCATTTGATTTTGCCGCAAGGATTGGAAAACACGAAAATCAGGCAGTGAGAGACTTAGTCGCGGAATCCCGCGCTGACGGCGACGCGCTTGCGGCCGGCCGCGCGGCGGCGGCTCAACACGGCTGCGCCGCTCTTGGTCTTCATACGCGCACGAAAGCCGTGAGTCTTGACGCGGCTGCGGCGATTAGGTTGAAATGTGCGCTTGGGCATGAAAGTGCGCTCCTGTTCCCTCTTGAAAATCTGCGCCTTGACGGCAAGATTTAAGTTTATCCCAGGTTGGGCCAGTAATCCAGTGCCGTGTGCATTTGGGTCCCTGCATGAGGCTATTTCCTGTGCGTAACGAGGATCATGCGAGATCAGCAACGCGCTCGTGTTCGACAAAAAATTTCCGCTCCCGAACAGATGCCCAAAGTGACCGCAGTAACCCCGCAGGCGGGTTTCACCAACCTTGGTGCAACCCTAAAGAGTTTCAGCAAAGTTATGTGAAAGAGGGATTGCAACGAGCGCCAAATGTGCTAGTATCGGGACCGTTCAAGAAAGTTTCCCAGCGTCCCACGGAAGAGGTTTCGTCCGTGCCCCGAAGCGTTTCTCCGGGGCAGTTCATCGGCTATCAGGCAGGTCTTCGGCAGCGCCAGAACGGTGAGCCCCGCGCTCTCCGGTCGATAGACTATTGCGTGAACCCGACGGATGAACTCTTTCGCGCAGTTGATAGGCGACGCAGGTAAGGATTTGCTCGATGGCATTCGCAATTTCGCCGGTTTCGGCACTCAATCCATGGCTCCAGATTCTCGCAGCCTTAGAAAAAAAGGTAATCCGACAATCTTTCGAGACCTGGCTCAAGCCCACCCGATACAGCCACGCTGCGGGCCGCACGCTTTACGTGCGCGTGCCCTCGCCTGAGTTCCAGCACATCGGCGACAAGTACGGCGACCTTATCCAGGAAGCGATAGATCTGCAGTCGCTGGAGTTCGACGATGTGTGTTTCGTGACTCCGGAGGAAGATCCCTCGATCCCTCCTCAGCGCAAGGACGGCGGCTTTGGGCCGCTTTCAGCGCATGCGCCCACAGCCCCCGCAGCGGCCCCAAGCCACCGCGCGCCGGAACAGGGCCGCTTTGACTGGTCTTCCGCCGCCCAACTCAATCCCCGCTACACCTTCGACGCCTTCGTCATCGGCAACGGCAACCAGTTTGCGCGCGCCGCCTCGCTGGCCGTCGCGGAGCGCCCGTCGCGGGCCTACAACCCGCTCTTCCTTTATGGCGGCGTCGGTATGGGCAAGACTCACCTGATGCACGCCATCGGCCATGAAGTGAAGCGCCGCCAGCCTTCGGTCAGCATCTGCTATGTCTCCGCGGAGAAGTTCACCAACGAGATGATCACTTCCCTGCGTAACGACCGCATGACCAGCTTCCGCGACCGCTTCCGCTCCGTCGATGTGCTGCTCATCGACGACATTCAATTCATCGCCCAGAAGGAGCGCACCCAGGAAGAGTTCTTTCACACCTTCAACGCGCTCCATGAGAGCATGCGCCAGATCGTAATCGCCTCCGACCGTCCGCCCAAGGAACTGGCGGAGATCGAAGACCGGCTGCGCTCACGTTTCGAGTGGGGCCTGATCGCCGACATTCAGCCGCCCGATCTTGAAACCAAGGTGGCCATCCTCCAGAAGAAGGCGGAGAGCGAGCAGAAGGTTCTGCCCACCGACGTGGCGCTCTTCATCGCATCCAACGTGCGCACCAACGTGCGCGAGCTGGAAGGCGCCATGACGCGGCTGATTGCCTGGTGCCAGATGAATCGCATGGAGATCACGCTGGCGTCTACCCAGCAGTGCCTCAAGCAATTCATCGACATGCAGGTGCGCAAAATCACCATCGAGGCCATTCAGCGCGCCGTCGCCGAGCAGTTCGGCATGAAGGTCAGCGACCTGAAACAGAAGAACAACTCGCGCAACGTGGTGGTGCCCCGCCAGATCGCCATGTACCTGGCCAAGCAGATGACCGAGGCCAGCCTGCCTGAGATCGGCCGCCAATTCGGCAACAAGCACCACACCACCGTGATGCACTCCATCGGCAAAATCGACGAGTTGCGCCGCACCGACAAGGACCTGCACCGCACCCTGAACAAGCTTCACGACCTGCTCAACGGCTGACCGTTGCGTGTGCCCGGCATAGCGAAGGCCGCGCAATGCGCGGCCTTCGCTGTTTCTACTGTCGTTCTTTGACCTTCCGCTAACCGCTCGTCAATTTACCAAGATTGGGCGCCCCATCCTTGCGGCGTATTTGTTTCTTGCCGCAAGGGCGGGTAAGCACAAAATCACATGGTCAGAAACCTCGTCGCCCTATCCTTGCGCCTGCACCACCAGGTCGTCTGCCAGCTTGAAGTGCACCACCGACTCCGCAGGAATCTCGATATCCCGGTTGCCGGTCAATCCCGCGGCAGCGGTTCCGGCGCCGCCACCCACCAGGCCACCCACCAGCAACCCCACACCGCCCGTAGCGACGCCACCTACCAGCATGCCCAAACCCGCTCCTCCGCCAATCATGGCCGCCGAACGCCTGCCCTTGCCCTTCTTGGTGTTCTTCAGGTCCCGCGTGGTGAGCGGATACTGTGTCCCATTCAGCGTCAGCGAGGTCAGCCGCAGCTCCAGCAGCGAGGCGCCTTTGAAGTGTCCCCGCCGGTGTGCTGTATCCACTATGCCGCCCACCAGCGCACCCTTCGGCACCAGCACACTGCCATCGGGAGTCATCACCGGATCCACGATCTCGCCGGTGAACGTGTCTCCCGCGCGGCTCCTTTTTACGCTGATCCGCTGGTCGATCCGGATCGCCAGCGTTGCGCCCGCCGGAATGGTCACATTGACCGGCGGAGGCGGTTGCGGCACCGCGCTCACCGTTGGCCCAGAGGGTGCTGGAGCCGGCGTGCCAGCACCGGGCGGCGTGATCGTAGTGGAGATCGCCTGGGTCGTCTGTCCCTTTGCCGGCGGCTGCACGACGGTCGTTGTCGTGGTCCCGGTCTTATCCACAGAGATCACTTGTTGCGGCTGACCCGTCGCGACCGCCTGCTTCTTGGCCTGATCCAGCGCCTTGGTTTCCTTGGACTCGCATCCCGAGAGGAATGCAGTTACCAGCACCAGTACGAGCACCAGCAAGCGCCTGTTGCGAACCACTAAACCCGAATCGAACATGCTTCGTCCTCTTTCACTGTGCTTTTTTGCGACACAGACTGACCCTACCCTGCCCCCAATGGCCGGGAAGTTCTGTATCAACTTGCTCAAAATTAAGATGCGCTGCCACCCGGGAAGGCTGTTTAACACGCGAATTTTTCCGCCTGCCTCGGATGGCTAACTCCAGCAGGAACAAGCCTTTGCGGGCAGACCCTCCGCAGAGGAGATTACCAGTCGCCGTTAGTGTCTTACTACCGTCATCAGGTCGACAAACATCTTCTGGAAATGCGGCAAGTCAAGGTCAGTCTGTGCGTGAACCAGCCGCACCCCGGTCTTGGGCTTGAATTTCTCGTCCCACGTAAGCGTGTCGCCATAACCTGGGCCGTGGCCCAGGTCCACGTCCATGTACACCAGCTTCTCTTTGGTGATGAGCGTAGGGTCAAGCCAGGCACAGGCAGCCAGCTCGTCCCACAGGTAGTAGCGGTTTTGGCTCCATGCCGCGATGTAGCGCGCGGCGGGCGAACTGGACTTGCTGATCTCGTCCAGCATCTTCTGGGTAAACGGCGCTTTGATCGACACATCCACCGTGGTCACGTCCACTCGTGGCCAGGCGGCGCGCAACACAATGTGCGCGGCCTCGGGATCGAACCAGAAATTGAACTCATGGCGCGAGCTGGCGGCAAATTCCGGATCGTCGGTTTGCGGATTCAGGCTTCCACCCATGATCACAAGGCCCTCTGTGAGCCCCGCAAATTCCGGATCGATCGCAATAGCCAGCGCAATGTTGGTCAGTGGTCCGGCAGCGTAAACCGTCACCCGGTGTGGATGCGCGCGTACCTGGCGGATGAGGAAGTGGGCGGCGTCCTCCTCGATGGCCTTTGTGACCGGCAGCCCTTCCTGCATGGGCGGAACGTCATAGGGCCCATGCGACTGCAGGTGATCCGGCGCGACAGGTTTCACGCCGCCTCCTGTTTCCAGCAGCATCGTTTGCCCCTGGCCCCACGCACCCACCCACGCAACCTTGCCGTTGATAGCCTCGGCCAGCCGCGTTTCCTCCTGGCTGCGGATCAGTGGAAAGACAGCGCCTCGGGCCACCGGCACATTGGTGTGGCCGGTCAACTCCAACATGCGCAGGGTGTGCAGCGTCTCCTCATCGCGCCAGGCGTTGCCGGTCACCATGGTGATGCCCAGCACCTCCACCTGGGGCGCCTGCAGCAGTGCCAGCATCGCCATCTGGTTTGAGCCGCCCGGGCCGGAACCGTCCTGGTCGATCAGCACCAGGCGCTTTTGCGCCGCCGCGCCCAGCGAGAGGGCGCCCACCATGAGAATCGCAGCAGTCAGCCGCATGGGCCGCATTGTTGCACACACGCGCTGCAAATTCATCAGAAACAAATTGCAGCCCCCTGCGGCAAAAGCTATGATGCCTGCCATCCGCCGCGTCCCCAGAGGCGGAAAAAGGGGATTCCCCCATGGCCGCTATCCTATCCGTAACTGAAAGCACGAAGAAACTCAGCCTCGTGAATGCCACGGGCGACGACAGCCAGAGCCTGCAGGACTTTCTTCTCCCCGACTTGCAGCAATTCACGCGCGAGGGCGTGTACTCCAACACCGCAAGCAAGGACTTCCATCTTTTCTATGTAGGCCGCGACAACGTCCACGAAATCCTCAAGTATGTGCTCTCGCGGTGCAGCGTCTCACTGTATTTGAATATGTTCGGCCACGACGACGATGAGTTGAATCAGATCCTGATGGGCAAGGTGATGGACCCGGCCGTGACAGTGCTGATCGCGCTCAACAAAAGCCAGGCCTGCGGGGCCAGTCAGTCCGGGGAAGGGTTACAAGGCGCAAAACAACACCCCGTCCATCTTTACCGATCCAGATACGATCAACCGTTTTCAGACCGAGTTGATCGCCGAGCACGTAATCGCGCAGAAACAGGCAGGCGGGGGCAAGACGAAATCACATCAGAGATGAACGCGAAGAATCGCCCGGCTCTCGGGGGCGGTTATCTGCGGCCGAAGCCTCTTGGCTTCGCAGGCGGGGTCACGGGCAGGTTCGTCTTGCCCGCAGGATACACCGCGAGAAAGCGGTCCTGCCCTTCGCCGGAGCTGGCTGTCTCCACGCCTTCCATGGTGCGAAAGGCTAGGTGCAGCAGGCGCCGCTCGCGGCTGTTCATGGGCGGAAAGGCGTAAGGTACTCCGGACGCGCGCACCTTCTCGGCAGCGGTCTCGGCAGCCATGCGCAATTCCTGCGCGCGCAGAGCTTTAAAGTTGCCCGCGTCGAAGCTGACCAGGTCGTGTTCGCGCTGATCCAGGCGCAACATCTGTGCGGCAATAGTTTCCAGGGCGCGCAGCAGTTCGCCGTTGTGCTGAGTAGCCAGCGGCACATCGGACCCGCCCAGTTCCACATAAATCACGCGTGCTTCCAGGCCCTCCGGGTCGCGCGCGCCGTCCCCCGCGGTAATGCGGTACTTGAAGCGCATGCCGCCCAACTTGTTCAGGGTGGCGAGGAATCCGGCGATCTTCTGAGCAGCTTGCTGCAAGTCGGCTATCGGCATAACGAACTAGTATCGCAGAACGGGGCGGGTTTGCGGTTGCCCACTTAGTTTTGACCCCGCTTTTTGAGATACGCCGCATGCGTTGATGAGCCACCGCTCCCATCCGTATCCGCGGGCAGTTTTATCGGGACTCAGGTGAAATTAAGGTTCGACCCGTATCCTTCTTGGTGTGACAATGCGGCAAAAAATTCTGATGTGCCTGGTTCGGCATTGCTTCGCAAGTCTGCCCGCCTCAATCGTCCTCGCAGCGTTGGCGGGAGCGTCCATGATACCGTCGCATGCGCAGGCAGTTGGCGACTCTGCTTCCCAGGATGCAACGGCAGCCGCCAAGCCGGTCACCATTTCGCTCGACGAGGCCATCCGCCGCGCCGAGGCCAGTGAGCCTTCTTATGCGGCCGCGGCTGCGGAAAGCAAATCCTCGGCGCTTGACCGCTCCATCGCGCGCGCGAGCCTGTTACCCGGTGTCGCCTTTCACAATCAGGCGCTCTACACCCAGCCCAATGGCCTGCAGAACTCGGCCGGGCAGGGCGCGGGCCTGCAGCCATCGCCCCGCTTCATCGCCAACAACGCAGTTCGCGAGTACGCCAGCCAGGCAGTCGTGAACGAAACGCTCGGCCTTGGACAGATGGCTCAAGTGCGGCGCGCCGACGCCGCCTCCGCGCTCGCTGCCGCGGAGTTGGAGATTGCCCGCCGCGGCCTCGTAGCGGCCGTCACAAGCCTCTATTACGGCCTGGCCGCAGCCGAGAACAAGCTCTCGAATTTCGAGCGCGCGAGCCAGGAAGCGGCTGCGTTCAGCACCCTGACAACGCAGCGTGAGCAAGCACGCGAGGCCGCTCATGCTGACGTGGTGAAGGCACAGCTCGAGCAGCAGCAGCGCGAACGCGACCTTTCCGACGCCCGGCTGTCCGCGGACAAGGCGCGCCTGGAACTTGCCGTGCTGCTGTTTCCAGATCCACATACACCCTATGCTCTGGCCATCGCCGATGCGGTCGAGCCGCTCGCCTCCCGCGCCGAGGTTGACCAGGCAGCAGCCACCCACAATGCGGAATTGAAGAGTGCTCTGGGCGCCTTGGGCGTCAGCAACGCCGATGTGCTCGCCGCACGTGCCGCCTACCTGCCTGACCTGGGCTTGAACGTAACCTACGGCATCGACGCCCCGCAGGTAGCCGTCAACGGGCCAGACAACGTGCGCAACCTGGGCTATTCGGCCAGCGTCACCCTCGATATTCCGGTGTGGGACTGGCTCACCACCGAGCACAAGGTGAAGCAGAGCGAGATCCGCCGCGACGCCGCAAAGGTGGCCCTGACCGCAACCCAAAGGCGGCTCATTGCCCGCCTCGACGAGGCCTATTCCGAAGCAGCGGCAGCGCGCGATCAGCTCGCTTCGCTGGATACCAGTGTGGCCACGGCGGCTGAAAGCCAGCGCCTCACCCGCCTGCGCTACTCCGAAGGCGAAGCTACGGTGCTGGAGGTGGTCGATGCGCAAACCGCATCCCTGTCTGCACAGAATGCGCGCGAAGACGGGCGGGTCCGTTACCAGATGGCGCTGGCGGACCTTCAAACGCTAACCGGAACAATGTGAGACGATGACCAACCTGAGATCGACCATATCGGCAAACCGGAATCGAACCCAACCACGCATGGCCGTGACCGCGTGCCGCCTGCTGGCCGGCGCAGTGGCCTTCTCCATGCTTCTTTTGTCTGGCTGCAAAAAAGATGCCGCACCCCTGCCGACGGTCACGGTGCAGGCCGAGCATCCTGAGCAGGGGCCGATTGCCGAACACATCATCGCCGACGCCATTCTTGCCCCCCTCGCGCAGGCGGCCATCGCGCCCAAGATCAGCGCGCCGGTCAAGAAGTTCTACGTACAGCGCGGATCGCGCGTCAAGGAAGGCGAGTTGCTCGTCACCCTTGAAAACGGCGACCTAGCCGCGGCGGCGCAGGACAACAAGGGCAGCTACATGGCTGCCGAAGCGGCCTACGCCACGGCAACCAGGGCGCAGGTGCCTGAGGATACACAGAAGGCCGAGCTGGACGTGGCACAGGCCAAAGCCAATCTCGATCTGAATCTGAGCATCGTGAAGGGCCGCAAACAGCTTTTTGCCGAGGGCGCGATCCCGGGCCGCGATCTGGATACCGCCCAGGCTGCGCTGGTACAGACCCAGGCTGCTTACGACACCGCGGCCAAGCATCTTGAGTTGATGCACAACGTCAGTCGCGAGGCCGCGCTCAAAGCGGCGCAGGGACAGTTGGCGTCTGCCGAGGGCAAGTACAAAGGTGCCAATGCGCAGTTGAGCTACTCTGAGATTCGCAGCCCCATCGATGGGGTTGTCACCGACCGGTCTCTGTTTGCGGGCGAGACTGCCGCTGCCGGCGCGCCCTTGCTCACGGTCATGGACACCTCCGCGCTCCTGGCCAAGACCCACGTGGCGCAGAATGTTGCGCAGCGCATGAAGCTGGGCGATGACGCATCGGTCCGCGTGCCCGGAGTCGCCGATCCCGTCCCCGCAAAAGTCTCCCTCATTAGTCCTGCACTCGATCCGGGCAGTACCACTGTGGAGGTTTGGCTCAGGATCGAGAACAAGGCCGGCGCACTGAAGGTCGGGACGCCGGTAAAGGTCTCCATCACCGGCCGCACCCTTGCCGAGGCATGGAAGGTTCCCGCCTCATCGATTCTCACTGCACAGGATGGCTCCAAATCGGTGATGGTGGTGGGCACAGATAGCTCGGCACATCGCAAGCCCGTGACCCTGGGCATTGAGGATGGCGACGACGTGCAGATCACCGGCGGCCTTTCGCCCACTGACGTGGTCATCACCGGCGGCGCGTACGGCCTAGATGACGGCGCCAAAGTGGCCGTAGGCCCCGCGGCGGACGACGACAAGCCCGCGGCAGGTAAGGGTGGGGAGGACAACTGATGTCCAACCCATCTCCTGTTCACGCGCCCGCACAAAAGCCTTTCTGGCTGGCTCGTTCCACACGCACCATCTTTTTCTTCACGGCCATTTTCACTGTCGCGGGCGCCTACCTGTCTTTCCAGGTGCCTATTTCGGTCTTCCCTGAGACAAGTTTCCCCCGCGTGGTCATCGGCATTGAAAACGGCGTAATGCCCGTCGAGCAGATGCAGGTCACCATCACCAAGCCCATCGAAGACGCGGTCAACGCTGTTCCGGGACTCGTGACCGTACGATCCACCACCAGCCGCGGTTCGGCCGAGGTAAGTCTCTTCTTCGACTGGAATCAGGACATGTTTCACTCCCTGCAGTTGGTGGATGCGGCGCTGGACAAGGTTAGGCAGACGTTGCCGCCCGCCGCCCGGGTGACTACCAATCGCCTCACCTTCGCCACCTTCCCGATTCTCGGCTACAGCCTCACCTCCGGCACCGTGCCGCAAACACGCCTGTGGGAGATTGCCACCTATGACCTGAAGCCGCCGCTGAACCGCGTTGCGGGCGTAAGCACCGTGATCGTGCAGGGCGGCCAGGTGCCGGAGTTCCACGTAGTTCCCAACCTGGCGTTGCTCGCGGCCTCCGGCGTCACCATCACCGATCTCGTCAACGCCATCCAAGCCTCCAACATTGTCGATTCGCCCGGCCTGTATGAGGCTAACCACCAATTGATCCTCGGCCTGGTGGGCGCTCAGGTGCACGACGCCGAGCAACTGCGTCAGTTGGTCGTGAAGACCACGCCTGCCGGAGCGCCCGTGCGGGTTGCCGATGTGGCCACCGTGGAGCAGGCCACCATGCCCATCTACACCACGGTCACTGCAAACGGAAAAGACGCAGTGCTGCTGACCATTGCGCGCCAGCCCTCCAGCAACACCGTTGCCGTGGCCGACGCGGTGGCTGCCCAGGTAGCCCAATTGCGGCAGAAGCTGCCTCCAGGCGTGCGGCTCGAGCCTTTCTACGACCAGTCCCAACTGGTGCGCGACAGCATTTCCAGCGTGCGCGACGCCATCTTCATCGGCCTCATCCTGGCCTGCGTCATTCTCTTTCTCTTTCTGCGCGACTGGACTTCATCGCTGGTCGCGGGCCTCGTCATCCCGGTCACCATCGCCGTCACCATACTGGTTCTGTGGATGATCGGCCAAAGCTTCAACCTAATGACGCTTGGGGGTCTCGCCGCCGCCATTGGCCTGGTCATTGACGACGCCATTGTGGTGGTCGAAAACATCGTGGCGCACCGCGACGCGGGCGAACACCGCACCGATGCCGTACGCAATGCGCTGCGCGAGATCACGACCCCGCTGGTCGGCTCCACCATCACTCCGGTGGTCGTTTTTCTGCCCCTGGTCTCGGTCAGCGGCGTCACCGGCAGCTTCTTCCGCGCACTGGCCGTCACCATGGCCGCGTCGCTGCTCACTTCGCTCGTGCTGGCGCTCACCTGGACTCCGGG
>Ga0182013_10000223_pt1 | contig 76057 bp, 58 predicted proteins | sample 612S2MmetaG_FD_120487 | JGI IMG/M metagenome (GOLD analysis project Ga0182013, IMG submission 120487) | Permafrost microbial communities from Stordalen Mire, Sweden - 612S2M metaG | ecosystem: Environmental > Terrestrial > Soil > Wetlands > Permafrost | place: Sweden: Stordalen | collected... | reverse complement strand
TCTTCCTTATAGCCGCGCACGTGCAGGCTGTCATGATTATGCCGCCGATAGGTCAGACGGTGAATAAGCCACGGATAGCCGTGGAAGGCGAAGATTGTTGGCGTCGATGGCGGGAAGAGTGAGTCGTAGTCTTCATCCGATAGACCGTGAGGGTGTTCCGACTGCGGCTGAAGGGCCATCAGGTCGACAACGTTGACCACGCGGATGCGGAGATCGGGAATCCGCTCGCGCAGTATGCACACCGCGGCCAGGGCTTCCATGGTGGGGACATCGCCGCAGCAGGCGATGACCACGTCCGGATGACCTTCATCGTTGGAAGCCCAGGCCCATGTGCCTAGGCCGACCGTGCAGTGCGCGATGGCCTCGTCCATGGGCAGCCACTGCGGAGCGGGCTGCTTGCCGGCCACGATCAGGTTGATATAGTTGCGGCTGCGCAGGCAGTGGTCGGCCACCGAAAGCAGCGTGTTGGCGTCAGGCGGCAGATAGATGCGAACCACATCGGCCTTCTTGTTGAGCAGGTGATCGATGAAGCCTGGGTCCTGGTGCGAGAAGCCGTTGTGGTCCTGGCGCCACACCAGCGAACTGAGCAGATAGTTGAGCGAGGCGATGGGCTTGCGCCAGGGAATCTCGCGGGTGGTCTTGAGCCACTTGGCGTGCTGGTTGACCATCGAGTCGATGATGTGGATGAAGGCTTCGTAGCAGGAGAAGAAGCCGTGTCGTCCGGTAAGCAGGTAGCCCTCGAGCCAGCCCTGGCACATGTGTTCGCTGAGGATTTCCATGACGCGGCCGGTCTGCGACAGGTCAACGTCGACGGGCAGAGTCTCCGCCATCCACGCCTTGCCGGTGCCGATGATCACGTCGCCGATGCGGTTGGAGGCGGTCTCGTCGGGCCCGAATACGCGGAAATTTTTCTCGTGTTGGTTTGCAACCATCACCGCGTGCAACAGGCGGCCCAGCACGCGGGTGGATTCGACATCGGGCCGGCCGCGGCCTTCGATTTTCACGGCGAAGTCGCGGAAGTTGGGCACCTTGAGGGGTTGAAGCAGCAGGCCGCCGTTGGCATGCGCATTCATGCCCATGCGCAGGCGGCCCTTGGGCGCGATCTCCGCCAGGTCGGCGCGCAGTGCGCCTTTTTTATCGAAGAGTTTTTCCGGTTCGTAGCTGCGCATCCATTCCTCGAGCTGGCGGAGGTGCTCGGGATTATTGCGCACGTTGTCGAGCGGAACCTGGTGAGCGCGCCAGGTATTTTCTACCGGCTTGCCGTCGACGAACTTGGGGCCGGTCCAGCCCTTGGGCGTGCGCATGATGAGCATGGGCCACGCGGGCCGGCGCTCCGGGCCATCACCCTTCGCGACCTCGCTGCGCGCCGTGCTCTGAATCGCCGCGATGCGATCGAAGATGGTGTCGAAGACAGCGGCGGCCTGTTGATGCATCACCGCCGGATCGTCGCCTTCGAGCGTGAAGGGCTCGTAGCCGTAGCCGCGCATGAGATCTTCAAGCTCGGCGTGAGGAATGCGCGCCAGCACGGTGGGGTTGGCGATCTTGTAGCCGTTCAGATGGAGTATAGGCAGCACCGCGCCGTCGGTGGCTGGATTGAGAAATTTGTTCGAGTGCCAGCTGGTGGCCAGCGGTCCGGTCTCGGCTTCGCCATCGCCGACGACGCAGGCGACGATGAGGTGGGGATTGTCGAATGCCGCTCCGTAAGCGTGGACCAGCGAGTAACCAAGCTCGCCGCCCTCGTGAATCGACCCGGGTGTCTCCGGCGCTACGTGGCTGGGAATGCCGTAAGGCCAACTGAATTGCCTGAACAGCCGCTTGATGCCGTCGGTGTTTTGCTCGATGTGCGGATAGACTTCGCTGTAAGAGCCTTCGAGATAGGTATTCGCAACCAGTCCGGGACCGCCGTGGCCGGGGCCTATGACGTACATCATGTTCAGGCCGCGCTCGCGGATTAGGCGGTTCCAATGCACATAAAGAAAGTTGAGGCCGGGGGTGGTTCCCCAGTGGCCGAGCAGGCGCGGCTTCACGTCGTCGAGCGTGAGCGGCCGCTCGAGGAGCGGATTGTCTTTCAGATAAATCTGGCCGACGGAAAGATAGTTTGCCGCGCGCCAGTAGGAGTCCATGAGGCCAAGTTGTTCCTCGGTCAGCGGACCGCGAGTGGCTGATTCGACTTCCGCGTGTTTGGCCATCTTTCACCTCGCAAGGGGGATTTGCGTGCTAGTTACGAGCCTAGCAGCCGGGAGCAATTGGCGTCGTGATTGAAGTCACACCGAGAGTCGATGATCGGAAGCTTACTGCTGCGACGGCAGGCAGTTAGCAGTCAGGCGATTGGTGGTCGAGATAATTGCGGAGTACGGTTTTGCTCAGTGAAAAGAGGGCTAACTTTTCACGCAATGTTCAACCAACTCGAAAACCGGAATGGGGTGTGGCTAATTTCATGCGGCCCGGGCGCCACAGGATTTGCTTTCGGGACCTCGGAAACCGCCATACAAGGTAACGTTCTTACGCCAGCACGCAGGCGCTGGCAAAGGGCTCCCAGGTGTGGTGCACAGGGCACTCGACCAGTCCGGCATGGTTGAAGACGACGCGGCAGGCAGCCCAGTGGAAGGTGGCCGCGGAGAATCGGCCATCTTTCAGGAAATGGCTCAAGCGCGTGTCTCTGTCCACGGTGATAAAGTGCTGGTCGCCATTGGCTCCGCTGCGATTGAGCAGAACCAGCTTGTCCTTGTGATGGAGGGTATAGTCGCAGACCTGTCCGCCTGGGCCAAACTCCTCTTTGGGAGCAGGGAAGCGGTGGTTATCGACCAGCTGTCCGGCGTCGTTGCCCAGGGGGTAGTAGTGATCGGTATAGAAACGGATGACCTGATGCGGGCCCAGGGTGGCGAAAGGCCAGCTATTGATGGACGTGTCGTACACCCACGAGCCGTGGCCGGAGAGAATGACGTGCACCCGGGAGACGGACTCGAAAAAACTCTTCTTCTGATTGAGTGTGCCGGTGCCGCCGGGAGAGACCGGCGGGGGAGTGCCAAGCACCTTGGGTGCGGGAGCCGTGAGCCCAGCCTTGACGGCGCCGAGATTGCCGAGGGTCACGCCGTAATTGGTGGGGGCGGCGCCGATGGGCTTGGAGGGCACCACCTTGGCAGGCGCGGTCAGCCGGCCTAGGAATGTGTTGATCTGAGTTCGAAGCAGGGTCTCAGCCATCGGTGTGTACTGGGTTTTCCAGGACGAGGCGGATGAGGAGACTCCGGCCGGGCTGGCCGGCGTGTCGATTGCCAGACGGGCCAGAATGGTGGCGCGGATCGCGCGCCTGGAATCCTTACTGGTGCCGTGGCGGCTGAAGACTCCGTAGCCGAGCGAGAGTGCGTCGCTGATAGTTGACGACTGGAAAGGTCCATCGTCGTAAACCCATTTATGGAGTAACGCGACCTTATCTGCCGCGGCATGGATCTCGTCGTAGTAATCAAAGGTATCGCTCAGTCGTTCCTGTTCAGACTTCCCCAAAAGACCCATGGTTTCACCTCTGGCGTTTAAGTACTCCGATGCTTTTCGTAGAAGAACGGCGGAGGGATAGCAGGGGAGTCACTGGCAAATGTAGCACACGCGATTCCCATGTCAACGGGCGAATTGGAAGCGCGTCGGGAGAATTAAAAATAGCGCTTCAGCTTGAGGATCTGAGACTCGAAGCCGTACCAGAGGATAGTGGCCGCGATGGTGGATGTAGCCAGGCGGAAGGCTACGATGGCCAGGTTGCCGCCCGTGCCGTAGCGGTCCATGCGCGCGTCGAACCAGCCGAAATAAATGAAGACGCAGATGTGAATCATGTAGAGGCCGTAGCTGATGCGGCCATAGAAGGACAAGGGCCCTCGGCGCAGGACTGCATTCACGGGATTGCGGGCGCCGGTTGAGGCGATCGAGGCCAGTACTGCACCGGCAAAGGCGACCGCGAGAGCTGAATCGAGGAATGATGTCCCGCCGGCGATGGTGGCGGCTGCCCAGATACCGACAACCAGGGCCGCAAGTCCCATCAGCAGCCATGCGCGGCGGCTGATGGCCAGTGTATGCAGCCCGATGGCCAGCAGACTGCCCCAGGCGATGCCGTCCAGATGGATCAACGTGTTGGTCGGAGTCATCCATTGGAAGTTGGCGAACCGGATCAGCGGGGAAGCGATCAGCGCGGCGCCGAGCGTGGCCGCCAGCATCCATGGACGGCGAAGGAAGCGCACCATTGGCGCCCACAGGAAGTAATATTGCTCCTCGATGGCCAGCGACCAGGTGGGACCGATGGCTGAAGGCAGCGCCAGATGAAAGAGATTCTGCACGAAAAAAATGTAGGCAAGCCAGGGGGCGGCCTTCACTGCCTGGCCGATGGTGGTCCCGATAAACCACGGCGCGTTGAGGTAAACCACCACCAGCACCAGCACATACACCGGCCAGATGCGCAGCGCCCGGCGGCCATAGAAGTTGCGGAAGTAGCGAGGCCTCTGGCGCGACTCGAGCAGGATCGAGGTGATCAGAAAGCCGGAGAGAACAAAGAAAAGGTTGACGCCGGCCCATCCCCAGAGCGACGCGTAGTGAATCCATGTGCCTTCAAGGCGGGGATGGCAGTGATAGACGACTACCGCCAGCACGGCGATACCACGCAGGCCCTGGAGTTCCGGGATGTAAGAGGGTAGCCAAATTGGGCGTTGGATAAGCATTGAGTCAGCGAGCCAGCTTGAAGAGCACTCAGTTCGGCTTGATTTCCGTCACTGGGCTCGTTGGACGATAGCGTTCCTTTTCTACCCACTCCCACACATCGTCCTCAGACACTTTGAAGGCCTTCGCGACGTGGCGGACAATGTCCGCTATCAGGATTCCGTATTGCTTGAAGGTCCTTGCTTCCGGATAGAGGTGCGTCTGAACCTTGCCCTCATCATTGTCAAACACAAGGACCCACGGCTTTTCAATCTGCATAACCGCAAACGCTCCTATCCCGCGGCCAGTTGGCGCGCGCGTTCTGTGGCGCGCATGACGGCCTTGATAAGAGTGACACGCAAGCCGCCTTCTTCGAGTTCGAGAATGCCGTCGATGGTGCATCCCGCGGGCGTGGTCACTTCGTCCTTGAGAAGGGCCGGATGATAGCCCGTATCAAGCACCATCTTGGCAGCGCCGAATGCCGTTTGCGCGGCGAGTTGCGTGGCCACGTCGCGGGGTAGCCCAACCTTGACGCCGGCCTCGGCCAGCGCTTCGATGATGATGTAGATGTAAGCCGGCCCGGAGCCGGAGAGTCCGGTGACCGCGTCCATGTGCTTTTCGTCGACCAGAACGGTGCGGCCGACCGTTTCAAAAATGCGTTGGGCCAGTTCCATCTGCTCAGCGCTGACGAAGCGGCCTTTGCAGAGTGCTGCGGCGCCTGCGCCCAGCTTGGAAGGGGTGTTCGGCATGGCGCGGATCACGCCGATATCGAGCCCCGATGCCTCTTCAATGGAGCGCGTCTTCACCGACGCGGCGAAGGTGATGATGGTCTTTTCCGCCGTCAGCGCCGGACGGATCTCGGCAATCAGATCAGGGACCTGGAAGGGCTTTACGCCGATCAGGATCAGGTCGGCCTGGCTGGCCGCCTTGAGGTTGTCGGTGCTTACGTCGACGCCCCACTGCACGCTCAGCGCCAGGGCGCGCTCGGGGTGCGCCACGGTGCCGTGAATCCGACCGGCGGCAAACAGATTGTGCTTCAAGAACGCCTGCAGCAGGATGCCGCCCATCTTGCCGGCGCCCAGAACGGCCACGCGGACCTTGGGCATTTGCGCCGGTATTTCGCTGGCCTCAACGGCTATTTCGGACATTGGTTTTCCTTATTCTGAATGAGAGTGTTGCTGACTCCAGAATACTCGCATCGATTCCTGCCTTGCACGGTTGTCTCAACTGAATAGAGCTCGAATTGATTCGAGGAGGGTGGGGTTAGCCTGGCGGGATACCGCCTTCCAGGCACAAAACCTGTGGTGCCGAAGTTGAAGAAATTGCGCTAGACTTGCGATGCGCGTGGGCCGATATCGGCTTATCTTCACTCGAACAAAATTGAAGAGAGAGGCGGTTATCCATGGCCGAGTTTTTCTCTGAAGCCATCAAGAGCCTGGTTGAGCAATATATCGAATGGGCAAAAGCACCAGGGGAAGCTGCGGAACTGATTCGAACCTTCGGCGGCCACGATGAGCGCGTTCTCTACCAGGGCTATGCCCGGTATTGGAATAGCCAGCAATTTCTCGACCGGCCTCTTGGCGTCATTCTGGTTACCAACGCCCGCTTCATATTTCTGGCAAAACAGGCAATTCCTCTTGTAAAAAGCACGAAAAGCCTGGTCATTCCCCTCGGTGCTGTTGCGGATATTCAATGCGTGAAATATCGGCTGGGCCACACCATCGACTTTATGGTCAGCGGCAGGAAATACCGCTTCATGCTCGCCAATATGCACACTTTCGTTTCTCGAGAGCAGTATGAATCCGTCACCCGGATTCTGCTTGAGGCCAAAGCGAATGTCGCGTGAACCGAACTCGTTCTCGATCGCAAACGCTATTGGTGGAACATCTCTTCTTTGCCGAGAAAATCGGTGAGTGCATCTTTCATCTTGCCGCCCACATCAGCCGGGGGCCAGGTGGAGCTGAAGAGCAGGTTCCCGCCCGGCAAGGTAAGAAACCTTCCACCGGTGCGAGCCACGCCAGCCGCGGTGACGATCCAGGCATTGTATTCGAAGATGAAAGGAGTGGCGATTTCATTTGCCGTTTGAGCACGAAGGTCGATGATGTGCTGGCCGATATGGAACACGGCGGCCGACTGCTCGGGCTTGGGCAATTTTTCGACGTTGAAGGTGCAATTGAAAAATACGCCGTCGGGCGAGTCCTGGGTTGACTGGACATCGTCGCCGCCGCCCACTTCGCTCGTCACGCCGTAGGCGATGTTCACGCCGGGGTGGTTGTTGTTCTTGAACTCGCCCGCTGCCTTTTGAACCGCAACCGCTCCGTCGTCTTTTCCCATGGCTGCAGCCATCTGGTTCGCGATTCCCGCCGCATCGTGAGCATCGAACGTTATCGAAGACACGATCGGTTCACCCTTCACCACCGAGTCGGCTGCCGAGTAATTCACCGGCTTCGACGCGACATCGGAGACGGACTGAAGCACCAGACGGGCCGGGTAGGCATTCAGGTTGCCAAAGCCTCCCAGGCTGACGATCTTTCCCGATGGATCGCGCTGGAGGCTGGCATCTCCAACCCCGTCCAGCCGGCCGGTCAGGGTGGCCGTGACTTCATTGCGCGTGCAGCCCAGGCAGACGCCCGGATCCTTTCCGTGGATCTGCGCGAGTTGAGAATCAAACTGCTTGAAATCCTTGCTCTTATCCAGCACAACCGCGGCGCGCACCGGGGCGGTGTAACTGCCTCCGAAGTTGTGTGCCGGCTGAATGGTCACCAGGGCGATCGGCCCGGACTTCGCCTTCGTGCCCTGCGGATAGGAGAGCCAGATTCCGTTCACAAGTTCCCCGCAATCGCCGTCCTTGATGAGGAACTGATCCAGACCCGCGGACACGGTGCCCTTGATGCGAACGATCTTGCCATCGAACGATTTTGGGTCCTTAAGAACCGCGCAGACGGTTGTATCCACAACCTGCGCGTACAGGCTGCTGCCGAAGGCAACAGCAAACAACGCCAAAACGAGAACTCGCTTCATGAAGACCTGCCCAGCCGCTCCGGACGTCGAAACGGCAGTGAGAATTTAGGTGGTGCGAACCACTGTATATTTGGAACCGGTAAGGATACCACGTCTGAGCGAAGTGGAGTTTCAACCAGGGGACGCATGAGCGCCAAACGGCGCAGCAGAGCTCATCGACGGTGTTGCGGATCAGCGCGCTGCCGTTGGCTGCGACGCGATCCATGCGGCGATGCGCGCATCCAGCACGTCGAGAGGCAACGCCCCGGCGTCGAGCAGTTGGTCATGAAAGGCGCGGATGTCGAATTTGTCGCCAAGTGCCTTTTTCGCGCGTTCACGCAACTCCAGAATCTTCAGCTGCCCGGTCTTGTAAGCCAGCGCCTGGGAGGGCCATGCGATGTATCTGTCCACTTCCGACTGCACGCTCGTTTCGTCTATGCCTGAGTGGTCATGGAAGTACTGAACCATCTGGTCGCGTGTCCAGTTCTGGCTGTGCACGCCGGTGTCTACCACCAGCCGGATGGCGCGCCAGATATCGGCCTCCAGGCGTCCGTAGTCAGAATAGGGGTCCTGATAGAAGCCGACGTCCTTGCCCAGCCGCTCGGAGTAGAGCCCCCACCCTTCTGTATATGCCGTGTAGTGCTTGAACTTGCGGAACTCGGGAATATCCGTGAGCTCCTGCGCGATGGAAATCTGCAGGTGGTGGCCGGGAATGCCTTCGTGATACGCGATGGCCTCCACCGCGTAAAGGTTGCGGTCGGCGGAGTTGTAGGTGTTGATCGACAAGCGCCCGGGACGCGTGCCGTCTGGCGCTCCTTCAAGGTAGTAGGCGGGCGGTGACGACTTGGTCATGTATTCGGGCATTGGCGTCACCTCAAAGGCGGCCTTGGGCAGACGGCCGAAAAGTGACGGCAGCTTGGCCTGCATGGGTCCCAGGTAGCTCCTGTAAAGGGCCAGCAAGGAATCGGGCGTGTCGCCCCTCAACTTGGGATTGGTCTTGAGACTGGCGCGCAAACCGGCCAGGTCTTTGAATCCCAGCTCTTTGGCGATGGCCAGCATCTCCGCCTCGTCCTTTTGCACCTCGTCGAGGCCGATCTGGTGCAGCTGCTCGGCGGTCAAATCGGTGGTCGTGGTGCGCCGGATCAGGAACTGGTAAAACTTCGTCCCATCGGGCAGTGCGGAGATACCAGGCTGGGCGCGGCCGGCGGGCACGTAGCTGGCCTGGAGAAAGCGCTGGAAGCGCACGTAAGCCGGGAGCACCTCTTTGCTAATGGCGTCCAGCATCTCGTCCCGAATGCGCTGCTGTTCGGCGGCCGGAATCGAAGCTGGAAACTTCTTGAGCGGCATGGCGAGAGGCGAATCTTCCGGCTTTTCCGCGGCCAGCTCCTTGACCTGGTCCAGAACCTTTTCAAGCAGGAACTTCGGCGGCACGCGGCCATCGTCCATTCCGATTGACATGTTGGCGGTCACCTGGCTGAAGGCCTGGGGAACCTGGTGAAGCCGTGCGATCCAGTCGTCGTAGTCCTTCACGGTCGAGAACGTGAGCTCTTCCACCAATTGGGGAAACTCGGTCTGAATGCCGTCCATCTGGTTGACGGGCATCTCCCACTCCTTGAAGTCGGCGGCCTCGACGTCCTCGGTGAATTCGCGCAACAGCAGTTCGCGGGAGAGTCTTTCCTGGTCGGTGAGGCCGGTGGGGTCAATGGCCGCCAGGCGCAGCAGATAACCCTGCTTGCGCGCCAGCCAATCGTTCTCGGCCTTCACGGACTGGTCGGTGAGCTTGTCGTTGTAGCGCTTGTCGCCCAGGATCGACGCGTATTCGGGATCGCGCTCGAGCTGCGCCTCCCAGTACTCGTGGAAGATGGAGCTGAGCGCGGCGCGGCGGTCTTCCAGCGAGGTTGGCGCGGCCGCCGGTGTCACGGCGAACGTCTGCGCGCCGAGCCCGCTGGCAAAAGCGAGGAGCAGAATAGCGGCGAAAGGCAGGCGGGTCGGGGGGCGCAAAGTCAGGGGTCCTCGGGGCGGTGCTTTGTCTAAAAGATGAGTGTAGAACATGATCTCTCGCAGATGCGCTTCGATGATCCAATCAGTTGAATTCTCAGTCGGCGACTCTCGGACTTCGGATGAAGCTGAGAGCCAGCGCAACCATCAATGTGATGCCTGAATACCTGAGCACCACAGCGCGATCAGCCGGTTGCACGGAAAACAAAAGCAGCAGGGCGGCCAGTCCAACGGCTCCGGTGGCACGGCTGATGAAGCGAAAGACGCGGGCGGTTTGGTCGCCGCGTCCAGCCAGTTCGCGGTCAATATCGACAGGTGTTTCGAGGCGAAGAAAAAGCTTTTGTCGGCGTTCGGCCTAGGGAGTGCCCGGCCGGTCGAACCATCGGCTTGCGAGGAAGACACCGATGGCGACCGGGGCTACTATCGTCACATTCATCACCAGTCCCCACCCGAACAAAAAGGTGCCAATCGCCCCGATGCTCAGTCCAGTGCCAAAGGAAGCCATTCCGGACCAACGCGGCGTGTTCTTGATGACCAGGCCCAGCAGCGCCGGCGTACCATAAGCGAGCGCGATGATGCTGTTGAAAGTGATGAGAACGGAAAAGATGCTCTTGCCGGTGCAAGCTAATAAAACGGCGAGAAAAATGACGGATAGAGCGACAGCAAAAGTCATCGCGCGACCCACTCGCAGCATGCCGAGTTCGCTTGATTGCGGAGCAAGAAGCGCCTGGTACACATCCTTGGACAGGATCGCTGCATTCATATTAAACTGCCCAGAAAGATTGGCCATGGCGGAGCTGAACATTGCTGCGAGCATGATGCCGATGAGCCGGTTCGGTAGAAATGTCAGGCTGGCGGCGGCGAAAGCAGCCTCATGCGGATTGGCGAATTGGGGCAAGACCCTTGCGAGATCGGGATGAACGACCCGCATGGCCATCGGCGGAATGAACCAGATGAATGCTCCGGCGAGAAAGAACAGAAAACAAACCAGCGCAACTCTCCTGGCCGATCGTTCATTGTCCACGCTGAAGTATCGCTGCGCCATCACGCCCGTGTTGTAGCCCACGATCGTCATCAGCGTCCAGCACGCAACGTACGCCCAGTTGTATTGCCCGTGCAGATGCAGGGATACCATCTGTCGAGGAAGCGAGCGGTAGAGGCCAGGCAGTCCGCCCCAATCGCAGCAGGGACGCGCCCACAAGCGCCAGGCAGAAGGGCATCAGAATCATGGCCTGAAGGAAGTCGGCGACAACGACTGCCCAAAGACCTCCCATCATGCAGTACATGAGGACCAGCGCACCGGACGCGACGATGCTCCAGATGATGGGAAACCCGCAGGTGGAAGCTACCATCAACCCGAGGCCATAGAGCACACTGGCTCCAGCAAACAGCTGGAAGAAAACACCGACGATGGAAAAAGTCTGGCGGGTGGACTCATCGAAGCGTTCGACAAAATAAGCCATGGTCGTGGTAATGCGCGACCTGCGCCAGCGCTGTGGAGAGACAAAATAGCCCAGTAGAAAACTGACTGCGTTGCCCACAATGCGCGATCAAGCGTAGCGACGGCGCCCAGTCGGCCAGGTCTTCAGGAAAGAACTGCGGGCTGTCCCAAGTTGTGATGAGGGCTTCTGCATTGCACAAAGCCCTCCGCAATGCCGGCGTCGGCGTGCGTGCAGGGCTGCGCTGCCAGACGGCCAATTGTGACAGCCGGCTAGCCAACTCGGCATCGAAAAACGAGTCGAAGAGACGCGCATTCGAAGAGACGAGAACTCTCGGTTTGACAGTATGTGAAGTCATCATCAAGCGGCGCACCGCCAAACCTCGCCATTTCGGTTGGTTGCGATCCGTACGATGACGCTGTTCATGATCACGCAGAATCTTTCCAAGGATTCGACCTCCCGCCTGCGGATTCGACCTCCCGCCTGCGGATTCGACCTCCCGCCTGCGCGGTTTCTCGTCCATGACAATGCAACATCCGACAATTTGACCGAGTGACGAGCGATGAAGGCGAGCGTTCGACGCAGGCGAAATGGTCTCGGGCTGAGTGTTCTCGACAGCAGCGGACATGTCTATCCTCACTGTGACTTCGAACAAAGCGAACAGCGGAATCACGAACTACTCACTTCAATCCACTCGAGCGGCGCCCCAGCGAGGTCTCGCTCATGTGTCGTGAACTTCAACCGGCCATTCGTAATAGGCACTTTAGTTGTGATCACAGCACCACCGAAGTAGTGGCTTAGGATCTCTGCGTGTTTACCCCGCTCTCGGCGTATATCAATCTCCCCTTCTCCATAGGCGACAACGGCCAATTTGTCGCTTCGCGCGATGCTTTGTCTTCCTTTTGCAGCTACCACCACCGGCACTTTCGAGCGAACGGCGTCCTTTACCCAGGGGTCGTTATCGTTCGCATCCATGAGAGGGTTCTCCTCACCTGGACTCGGGGGACGGAACGCCAACAGAACGAGTTGTCCATTCTCCATCCTTGCCCATGAGCGAGCGTGCGCGCCATGGGTCGGCGCAAATGAAACACTGCCAATCGGCAAAATCTCGAAGATGCTGGCTTGCCGCAGCACCTTAACGATTCCGTTGTATTTCGCGACGATTTCAGGCGTGACCGATTCTCCCTCCTCATCGCACTTGAAGTCGTTCAGTGACCCAACTGTTCCCAAAGCCGCCGAATCAAACCAGATGCCTGGGGAGCTGGCCCAGTCGTACCCCGATGAACCATAGGTCGGAACACCCAACGGACCCAACAGGCTGCTGAAGAAAAAGCGGCGGTTTGCCTCCATCTCGTATTCTCCCGGGCACATATACAAATCGTCGGGGCTGTGCAGATCGAAATAATCCAGAAACAGCGGAGAGAGGTTGTAGTACATCACCACCAGGTCGGGATTCTCTTCGCGCATGGCATTGATCGCGACTTCAAGTCCCTTCAACATAAGCCGTTCTCCGGCCCAGTGCTTGTCCTGCGGAGCGGCAATTCCAACGGCTGGGAGCTCATATCCAAAATCGAACTTGAGGAGATCCGGCTTGTACCGGCGTATGAAGCGCCGTGCCAGGTCCGCCAGCACCTTTGCCACGGTTGGCTGCGTAAAGTCCAAAATATAATAGTGTGAGCTGGCAAACTCGGCCTGGTAGGGCTTGCCGTCGGGCAACTTCAGCATGTTGTCCTCGGTCAGTCCCAGATCGGCAGGATGTTCGCAGCGCATAAGCGCCGCCCACATGCCGATGCGAATTCCGTCCGCGCGCAGCTGGTCGAGAAACTGCTCGAAGTGAGGAAACCGGGTCTCCGAATGAACCAGATTCCCGTAGCTTCCTTCCCATTTGTCGTCGATCGAGAACAGGCCTGCCTTCATGCCTGACGATTTCAACTCCTGGTAGATCTCCCTTAGGAAGGCTTCGTCGAGCCTCTCCCCTTCCTTGTGCCGGTCAATCTGTGCACCCCACGTGCAGAATTGAGGAGTCAGGGCAATCGCTGTTCTACGCTCGGATCTCTGCCGCTGGTGAATGATTCCCGCCTGCAGCAACCCTCGATAATAAGCTGCAATTGCCTGGTAGTAGTCAGGCGCGATCGTCCAGAGCAAGGTCGCGCCCAACGTGAAAGCTCCGGGACCGCTGAGGTGTTTCCACAAATCGCTTCGGTAGTCGATCCACAGACTGCTCCTGCCCTCAAAAAGCTGCAGAAACAGATCTCCGCCGGGAAGATCGGCCAGGCCGCATGCGAATGCCTTCGATCTGCCCTCGGTGAACCGGTTCCGCTGACCGTCGGTTTCTTCCATGCTGAATCCGCAGAAATAGTGCACGGGCAGGCCCCACTGCTGCGAAAGCCCTGGAATGAAGCTGCCCCGGCCGAGCCACACGCTTTCATCCAAATGCACCTCCCTGCTGACAATCGGGCTCACCGTAGAACCGGAGAGCAGCCCGGGCGCCACCACATATGCCGCGTCCAGTGAAGGTGTTATCCGGCTCCCGTCCGAATCTACAAAGTAATGCAGGCTGACCACATCCTGCGCTGTTGGCGTGTCATACACAATGGGTTCCGTCCAGACGCCATCCTCATCGAAACGCCAGGTAACGGCCAGATTCGCGGAGCCGTTCACTTCTTCATACCTGATAGTCAAGCGGCCGGCTCCCACCTGGGGCTCCGAGGCTATGCCGGGGGCGCATACCCGAAGCGTGGGTTGTCCGGAGGGCGCAACAACAACCGCCGGCTGCATCTTTCCACTTACGATGGACCTGTTCTTGGAGTCGCGCAAACGGAAGGTGTCGTCCGCCTGCGAGTACTCCCATAAGTAACTCGCGGTCTTTACGCTTACGAGCCCATTTTGGGCCGAGATCAGGGGGGCGCCTGCATTTCCAGACAATTGGGTCGAAGCCGTCGTGAGCAATGCTCCGGCCGAGAGTTGCAGAAAAGCGCGCCGATCAATCGTGTTCACTTTCGTGTTCACTTTTTCTCCCGAAGATTCGACCCCTAAGTTCCCGATTTACCAGAATCCGAGCGTACGATGCTGCGGAACGTCGCTGACCGTGAGTTCTTGAAAGCGGCTTGATTGCTGTTTCTCAGTGCGACTCAACAACTGGTCCCGGTGTAATGGTCTTAGCCGCAATGTTCCAACCATCGATTTGTACGACGTTCGCATCTCCAGCGCCTACGGGCAGGAGCGCGGTGAGCGTGGCGGATTCGCCTGGGGTCAGCTCGATCCAGTTATCGGACCAGAAAACGGGTGCGATGAGCCCGCCCGACGGTGTCCGCAGGGCGGCGCTGATCTGGAACGCAAGCGCCGAGGAGGTGTTTTCGAGATGCAGGTGAATCTCGCGGCCACGCGGTGTATTTTCGATCTCCGCCTTGGCATCGACCAGAGCCGGGGCCAGGTGCGCAAGCGCGGAAAGGTCTTCGTGGCGGGCAGCCGGCGTGATGTTGTAGTCGGTCTTATCCCAATCGAAGGTGGTCAGCGTGCCGGGCACCCAGTAAAAGTTGTGACTGACTACGCGGCCAGAGGCGTCCTTAAGGTTGAGATCGATGAAAAAGATCCTGTCGGCGCCGGAATAGAGGCTGTCGGGGATGTCAAAGACGCGCTGCGAGCTGTCCGCCGTGGCGTTTACGGGCGCCTCGGCGGCGTACAGTTCCTTCCACTCAAGGTTATGAACGTGAACGCTCGCGTGCAGCCCCGAGACGAGCCCATAAGTACTGTTCACCACTACGATCGAGCGGTCGTCGTAGGAGTATTGAATGTGGAGAGGCTCACATGCTTTCTTAACGCCGAAGTATCCGCCTCCCGCATCGAGATAGTAATCGTAGAGGTGCCAGATCATCGAGGGCCAGGCGTTGTTGAGCATCCATTGGATCACTCCGGTTGAGACATACTTGTTCTTGCTGTACGCCTCAAACATCGCCCGCTCGGAGTCGTATTCCATGGTTTGGGCCATGCGCGTGTATTCGGCGGCCGAATGTGGCGCCGCGTACACAGACTCCATAGCTTGGTCGAAGGCCGTGAGGTCGGTGAACTTGCCGCCGCCAAAGTGATATTTCCAATCCGCGGTGGGTGGCCACGCGTCGGGATCGGGCAGAAACTTCTGCCGGCTGGCCATCGATGGAACGGCCGGTCCCGGGCTGGTCTCGGTATTGTAGCCGTATGCGCCCCCGAAATGCTTGTCCACATACCAGTAGTTGGGCGCCTCGTAGTCGTAAGGTCCGGTCATCTTAACGCCGTTTTCGCCGGTTACGGTCGTCGGTTTGCCAGTCGCCGAAGAGAGGATCGGATTCGGCCAGTGCGTCTCCGCTTCGACCTGCAGATACGCACGTTCAACGTCGGGTGGCGGTGCGTTGTCGCTGCCGTTCAGCCATGCCAGCAAACTCGCGTGGGAACGCAGCCGCAGCATCTGCGAGCGCAGTGAAGCGGTGGCGATGCCCAGGTCGTTGGGGGTCCAATCCTTCCAATGCTCCCAGTGATCGCAGCAGCACCAGCCGAGCATGACGAGAATGCCTTGCCGGTCGGCGAGATTGAAGAACTCGTCGGTGTCGAGCTTGCCCTCGAGGCGGATGGTATTGAGGTGAAGATCGCGGACCAGGCGGAATTCGTCGCGCAGACGGGATTCGTCGGAGCGAAGCAGCATGTCCTGCGACCAGCCGCCGCCGCGAATCAGGATGCGCTTGCCGTTGACGCGAAACACGCGGTTGCCTTCGGCAGTAAGCTCGGATGTGACTTCGCGGATCCCGAATTCAACTGTCTGTTGGTCGGTGATCCGGCCCTGCGAGCTGAAGCTCACGCTGAGGCTTTCAAGGTGAGGCTCGCCCATTTGGTAGGGCCACCAGACCTGGGGGCGTTGAATACGAAGCGCGGGTTGTTGCTCCGGTGTGATGACAATGGTGCGATCTTCCCGCGCGGCCAGTTCGATGGGTTGCTCGAAATGCACTCCTGCAACCGACACGGAGACCGTTCCCTTTACCACATGCGCAGCAGCATTGTGCAACTCCGCGTAGATGGTGAGGGCCGCAACCTGAAGTGAATCGTCTTCAAAGCGCGTTACGGCGAGTGGTGAGCGCACTGTGACCGCCCCCGTAGTCACAAGATCGACCGCGCCCCACAACCCCATGTCCTTGTCCGGGGGGCAAGGATTCCAATCCACCCAGTTGATGCCAAGATCCTTTTCGGTGGGGGCGAAGGTCTCAACCGCAAGCACATTGGTTTTGCCGGGATTGAGGAATTCCGTCACATCGAATTCGTAGGTCCGGTACGCGCCTGCAACGTTGGCCTTGTCGGCGATTTTATGTCCGTTCAACCACACATCGCCACGATAGTTGATGCCTCCAAAGTGCAGCCAGAAATGCTCATCCTGTGCTTTCGTAGCGGGCGCGGTAAACTCCAGGCGATACCACCAGCCGCAGCGATACGGGCTTTCGGCCGGCATAGGCAGGTTTGAGAAATCCTCTCCTATGGGATAACTTGTGCCGGGAATCTCTCGGAGGTTCGTTCCATAGTACGGGTCGGGAACCTGGCGTTGAGCAACCTGCGTCGCCAGCACCGTGCCAGGCACAGAAGCTTTGAGCCAACCCTCCACATTGAATCCCGCGACCGCAATCGCGTCACCTGTCACCTGAAGCTTGCACGCGGATTGCAAACGCCATTGATCGCGAAGAGGCGTAACGGATTCAGCCTGCAGCACCGCTGTAAGTGCGAGCGAGACAACAAGGCAAAGCAGAGATCTTCTATTCATGACCGCAGGTACCTCATGGGACAGAAATGTCAGGTTGTCCATCGGGCAATTGTTGCGCCCAAAGCGAAACTTTCGTTGCGGCGCGCAGCGAAATTCCGGGCCGCGGCGCCATCATGGAGAGCCTCTTGATCATGTGCCGGCCTCGAGCAAACAGGAGCACGCCACGCGATGTCGGCATGTTCGCAATCGGCGTTCTTATCCAAAAGCGCCTGTTTTAATCGTTTGAATGGTGAAGATTTTCGCTAAGATTATTAACTCTGTCAAGCGTGATTTTCACGGTATTCGACGTGCTCAACGCTTCTCTTCGAGGGCGGGCTGTCGACATACGCACAATCAATTCCGGCGGCGCCTTGTACAACTGCGGCACAAATTTCTTGCGACCTTCTCGTATTTCGAGCGCTTGCAAGACCCATTTTGCCGCCTGCAATCCCATTTCACTCAGCGGCTGACGGATCGTGCTCAGGGCCGGCGTAGCGACCTTGGCGAGAGGCACATCGTCGAAGCCAAGCACAGAGCAATCTTCCGGTACCCGCAATCCTGCATTGGTCAGACCGCGCACCACGCCCAGCGCGGTTAAATCGTCGAAAGCGATGACGGCTGTAAACGGTCTACCCGAAGCCAGTATCTGATTAGTGAGAGCTAGCCCGCTCTCGAAGCCGGACACTGAATCAAGCTGGCTTGGCAGCTGGCGGACCAACTGGGGATCGAAGTCGATGCCGACTTCCGCGGCGACGCGGCGCACGCCGGCCCAGCGAGGCTCACCGTCAAACAATTCCTCTGGGCCGCGGATCACGGCGATCCTTCGATGTCCGAACTCGTAGAGATGACGCATGGCGAGCGATCCACCGGCCTCGTTGTCTACAAGCACGGAACTGATTCTTCGGCCAGTCAGATCGCGGCCGACAATCACAATCGGGACGTGGTTCTTTTCAATGTCGGCCAACAGATTGGCTTCTTCGAAAACCCAGCTTGCGATTACGATTGCGGCCTCAGCACGGCTTTCCAGGGTCATCTTGAGATAGTCGTCAAAGAGCCTTCTCTGTGTCTGCGCATCCATCATCAGGGGAAGATAGTCGGTCTCCTGCAGGCCTGACTGAATACCCCGTAAGATCGGGATGCAGAATGGATCAGAAAGATCATAGGCAAGAACCGCAATGGTCTGGCTGTGCCGCCTGCGGAGTGAGCGGGCAGAGGCGTCGGGATGGTAGCCGAGTCTCCGCGCCATTGTCTGAATCTGCTCGCGTGTCTTGGAGGCCACGTTCTTCGAGAGCGGCGCCTCGCTGAGTACGATCGAAACGGTGGATACAGAAAATCCGCATGCTCGTGCAATGTCGAGCAAAGTCACATGGCCAGATTTTCGCTGCGGCACTTCATTGCCTCCTCGCATTCGTGCCCTATGGCCTATCATCAAGGGCAATAACTCACTCTTCAAGTCATTGTGGCAGAGGGGCGAGCGGCTGAACGCAGAAGTGGAATCCTCCTCTTCACCACTCGGTCCAAATCGGCTGCCGCGCGGCAGCAGTCCATACCAAAAACCGGGTCAGGCCTATATTTAGCGTGAAATGCTGGATTTGCCCGAATAACACTCTTGTCCAGAACATGTATGACCCGCGCGCGAACTACGGACCGTCGGGTTTTGACATCCGCAGCATGTTTAAGGGGCGGCTGATCTACAATCTGCCCTTCGGCAAAGATCGAATGTTCCTGAACAAGAGCATGGTTCTGGACGAGGTTATCGGTGGTTGGCAGACTTCAGCTACGCTCGTGTGGCAGTCGGGCAACCCGTTCACTCCGGTGATGGCGAATAACACCACATATGCTCAAGACGGAGTTCAATTCGCCAACGTCGTTCCGGGCGTAGGCTGGTATGCGGAAGGACATAATATTGGGCCTAACGGGAGTTGGTTCAACGTGGCCGCCTTTACCCGACCTGCGCCAGGGACCTACGGAGACGCGGGCAGAGATAGTCTTCGCGGTCCCGCGCTCTCGAACATCGACTTCTCGCTAGCCAAGACCTTCGACATCTGGGAGAGAACCAAGTTCGAGCTCCGCGTGGCTGCGAGCAACGTCCTCAATCATCCCAGCTTCGGCTTGCCCGACACAAACATTGGCCCAGGCCACTCTGGCGTGATTACCAGTCTGACAGTGGGAGGCCGTTCGGCGCAGATTTTCGGCAAGATATCCTTCTAATCTTCAACGGCTACTCATGCGAATAACCGAGGGCAGAGGACGGCAGATTCCGCCTTCCTCGGCCTTTCCGTCGTAAGGGGCTTGTCAAACTTTATGACGAAGTAACGGTGTGGCAGATGTTGAGCGGGCTATCCAAAATAATCCGGCAAACTCGCCAGCGAGAAATGAACTCTCATGAGTCTAGATTCAGCTCCAGTTTCGCTGCAGGCGACCGAAAGCGTCACAATCGAAGAACATCCAGACGTCGCAGAAAGTGACCTCAATGAATCCACTGAGTCTCTCCGTTCCTCGCTTGTGCCGATCTTTATTGTGCATGTCGGCAACTTTCGCCGTCCTGTGTTCAGCTCAAACAACACAATCTGGCAAGTCGAGCGGCGAGACCGGAACGTCAGTTACGTCGGTGACGGTGACGCCAAATAGGGCCACTCTCATTATCGGAAACAATCAGCAATTCAACGCCGCGGTTACTGGTACTGGCGCCTTTCATCGTGAAGTAACGTGGTCGTTGGCGAGCGTCTCCGGCGGCTTGAGCGCAGGAACGATCAACCCCAGCGGGCTCTATACAACTCCCTATCCTGCCCCGGCGACTGTCACGATCACTGCAGCCAGCGTGCAGGATCCCACCAAGATAGGCAGCGTGACTGTAGAACTGAGAGCACGGGCCGATCGTGCGGGTCCTGCGCTGACCGTTGACGCAGGCAACCGGATACACGCGATCAATCCCTACATCTATGGCATGAATGCGCTGCTCCTTGACACTTCCGTCGCCAGGGCTGCCAGGATCACCATTGATCGATGGGGAGGGGACGGCACGACTCTCTACAATTACGCGCTGGACGCAACCAACAATAATGATGACGGTAATTTCGAAAATGTATTCGGGCGTAGTGGTGAGAAGAGCTCGGGTGACAAGACGACAAGCGATTTCAACATCCAGGTTTCGAGAGATGCTTCTATCGGGGCTAGGACTATGGGCACCATGCCAGTGATTGGGTGGACGGCAAAGGACGGTGTCTCCTGCAGCTTCTCCGTAAAAAAGTATGGCCCGCAAAAAGTCACGGATCCAAAGCGGCCCGACTGTGGCCACGGCATCCTGACCAACGGCCAGCACATAGTCAACGACCCGAACGACACCTTTGTCCCCATCGACGCGAAATTTGATTCCGGATGGGTGTCGTACCTGATAGGGCGGTTTGGTACCGCAGCGCAAGGCGGCGTAGCCATCTATGACCTGGACAACGAACCAAGCGATTGGGATAGCACCCACATCGATGCGCACCCGTTGCCTTTTACCTTTGACGAATTGATGAACAACAGCATCGACGTTGCCAAGGCCATCAAGACTGCCGATCCCACCGCCGAAGTCAGCGGGCCTGTCATCGATGAGTGGATGAACTACTTCTACTCGGCCAAGGATATTGCTGAGGGTCGAAAGACTGGACCCTGCTACTGTGACAACGGGAATCCGACCGACCGGATGGCCCACGGAGACATGCCGTTTATTAATTACTACCTGCGGCAATTCGCCTCTTACCACGCCGCGCATGGCGTTCGGTTGCTCGATTACGTTGATATCCACGCATACTACACGGCGAATGACCTGGAATTTAAACCCGCCGGCGACACACGCGCGCAACAAGCCCGCCTAAACTCAACTCGCGTGCTTTGGGACCCCAGTTATACCGACCCAAAATACACCGACCCAAACGATCGCACCAAGTCGGCGGCGCCGTATCCACCAGAGATCATTCCGATGATGCACAGGTGGGTCGAGAACGACTACCCGGGGACAAAGACTGCGATCACAGAATACAATTGGGGCGGGCTCGAGAGCATCAACGGGGCGCTCGCACAAGCTGATATTCTCGGTATCTTCGGCAAGTATGGCCTTGATCTCGGCACTCTATGGTCCCCTCCTGCCCCGACGACCCAGGTACCGGGTCTAATGGCTTTCGAGATTTACCGCAACTACGATGGCGTAGGTTCTGCCTTCGGCAACATAGCTTTAGCCTCGACGAGCTCGGATCAGGGTTCGCTTGCCGTCTACGGTGCTTTCCGCAGGGCCGATAACACGGTGACCGTGATCGTCATCAACAAGACCTACGGCAATTTGAATTCCAGGTTGTCTCTTCCCCACTTGCATCCGAAAGGAAAGGCCAAGGTGTTCCAGTACAGCGGCGCCAACCTCTCGCGGATAGTGCGTCAGGTGAATGCAAGGGTCATGGCTCCGGCGGTGGGCGGCACTGCCGGTTCCATTTGGGCGGTGTTTCCCGCGCAGTCAATTACTTTGATCGCGATACCCGCGAGGTGAGCCCAACGGCGGCCGGTTTCGAAAAGCCGAAAGATGAGTACATCGTAAGCATGTGAGTTTCCCGCTTGACAGAGAGGGTGCCTCTTCATTTCTCAGTTCGAAGTGTCCCTATTGATAAACGTACCGAAGGTCGGCAAAGACGACATTTATACCGACGAGATAAATGCCCAATCTCTCGAGAGGAATTCCATTTGACGTCGAGGATTGTGTAAAGAGCGGAATCGAAACCGCTGTAACGCTCTACTAGCGGACAGCGATGCGCTGAGAGATTGACGATATTCCCAGCGGTCCCAGCAGCCCCGAGGGTAGCAACGGCGAATTTGCATCGTACGGCTGAATGTCAGTGAATGTGTATTTCCAGACGGCCCAGGGTTGTTGATCGCCGATCAGGCGGTTTACCCAAAGATTGGTAACCTTGATCGTGAGCTGATTGCTTCCCGGCAGAAGAACTCCGGTGAGGTCGACCCTGTAAGGCGCACACCACATGATTCCAAGTGATTTGCCGTTGACGGTTACCTCGGCAATGTCTTTCACATCGCCAAGATCGAGCCAGATGCGCGCGCCCGGCTTGAACCAGTTTGCCGGCGCCTGAATGGTCTTGGTATACGTAGCAGTTCCTGAGAAGTATTTCACTCCATCATTCGGGCTATCGGTCCATGAGATGAGGTGATCAAGCTGCAGATTCTCCGGCGCGCCCCTGTCGGGTTGAAAGCTGACGCTCCAGTTGCGATCGAGGAAGTCTTCAGGGTTTGAGACCTCGACCTCCACCGAGGGCGAGATCTGCCGCGAGGGCGCCGCAGCAGGTGAACGAAATACAACGAAGACTGCTCCGAAGGGATCAAGACGCAGCGGAATGGTGGTGCGTCCTTCGACAACGCGATAGGAAGCCGGCATCGATGTACCCGTTGCGGCATCCCACAATTCAGGGGCCTTGCCGTCAACCCGAAATGTCGCGTCAATATTCTCATCACGCCCCTTGCGATTAGAGACAAAATAGATATCTCCATCGGCCAGTTTGCGGTGAATGAACATGAGCGTCGTATCGGGTTCCGGCCGGGAGTATTCAAAGTCCTTTGCAACACTTAGAGCCGACAGCACCTCGTTCGCAGTCATTCCGGAGTAGACTTTTCCTTTCCCATAGTTATGGCCGGAAGCGGGCAGCGAGGCTTTGCTTCCCCAGAGCTGATCGGCAATTCGTTGAAACGCTTTCATGTCGTCGGAAAGGCTGGGCGAATCAACAGGCCTGTTGCCCGCGAGCACCGCGCCTTGTGCAACCAGTTGCTTGAGCCGGCGAAGAACAGGCAGTGTCATCCGCCTGCTGGTTCCACCCAGGTAAAGCAGGCGGTAGCTCGTTCCCCCAGGGGAGACCAACCGTCCGTTCTCGACGGATAGATGATTCAGCACCACGTCGCTATTGACGAAGTCGAAGCCGTATCCCTCAGGTGCATCTTGCTGAGCCTTCCATCCGAACACGGCGGTCAGGGGGCCCTCTTCGCCATAGAAGTATGCGACATCGCCATAAAAATGTCCTTGTTGTAACAAGTAAGACGAGCGGGCAAGATAGGTCATCCATGGGCCGGCGGCTTCTGCCCAGGTTTCGTTGCGGGTGAAAAACTGTCCTGCGATTCCGAGCGTGAGGCCGGGCGCTTTGTCGGGAACCGGCTCATGCGAGGACTCGTGAATCAGAAAGAGATTCACGCCCAACGCAAATTCAAGGTCCGCAATCGTCTTGAGATTGCCCGGATACCAACTCCAGGCCGGCCCGGCGCTAGTCATGGACTCTGCGCCTACCAGGTTCTGACCGTAAATGTGTGCGACGGAGGCAGCTCCCTGAAGGTCGACGATATAGCTCGGGTTGGGACCATCCGCATCGAGATACGTCCACATGGCGCCCATGGGAACATCGTTCCTGCTTCTCATCTCCATGTCGTCGCCCAGGGATGGACGGTGGAATTCCAAAGCCTCTCCGTAGTAACGCAGGCCGCGCTGATGCAGCCCTTCAGCGATTACGCCGTAGTGGTTTTGAGCGATCAATTGGGCGATCGTGCGACGGAAGTCCCAAAGAAATCTGTCTGTATCCAGCGGACTCTTGATAACCGTCCCGGTGAGGGCGGGGAGCCACGGATGCGGGTCGTAGCCACGCCGCTGTTTGAACTCGTCAAGGATATTGTCGGTCCAGTTTTGAGGACCGACCTCGATGCTATCGGTTAACAGGAATGAGATGCCGGCACTTCCGACCATGGAAGTGCCGACGGTGTCGGAATACATCTTCAGATAGCCGTCCAGGTAGTCTTGGACGAACTTCTTATTGAGTTTGTCGACTTCAAGACCGGTCGCTTCCTTGGGAGCTGGACCATTCTCATGGCCGGTGAGCGAATAGCCGATGCGAAGCACTACCCACTTTCCGGCAGGGGGATTCCATTCAAGCGTGCCGTCGGACTTCATCTTGCCGGTGAGGTCGACAACATCGCGCGGCGAGACAACGGCTTCAAGGGCTACATTTGGATTGGGAATGGCGTAAAAGTCGCGGGCATTGGCAAAACCTGCCCGTTTCTCGAATTCGTTGACACGGGCTCCGCTGCTCAGCACCAGCTCAGTAATCTTGTGATCGCTCACGCGAGTTGCATATGCGGGGGTGGTGAAGGAGAGCCGGAAGTAACGCGCTGTGACGGCGCTAAAGGCGACGGTTCGCTGGGGCACGCTGCTCGATGAAATCTCTGCTATTTTGCTGAAGTGCTCAGCGTCATCGCTTGCTTCGAGGACGGGAGCAACAGGATCATTGCCGAAGTCGAAGACGCTCCTCAGGTCGTCCAAGCTTGCAAGGGTGATGGCTTGAATCGTCTGAGGCCGTGCGTAGTCGAACTGAATCCACGGCCGGCTTCCCGGAGCGCCGGCAGGAAGCAACAGTGCAACCTTATTAAGATCCCCGTCCGATAAAGCCGGTACATCGACGACGCCTGCGCTTGAAGTCACCCGCGGATTCAACGCCGCCTGGGTTTGCTCGTCTTCGGGGACCGGATAAGCCACCACCGCTGCATCCGCATAAAACTGTGGAACAACGGAGCCGTCCGCGGCATCCCTCTTCACGTTCTGAAAGTACCCAGTGGTCTCAGGAGGATGAGGAAGAACTCCCAAAAATGGTTTGCCACCTTCGATGCGCGTCTCGCTCCACACCATTTTTTTCATGGCTTGGGACGGAGGAACCCAGGGGCCGCCCGTTTCGCTCCATCCCGGGGAACTGGCTATGCCAACATCCATCCCCAAATTCCTGGCATAAGAGACAGCGTAGATGAAGGCGTCCTTCCATTCTGGTGTCATAAAGACAAGCCTGCGGGGTACCACTTGAGGCGTGTCGATTGCGCCTTCAAAGATGGTTACTCCCTGAATGCCCGAGCGATGCATCCAGTCCAGATCGAGCTTGATCCCTTCCTTGGTAATGTTGCCGTTCATCCAGTGCCACCAGACTCTGGGTTTGGCACTCTCGGGCGGTTGGGCAAAGGAGTGCAACAGCGTATCGTCGGTGGCGACAGTGGGAACCTGCGCCGACAGAATGGAGCATGTAACGCAGATAAGAATGAGGTTGGCCGCATTGCGCAATTTGCAGAATTTCAATTGAAGCCTTCCTTTTAAAAGGTTCACGATTCGGAAAGAGAAGCTCACGGCGTCACAGAGCGTCGAAGTGAGTGCGTCGAAGCAAACGAAGAACAACTACGAACAGGCTCAGGCAAATCACAGTGCATTGCGGTAACAACGATTATTGCATTGTCTAATTTCATATCAAACAATATGTCAAAAGGGCAATGGCAAGGCATATTCCCGAGGTCGCGAAGAAAGCACGAAGGGCGGGCACACGGCGTATTCCCGACTCAGGGGGTATCCAGAAAGAACGTCCTGTTAGATCGCATCGACAAGGACGACATGAGGAGCGCTCTCGGTGAAGGTCATTGAGCGCCGCGCTTTGGCAATCTAACGCAACTGCGCGTATTCGCCTCATTCCTTCGGTTGATGCGTTGGCCGCCCGCCGCGACGTACCATATCGTCAAAGTGCATGCGGGGATACCGGACTTCCCCGCGCTCCACAGGCACTGACGGACGTTCAATGACGAGAGGACATCCCTATGCCACACATCCCGCTGGATCCCGAACTTCCCGGAATCAGAGGCCCGATGGCCTTCAGGCCTGAAACGGCGCGGCCCCTCAACGCGCTGGTCGAAGTTCTGCTGCAAGGCCCGAGCACGCTCACACGCGGCGAACGCGAATTGATTGCGACCTACGTTTCGAGCCGCAACTGCACGCAGTTTTGCCACAACATTCACGGCGCAATTGCGGCTGCTCAGCTGGGCGGGGATGAAGACCTGGTCCGGCAGGTGAAAGTTGATTTTTTGCAAGCCGAGATCAGCCCAAAACTCAAGGCGCTTCTTAATATCGCGGGCAAGGTTCAGCAGGATGGCAAACTGGTGGCGCCGGCCGACATTGAAGCCGCGCGCCGAGAGGGCGCGACCGACATCGAGATCCATGACACGGTGCTGATTGCAGCTGCGTTCTGCATGTACAACCGCTACGTAGACGGCCTGGGCACCAATCAGTCTTCCGACCCGGCCTTCTATCGCGAGCGCGGCAAGCGCGTTGCCCGCGAAGGTTACGTGGCCGTCAGCGAAGAGTATCTCGCACCGCACTCGAGCGCAGTTGCGGAGTAATTCGCTCACGCCACTTCTCTCCACGACGTGCGTCTCAGTTTTCCCTCTTCTACTGTTTCACGATTCAATTGTTCCTTGTCCACGGTCGACCCTTCACCGTCATTAGGAGTTACTAATGCCGCACATCGATCTACCCGCCGGCTTCCCCGGCATCAGCGCGGGATTCCAATTCCGTCCCGAAACTGCAAAGCCCATGCGCGAACTGGCCCACGTTCTTCTGCACCTACCGAATTCGCTCACGCCCGGCGAACGCGAACTGATCGCGTCGCACGTATCCTCGCGCAACAACTGCCACTTTTGTTACGCCAGCCACTCTGCCGCCGCTGCGTGCCATCTGGGCGACGCTTCATTGGTTGCGAAAGTGAGAGCAGATTTCACGATGGCGCCGATCTCGGAGAAGCTGAAAGCCCTGCTCGCAATCGCGGGCAAAGTGCAACAGGACGGCAAACTGGTGACAGCCAACGACGTCGAAGCCGCGCGCAGAGAAGGCGCGACCGACATGGAGATTCACGACACGGTGCTGATTGCTGCCGCCTTTAGCATGTACAACCGCTACGTTGACGGACTCGGCACCTGGCAGCCCGACGATCCGGAAATGTACGCGCAGATGGGACAACACCTAGCCAAGGAGGGCTACACGCAACCCTCCATCCGCCAGCCGGTGAACGCTGGCGCGGTCGTGGCAGATTGACAGTCGAGCGGCGCGCTTACCTCGATTGCGCAGATCTTTTCCCTCAGGTCTAGCGCCGATGCATCAACTTATTCAAAGGTTTACCTGGCTCGAGTGTCACCGTTCCTGGGCCGAATATAGATCGAGCAAGTGCTGCGACGGGACGCCAAACGCGTTCACGATCCGGTTGAACGCGGCAAATAGAGCCGCAATGTGAATGGCCTCCGCTATTTGAGATTCGCTCCAGTCAGATTCGACGAGTTTCTCAATATCGCCACGATGGATGGTGTGCGATGCGCCCGTCACTTTATCGACAAAGGCGAGCAGCGCCTGTTCCTGCGGGGTAAATGCAGGAGAGGTCAGGTGGCGAGCCTCGATCGCTGCAAGTTGTTCGGCCGAACCGCCGAGGGTGCGAAGGGAATAGCCGTGACTGTCTGCGCAATAGGGGCACGCGTTCTCGCCCGAAACCAGGGTGGCAATCATCTCCTTGTGACGACGCGAGAGGAAGCCATCCACAAATAGCAGGCCCTCGGCCAGGCCCATCATGTTCCGCAGCAGTGCGGGGTGCGTGGCAAAGCACTTCAGAATCCCGGGAACGATGGGCCTGGTGAAATTCTCTCGATATCGGTTGTATAGCTCCGCGACCTCGCCAGCTGCATCGGCTTCTTCAACCACCGCCAAGTTGGCCGCGGACGAAGGCCGTGCAACACCACGGCCTTCCTTCGAGTTTCCGTCAGTAAAGGTTTCTTTTTGACGATTCACAGCGCGAGTCTAGTCCTCAGAACTTGATGTTCGGGCGCTTGTCAGAAGTAGATCTTTCCGGCAATTTGAATGGCGCGGCCAGGCTGCGGATCGCCTCCGGCATTCACCGGCTGATCGACCGACGTAATTACACCGAAAACCGTAGGTCCGGCCCCATAATTGCCGCTAGGATTTGCGAAGTCTGCATGATTGAATGCGTTGTAGGCTTCCAGGCGCAGCTGCACGTAGCGTGGGCTTTCTGTTCTTCCAATCGGAAGGTTCTTGTACACTTCGAAGTTCGAATAGTTGAATCCGGGGCCGTGGAAGAAATTGCGCTTCACGTTTCCGAAAGTGCCGATCGGTTCTTGTGTGAAGGTCGCCGGGTTGAACCACAAGTGACCGGAATTCCTGGGGTTCATGGTCTTGATATGAAATGTCGAGGTATTCGGGACGTCAGGGCAATTCACAAAACTGAACTGGTCGCAATAAAGCGAGTTGTAAACGCCGCCATCGTAAACTGTCACTGGGAATCCATTCTGCAGCGTGGTGATTCCAGACATGTGCCAACCGTCTAGCAACGCTCGAAGATAGGTTTGACTCCGCATGCTGCCGGGCAGGGGAATTTCGTAGTTATAAATGCCCACCAGCCGCTGGCGCGCGTCATACACCGAATCTCCGTAGCTCAAATTCTCGAAGCCGGGGACATAGTTTGTTCCGTACCCGTTCGCTACCGAGTCCTCAAGGCTCGACGCATCGTCCAGAGCGTGGCTATATGTGTACGCAAGGGAGAAGTACAAACCATGGGTGGGCGACTTGGTCAGCGACACCTGCATCGAGTTATAGCTCGAAGATCCACTGGTGTGCATGCCGCCGATCGACAGGTAGTACGGCAGACCGTTGGGAAAAACGCCGGGTATCTGCGTTCCTGGCGCTACTGCCGGCTGCAGCAGCTTCTGGCCAGGAAAATAGAGCGACTGCGATCCAGCCAGCTGCAGGCAGGTGCGGCTCTGAATGCCCTGTCCGACGTAGAGGTCGATCGGTGTGCTCGAACCGGTGCCGTTCAGGCAATCATCGTGGCCTTGCTGAGTGAGCGGGTCGCCTTCCCTCGCGCGGATCAGCTTTCTGCCCAGCGAGGCCACATAGCCTACCGTCAGCACCATGTTACTGGGCAATGCGCGCTGCACATTCAAATTAAAGTTATATGTATAAGGGACATCGAAATCCGAAGTTAGATTGTCCATTTCCAGCGGGTAAAGCGACATAAAATTTACGTTCGTCCCCGGCTTGGGCACTGTGTATGGAAATGGATTGGCAGAGTAGGACGCGCCTGGAGTACCCGCAATGTCGGCAAACGGATCGGCAAAGCTCGGATTGCCGCCCAGCGCAGCTGCACCGACGCTGTTCTCTGAAAATGGCGGATCGTTCGAGTTGACCTGCGCACCTTCGCCCTGCATGCGGTTCCAATAGAGGCCGAACCCGCCGCGAATCGCGAAGGCATGTTGCCCCGGTGTTCCTGTGAGCGATCCCAAGCCGCCATTCGGTGACCACGCAAATCCGACACGGGGAGAGAAATGATTCCAATGAGTTGTAGGGCCGCCGTTTTTGTTGCATCCTGCATCTCCGGGATAGAGAAGCCCAGGAGGTGCGCCGGGAAATACCTTCGAGTGGGTGTCGGTCGGGGTCCAGCACGTTACGCCAACACCGCCATACTGCAAATTCTCATAAGGTGTCTCCACGTCGTAGCCCACGCCATACGCCAGTGTCAAGGTATTGGTTGCTTTCCAGTGGTCCTGGGCATACGCGTAATACTGCGATGCCCTCACGTCGACGAGGAATCCCGATCCCTGGCTATATGTCGCAGGAATTCCAAGCAGAAAATCAGCCGCCGGATCTCCGGTGCTGTATACGGAAGAAGAGTTGAAGAAAAAATTACCGCTGTTGTTGGAATAGAACGGGTTGCTGATGCTGAATCGCTCTATGCTGGCGCCAAATTTAAAATCGTGATTGCCGACGACTTTGCTGAAGTTATCGACGTAAGTGTAATTCTCATCTTTACGGGGCTGCGGCCCATTGGTGCTGAAGCCGAGCGCAAAATAGCCATTCACATTGATGAAGGGCAATGCACCCGCGGCAGCGTCCTGGGGAACGATGTTGAATCCGAAGGACGAAGGCGCGGCAAGCGTGGACGCGGCGGGCTCCAGTTCGGCATAGTTGAATCGAAAATATCCAGCGCGCAGCTCGTTCAATGTCGTGCTGTTGAATATGTGCGTCCATGAAGCGTTGAAGATTTTAGTGTGAGACGAGTTATCCGCTGCAAATCCCGGCAGCGTCGCGCCTGTTCCCGTCGACTCAGTGGAGGGAAGCGGCAAGGTATTCATCGCCGGGCTGGAGTCGAAGATCGTCGATGCCCACAATGTGTCTTTCGAGGTCAACTGATCGTCGATACGGATGATCCCCTGATCGTCTCCCTCCGTACTTGGGGCGTTGAAATTGTCGTAGTCGATCCCGGCGCTCGAATAGTTCGCCGGGGGAACGTACTTGTTGAGAAGGTTACTGGCAATCGGATTGAAGGCCGTCAGAGGCACTTGCGGATTGGGGAAGCAGGCATTCCATGGAGTGCCCGCCATGCAAAGACCATTTGGCCCCTGGATTCCATTAGGAAATGGAATCGGATTACCCGAAAACCGCTTCACGTCGGCCGAAAAGTTCCCCCCTCTTTGGGCATCCGAGAAAACCGGGGTCAAAGTCGTCTGCGCTGTACGGTTTCGCAAGCCTTGATAGGCGACGAAAAAGAATGCATGATTCTGACGGATCGGTCCGCCGAGCGTACCGCCAAAGACGTTTTGGTGAAACTGGGGCCGCGTCGTTGAAAAGTAATTGCCATTGTTCAGAAAAGTGTCGCGATAAAACTCAAATCCATCGCCGTGAAACCGATTTGTTCCGCTCTTCAGCGCCTCATCGACGATTGCGCCCGAGTTGCGGCTGAACTCGGGATCGATTGTGCTAGTCAGTATGTTCACTTCCGCCAGCGCATCGGGATTGACTACAATTCCCGGCTGGTTGAGAAGAAAGTCGTTGATGTCGGTTCCGTCCAACAGGTAGGAATTTTCCTGCGTCTGGCTGCCGTTTGTTGAGAATGTGGCTTCGCGGTCTGAGGCTTCGACGGTTCCGGGTGCGGTCTTTTGCAGCTGGACGGCATCGCGTCCGAGCGTCGGAAGTTCTTCGATCTCCTGGGCCGCGACCACGTTCTTGAGTTGAATGTCGGACGATTCGACTTGAACGACATCTGAATTCACTTGCACCGTCTGCGAAGATGTCCCGACCAGAAGCTTGGCGTCGACCTCGCGTGCGGAACTGAGGTCGAGCATGATGCTCGTTGTGACGAAGCGCTGAAATCCAGGATCTTCAACAGTGATCGAATAGGGGCCGCCAATGTGCAGGTCGGGAAAGATGAAGTAACCTTTATTGTCGGTCTTCTGAGTATTCGAAATTCCTGTGCTTGTGTTGACGGCCTTCACGGTTGCATTCGCCAGCACGGCGCCATTTGGATCTGTGACTGTGCCGTGAATCGATGCTGTCGTCGCCTGAGCGAACATGTAAATGGGAAGAAACGCCGCAGCCGCCAGCATCACGCCGAGCCCCACCCGCCTGCCTCTGAGTTTCACAAAGCCCCCAATGAATTAGGTTCAACCCGTTCTGTTTGCCGCACGATCGGTGGCGAAAGGCCATTGCAGCAGGCGAGTTGCAGAAGCGCCGTGCAACTCGATTCCGCAAACTCGCTTGTCGCATTAGGATCCTTTCGACCGGCTGTGGTCGTTTGAAGGCAAACGATCTGGCTCAGCTTGCAGGCCATTCTCAAGCCTTCAACGATCGCGAACGAATTGTCGTGCGTTAAACGGGGAACAGATTGAGGCTTTCATTATCGAGAATGTGTGAGGCGTTGTCTTCAACCATCTGGAGGAGTGTTGGATCAATCGCGGGTCTGGCTCCGGAATTGTCTCTGGCGAAGCAGAATTCGTTGCGTCCACGGTATCCATCCATCGAACGATGGACTTGCGCCTCAGCTGAAAGCTGGTTGTGAGGTCCGCACGAATCAGAAAGGATAACCTGGATAATCGAACTCGAGGCCGCCACCGGATACTGGAGCATCCGCAGCATCCTCGCCTTCCGGGCAAACGCGGCCGATCACCTTTGCAAACTTTCATCTTATGCGATGTTTGATCATCTGCCGGCAGGCGCCTGAGGTAGCAGTACAAATTATGGGACAGACCGCCGATCAGAGGCTCGTCAACGAGAGTTCGATCCACTATCCCGGCTGGGGAGTGGCGGCGGCCGCTTTTGTAGGCGTAATGACGAGCTTTGCGCCGGTCATTCCGTACACGTTCAGCCTATTTCTGAACCCGCTGCACGAATCTCTGGGCTGGCGGCGCGAGTCTCTCGACGGAGCATTCGGCCTGGCGGCAATCACCGTTGCATTTGTTTCACCCCTCATCGGGATCCTTCTTGACCGCTTTCCTCCCCGACGCATCATCCTTCCTTCCATCCTGATCTTTGCGCTGGCGCTTGCATCGCTCAGCAGACTGGGCCCGGGCATCGGCCGATTCTATCTCACATTTTTCGTGTTGGGACTTGTCGCCAACGGCGGCGCGCAGTTCGCGTACACGCGCACCATGCTCACCTGGTTTCAAAAACATCGCGGCTTCGCGCTCGCCCTCATTCTTACCGGCAGCGGCGTAGGATCCATAGTGATTCCACCCCTGACCCAATGGACCATCGGTAACTATGGCTGGCGTAACGCGTATATTCTGCTGGGTGGCATAGCGCTACTTGGCTTCCCGCTTACGGCGCTGCTGGTTCGCAATCGACCTGCTCCGATCATTCGCGAAGAGATTGCAACTCCGTGCGGCGCGACAGTTGGCTTGGCATTATCGAGCGCCGCTTTCTGGGTTCTCGCCGCCATCACCATTCTCTCGGCATTCAGCGAAAACGGACTGGTGACCAATCTTGCAGCGATTCTCACTCAGCATGGCATCCCGGCACAGAGCGCGGCTGTCGCGCTTTCGTTTCGCGGTGGCGCCGGCATTGCAGGGAGGCTATTTGTCGGCTTCCTCATCGACCGGTTCTCTCCGCAGCGCATCCAGACCTGCGTGCTTGCGCTTGCGGCTACGGGGTCTCTGGTCCTTGCGCTTGCCGGTTCGTCGGGCGTGGTCCTCATCGGCGCGGCCCTTCTAGGGATGGGCCTCGGCAGCGAGGCAGATGTGGGCCCTTATCTGCTGGCGCGCTATTTCGGACGCAAGCACTTCTCAGTGTTGTATGGGCTGATGTGGACCGCTTATGCCCTGGGCGGCGGCACGGGGCCTGTCGTGGTCGGCCACTTCTTTGATCGCGCCGGCGCATATCGGCTTCAAGTCCTTGTAGCCCTAGCCATCATCGCGTTCGCCGCTGCCGCCGTAAGCCTTCTGCTCAAAAGCGGCCAAGGGCCTGTTGCGCACGAGGGCCTTCACGCTTAGGCCGCGATTTCGCTTGAGGAGTAATGTGGCTCGGAGTTCTCCGCGGTGTTCATCCGCTTGATTTGGCCTCCCGCGACACCGTGCCGTACTCAATGTCGTAGAGCGCACGAGCGCCAATGGGAATTCAAGATCCCGTGGCCGAATCTACATAAGACCATCATGCGCCTCGGATTCTTGAGGTTGCCAAGATCCGCCCTCACGGACATCAGAACTTAGCGATAAGACTGATTCCCCCGATCAATGGCAGGGCGCCGATGATGCGGCCAGCGTTTAGAGGGTGAGTTTGCATTCTGAACCACCCCAAGTGGTCAATGAGCAGAGACGTGATGAGAGCCGCGGTGACTGTGAATCCGACGAATGGCCCGGCACCCACTTTATTGACCAGCGTCAGACCGGCATACACCTGTACCGCCCCAACCAATCCGCCGACCACCGCCCACCAGGGCAATTCTGCTAAACCCTTCTGAGTAGGAAGTGGGTAAGGGTGAATCAGAGAAGCACCCGCGAAAAAGAAGGTAATCAGCGCGAACGAGATGGCCGAAGCCAGCCATGGATTCACGACATGCCTGTTGAGTTGACCGTTCATGGCTGCGCCGCAACTTTGAAGCGCGCCTCCCAGGATGATGAAGGGGATAATCCATCCCGCGTTTGCGTTCATAAGGCACTCCTCTGTATTTAGCGTTGTCCAACGAGCATCTGCATCAAGATTGCACCGCCCAGCGCCGCAACAAGCGCCAATGGCATTGCGACCGCACCGACCTTGAGAAACTTCCAGAAGCTCACGTCAAGCCTCTCTCCGGCTGCGCCTTCACCGGAATCCTTGCGAAGGGCGAGCAGCCAGAGAATCGTAGCCAGCGATCCTGTGACGGAGAGATTCGGTCCCAGATCTACGCCAATCAGAACCACATTCGCTATCAGACCTTTCGTGTGGGCGGCCTGAATCGTTCCGCCGGCTATGAGCCCAAGAGGCAAGTTGTTCACGATGTTGTTTACTATTCCGACGGCGAAGCCGACAACCATTGTGCCCAGATTCTGGCCGAGACTCGACGCCCATGCGAGCCACCGTTGAGTCAGGCTCAACGCACCCTGACTCTCGACGGCATCAACCATCACAAACAAGCCTGCGACCAGCAGCAGCGTCGCCCAGCTAATTTCGCGGGCGAGGCTTATCGGATTACTTCTCGACTTGACGGAGACCACCACTGTTATCGCCAGCGCCGCGAGGCAGGTCGGAAGCCCCAGGTCTTTCTTCATGGCGGAAGCCGCTAGAAGTACGGCGATCATCAGTGCAAGTCCGGCGAGAACAAGTTTGCCATTCCCGCTCAGCTTCGTAACTTCGACTTCGCATTCAACGCTCTTGCGGAGTTCGTTACGGAACAGAAGACGCATGACGAGAAAGGTTACGAGAATCGAGAACACAGATGGGACGCCGAAGTCTGCGAGCCACGTCCCCAGCGGTGGCATTCCAATATGGAAAACCACCAGGTTCGCAGGGTTCGAGATCTGCAACACAAAGCTGGCGGCGTTCGCGATCAAGGCACAGACAAACAAGTATGGAAGCGGCGAGACCTTTGCCTTCCGCACCGCGGACAAGATAGCGGGCGTCAACACGACTGCGGTTGCATCATTCGACATGAAGATGGTCACAAGCGTGCCGGCGCTGTAGACCAGCAGGAAGAGACGCGAGCAACTGCCATTGGCTCCGCGTACTGCCACCGAAGCTACCCAATCAAAGACGCCTTGTTCCCGAGCCAATTCGCTCAGGAGCATCATTCCAATAAGGAACAAGTAGACATCGCTACCCCGGGCGACAGCCTGACCCGCTAACTTGAGAGGCACGAGTCGCAGTCCGACCAATAGAAGCGCGCCGCCCGAGATCCACCAAACTTCACGGATTCCGCGCGGGCGCATCAGCATCAGCAAGATACTGACGCTGACTATCAAAGGCAGAAGAACGTGCGCGATCTCTGTCGGGATCATCACCACTTCTTCCCGTTTTTGTTTGACCCGAGCCGTGTGCCCAGCAGCCCATGCTCCGGCCAGGCCTCCAGCGCGTTGTCCTGATCGCGCTCAAGCCGCTCTCGCTCCCTAAGGTCTCCACTCGCAATACGAGTCTCATCGGTAGCGACTCTACCGTGCCCATCCTCAACTGAAACCTTCAAGGAACGGGTGCCCCCGGGGGGAGAGGACGACTCTGTCTCCCAGACGGGGCTATTGTCGATCCGCTTCATGGGAATAGCGCGCCCGTCCACATGAGCGGTTGCTTTCAAGGCATCGGCCTCGCCCCAGACCCTGGCTCGCACCTTCAAAATTCCTTGCAGCGGCCGGTTCGATTTGGTCAGCATGCGCTCATTTCTCGGCGAGTTGATCACAACCACCGACAGCTTACCCAACTCAACAAATCGCCAACTCACGACATCACCGTCGATGTTGGTCACGGAGTAGCCGACCGGCCCTTCCTCAATCTGTCTTGCGGAACGGGTTGCAGAGTAGAGCGTCCGGCCATCGTTAGCAGTTTCGTTGTAATGCGTGTGTTCCATATCGATGAGGCTCACATTCGAGTTGCGAAGGATTTCCATCAACTTGGCGCCGCCGACCTTCAACTCGCTTGGGTAGCAATGCAGCAGAAGCACATTGTTCAGTCCCGCATCGGTCGCTGTCTGGAGTTCGCGCTTCACCCAATTCAACTGTTCTGCGCATACGGTGAACGATGCCGGGTGGGACACATCGAACGCATTCATACCTATGAATCCAACGGGACCGACCGTGAACGCATAATGGGTTCGTTCCGACATCGCCTCCAGAAAGTTGGCGAAACTTTTCTCGTGAACATCATGGTCGCCGACGATAGCGCACCACGGCACATTGAGCCGGTCGAGTTCGCCGCGCACCGCCGTGTAGGCAGCACGACTGCCGTCGTCGGCCAGATCTCCCGGCAGAAAGACGAAGCTCACCGACCCGGCAAATGCTCGATTTACCTTGTTCACAATCTCCGCAAGATCGAGGTGATTTTGTTCACCGGCCCTGGTCATGTGGAGATCGCCGAAATGCACCCAGCTAACCACGCCGGCAGCATCGGGTGATTGGGCTTGAAAAGGTCGGCTCAACGCGTGCGTATTCATCCTGTGAACTCCGGTGAAACTGAACGGGAAGAAGGATTGCCATCGCGTTCGCGGCGTTCCGGCAGAGTCTCTGGTATCGCTGTCCACAACAAGACAAATGCAATGGCGGCGATGGCTCCCAAAGACAAAAACGATATGCGATAGCTGAAGTGTTGAATCAGCTCTCCACCGAACGTGTTGCTGAGAGCTGCTCCCACCCCAACTGCAGTTGCAAGACCGCCTTGCACCAGGTTGAACCGCCCTGTGCCGCGCGTTCTGTCTGCAACTACGAGGATAGAGACCACACCAAAAATCGCGTTCGCAACTCCGTCCAGTATTTGGATGGCGATCAGGCTCTCCGTGTTGTGGGTCAGGGTGTAAAGAAGTGCGCGGATTGGCAGGACGCCGAAGCCAAGCAGCAGTAACGGCTTTCGGCCATGCAGGTTTGCGAATCTGCCTATGGCAGGAGCGAAGAACATGATGACAACTTGTGTGACGATGATGCAGGCCGACATGAAGGGAGCGGCAGTGGCACGCGCACCGTGCGATAGCATTTCGCCGAGCTGCGGCAGCATAGCAGCATTCGCAAGATGAAACAGAAATGCACAAAGCAGGAATACGAGCAGGACCCGATCGCCAAAGAGCGTTTGCAGAACGGGGGCTCTGGCCGAGACCTCTTTGCCACTTACTTGTTTGGCCCCCCCTCGCGCAAGGTCATAGTCGATGTCCTTGCTCCTGATGGCCCGGATAGCAAGCACGGTGGGAATGGTCAGTATCGCCGCCGTGATGAAGATGGCCCGGTTTCCGAATAGGCGACTCGTCCCCGCGATCAGCAGCGCGCAGGCCACATTGCCAGCGGAGTTGAAGGACTGGTTTTTGCCAAACTGGCGATCGAAGAAGGTCACCCCGACTATTCCCATTGTGACTGCAGCCAACGTTGCCCCAAGAAACGGGCTCGCTCCTCCGATCAGGACTTGCGACGTGTACACTGCCCAGGGAGAGGCGGTGACACCGAGTAGAACCGCTCCCAGAGCGAGGACTGCACAGGCGAAAACGAGGATCAACCTTTTCGACCTGAGCTGATCGACGATGGCACCAGCCGGAGCTTGAAGCACGACCGTGATGATGCCGCCGATAGTCAACGCCATCCCGACGCGTCCCGGCTCCCACCCGGCCCCGGCCAGATAAGCTGCGAGAAAGGGACCGAGGCCTGTCTGCACATCGGCGAGGAAGAAGGTCGTCGCTTCGAGGGCACGAATACTTTGTTTCTTGCCGGAATCGACACCCATAAGGGATGGGATTGCCCTTTCGGGGAGCGTTGGAAGCGAACCTGGCTAATCAGCAAGTGCTCTGTATAGAGCGTTTGATTCCTGCAGAGATACGACCAATCGCCGAACGGTCGCCGGCAAGAACGGCGTAGCACGAGTGTTCTGATGCCCTTGAAAGATCGGTAGCATCTTTGCGATGTCCGGCTTCGATTTCTTCTTTTTGGGCGGCGGCATAAACCTAGTCCTTTTGGTGACTTAGAATTCGATGCAGAGGAAAAGCGCAATGCATCCAGTTGGATGATGCAAGTCGACATGCGGCGCTCCCGTGTGCGCAATCACTTCGGCGACACCAAAACCGAGGCGAGCCGCAAGCCGGTTCCCCTGCATCCTCGGCTGCGAAGACTCTGGCCGCCTCAGGGAGGAGACACATATCCGGACGACGATGCCTTCGTGTTCGCTTCGTGGCGCCTGCACGGGTGAAAACCCTCCGGTGAGATGGGCTTCTGCGCCCGCAGCGAATGCTGCCGTTTCTTCATGGCGCAGATGGATCCACTCCAGTTTTCTGGATGCTCGAATCGAGTCGGTGATGCCATTGAGCGAATCACCAGAAACCCCGAAAATCCGCCGAACTCCAGCCTCTGCCAGAACATCCACCAACAGGTCCGCTACTCTTTTCTTCGCCATAATTTCCTCCTCGTTCGGGAGTGTTGAGGGACTCTTCTATGGGCCCGCTAACTCTGTTCGGATGGCACGATTCCCTCGGACCTGCGCTTGCTCCAAACGGGGTAGGGTATGCCAGCTAGCCGATTGATTGCGAAAGCCTGCACCGTAAGCAGAATCACGGCGACCTCGATGATAACAAGCTCCTGGGTTGAGAAATGATGCCGAGTGAAACGATGAGAGTCGTCGCTCCAGCGGGTGGATGACTTATCCGCAAAAATGCCATGAGCGCGCCAGTAGCCGAAAGCGAGAGCGCAGCGGCCAGCAGCCTTGCGCCATGGACACCGGGGTTCATGCCAAAGGGCGGACTCGAGGCGACCGCAAGGGCAAAGGCGGCGTACCCAGAGATGAGTCCAATTGCGTGCCCTAGGATGGTATTACGCGGGCTGGAAACTTCAGCCAATGGGGAAAAGAAAAAGAGATACGCTGTGGGGCCGAGAGATGGGAAGACAAACGGGCTTCCTGTGAGAAAGGCGAGCAAGCCGAGCAGTCCAATGGTGATGAAGCCGTTTACGCAGACGTAGATTGCCCACACCAAACGTCCCGGGAAGTGCTGCAGGAGCCATTCCATACGCATGCGCCTAAGAGGGACTCCGACATGCTCGAATCCGTTGTGCTCATGGAGCGCGTCGTGATGTTTATTTACGAAAGACATCAGATATTGGGGAGCAGATCGAAGTATTCATCGTCTTCGTTCTTGCCGCCCTCTCCGAGGCCAACCGTCTTTTCAGATTCGATGAATTCAATTCGCTCAATCCACTTGACCATCTTGTAGCCCAGCTGGTTCTCGACGCGCAGGCGCAGCGGGGCCCCATAGACCTCGGTGAGGGGCTTGCCATTCATCTCAGTTGCAAGCAGGCATTGGGCCTTGAGTACATTTTCAAGACCTTGCGTATCGTAGTAGGCACCCCCATAGAGCGAGCCACCAAAGGAGAAGAACGCCACTACCTTTGCGTCTGGCTTGGGCCGCACGAGTTCAACCAGAGACTTCATTGGTAGCCCACCCCATTTGGCAATGCCGGTCCAGCCCTGGATGCAGTGATGCATCGTGATTTCCTCGGCTTTGGCCAGGCGCTCGATTTCCTCGAGAGAAAGCTCGACCGGGTTGTCCACGAGGCCGCCCACCTTCAGCTTGTAGTCCAGGAATCCGTTCCTGGCCATGAGCTTCCAATCGTCGCGTTCGGGCATTTTTCCGTTGGGCCAAAAGCGCGGCGAGATATCCGCCTCGGTGTAGTGCTCGCTCGGGGAGAGACGGTTCAGTGTGGTCAGCATCAATGGGTAGGTGATGAACTTCTGCACATGCTGCAAAAGCCGCGGATATATCCACGAGACATAATGCGCGGTGACCCACGAGAACGCGACAACACCAATGCCAAGGAAGCCGAGGATCATTCCCTGGTGGTTCAGGTCGTCGGTGCCCATTACGATGTGATTCATGTTGCGAACAAAGCCGGTCATTACAATCAACGTCACATGCACGACGATGAAGGCAAAGAAACTGAGCATTGTGAGAAAGTGAATAGAACGCGCGGATTGCCTGCCGCCAAACAGCTTCGCATACCAGTGGAAGTGATTGACTGCTGCCGGCGACATGGCGATTCCGGTGAGGATTGCCGTTGGTCCGAAGACAAAAACGACGCAGAAATAGGCGATCTGCTGCAGGGCGTTGTAGCCATAAAATCCGTTGAGCTCCGTCGGTAGGTGGAATGTCGCATAGTGTACCCAGGTGTTCCATGCCTGCAGCAGCACCAATGGCGATTGGGGCACTAGCCGCCGCCACTGCTCGGTATCGAAGAGCATGACGACAAAGAAGAATCCTGTGATGATGAAGCCGTAGACGTTGAGAAAGTGCCAACATCTAGCGAGACCAATGGTATGCCGGTAGCCGGGTGTGGCAACGAGTGGCGAAACGTAGCGCGCATCATCCTTCGCTGTCCAGACACGGTCCTTGGGAACTATGATCGGCGTCAACCGAATCCACTCGCTACCCGGTGTGCAGTGATTGTTGAAGTAGAGGCGAGGATGATCGGCAAGAATCGACAACCCGCTTCGGATCAGCATCGTAACAAAAAGGAAGTTGAAAAAGTGACAATACCGTACCCACACCGGAAAGCCAGGCGGGCCGGCGAAGTTGCTGGGAGTGATATGGGGGACAGGCGGGATATGAGGGAGCCCAACAAGTAGAACCTCAATCCAAGCAGCAAGCACAGGCACCGCCACCAGCATCGCCGCAGCAATGAGGATCGAGGGCCGAATCCAAATGCGAAAGCGACGATCAGGTGGATAATGAACGGCGGCATGTGCTGCATCGAACGAAATCATTGAGCGGGCTCCTGAGACACGTCCATTGGTCCCAGCATGTGACGAGGATTAGGTGCCGTAGCCACGATGCGGCATGGCGAGCAACTCCTGATTATCTGGCCAGGAGATGGTCAGGAGAAATCCCGATTCAACGACTGCTTCAACGTCGTGCTTGATCGAAGCGCCAAGACTAAGGAGACTTCCAGTTTGCATGTCGTATATTTTCCCTTGTGTTTTGTAACGGAGTGCGCCCTTCAACACCTGGACTGAGCTTGTGCCATCTGCATGGTGTTCTTCTATGCGGGCGGCGGCTTCCATGCAAATCAGCACAACCCGAAAGTCCTTCTTTTTAAAAAGGGTCTTGGCGTGAATTCCTTTGGGCCAAGGTTTGTGATGCTCGAACTCGGCCATTTCATGAGCCAGGTCAAATTGCGCAAGATCAGCTGTCATCGTCCCGTCATCTGCTACAAGTGGAGTCGTCATGCTCCCGCCTTCCTTTTGAAGAGAGTTCGAAGTACGACCGCTTCATTGTGTTCTGTATCCTTCGCTGCGTAGATCAAAGTGATCGCGGAATGCTTCTGTGCAATGTGCACAGTGTCGGCAATTGCCTTTTTCGCCTCAGGGCTCCTTAGCTCCACTTTGTATCGCTTGCAGAATTCCAGCCAGCGATTCGGATCGTGATCAAACCACTTCCTTAGCTCGGTGCTGGGCGCAATCTCCTTCACCCAGGCATTCAGGCGCAAATCGACTCTCTTCTTGCCACGCGGCCACAGCCTATCAACGAGAACGCGAAAACCATCTGTGCTAGCTGGCTCTTCATACGCTCTCTTGAGAAAGACTTCCATCCGTCGCGCCCCCTCCTATACCTTGCAATCGCGAGAGTTGCGTCGCTCGTCAAGGATTGCCGATCTCTCATTGGGATGAAGTTAAACCCGCGAAGGATACGTGCACCGGTCAAAAGCGACCACATGGGCGAATCCTGTCATTGCGGCTCGTCAGAATCGCCCGCTCTAACGCAAGCAAGAGCTGCACCCCTAGGATGCATGCTGCTACAGCTGCTTTCCCTTGATCTCGATTGCACCGAGCAGGTCCGAATAGGCGCAGTGTCCTGCTCTAGTGCAGGCATTCCTAAGCATGGCACGCGTGAGGATTTCCGCTCGTGCTCCGTGGACATTCGCTGCGAACCACATCTCTGCCGAGCAAGTCAAACTCGCCGTTTCGCGATTCGCATGGGGCGACCTAAAGGACTGAATTCTCCAATTCGATGGCACGAGGAAAGAGGATGTTGCTCTCAAGATGGATGTGTTGATGGAGGTCCTGCTCGAATTCCCTCAAACCGTCATAGAACGCGTGAAAGGTGGGACAGGCATCCGCTGGAGTGGTGAAATTCCCGCTCAGACGGCGGATTTCTGCGATCAGGGCACCCGCAGCATCGTGTTCTTGCGTCATCATCGCGATTGGATTCGCAACCGTGCCAAAGCAACTATGCGGTCTCGGGGTTCCAATGGAAATAGACCTCTCCAAACCAGCGATGTAGGGAAACAGGACGGCTTCTTCCTTGGCCAGATGTTGGGTGAGCTCCTCATCCAGCTGCATGAGAGTGTTGGCGATCACTGGCAACTCCAGCTCCGTGGAGCCGTGACGATTCACAACCTTCTGAGCCAGCTGGGCCAACCGCGGCAGCTCACCCTTCACGTATGCGTGGTGTTTGGCCACAATGTGTGAACTCAAGGTCTCCAATGTTTTCTCAGCCCAATTCTCGACCTCAACCCCAGGATCCCTTCCCGCCTCTTCCAGCGCCTCAATAACCGAGTCAATTTCCAGATTTCCGGCAGCGCATGCCTCTGCCAGAGGCTTGCGGCCCCCACAACAGTAGTCAATTCCAAATCGTTCAAAGACACGTATTGCAGTGGGTTGTTCCAGTGCGATTTCGCGGACTGTTTGTGTGGTTGCGGTCATTTCGATCTCCTTGAACTTCAACTTACAGAGATCGCAATGTCCGCCACAGCGACTTTGGTCACTCTGAAGCTCAATATGCCAAGAAACTGTTGAAGCGAGCGGTGTGACCAAAGTCGCTGAGATCTCCGTCCTGTTCGCCTAGGCTTTCGCTTAGACAGAAGGTCAACTCGACATGGGCGCAGCAACCATCCCGTCTATCCACAAGCAGGAAGGCAAAAAGAAACTTGTTCGCAGGTCCGGCTCCGATAGGTCGCAGAGAATCAGGCGAATAGTTCAGTGGTTGTTTGTGGCTTTGAACAGCGGAGAGTTACTTCCGTCTGAAACGGAACTCGGTCCCGATTGCTGCGATAGCGTGGCTGTCCAACACCTGAATCGCGCGAGCGAAAACGATCGTTTCCTCCACTTGGATATGGTCGGAATAGAGTCGCTTGAGACGCGCGGTTTGGGAGCGCAACTGGTGCTCTTCCTCCAACCCTAAGCCGCCCGACTCAATCCATGCTGAATAAAGCTGCTCGACCGATCCATGCAAATCGTTTGCCTCGTGATGATCGTCCTCAAGTCGGTCGATCTCTTCGAAGGATTTCGCATTAGACTTGCGCAGTCGTGGAAAGAGTGATTCTTCCTCATCCGCCGTGTGGCGCTGTCCGCCGGTTCTGAAGTACTCAAGCGCAGCCTTAGCCGCATCGCGCTCCTCATCAGTAAGATTCCTGCCCTGCGCCCGATCAGCCACAACGCAAAGAATGCCGAGGAAGCTTTCTATCCTTCTGTGGCAGTCCTTAAGCATGCCAATTGGGTCGTCAAAACCGCTGTCGGGCTTTGAACCAATCTGAATCGCCATGGCGTTCCCTCAATTCCTACTATTCCTATGATTGTCTTCCATTCGAGCGCGAAGACGGTCTCAGGCTCCCTGAAGAACATGAAGCGTAGTTGCTGTTTTCATCTGCGACGCCGGTTGCACGTAGCCTTTCGGAACATAGGAGCAGGATGGCTCTTCGGCGTGCGGGTTTCCGGTTAGAGCGTACGCGCGAGCTCGCGATCCTCCGCAGATTTCCTTGAATTCGCAGGAGCCGCACTTTCCCTCGAGCTTTGACGTGTCGCGCAAATCGCGGAACAGGGGCGAGTCGCGATAAATCGAGGCCAATTCCTCTTTACGGATGTTGCCGGCTGAGAGGGGAAGAAAGCCGCTTGGGAAGACTTCGCCTTTGTGCGAAATGAAGACGAACCCCTTGCCGTCGTTAAGACCACGCGGCGCGCGCCCAATCGCGTCGACGGATCTTTCATGCACGCTATCGACACCCAATTCCAACTTTCGCGCGGAGACTCTCTGTTGCAAGACAAAGCGGCGGTAATGCTGCGCCTCCGTCGATTTGACGTCAAAGCTTGCGGTCCTGGATAGACTGTAAACTCTTGCAAAGACCGACTCGAACTCCTCCGCACTCAACAAATCGTTGAGCTTTCCACGTCCGGTGGGGACGAGGAAGAAGACGCTCCAAAGCGTTATCTTTAACCTCTCCATCAAGGAGACAATATCCTCGATTTCAGCAATATTCCTGCGGCTGAACGTGGTGTTGATCTGAACAGGAAGGCAAATGTCGTTGGCCCATCGAACGGCGTCCAGAGTTCGCGCAAAGGATCCGCTCATCCCGCGGAATGCGTCGTGGGTCTCGGCGCTCGCGCCATCCATGCTCACCGCAAGCCGAGCAAGCCCAGCCTCTTTGAGCCGGACAACAATGTCCCTCGTGAGCAAAGGCGTAGCACTCGGTGTTAAGGAAACTCTGACGCCGACGGCACGGGCATGTTCGATCAACTCGAATAGGTCCGGTCGCTTAATAGGGTCGCCTCCTGTTAGAACAAAGACTGGAACCTTCAAGGCCGCGATCTGGTCGATCAGACGTTTGCCCTCATCGGTGCTCAGCTCCATGGGATCGCGGTCCGGCTGGGCGGATGCGCGGCAGTGCGCACAGGCCAGATCGCAGGCCTGTGTCACTTCCCAGATGGCGGTGAATGGTCGTTCGTTAAAGTCGATCGTGTTGATTTGCGGGTTCATGAATCAATAAGACAGCCGCATGCGGGCTTGACGCAGTGACCAAAGTCCCAGGCTGCTAGAATTTCCGAGTGACCGCTGAACGCACAGATCTTGCTACCGCCCTCGGGAAGACGGCACTTTTGTCGAGCCTCACGCCGACAGAATTGAAAACGCTCGCTGCGCGAACAGTTCGCAAACTATTCAGCGCAGGAGAGTTGCTCTTCACAGAGGGCGAGCCTTGCAACGGCTTGCATATCATTGCGCAAGGCAAAGTTCGCATCTTCAAGACGTCTGTGAGCGGTCGCGAGCAGGTACTTGCTGTGAATGTTCCGGGTGAGTCTGTCGCGGAATTGCCAGTCTTCGATGGTGGGCCATTTCCTGCGTCCGCTGCGGTTATCGAGGATGCAGAAATCGCGTTCATTTCGCGCCGCGATTTTCAGGCGTACTGCATGGAACATCCAGAAGTCGCGCTCAAGGTGCTCCAGGTCGTTGGTGCGCGGTTGCGGCGACTAGTGGGTATCATCGAGGAATTGTCGTTTACGACGATCCGCCAGCGACTCATATCGGCATTGGTCAAACTTGCCCAGAACGAGGGCAAGCAGAGTTCCCTCGGAATCGAGTTTCAACTGCCGGCAACCCATCAGGAACTCGCCAATCAGCTTGGAACGGTACGCGAACTGGTTTCCCGCAACCTTATGCGCTTGCAGGCGGAGGGACTTCTGGATGTTGACGCGCGGCAAATCGTAGTAAAGGATATCGACGGCCTCAAGGCCTTGTTGGAGACGACTTCTTAGAACTTCCGGACTTCGAGTGACATAAGTTACTGCTCTGCTCTCCTCAAATCGATACGGTTGCAGGTGGAGAGTGCTTATGCCAACCTCAACCCAGTCCATCCGCGAAATCGTTACGCAGTATCCATCCTCGGCCAGAGTCCTTCATCGATTCGATATCGACCTGTGCTTGCAAGCTGATCTTTCGCTCGAAAGAGCGTGCCAGGAACTGCAACTCTCGGTCGATCAAGTCCTCGAAAAACTCACTGATTCAGAGGCCCAGGAGCGTGGTGGCATCGCTTCGGATCCGGCAACTCTTTCTCTCGCCCGTCTGGCTCAACACATCGTCCGCGTTCATCACCTTTGTGTCCGTCAAGAGCTTCCGAGGCTCGCCGAAATGGGTATGAAGCTGGCGGCGACGCGGAGTGATCGTGCGCCCGAACTCACGAAGGTCGCCGAGCTGATTGAGCAGCTCCGCGGCGAGATGTATACGCATATTCAAAAGGAAGAGCAGGTTCTCTTCCCGTTCATCTCGCAGATGGATCAGGAATCGATCGTCGCTTACCCGCCCTCGCACGCATGCTTCCGTTCGGTTGCGCACCCGATCCTCATGATGGAACAGGAACACGAGTCCGCCGACCACATCATGGCCGAGCTCATCCGCCTGACTAATCACTTCGAGCCGCCATCATGGGCGTGCGCTATGCACATTGCTCTCTTTTCTGGACTCCTTGAATTCGAGGCTGACCTCAAGCAACACGTCCACCTCGAGAATGACCTTTTATTTCCCCGTGCCATTCAACTGGAAGCAGAACTCAAGGCGAGGAGTTAGTTATGGCTACGCTTCCTTTGTTCAAACAGCCGGCCCCTACAGGCACAATCCGCGGAAATTTTGCAACCATTGCTCGCGAACGTCAGAAGAGCCTTATGCTCCGCGCGTGGATCTCAAGCGGGCTCTTCTTTATGGCTTTGCCGGGAACCTTGTTGGGATTTTCGAACCTGATGGCGATCAGTGCGCATCACGGTCTCGGCACTCTACCGGCCGCATGGATCGAAGGACACGGCCACGCTCAAATGTTTGGCTGGATCGGCAGCTTCATTCTCGGTATCGGATTCTATTCACAACCTGCGCATGGGCGTTCGGTCCTCCGTGTACCTCTCTCCTGCTACGTGCTTTGGACCTCCGGTGTGGGGATGCGGTGGTTCGCAAACATCTATGGATGGCATTGGCGTGCGCTCCTCCCAGTCTCCGCGGGATTTGAGCTCGTGGCGGTCATTCTGTTTCTCTACGCCGCCTCGCACCATAAGCTGCCTGCATCAACTCAGGGAAACAGAGCAAGGCCTCCCGTGGAATTGTGGATGGTTTCCGTCCTGGTCGGGACTGCGGGGCTCCTGTCCGCTGTGATTTTCAATTTTGTCGAATGCATTCGATTGTCTATGCAGGGCGGCCTTCGGTCCTTTCCGCACTCGCTCGATCAGAAATATCTGGTACTGCTTGGATGGGGATTTGTCGTGCCAGTCGTCTGGGGATTCTCGGCGCGATGGTTGCCGACCTTTCTTGCGATCTCGAAGCCCAATGTTCGTTGGTTTCGGGCAGCATTATGCGCAGATTTGGCGGGCGTTCTCGTCGGCGTGGCAGGATGGGCCAAGCCCGCAACGATCTTGTTCGCCATAAGCGCGGTTGCAATAGGATTGGCTCTTCGTTTTGCGGCGCGTCCTCATGACCGAGTCAAGACTCAAGGCATTCATCCCAGTTTCCCCGTCTTTGCACGATTGCCGTATCTGTGGCTGATCATAGCTGCGTCGATGAGTGTATGGGCTGCATTTTCCGATGTGCACGGCGGCATCTGGGGCGCCTCGCGTCATGCGCTTACGGTCGGATTTGCAGCGACGATGGTGTTCGCAATTGGGCCACGCATCCTGCCGCACTTCTCCGGTGTTCAGGCTATCTTCAGCAAACGTCTGATGCTTCTTAGTCTGTTGTGTCTCCAGACAGGATGTCTGCTGCGCGTTTCTTCAGAGCCCCTCGCCTATGAAGGCCTGGTCTCATTCGCATGGAAGGTGCTACCTGTCTCAGGGATGTTGGAATTGAGTGGAGTGCTTCTGTTTGCTTCGAACCTCATGCTCACCTTCTTACTGAGCCACAGCGCCTTCGCCGCGGAGGGTCCCAGCCCAATGCACCAAACCACATGAAATCCCGGAAAGGACGAACGGTCCTGCTTGTCATGGTGTGATTTGAATCACACCATGCCTTGTTATTCGCTGGGATGATGAATCTCGGTATTTTTGAACTAATCCCACCGGCTAGTGACCTAAGTCCCTGCTTTCCCTATCCACCTAACGCTACTGTTGCCTCAGTGCAACTGCTTCAACAGGTCGGTTTTATGAAGGTTGCCTGCCCGGGTCTCGACGTGTTCAGGAGCATTTCGCACCATTTTGTCCTAATGAAGTGAGGGAGAATCATGTCCTACAAGCGTTATTGGGTGGCACTAGCCATCGTCATCATTGGATCTTTCGCCGTGCTCGGTGGAGTCGGCAGGAAGATGATCAGCGAAGCTCCCCCCATCCCAGACGTGTACAACACTGACGGGCAGCTTCTCTTCACCGGGAGTTCCATCACGGATGGGCAAGGAGTCTGGCAGTCAATTGGCGGACAGGAAATCGGTACCGTCTGGGGCCACGGCGCTTATGTTGCTCCCGATTGGAGCGCGGATTGGCTGCATCGGGAATCGGAGATTCTGCTTAACATTTGGGCGGTCAGGGCTGGGGCGGCAAGTTTCGAGTCTCTCGGGCCCGACCAACAGGCCATCTTCAAAGCTCGCCTCATTCGCGAGATGCGGACCAACACGTACGATGTCTCGCGCAATCGCGTCTCGCTGAGTGCCGACCGCGCAGCGGCGTTTGAGCAGCTTCGCGCTTATTATACCGATGTCTTTGCCACCGGCCGGTCCGAGTATGCCATTCCTGGTGGCGCCTTGACCAACCCTGCAAAGCAGCATCAACTCGCAGCCTTTTTCTGGTGGACCGCCTGGGCTTGCGGCACGGATCGCCCCGGATCAGAGACGACGTACACAAATAATTGGCCGCACGAGTCCCTGATTGGCAACGTACCAACGTCCAGCGCAGTCCTCTGGAGCGTGCTGAGTTTCGTCGGCTTGTTAGCCGGAATAGGCGGCCTTGTCTGGTGGTACGCGTCGCAGGAGAAGGAACTTGTTCATGGACCCTATCCAGAAAAAGATCCATTCCTGGCCTTCAAACCCACCCCATCGCAACGCGCGACGTTGAAGTATTTCTACGTAGTCATCATCCTCTGGGGCGTTCAGATTTTGATGGGGGTCTTGACCGCTCACTATGGCGTTGAGGGGCTTTCCTTCTTCGGATTCCCACTCGCTAAGTATCTGCCCTATGCCGTAACGCGCACCTGGCATCTGCAGTTAGCCATATTCTGGATCGCAACGTCATGGTTGGCTACAGGCCTTTGTGTCGGCCCAGCCGTGAGCGGTCACGAGCCAAAGTATCAGCGGCTTGGCGTCAACGCACTCTTCGGCGCGCTCATCCTCGTTGTCGGCGGTTCACTCGCTGGCGAGTGGATGGGCATTCAGCAGAGACTCGGCAACATGTGGTTCTGGTTCGGCAGCCAGGGTTATGAATACATCGACCTCGGTCGCTTCTGGCAAATACTTTTGTTCATCGGACTGGTTCTCTGGCTTGTCCTTATGGTCGCGGCTTTGAAGCCGGCTCTCGTTCGCAAAAGCGAAGACCGCTCGCTTCTCATCCTGTTCCTCATCTCCAGCATTGCCATACCGCTCTTCTACTCGGCTGGGCTCATGTACGGTCAACGCAGCCACCTCGTCACCGCTGAATATTGGCGCTGGTGGGTTGTTCACCTTTGGGTTGAAGGCTTCTTCGAAGTGTTTGCTACTGTTGTCATCGGGTTCCTCTTTACGCGGCTGAAGCTGATCGAGATTCGCACCGCAACCAAGGCTGCGCTCTTCTCGACCACCATCTTCCTGTCCGGCGGAATCATCGGCACCTTCCATCACCTGTACTTCGCCGGTGCCACACCCGCAGTCATTGGCCTGGGAGCTATCTTCAGTGCATTTGAAGTAGTGCCCCTCACGCTGATCGGCTATGAAGCCTGGGAGAACATTCGCCTCGCGCAACCAACCAAGAAGTCTCAGTGGATCGCCAATTACAAGTGGCCCATCTACTTCTTCGTCGCGGTTGCATTCTGGAATCTTGTGGGAGCAGGACTATTCGGCTTCCTCATCAACCCGCCAATTTCGCTTTATTACGTGCAGGGTCTCAACCTAACGCCGGTCCACGGTCACACTGCTCTCTTCGGCGTCTATGGAATGCTGGGTCTCGGTCTCACGCTGTTTTGCCTCCGCGCGCTGATACCCGGCCGCAAGTGGAACGAGAATCCACTGAAGCTCTCCTTCTGGTGCCTGAACTTTGGCTTGATCTTCATGGTGATCCTCAGCATGCTTCCGGTGGGCCTACTGCAGGCCTGGGCCTCGATTGAACACGGCACATGGTACGCACGTTCCGCGGAGTTCATGCAGTCAGGTTCCATGCAGACTTTGCGCTGGATGAGAGTTCCGGGAGACATCCTGTTCTCAATCGGAGCAGCATTGTTCGCCTGGTTTGTACTTGGATTGCTCACCGGGCACTCGTACAGTAAGGAAGTGCAGGGCGGCACGGAGGTTTCGTTGCACGACAGTAATGAAGAACGCATCGTGGCACTCGCGGGTCGCTGAGCGATATGTCAACATCCATGCGGCGTCTTTGATGGATCAACCACCACAAGGACGCCGTGGGGAACTGCTACAGAACACGTGAAACCAAGGAGCAGCACATGGACTATAAGTTTTTCGCGAATCTGCAACAGGAGTTCGCACTTCCAGAAAAGGGCATTTTGAGCCGCGTTCTGCACAAAGACGAAAAGGTCAACGTGACCTTGTTCGGCTTCGCGGCAGGCGAGGAACTCTCAGCTCATTCAGCACCAACGCCTGCTGTGCTCTATTTTCTGGAGGGCGAAGCCGAACTGCAGTTAGGAACCGACAAAGTCCAAGCCGAGGCCGGCTCCTTCGTGTATATGCCTCCAATGCTGTCCCACGGGATCTCTGCAAAGACAGGGCTTCGCATGTTGTTGGTTCAGATGAATGACCACTCGTAACTATGCGTCACGAGTTTTGTCGCGGTGCAAACGGATGTGAGCTGTTCGTTCCGATTCCCTTACGACTGCTCGCTTTCGCCCCGCCAAGAGGTCCTCTCCGCTGAAGTTACCGCAAATCAGTCCTGTCTCCCGGTCAACGACGGGCATGCTCATCACGCCCGAGGTTGCCATTCGGCATCGAACAAATTCCTCAGCGGTCATTTGGATTCGGGACCTTTATAAGCGGAAACTGAACAGTTGCAGCACGCTGCCGCCGCAAAGCAGCACCCTGATCAAGGGCTGACGCTCAATTCCCTTCTCTTCTTACTTCAGAGAAGATATATCCTCCTGCAGCCGCGGGCGGAGGTCATCATGCAAAATGGGAGCGTAATTCGAAGAACTCGCAAGATGCATTCGGATATCTGGCAGTTTCGCTGGCGGGAAAAGACAGCCGATGGAAAGAATATCTATCGACGGCGATAAATCGGAACCGTTGAACAGATCCCAGACTTGGAGACGGCGCGGAAAGCAGCAGATCTCTTAGTGCCAGACTTGAATGCACGAATGGCGAAATCGACTTCTGTCTCGATGAACATCGCCCAGCTGTGCAGTCATTTTGAACAATGTGAATTGAGTCTCGCGAACACCTGGCGGAGCCATTCAACCAAGACAATCTACAAGGTCTATTTGAAGCGATGGATCATTCCGAAATGGAGTGAACACCTATTGAGCGATATCAGGACCATTGAGGTCGAATCCTGGCTTCGAAGCCTTCCTATCGCGAGGAGCACGTGCGCCAAGATCCGCAATGTCATGTCGGTGCTATTCAATCACGCTCGTCGGTACGAATTCTTTGATGGAAATCCAATCAGATTCGTCCGTCAGAGCGCGAAACGGCGGTCGCCGCCGGCAATTCTTACGGCTGCGGAAATCAGAACACTCTTGGAAGGGTTAAAGATTCGCGAGAGAACTCTCGTGTTCATTGCGGCATCAACTGGCATTCGGCAAAGCGAATTGTTCGCTCTCAAGTGGGGCGATATCAATCTCTCTGCAGGAACAATGAACGTGGCGCGTTCCATCGTCCACGGTTTCGCGGGACCGTGCAAAACTGAGTCTTCTCAGAAGCCCGTGCCGATCCACCCCTTAGTCTGCGAAGCGCTCGTCAGGTGGAAAGAACAGTCCCTTTATCGCCAGCCAGAAGATTGGGTTTTTGCGAGCCGGCGTAGCCATGGAAAGCAACCGTACTGGGGTCAAGCAATTCTGCACAAGTATCTGAGACCAGCGGCTCGCGAGCTTGGAGTCGAAACACGATTTGGATGGCACACCTTCCGCCACACCTACTCAACGCTCTTGAGAAGCGTTGGCACCGAGTTCAAGGTGATGCAGGAGCTGCTCCGACATTCGACTATCCGATCAACTCTGGATGTCTACACTCAGGCAATCACACCGGCCAAGCAGAATGCGCAGGCCGCGGTCATGTCGTTAGTCTTCCCTTCTCAGTGAATGCTGCTGAAGACATATATAAGGACGCGGCGTTAGTCAGATTGTTGGGTGCAAACTGGGTGCAAAATGCACCCAGTTTGCACCCAATTTTCGCGGAATTTTCTTCGCCAAATCATGCCATAAGTCTTTTGGAATGAATGGCGGGGACGACGGGGCTCGAACCCGCGACCTCTGCCGTGACAGCAAATCGCAAACGCGTAACTCTAAGTAACTAGGCGTAGCGAATGGCCACTTTCAGCGCCCTGAGGAGCCCTCGGCCACCCTTATGGGACCCTTATTGGACCCCCGACCTCTGCCCTTTAGACCTCTGCCCATGACTGGGTATTTGCGAGTGGATAGTGGCATTCTATGATGCGGTCCACTTTGGACATCTATACCCAGGCAATCAACAAGCCAAGCACGCGGCCCAAGCGGCTGCGATGTCGCTGGTTCTCCCGCCAAATGGAAATCCGGAAAGGTGCATTGAACGACCGGAGAACAATACAAAGCCTCATTGCGTGAGATTAAGCCTGGACAGCCCCCATTCAATACTGTGCAGTCAGATGCCGGCGCCTTGGTCGACGAGTTGTTCTGCGGCAGCGCGGTCCTTGAATACGCGAATGGCTTGCGGGCTCAAAAAGACTTCTTTGCCTTCAGCCAGCTCCAAATCGCTGTACTGCGCCTTTGATAGATCCACAGCCACCAAATTCTTGTTCCCATTCACCTTCACATCGAGCCGGACTTGCGGGCCGGCGGCGTGTACGCGTTCGATGGTCGCCAGCACTGCGCGTCTGTCTTCGGGAAGGGTGCGAGAAACTTCAAACTCATGCGGGCGGACGAAGCCGATGACCGATGCTGCGTCGCGCACGGTGATGCCTTCCGTCGATGGCGACAGATCGGCCAGAAGACGACCGTGAAACAGGTTCACGTTGCCCAGAAAGTTATAGACGAACGGCGAAACTGGGTGATCATAGATCTGTTGCGGCGTTCCGTATTGTTCGAGGGCGCCGCGATTCAGGATAGCGACGCGATCGGCGACTTCGAGAGCTTCTTCCTGATCGTGCGTGACCAGGACCGTAGTGACTCTTAACTCGTTGTGAATGCGCCTGAGCCAATCGCGCAGATCCTTGCGTACCTTGGCGTCGAGTGCGCTGAATGGCTCATCGAGCAGCAGCACGCTCGGACGCACGGCCAAGGCGCGCGCCAAGGCTACGCGCTGGCGCTGCCCGCCGGAGAGTTGGTCGGGATACATGCGCGCGTAGGAATCGAGTTGCACGAGAGAAAGCAATTCATCCACTCGATTGCGAATCTCACGGCGGGTGAGGCGCGTGCCTCCGCGTTGCACGCGCAATCCAAAGGCGACATTTTCAAAGATCGTCATGTGGCGGAAGAGCGCGTAATGCTGAAAGACGAAGCCGATGCCGCGGCTTGCCGCGCTCAGATGTGTCGATTCCTCTTCGCGCAGCCGGACAGTGCCGTTGTCGGGTGATTCCAGGCCGGCGATGACGCGCAGTAATGTTGTTTTTCCCGATCCAGATGGGCCTAAGAGCGCAACAAGCTGGCCGCTGTCGATGGTCAGCGAAACGTTGTCGAGCGCGGTGAATCTCCCGTAGCTCTTGCTGATCATTTCGATGGCGATGCTCATTCGGCGAAGTCCTCTTTGTATGGTGGTGTGTGAACTCCGGAGATGAGCTCAATGGCCTTCTTCACGATGAGCGTGATGACGGCGGCAAGCGAGAGCAGCGAGGCGGCGGCGAAAGCGGCCGTGAAGTTGTACTCGTTGTAGAGCATTTCGACTTCGAGCGGCAGCGTGACCGTGCGCCCGCGAATGTGGCCTGAGAGAACCGAGACGGCGCCAAACTCGCCTATTGAGCGGGAGGCCGCGAGGATCGTTCCGTAGAGGAGCGCCCACTTGATGTTGGGCAGGGTGACGCGCCAGAAGATGCTCCAACCGCCGGCGCCTAATACAACGGCGGCCTCTTCCTCGTCGCTGCCTTGAGCCTGCATGAATGGGATCAGTTCACGCGCAACAAAAGGAAATGTAACGAAGATGGTGGCCAGCACCAGGCCTGGTACGGCAAAAACGATACGCAGATTGTGCTGACTCAGCCACGGTCCCAGCCACCCATGCAAGCCGAACAGTTCGATGTACATAAGACCGGCCACAACCGGAGAAACAGCGAGCGGAATATCGATCAGGGAAACGAGAAGATTCTTCCCGATGAAATCGAAGCGCGTGATGGCCCAACTGGCGGCGATACCAAAGACCACGTTGAGGGGCACAGCGATGGCGGCAACGAGCAGCGTCAGATGCAGCGCCGCCAGCACATCTTTTTGGCGGATCGCATCGACATATATGCGCCATCCGTGAGCAAAGGCTTGCGCGAAGACCGCGACCAAAGGCAGCACCAGAAACAAAGCAACAAAGGATAGCGCAGCGACCACCAGAAAGACACGAGTCATGGTGGTAGTATGCGAAGAGCGGCGAACAGGTCCTATTCGTGGCTGGACGAGAGATTTCAAATGCGCTTTCCCTCTTTCCGCTGTAATCGCCATTGCAGCAAATTCAGCGACAGCATGACGACAAACGACAGCGCCAGCATGGCCACGGCAATCGCCGAAGCGCCGGTGTAGTCGTACTCTTCCAGCTTTGTCACTACCAGCAAGGCCGCGATCTCGGTTTTCATCGGCATATTACCGGCAATGAAGATTACTGAACCGTATTCGCCGGCGGCGCGCGCAAAGGCCAGAGCCGCCCCGGTTACCAGTGCAGGCAGACTGACCGGCGCAAGAATGCGCGCAAATACCTGCCAATCGTTGGCTCCGAGGCTGGCGGCCGCTTCCTCCATGGCTGTGTCAATCTCCTCTAGAACAGGCTGCACGCTGCGCACGACAAACGGTAGACTGACAAACGACATCGCCAGAACAATGCCCGTTTGCGTGAAGGCCACGTGGATTCCTCGCGGATCGAGGAATCGGCCTATCCACCCTTTCTCGGAGTAAAGCGACGTGAGTGAGATGCCGGCGACTGCCGTCGGTAGTGCAAAGGGAAGATCGATCAGCGCATCAACGATGCGCCGTCCGGGGAAGTTGTATCGCGCCAGAACCCACGCGACAAGAAAACCAAATACGGCCGCGACGGCCGACGCGAGCAGCGCCGAAGCGAGCGTGACCCGGAAAGCCGCCTCTACACGCGGAGTTGAGATTGCATGAAGGAACTGCGCCGAGCCTCCGCGCAAGCTGCGCGTGATGATCGCCGCCAAAGGCAATAGAACAATGAGCGTGAGATAAAGCCACGTGAAGCCAAGGCTGAAGCGAAACCCCGGCAAAGGGGAAGATCGCTTGAGCTGGATCAGGGATCTCACTGCGGGGCGTCGAGCCATGGCGTGCGCCTACTTCTCTTCGAGGATCTGGTCGAAGGTGCCGCCGTCTGCGAAGTGTTTGGCTTGCGCGTTTCTCCATCCACCGCAGCCCTCTTGGACGGTGAACGCGTTGATCTTCGGAAAATCGGAGGCGTGCTTTTGCGCCACGCTCCTCAATTGTGGGCGATAGTAGTACTTTGCCGCTAGTTCCTGCGCTTCAGGCGAATAGAGATATTCGAGATATGCGCGGGCGAGCTTTTCTGTACCGTGTTTTTGAGCAACCTTGTCAACAACGGCAACGGGCGTCTCGGCAACGATGGTGGCGGAGGGAACCACGATTTCGTATTCGCTAGGATTGTCCTGCTGTGAGAGACGTGCGTCGGTCTCCCATGCAATGAGCACATCGCCGATCCCGCGCTGCGTGAACGTTACGGTTGAGCCCCGTGCGCCGGTGTCGAGCACGGGCACGTTGGCAAACAGCTTCTTCATGAAATCACGCGCGCCGGATTCATTGTTGCCGGATTTGCGAAGCGCATAGCCCCAGGCGGCCAGATAGTTCCAGCGCGCGCCACCGGAAGTTTTGGGGTTGGGCGTAATGACTTGAACGCCTGGCTTGATCAGATCGTTCCAATCGTGAATTCCCTTGGGATTGCCCGCGCGCACCAGAAAGACAATGGTCGAAGTGAATGGCGTGCTGTTGTTGGGAAGCTTCGACTGCCAATTCTGGTCGATCAATCCGCTGTCAGCAATTGCGTCGATGTCGTAGGCAAGTGCGAGTGTGACGACATCGGCTTCAAGTCCATCGATCACCGCTCGCGCCTGCTTGCCGCTGCCGCCGTGCGATTGGTTGATGACAACATCCTGTCCGGTGGTCGTCTTCCAGTGCTTCGCAAAGAGCTGGTTATATTCTTCATAGAACTCGCGCGTCGGGTCGTAGGAGACATTCAGCAGAGTTGTCTGTGCGGCGAGGGGAAGCCCAATTGCAAGAAATGCGAATACAACTGCAAGTGAGATCGAAATGCGGCGTGCAATGTTCGTCATGGTGTCGTTGGCTCCAATTTGCAAATGCGCATAAGCGCGATTTGCTCAAGTACCTTCCGGTTGAACAAGCCGAAGGATGAGTTTTGGAGCGCCGGGCGGGGATTGAACCCGCGAGTACAGGTTTTGCAGACCTGCGCGTTAGCCACTTCGCCACCGGCGCTTTTGGGGAGGAGATTGTCTGGAAACTAAAAAACCCACCTCGCTGTTAGCGGGTGGGTTGATGGGGTTCGGATTCAGTGGTTCGAACTATCCCATTCGACACGCCCGCGCGGCGCAGCCCTGACAGCAGCACATACAGATCGCGGTCGTGTTGAAGGAGTTCGTCAAATCCGTAACCTCACCGGAAACATCGAGTAGACTCCGGCTGTTGGAACCAATCTACGGGGTTTCCCGCGCGCGTGTCAAGCAGTGAATGCCCAATCGGCGTGACCGCCTAAATTGCGAATCTCGCAGCAAGGCGCATAGAACGGACCTTCTACCGCGTGCGCGGAGGAAATCGCGCAGTACGTGCTTAGAGAAGATCGCCGAGAGGCGGAAAGGTCAGTAGCAAGCTCAATGCAAAAAGAACAATAGCAACCCAGCCGATGCTGGCCAGCCGTAAATCGCGACGCTTCCAGAGAAGATCGAGGAAGATCCAGGCGGCGATCCAGAGGACTACCGCAATCGTGGTAACTCCTGAAAGCGGGCCAACGGGCTTAGAAAACGTCAGGAGCAGTTTGAACGCGGCTGAACGATCGGCAAGCACGGTGATAAGTGCCATGGCAAAGGAACCGATTCCGGCAGAGAGAATTGCCGCTGCGGCTGGCCCATTCGGAACCAACTCGGGACTGTCGACGTTTGTATTTCGCGCGGCGCTCATTTTCCATACTCCTTTACGATCTGGATCTGCGCTCCTCCATCAACGGGGGCGGCCTTGTCGAGCATGGCGCCAAAGAATCCTGCAATGCCCGCAGCTACGAGCGATAAGACAACAAAGCTTTGCAGTGTGACGCGCAACGAAACAGAGTGCGCCAGTTGATTTCGGTGACGGATAGCAACAACGGCCGCCATCGTGATGGCAATGGGAACAAGCCACGCAACATGTTCTTTCCATTCCATGCCGATCGAGTGCCAAGCGCTTGTCGAAGGATGCGCCAGCAGGAAGGCGCGGGGATAAGCGGCCAGATTCGCGGTTCCGGCAGGCGGTGGAGTGCGATACCAGGGATAGATGAGATAAGTTCCGGTGAGCACAGTCAGCCAGGCAAGCGCCGCCATCGCGGCCAGATACCAGCCGAGAAAACGGCCCCGGGTGCGATCCTGGTTCGCACCGGACGGATAAAAGCGATGTCGTAACTCGATCAGCGCGCCACTGCCTGCCAGCAGATAGAGCGCGCCGAATCCCATGCCGTGGATCAGAGTCCAAAAGCTGTGCGATGTGATCTCCAAAATGCGACCTCTCGATTGATCTGCGGAGAATGGTAAATGCGAGCGCCCGGCCGGAAGTTGGAAAGCCTCTGGCCGGGCACGGTTTATGCGTTATTGGTTGTCGCTGCTCTTCGTCACATTTTTGAAGGCATCCGCAATGGACGGTGCGCCTGGAGTGCGGTGAATGCGCCCGTTAAAAACGTCGTCCCAGGTGATGAGTGGATAGAGATTGTGAGCTTTGGCCTGCGCTTCGAATTCGGCTTTGAGCTCGGCCAGCTTTTCAGGATATTTGCTTGCGAGATCGATGCGTTCGGTCGGATCGTCGTTCAGGTTGTAAAGCTCCCAGGCGTTCTCATCGAAGGTTTGCGTGCCGGCTGCATTGCCCGCGATGAAGCTGCTGGGATAAGCCAGTTCGGCTTTCCAGCCTTCTTTGTAGATCGACCGCGCTCCAAAGATGTAGTAGTACTGTTCGGTGTGATGCCACGGAGCGTTCGCGTCATTGATCGAATCGGCAAAGGAAAAGCCCTCGATCGGCTGCTGCTTGATGCCGCGAATCTCCTCGGGCGCCTTGATGCCGATCAGGTCGAGCGTGGTGGGAAGAAGGTCGATAACATGGCTATACTGAGTGCGAATTCCGCCTTTTTCCTTGATTCCCCTGGGCCAGTACACAATCAGCGGATTGTGCGTGCCGCCTTCGCTGTTCGCGTCTTGCTTCCAGTACTTAAATGGAGTGTCAGCGGCTTGCGCCCAACCGAGCGGATAGTTTCCATTTGTGGAGGATGGCGTACCGATCTCGCCGATCTTGTTCAGATTGTACTCAATATTCTTTTGTTCCGATACGGGCCTGGCCAGCAGACTCTGATCGATCGTCCCGTTTAGCGTGCCCTCTTTGCTGGCGCCATTGTCTCCGATCGAGATGAAGATCAGCGTGTTATCGAGTTGCCCGATCTCCTTGAGGTGGTTGACGAGGCGGCCAATCTCAAAATCGGTGTAAGTGAGATAGCCGGCATAGACCTCCATGAAGCGCGCATACAGTTTCTTCTCATCGGGAGTTAGAGAACTCCAGGCTTTGATATTTGGATTGCGATCGGGCAGAACGGCGTTGGCAGGAATCACGCCGAGCTTCTTCTGCCGCTCGAATACCTTCTCGCGATAAACATCCCAACCCTCGTCGAACTTACCCTTGTACTGATCGCTCCAATACTTATCGACCTGATGCGGAGCGTGCGTTGCACCCGGCGCGTAATAAAGAAAAAAGGGCTTGCCTGGCGCAACCTTCTCTTGGCGATCGATGTAGAAGATCGCCTTGTCGGTAATTTGATCGCTCAAGTGGCGGCCGTCAGGTTTCACGTGAGCCTGATCTTCAACCAGATCGGGATGATACTGATCAGTTTGCGAACCGAGGAAACCGAGGAAGTGATCGAAACCCTTGCCGGTCGGCCAATGGTCGAACGGGCCTGCGTCGGTTGCTTCTTCGTCCGGCGTTATGCCGTACTTGCCGACGGCGAACGTGTTGTATCCGTTGTCGCGCAAAATCTCCGCGATGGTACCGGCTGTGGCAGGCACGCGGCCGTCCCAACCGGGAAATCCGGCGGACATCACCGTGTGCGAAAATCCAGATTCGTGCACCGAAGCGCTGTTGCGGCCAGTTAGTAAGGCTGAGCGGGTCGGCGCGCAGATCGCAGTGGTATGGAAGTTGGTATAACGGAGGCCATTGTTAGCCAGCGCGTCGAAGGTGGGCGTGTCGATCAGCCCGCCAAATGTTCCGGCGGCGCCATAGCCCACGTCGTCAATCAGAATCCAAACGACGTTGGGAGCGCCGGCTGGTGCTTTCGCCGGCTCCGGCCACCACTCCTTCGACTCGGCGAGGGTGCGGCCGACCACGCCCTGGTAAGGCTGCGATGTCTGCGCGTGCAGCGAGCTCCGTGCGCCCGCCGCCAGAATCAGCGTCGATGTGAACGCTGTCAAAAAACCCTTCTCATTCATGATCTTCCTCTTGATGCGCGTCATGGAACTGTGAAGCGATCGAATGTTTGGCAAAACTCGAAAAGGCAATTCAGCAAATTGCGATTTGGCCGTCCGGCTGCCTGACTACACGAACCGGGTAGCGCAATTGTGCCGATCGCCAGCCGGCCCGTGTGTCTTCAATGGCAGCAGAAACTTACTTGCCGCCGCTTTGCGCGGCCTGCTTCAGAAAATCCGGCAGGTAGGTGTGTTGAATGCGCTTTTGGTACAAATCGTCGAACGTGATGTAGGGGTAGAGATGGTGCGATTGCGCCTGCTCTTCGAACTCGGCCTTCAATGCGGCGAGCTTCTCCGGATACTTCTTGGCAAGATCGATGCGTTCGGTCGGGTCGTCGTTCAGGTTGTAGAGTTCCCACGCGTTTTCGTCGAGCGGCGGATTGGTGGCAGCGTTATTCACCAGGATCTCGTTGGGGTAGGCCAGTTCGGCCTTCCATCCCTTGTCGTAGATCGATCGCGAGCCAAAGATGTAGTAGTACTGCAGCGTGTGATGCCACGGCGCATCGGCGTTGTTGATCGAATCGGCGAACGAGAAGCCCTCGATCGGCTGCTGCTTGATCCCGCGAATCTCCTCGGGAGCCTTGACGCCGACCAGATCGAGCGTGGTGGGAAGCAGGTCGATCACGTGGCTGTACTGGTAGCGGATGCCGCCCTTCTCCTTGATGCCGCTGGACCAGGAAACAATCAGCGGATTATGCGTGCCGCCTTCGCTGTTTGCGTCCTCTTTCCAGTATTTGTAAGGCGTATCGGCGGCCTGCGCCCAGCCCAGGGGATAGTTTCCGTTTGTGGAGGCAGGCGTCCCGATTTCATCGCTCTTGGCGATGTTATAGGCGATATTCTCCTGGTCTGTCTGCGTCTTGTAGAGGGTCGAACGTTCGATCACGCCGTGCTGCGTACCCTCCTTGCTGGCGCCGTTGTCGCCGATGGAGATGAAGATCAGCGTGTTGTCGAACTGCCCGATTTCCTTCAGGTGATTGATCAGCTTGCCGATCTCGAAGTCTGTGTAAGTCAGGTAGCCGGCGTAGACTTCCATGAAACGCGCATAGAGCTTCTTCTCTTCGGGCGTCAGGCTGTTCCATGCCTTGATCTCCGGGTTGCGATCAGGCAGTGCGGCGTTGGCTGGAATCACGCCGAGCTTCTTCTGCCGCTCGAAGGTCTCTTGGCGATACCAATCCCAGCCTTGATCGAACCTACCCATGTACTTGTCGCTCCAAAACTTGTCGACCTGATGCGGAGCGTGGGTGGCGCCGGGCGCGTAATACAGGAAGAAGGGTTTGTTGGGATCGATCTTCTTTACTCGGTCGATATAGAAGATCGCCTTATCGGTAATCTGATCGCTCAGGTGGCGACCGTCGGGTTTCACATGCGCCTGATCTTCCACCAGATCGGGTTTATATTGATCGGTCTGCGAGCCAAGGAAGCCGAAGAAGTGATCGAAGCCCCTGCCCGTCGGCCAGCGATCGAACGGGCCAAGGTCGGAGGCCTCTTCATCCGGCGTAATGCCATACTTGCCTACGGCAAAGGTGCTGTAACCGTTGTCGCGCAGAATTTCAGCAATTGTGCCCGCCGTAGCGGGCACGCGGCCATCCCAGCCAGGGAAACCCGCGGATGCGGAAACGTGCGAAAAGCCCGATTCGTGCACCGATGCGCTATTGCGCCCGGTGAGCAATGCCGAGCGCGTGGGGGCGCAAATGGCGCAGGTATGAAAGTTTGTGTATCGCAGGCCGTTATTGGCCAGAGCGTCGAAGGTGGGCGTATCGATCAGGCCGCCGAATGTTCCGGCGGCACCATAGCCCACGTCGTCGATCAGAATCCAGACGACGTTGGGTGCGCCCTTTGGCGCATGCACGGGCTCCGGCCACCATTCCTTCGACTCGGCGAGAGTGCGCCCGACGACGCCCTGATAGGGCCGAGCGGTTTGTGCGTGCAGCGCTGTTCGTGTGCCTGCCGCAACAATCAGCGTCGAGGTCAAGGCTTTCAATATGCTTTTCTCATTCATGGAAATCCTCTTAATCTGAGTTACTCGGAGATAACTCGGTTGCCGGTTGCTTATTGGTCTGTGAGTCGCGTTCCGGCTGGATTACCACTTGGCCGGAGCGCGATGGAAACTTCGCACGCCAGCTTATTTCAACTCGACACTCACCTTTTCGATCTCGCCGGTGAAGCGATTGGGCGATTTGTATTCGAGGCTCACGGGCGAACCAAGGTCGCTGCCCACGTCGAGCGTTTCTCCAGCGGCGTAAATGCTGGAGAACTGCGCCAGACCGGCCGGTGCGCCGTTGATGGCCAGCCGAACCGAGCCGGAGACCGGAGCGCGGCTGGAGAAACCCGGTGAACCAGCCGAAGACGATGCCGCAACAGACGTCGGATCGGGCGTGACCGCAAGCTCAATATGCTGGAGTCCCGGACGAAGGGTCTGGGTTGCAACGAGCTGATCGCTGTGATCGTTGGAAACGTTGACTTCGTAGTAGACGTGATTGTTTTTGACAAATAGGCTGAGGCCGCCGAGTTCGCCGCCATCGGCCAGAATGACTCCCTCGGCGCCATCCGGAGGAACAATTACATCGGCATTGACGGTGTAAGCGTGGCCGAAGAAGCCGGGCGCATAGCGCAGCGGCACTCTCTCGTCGCCGGAGCGATAGACGAACTCCGTCTTGTCGCGCAGTGTCGCGTCGAGCGGCGAGGAACGCGCAGGCAGAATCGGGTAAGCATGGTTGCGGGTTGCCTCTTCGTCAAATACCTTGATGAGTTCCTTGAATTTCTCGGGGTATTTGTCAGCGAGGTTATGGGCTTGGGCGGGATCGTCGTTCAGGTTGTAGAGTTCCCATGGATGAACGTCGATGTCCTTGTCGGACTTAGCGGCGTAGAAGTTAGGCTCCCAGGTAGAGTGGAGGCGATTGCCGGCCCACCATCCGTCTTTGTAGATGCCGCGATTGCCGCTGGTGGTGAAGTACTGCAAGGTGTGACGCGTGGGCGCGCCGGAATTGTCGAAGGTGTAAGTCAGGCTCTTGCCTTCGAGAGGAATCTGCTTGACACCGTCGACTTCTTCCGGGAACTTGATGCCGACAATGTCGTAGATGGTGGGGGCGATGTCGTTGACATGAGAGAACTGGCCGCGCACGCTGCCCGCATCCTTGATGTGTCCCGGCCAGTTGACGATCAGCGGATCGGTGACGCCACCCAAATGCGAAGCGTCCTGCTTGGTGCCGACCCAGGGCGAGTTAAGCGCCCAGGCCCAGGCTGCCGCATAGTGGTTCATGTAGAGTTCGCTGCCGAGAAGTTCGGCAACATCGTTGCGTTCTTCGATAGTTTTGGGCTTGCCGTTCGCGTCACGCGCATCGTGACCCTCGAGACCGCCCTCGGCGCTGGCGCCGTTGTCGCCGATGATGGCGAAGACGATTGTGTTGTCGGCTTTGCCTTCCGCCTTGATGGCGTCCAGTAAACGGCCGACTTCGTAGTCCGTTTGCTCTAGGAAGCCCGCGTAAACTTCGGCCTGATGAGCAAGCAGCTTCTTCTGATCGGCAGTGAGTGAGTCCCAGGCCGGCAGGCCGTCGGGCCGCGGCGTAAACTCCGCGTTCGCGGGAATCAACCCCGCGGCCTTCTGCCGATCAAAGGTCTCTTGGCGGATCACATCCCAGCCCCGATCGAAACGTCCGCGATAGTGTTCGACCCACTGCTGGGGGACTTGGTGCGGCTCATGCGTGGCGCCGGTGGCGTAGTAGATGAAGAAAGGCTTGTCATTGGCCACTGCGTCGTGCTGGTGCAGCCACTGGATGGCATGATCGGTGATGTCGGTAGTGAAGTGGTAGCCATCTTTGGGCGTTTTCGACGGCTCAACCGGTGTGGTGTCGTTGAATACGCGGGGATAGTATTGATCGTCCGCAGCCTGGTTGAATCCGTAGAAGTGCTCGAAGCCGAGGCCCGTCGGCCAGTGATTGAACGGGCCGGCTGGCGAGACTTCCCACATCGGCGTGTTGTGCCACTTGCCGTAGGCCGAGGTTGAGTAACCATTCTCTTTAAGGACTTCAGCGATGGTTGCCGCGCTCTTGGGAATTACCGTGCTGTAGCCCGGATAGGGAGCCGACCACTCTGCAATGGAGCCGAAGCCAACCTGATGATTGTTGCGGCCGGTCAAGAGGGCCGCGCGCGTCGGCGAGCAGAGTGCATTCATGTGAAAGCTGTTGTAGCGCAATCCGTTCTGCGCCAGCCGGTCGAACGTTGGTGTGGAGATTGGTCCTCCGAGAGCGCTGCTGGCGCCAAAGCCAACGTCGTCGATCAGAATCACGACCACGTTCGGCGCTCCAGCCGGCGCCTTGGGTTGCTCGGGCCAAGACTGCGGCGGCGCCTCGTGCACCGGTGCGGTTGGCCAACTTGGCTTTGCTCCGCTCTCCTGGGCTTTCGCAGGCTGCCACGAGTTCAAAGCCACGGCCCCGCTGAGCACCAATCCAACTTGTTGCAAGATCTTCATCATCTTTCTCCGTTTCTTGTTTGTCAGAGTAAAGGCTAAGAATGTGCCGGTTCTCGCGCACATGTCGTCACGCGGCGCGGTCACCGCCGTTCCCATCGAAGAGTTATGCAGGAATCAATAACAACACTGTCTACACAAAGGCTGGAGCATTGCGTCCCTCCCTCGTGAAAGTGTTGGTGCGCAGGGGACCGCCGCGCCGCACCCACTCCATCACGCGCGCCGGCGCGCCGTTTGTCTTCAGCTCATTCGCCATGAAACGCATATACGGGTCGATATGCCGGAAGAAGTGTTTGTATCCGGCGCAGAGATAGTTCAATCCGTATTCGCCGCTCGCGGTCGAAGTAAAGCGGTGCTTGGGGCACTCGCCATTGCAGGCGAAGCGTACATCGCATTGGCGGCAATCGCTGACCAATGCAAACTCTTTCGCGTTGCCGAAGTTCTTTTGCTGCGGCGAGTGCAGCATTCCCTGCAAGGTGCGTTCAAGAATGTTGCCGAGCTTGTTTTCGGGATAGACGAAATGATCGCAGGAGTAGAGGTCGCCGTTGTGCTCGACGACCAGCGCCTGTCCGCACTGGGGCGAGAAGACGCACAGGCTCTGCGGAACTCCGGCCCAGGATTCCAGCGCCACATCGAAGGCCTGCACAAAGATGCGGCCCACGTCCTGCCGCACCCATTCATCGAAAACCGCGGAGAGAAACTTTCCGAACTGGAGCGGCTCGACGGACCACTCGGAGACTTGTGTCTCCTGCCGAGCGTAGGGCTTCAGCAGCACAAGCCCGTTAGGATCGGGCGTGCTTGCCTGCTGCTCTACGACCGGGATGAATTGCAGATACTTGCTGCCGATCTCCTTCAGGAAGCGGTAGACCTTCTGCGGATGATAGGAGTTTTTCCGATTGACAACCGTTAGCGTGTTGAACTCGACGCCATGTTTCTTCAAAAAGCCCAGGCCGCGCAAGACACGCGCATGTGTCGGCTGGCCGCCTTTGTCTACACGGTACGCGTCGTGCACCTCCTCGGGTCCGTCGATGGAGAGCCCGATAAGAAACTTGTTCACGGCCAGAAACTCGCCCCAGTTGTCGTCGAGCAACGTTCCGTTTGTCTGGAATGCATTGTCAACCGTTTTTCCGCTCGCGTATTTTTTTTGCAACTCGACTACTCGCTCGAAAAATGGAATGCCGAGCAGCGTCGGCTCGCCGCCCTGCCAGGCAAAACTTACCTGCTGCCCTGGCTGCGTCTGAATGAACTGCCGGATGTAGGACTCCAGCACCGCATCGCTCATGCGGAACTCGCGGCCACCCTTGTTGTAGAGATTCTCTTTTTCCAAGTAATAGCAATAGGTGCAGTTGAGATTGCAGATGGCCCCGTGCGGCTTGGCCATGATGTGAAACGGCTTGGTAGCGCTCATTGTTCCCCGTCATTAGTGGCGCGGTTGCGCCGGAAAATGAAAAACCCACGAGTTGCGCTCGTGGGCGGGGATGAGAATCGATTCCGTGTAGAACCGAAGCTAGGTTTCCGCAATCGCACGAGGCTGTTCAACTGCCGGTGAAACGACAGGACAACAACAAGTGCGGATTGCGAGAGCGCAAGCCATCAATGCTCCAATTTCTTTACATCATGCCAGCCTCAGGCTTTCCCGTCAAGGACGAAAACCAAAAGGCACTTGACACTGGCCTCGGTTCATGGCTGAATAGAAACAGATGCACCGCTTGAATCGCAACTCGCAATTGGTTCACAAGGCCACGGAGTGGGCTCCCCGCCGCTCGTGTTGTTGATCGCGCAGCATCCTCTTTTCTCATCCAACAACCTTCAGTCGCCGCAGCAGCGCGCATAAGCGCTCTGCTTGAGTGTTTTCTCGGAGATCATCCATCAAAGGGAAGACTGAAATGAAATCAACCTTCATTGCTTCATTCGCGCGCAGGTGTTGTTGTCGCCGCACTCACACCTCTCTTCCCGGTGCCCTGCGTGCCGTGCACAGGCGCATCGTAGCATACTGACAAGCGTAGCGCGCATCAAGCGCCTATCGCGTGGCTCACGGCAAAAGCTGTGAGCCATTTTTCTTGCGGACAGATTTGTCCGCATCTGGAGGCAATTGTGAATCGACACAGGAACATTCTTCGTAGAATTCGCATCAACGCAGTCCTGCTTGTACCCGCTTTCGCATTTCTCGTTGCCGGTATGCATGCGCATGGACAGGCCGTGGAAAAGGGTACCATCACGGGCCTGGTGAACGACTCGTCTGGAGCCATCGTCAGCGGTGCAAGGGTCAGCCTGTATAACATGGCTACCGACATCACTACCGATACAGCTTCCAACAGTCAGGGACTGTTCGTCTCCCCACCTCTCGATCCGGGCGACTACGATATCCAGGTCAAGGTCGCTGGCTTCAAGACCGTGCATCAGAACTTTCGCCTGGAGGTCGGTCAGCGCGCCTCTACCAACATCACGCTTCCGGTCGGCGACTCTTCCGAGACCGTTGAAGTGCAGGACAATAACCAGGAAATTTTGCAAACCGAGAGCGCCACGATTGAAAACCTGCGCACCGAAGAGGCGGTAAGAGATCTTCCACTCAACGGCCGGAATTTCAATGAGCTATTCAGCCTGGGCGCGGGCGTGATTCCGACCACATCCCAAAACGTCAGCATTCCCTATACGCAGCAGCGCGGCCCCTCGTGGTTTGCCATCAACGGCTCTCGCTATCAGGAAAATCGCACGCTTGTGGATGGCATTGGCGACAACGAGAACCATAACAGCATGACCGCTGTTTTCCCGCCCATCGATGCCATTCAAGAGTTCTCGGAAGAAACTACGGACGCCGACGCGCGCTATGGCCGCGGCAACGGCGGCACCATCAATGTAGTCATTAAATCCGGTACCAGCGAGTTCCACGGCGATGTATTCGAGTTTCTGCGCAACACGGCGCTCGACAGCAGAAACTATTTCGCCCCGGGCGCCAAGCCGGCACTCCGGCAAAATGAGTTTGGCGCCACCTTCGGCGGTCCGCTCTCCTGGAGAAAGACGACCAATCCCAAGACTTTCTTCTTTGCGGACTATGCCGGAAAACGCCTTGCCCAGGGCGAGACAAACCTGGAGAGTGTCCCGGTGGTCGGTATCACCTCGGCGGGCTATGACTTCTCCAGGTATTCTGCTGCGGTCAAGAACCCTCTTACGCATACGGCGTATTCCAACAACTTTGTTCCGGCCAGCGATCCTCTGATCGATGCAACCGGCGCGAATATTCTGAAATTCTACGAGCAATACGCACAGCCAAATGTCGCCGGTGCAACGACCGCCAATAACTATCGATACGTCCCGCTGTTGATCACCAACGAAGACGATTTCGACGTGAAAATCGACCGCAAGTTTACCGAGAAAGACAGCGGGTTTATCCGGTACAGCGAGGGCAGAGACATTATCACTCAGCCCGGCGTCCTCCCGCCACCTCTGGTTGGCGACGTCATCTGCGGACCCGCATCGGACCCCGCGCACCAGGCCGTGCTCTCTGAGACCCACATCTTTTCTCCGACCGTTCTTAACACGGCGCGATATGGCTGGACACGCTTTTTTGTCTACGCCAAGAACTATGACCAGGGACTGAACCTGCCGACGACCCTCAATATTCCCGGCGTGGAGATTGCTGGCAATAGCCTGTCCGATGGTTTGCCCGTGATGACTTTCTCGGGCTACACGGCGATTGGCGATGCGGGCAACAGCCCCACAAACATAGGAACCAACAATTACCAGTGGGACGACGATCTCACCCTGATTCGCGGCAAGCACTCGCTGGAGCTCGGCTTCGATCTGATACGTCTTGAGTACAACATGTTCCAGACTGGCGCGGAACACGGCTCCGAGGCTTTCGCCACCCGGTACACCGGTCTGGCCTGGAGCGATCTGCTCTTCGGCACCCCTACCAGCGGTACTTACTCGTTTCCCTCCGAGGTCGGATTGCGCGAGAGCGATTTGTCCTTCTATGCGCAGGACAATTACAAGGTCAACAACAAGCTGACGTTGAATCTGGGTGTCCACTATGAGAACTTTCTTGGCTGGCCCTGGACGGAAGTTCACAACAAGGAATATGCCTTCGTTCCCTCGATCTCGACGACTGCTTTGGAGCAGGTGGGAACCAACGGGATTCCGCGCAGCGGCCTGAGCGGCAACAATCTGAACTTTGCGCCGCGCGTGGGACTGGCCTACAAGATCACCAACAAAACTGTCTTCCACGCCGGCTATGGCATCTACTACGCGGCGCCCGACGTCAATGTTTCGTCCACCTTGTCGGCCAATGTTCCCGTGGATAATTATTGGGCGTTCAATAATCCGGCCGCTTATGTAGCCAACGCCACGAGTAGTTCCGTGTTCAACTATGCGCGGAACGGATATGCTCACACGCAGGTCACCTCGGGCTCCGGAATACGACCCAACACTCCCGCCTATGCCGTGAATCCGAACGACAAAGCTCCTTATACCGAGCAGTGGCATGCGGCGATCGAGCAGCAGATCCCATTCTCGACCGTCCTCAAATTCGCTTATGTCGGAACGAAGGGCACCCATTTGGACGATTTGCGGGACATCAACGCGGGTCAGTTGGGAGTGAATGGCGCGACCACCGTTTCCGCAAATCGCCCCTATCCGGGAGTCTTCGCCCAGATCGTCGATCTTGAAACCGAGGACGAATCCAGCTACAACGCGCTGCAGGTCACAGCAGAGCGCCGCGCACATGGACTGAATTTCCTCGCCTCCTATACCTACAGCCACGCCCTGGACGAGGCTTCGAGCGAAGGGCCTACAGTTCTGAATCCCTATAACATCCGGGCCGACTATGGAAATTCGGACTACAATGTTCCCAATCGCTTTGTCGCCAGCGCGAATTACCAGCTACCCTTCAAGGGCAGCGGACGGCTGGGAGCGGTTGAGCGTGGATGGCAGGTCAACGCCATTGGGCAGTTTTTCGATGGCTTTCCGTTTTCTGTCACCTCATCGAGCGGTGTGGGGGATGGCCTGACGCCTCGAGCGCAACTGCTTCCCGGCTCCGGCAACGGATCTTTGCCTAAGAACCAGCGCACGCTTTCTCACTGGTTCAATGCTTCGGCATTCGCGAACCCTGCTGCAGGCACGTGGGGAAACTCCGGTCGCAATATTCTTCAAGGTCCGGGTACCAAGACGGTGGACTTTTCTCTCTTCAAGGACACTCACCTGACCGAATCGAAAATCCTGCAGTTGCGGGCGGAGGTCTTCAACCTCGCCAACACGCCGCAGTTTAACAATCCCGGCGCTACCGTTAGTTCACCTTCCATTGGAGTCGTCTCCTCGGCTACTTCGGACGTAACCTTTCAGCGCACTGAACGCCAAATTCAGTTTGCCGCGAAGATCACCTTCTGATCGCCGGCGGCTTCCCGGCGAAAGGGCATTCGCCCGTCGCCGGGAAGCGTCGGAAAGCAATGAGATCTTTAAGCTAAACCGCCGCCCCAATAGAAGCTCGATACGGTGATATGGCTTAAACATTAAGTTCTGAGCGGGCTCGCATCGGCCCTCTGTTGCCGCTTGCGTTCATCGAGCCAGATGCAGAATCAGCGTCTTACGGTCATTGATGTTCTCTGCTCCGCAAGTGACCCTGAGCTAGTTCTGCATCGCCAGGCAGGCTGCGCGATCGGCCAAACTTCCCATCGGTTACGTACCACAATGCATCAAGCAGAAGCCTGCTTAGCGTCAGAGATGCGTCTAGACTTCTGCCGTCGCAAAGCAACTCACTGTTTCATCTCAGCTGCAAGTCCGATTCCGCTATGGGTATTCAGCCCCTCGCGTTCCGACAAGCGAACATCTGCTCGTACCGCGATTGCGGGCAAGGAGGATGAAGATGCAATATGGGAGTCTTGTTCAGACAAGTCGAAAGCGTGGCCCAGATGTCTGGCTGTTCCGGTGGTCGGAGAAAGATGGCGAAGGAAAACGCATTTACCGTAAGAGAGTAATAGGAACAATCGAGGAGTATATGAGTTGCGACGCGGCTCGATCCTCCGTCGCAACCTTAATCGCGAGGGTGAATTCGGCGAATCCACGAACTGTCACGCATTCGATGACGTTCGCACAGTTGTGTGCGCATTTCGAGCAACGCGAACTTGCGATGAGCAACACATGGCGGAGCTATGCCACGAAAAGGTGCTACGCGGTTTACTTAAGGCGGTGGCTTGTGCCTCAGTGGGGACAATATAGGCTCCGGGACATCAAGACAATTCAGGTTGAGCTTTGGTTGCGGCGACTGACACTCGCTAAAAGCAGTTGCGCGAAAATCCGCAACCTTATGTCCGTCATCTTTAATCACGCTTGCCGATATGAGCTTTTTGATCTCAATCCAATTCGTCTTGTGCGACAAGGCGCAAAGAGGATGACACCGCCCAGTGTCCTGGCGCCCGCTGAAATCAAGGTGCTTTTGGATAGACTCGCTCTTCGGGAACGAACGTTGGTACTGCTCGCCGCTTCCACCGGATTACGCCAAAGCGAAATGTTTGGTCTGAAGTGGAGCGACATCGATTTCAACCTGCGTACGATGAGCGTGACTCGTTCGATTGTGTGTGGTGTCGCAGGGCCATGCAAGACCGAATCTTCACAGAAACCTGTGCCTTCACATCCGCTCGTCGCCGATACTCTCGCACAATGGAAGGAGGCGCGTCGCTATCGCAAACCGGGTGATTGGATCTTTGCAAGCGCAAGACACCGTGGCCGGACGCCCTATTGGGGGCCAGCGATCCTACGCAAATACATACAGCCTGCGGCCCGAGAAGTCGGCATCGAGAAGCGGATCGGTCGGCATACATTCCGGCACACTTACTCGACCCTTCTCCGGAGCGTCGGGACGGAATTCAAGGTTATGCAAGAACTGTTACGTCATTCCTCGCTGCGCTCAACACTTGATGTCTATACCCAGACCATTACGCCGGCCAAACATGCCGCGCAGGCAGCCGTGATGTCGTTGGTCTTCGCTGCTGGGGCGAAATCAGAGGAGTGAAGCTAATTCGAGATGCCCCCGGGACCAGTCCTCAGCCGCAAAAGAGATGTCAGGGCGCTGAACTATTTGAGACACAAAAGGGGCACATTTCTATGTCCCTTTTGCACCCTAATTGCACTTCGCCAATTCCAACTAAGTCATTTGGAATGAATGGCGGGGACGACGGGGCTCGAACCCGCGACCTCTGCCGTGACAGCCCACCATTTTGGCGTAACTCATTGAAACCAGGCGTAATGGATGGCAATCTAATGCGCCCTGAAGAACCCTTTGGAACCGTTATTGTGCCCTTAATGTGCCCACGATCTATTTTCGACGACCTCTGCCCGACTCCGCTTCCGGAGTCAATCTCAGGTCGCGATCCGACAGACGTTGAGCGAATATACCACAAAGAAAGTGGGCGTACCAAGCGAGACTTCTGCCCCGGATCGGCAGAGGTTGCGGGTCCAAGTTGGAAGGCGGCCCGCACTGACGGCAAGTTGGCAAGCGGGTCTCCGACCCTGGAGGTGGAACAATGTTGATTCTCGTCCCATGGAAGCCATTTGTTTTCGGCTGGCTCCTACTAACGGCGATGATCCTCGCGGGATACGCAGTGTATTGCATCCAGGAAGGCAGGAACCCATTTTCAGTTGAGAAGTACCATGTGCGGCGCAACCATTCGCACCACGCTGTCGGTGTTGGAACTCTGGAACAGAAGCGCAAAACTATCGGCATTCTACCGGCGCGTCATGATCGAGCCATCAACGGCGGAGACCCTGGATGCACCGCGACCACGCCAAGCGCTCTGCGCCATCAGTGACCTTCAGTCTGAAAGCCAGCGCCAAGGTTAACTCCAAGTTCGTTTAAATCCCGCTTCGGATTCTAAGTTCACCAAAAGGGAACACAAAACGTGAAGTCAGGGGTGAGTAACTTGCCCGCTCGCCTCGCGTTAATCAAATAGTCTTTGTTGTAGCGATTCCGGATATGGCTTTCGACACATGACGAGGATCTCCTTGGCCCTTTCACTTTCACGATCGAGTGGTTCGTCCCAGTGCCCTGCCCTTACAAATCTCGACCACTCCACCTTCAATCCAACCGCAGTACACATATGGATTACTTCCTCTTTTGTGTATCTACGATCCCGCACTAGGAGTTCCTCGAACAGTTCATCCCCTTTGTGAAACTGTTCTTTTCGATAGACAATCTTCTTGTCCTTGTCGATTAGATAGTAGTCTGGATTGAAGACATTACCTGAACTCTCCATGATGTTGCTTGGAGGAAGCGAGAGTAACTTATCTGGATTAGCGGATATTGAAAACCAATTCTTAGCTAATCGTTCAGTTAGTTCCATATTCATTACCGATAGAAATACATAACCACCTTCCTTGATATGTCGTGCGAGGTTCTCCAATATTTCAACATTGCTGTGGCCATCGGCGTGACTTCCAATCACGTCGTACAGGCAGACACCAAGTTCAAACTGTCTACCAATTTCAGTGCTTCGACAGTCACCATGATGAAATCTGATATTCGGGGAAATCCCTTGTCCCGATAATTCGCGAGCAGCGCCAACTGATTCCAGAACATAATCGACCGCCGTCACTTGGAAACCACATTTTGCGAATTCAAATGAGTGTCGACCATCGCCGCAACCAAAATCGAGCACAGATGAGCCACTTGGAACGCCAGAATGCCGGAGGATGAATTCTACCTCTTCCCTTGCATATTGAGCCCATGGATGTGATTTCCATTCCGGTTGCATCCGCGAGTAGGCTTGCTTCGTTATCTTATCCGAGGCTAGCAGCATCTCCTCCAACTCCTTCTCAGCCAAGGGAATCTGTTGTTGATCATGAAAAGTAAAAGCAAACCATTCCCAGCCATCAGGCAAGCTGCCCATGACCCACGGCTTCATTTCGCCTGTCGCATTAGAAACCATTTCCAGCAATTCCGAATGATCGAGGTCAAAGGCCGTATCGATTCGGGATCCATTCTCGTTAATTACAAACCCTCTGGAAATGTCTAGGTAATGTACTTGTCTTGCGCCCAAAGCAAGGAGCGCACTTGCGTGTTGTGCGATAAGTTCTGGCTGGCATCTGCGTCGGGTTGCCTTTTCAAGCGCTCTAATTGCATAAGGATTAGCGCTTAACAATCCCCAGGCAAAATAGTCGGAAAAACCCCAAATCGTAAAAAGGAGCCTCTTCCCGACATCGACCTGCCTGTGGTCCTTGTGAACCACCAGTTGAGTTATCCAGGCTACGTTTCCATGTCCAGATAGCTGCGTATGAATCGCGATCGCATAGCCTACCATTGAGCCGAATGCCGTAGCCCATACAACGAGTGAATCTTCTGTTAACCAACTTCTGATTTGAGCTGAAGACAGCCGAATTGGCTGGCCGGGTCTCTTTCCTGCCAGCCCCCAAATGCCGTAGTGGCAAGAATAGAGATCACTCATCTCGGCAATAAGCGTTGAATTGACGAGCGGACCGTGAGCATAGTGAAACTCGTACATTTGTTTGAACTCTACCTTCATGACGATTTTCACTGGATATTGGGGGAAATGAACATTTCATTTTAGAACCAGCCTCAAGAGACGCAACCTTTGGGGTTCTTAGGCCGGTTGGCCCACGCCCCCACATTAGAATCGGGGTACTCCACGAAAGCAGAATCGAGCTCATTGCTCATCGGATTCTGATTCGCATTTTGTCAACCGTGGGTCTAGAATTGTTGTAAATCCGCACTACCGCATCGATCACGCCGTTGAATCTGGATGTCTACAGCAGCCAAGCATTCACCGGAAATCACGCGCGCCGCGGAACGGTATCTCGAACAATATGGCGATCCGCTTGTGATGAATACCTATTTGAAGGTCACCATATTGGCCCTTGCGGTCGTTTGTGTGGTGCTGGCCGGGCTCCTCTTCAGGAGCCAGAAGGCTCTGGCCAATCTGCACCCCATGATTGTACGCATCAATGACGTTGGACGCGCCGAGGCCATCGACTATCGCAACTTCCAGTACCGCCCACAGGAGGCAGAGAACAAGTATTACCTGACCCGCTGGGCCGAGCTGTATTTTTCGCGGAATCGCTTCACCATCGAACGCGACCAGTCGAACTCGCTTTACTTCTTGAACGACGACGTCCAGCGCGCGGTGATCAACCTGGAACAAAAGGACAGCGTCATCCAGTCGTATGCGAGGGATAGCACGCTTCCGTTTGTCGATGTAGAGGTTAAGAACGTCGTTCTCGACGATTTACGGCAGTCGCCATATTCGGCGCGCATTGAGTTCGAGAAGGTCTTTACCAATCCCTCAGACCACACAGAACTTAAGCGGGAGCGCTGGACCGCCAGCGTCACCTACGTCTTTCGCGAGAACGTGAAAAACAACGAACTGGCCGTGAACCCACTCGGGCTTACCATTGTCCGATTCCGGGCTGACGAGGCGTTCAACTAGACGGCCGGCCGAAATCCTGAAATCCCAAGGAATGAAAGTGGACCTCTGCCCGGCGTAGCGGTAGTCTATGGTCAGCCATCCGTTGCGCCTCAACAGGAGAAATCATGTCGAGGCGAACACGATATCAGCAAGGAAGCGTGCAGCGCGAAAAGAGGCGAAGCGGGCCGGATGTTTGGATATTCCGGTGGCGAGAAGCTGGACCTAACGGAAATTCCAAGCAGCGAAAGGCACTCGTCGGAACGGTCATCGCTTTATCCACGGAAGCAGCCGCCCTGAAAGCAGCGCATGCGTTGCGCATTGACGCCAACCAACAGACCCCGCAAGCTGGAGGCGGGCCGAGCACCATCGCCGAACTTGTTGCTCACTATCGGCTTAAGGAGCTGGTAGGTGAGGACCAAGGACGCAAGTCGTTTTCCACTCGGGCCGCGTACGAGTGCTATCTGAAGAATTGGATTCTGCCACGATGGGGGACCCATCGACTCGATCAGGTAAGGCCAGTCGCAGTTGAAGAATGGCTGGGCGGCGTCAAACGAGCCAAAGCCACGAAAGCGAAGATCCGGAATCTCATGAGCGCCCTCTTCCATCACGCAATGCGCTACGAATGGGTCGATCGAAACCCAATCGAACTCGTGCGTCAAAGCGCGAAGCGAGAGAGAACTCCCGATGTTCTGGAACTTGCAGAAATTCAGCTGCTTCTCAGCCGATTGTCGCTTCGGGAGCGCACCCTGGTGCTGCTCGACGCGGCGACAGGTCTTCGCGCCAGCGAACTGCTTGCGCTTCGCTGGGAAGACGTTGATTTCGGAAGTTTAGAGCTTCGCGTTACCCGCTCCATCTGGCATCAGGTAGTGGGCAACTGCAAGACTGAGGCTTCTGCCAAGCCCGTCCCTCTGGACGACTACTTGGCAGAGGATCTTCTGAACTGGCGCCGGCAAAGCGCATACCCGATGGCCGGCGATTGGGTATTTGCAAGCCCGAAGATGAGAGGGGAACAGCCCTATTGGCCGGACAACATCATGAAGCGCCACATTCGGCCGGTTGCCAGTGAAGCCGGCATTCACAAGAACATCGGCTGGCATACTTTCCGCCATACTTTCGGCACGTTGCTGAAGGCAAACGGAGAGGATGTGAAGACCGTTCAGGAACTCTTACGGCACGCCAATAGTAGGATCACGCTCGACGTTTACACGCAGGCAGTGACCTCGAACAAGCGGGCCGCGCAGAGCAAGGTTGTAAGGATGATGGTGCCGAACGTGGGCACAAATGAGGTGGGAGTAGAGGCAAAATCAGCATGATTTTGGGCTTATTGTGCCCTTATTGTGCCCAGATTTTGCTGTCACTTTGATCGCCATTCACCCCTAAGTGCTTTGGAATGAATGGCGGGGACGACGGGGCTCGAACCCGCGACCTCTGCCGTGACAGGGCAGCGCTCTAACCAACTGAGCTACGTCCCCTCTGCAATTTCAATCACTTAGCGCAAATCGCAGAATTTACTGTCTTTTCCTACTGTCCATTCCGTCGCTTGTTTCCATATTTTCCACCGGA
>Ga0182013_10000222_pt1 | contig 76082 bp, 56 predicted proteins | sample 612S2MmetaG_FD_120487 | JGI IMG/M metagenome (GOLD analysis project Ga0182013, IMG submission 120487) | Permafrost microbial communities from Stordalen Mire, Sweden - 612S2M metaG | ecosystem: Environmental > Terrestrial > Soil > Wetlands > Permafrost | place: Sweden: Stordalen | collected... | reverse complement strand
TGACTATAGCTTACTGGCCGCTTCGAGGCGGCCATTTTGGCGCCTCACTGCAGGGTTTGGACGCTCACCATGAAAGCGGCGGGTGTCAGCGGAACCCCGAGAGCGCGGCTTCGGCACGGTGAATACAGCTTTGCGACGCGGAAAATTAGGGCTCAAAACCGGAAGCGCGTGAGGGCGTTCGAGACGCGAGACTTGGTGGCCTCCGACATCATGGGAAACGCACGGAAGAAGTCGGACCGGGTGAGCGCGGGGTTGCGCGAGCGCACATTGGCCGCCCACGATGCGGCACGGCTCCCGTTGCCCACCAGAGCGTGAGCGGCAACTGCGATCAGCGCGATCAGCACGTGCGCGCCTGGTGAGCGCGCCGCTCGCTCAGCCCAATCCGCCGCCTCGGCGTCCTCGCCGACGACCATGTGCGTGAAGGCCCGGGTTGCCAGCATCGCGTAATACAGCGGATCAAGAGGGCTGAGGCGCATCGCGAGATCGACATGCCTGCGGCCGTCAAGGCCACGTCCCGCCAGGGATTCGGTCCAGGCGCGGGCGTAGATCCCTTGCGCATAGTTCGGGCTGATCGACGTTGCGCGCTCGAGCCACGCCAGGCTGCCTTCCAGGTCGCCCTCCAGCCAGAAAGTTCGACCCATCGTGAAATTAACGAACGGATCGATCGGGTCGAGCTCAAGGCCGCGCAGCGCGAAGCGCCGCGCCAGCGCGATCTCGCCGGCGAGATCGTCCGAGTGGTGCATGAAGGCCGTCTGGAAGTGGACGAAGGAAAGACCCGCATGGGCGCGTGCGAAGTAGGGATCCCGGCTAACCGCTTGCTCGAACAGGGCGGTAGCTGCGGCATTGTCTTTGCGGTTGAAGCGGTACATGTGCTGCAGGCCGAGGTGATAGGACGACCAGGCATCGAGATTTTCGGTCACCGTGAGACGCGCCAATGCAGCTTCGTGGAGCGGGATCTGGATCTCCAGGGCCGCGAGGATCCGTGAGCGGATGTCCTCCCGAATCTGATGCACATCATCGACCGAGCCCGCAAAGTGTTCTGCCCAGACTACGCCGCCGTCCCGTGTATCAATGAGTTCGACGGTTACGGCAAGATTCGCGCCCGCAATCTCCACCGTGCCAGACAGGCAATACCGTACGTCGAGCATGCGGCCGATCTCGCTTATGTCGGCGTCCGACCCGCGCAGGCGGAACGAGGATCCGCGCGCGGTGACGAACAGCCATCGCAGGCGCGACAGTTCGGTGATCAGTTCGTGGGGCAGGGCGTCTGCAATGGCCGGATGTGATCCCGCGGCTCCGATTGGGCGGAACGGCAGCACCGCGATGGACGGCCGGGAAGTATGGTCAGCCGAATGAACGGCCGGCTTCCCGCCTCCTTGGTCTGCTACTGCAGCCCGCGAGACTTTCGCGTCCGCTACGAAGCGGAAGCCCTGACGATGGATCGTCTTGATGAATTGCTGGGTCTTGCCGTCATCGCCGAGAGCCTTGCGCGCCGACTTGATCCGGCTTGCCACCGCCGCCTCGGAGACAACGCGCCCATCCCACACCTTTTCGATGATCTCGTCCTTGGATACCAGACGCTCACGGTTGTCTACCAGCAACGCGAGCAACGCGAACACTTGCGGTTCGACGGAGCAGATTTCGCCGCCTGAACGAAGCTCCACCTTGGCCGTATCCAGCTCGAACGAACCGAATCGATAAATCATGGGAGTCAGCATAGAACACCGCCGGGAAATCTCCCAGAACTCTCCATGATTTCTCCATGCAGCCTTCAAGCAAGGGCGTCAGGAGCGTGTTCAACTTGGATCACCAGCGGCGGAGCGGTTCCGGCCGCAGTATTCAAGTCCCAAGGAGAAATGACATGCCTCTCGTTACAATCGATGTGATCAAGGACGTTTTCACCCCCAAGCAAAAGCAGGACCTCATCGCCAAGGTCACTGCGGCGATGATCGAGGTCGAAGGCGAGAATATGCGTGGCGTCACGTGGGTTCGAGTCAATGAGTTCGAAAGCGGCGACTGGGCAATCGGCGGCAAGGCGCTGAAAACGGCCGACGTCCAGGCGCTTGCCGCCGGGAAAGCCGCTTGATCCGGCGACGCGGCTGAGCAGTACCGAGCGAGGGGCGGCGCTCGCATGAGGCCGCCTCGCGTTCGCTGGCCGATTCCGTCGGGCAACTTCTCGACTCGGGACCATGACGATCCCTTGAGTCACTGGCGGTCTGATGCGCCGCGCCCGAGAGAGGTAGTCTACCTTGTGGCACGGCGGCGGATCATGACCGCAGAACTCGCCGGCAACTCCTTGGTCGTTCGACGAGGTCTGCGGACGTTGGCAGGAGCTACCCGCCCGGGCTATGCCATTTTGTTAGCGGCAATATCGTAAGTGAAGCCATGCTTTACGTTGTTCTTGTCCACGGTCGTTCCAGAAGCCGCGTAATGCAAACTGACCCTAGAGAAGTTGAGAGAGACGTTCTCCGTGAGCCGATCCTCCCCGCCCGACGCACCCGTGCAAGTATCGGCACATAAGGTCAATAGGTCATAGGTAACGTTGCTCGGATAGCCGCGCACATAGACATGGCCCTGGCCTTTGTCGTCATAGTAGCGCCCGGCGACCTGGCCCTGCCAATTGACTGCATCCACGTAAGTGCCTGCATAGTTGCCCGTGCCCGCGCCCGGGGCGTCGAAATACGCGAGCTGATTGCTGACACTGGGATTCGCGGTGTACCCGTGCATGGTTCCGTTCGCATCGCGGTATTGACCTCCGATCTCTCCTGAATCGTTGAGACCCTGAGGAGACGTGAACGTGCCGAAACCGGCTTGCTCGCAGGCCAGCGAAGAATTGGCCGTGGCGAAAGTGCCCCAGGGAGCGCGCACCCAGCTGTGGGCCGCGCCTTTCTTGTCGTAGATTTGTCCCTGGATCACGCCGTCCCGGGAAATGTCGTGGGCCAGCGTCCCCTGGCCGGCGGCGTTCCCGGCGCCCGGGGCATCAATGGTCTCGATGGTCCCGCTCGGTGCCCAGGTGAATCCGTGGTAGACGGAGTTCGCGTCCTCGTAGTACCCCACCATGGTCCCGTCGTCAGCAATGGCCGTGGGGACTGTCGCCTGAATACCCGTACCCGGCGCGTCGAACGCGGTGAGCGTGCCGTCGGCGGCCCGCTGGAGTCCATGCGTCACGCCGCTAGCGTCCGTGTAGTCGCCTGCGATGACGCCGTTATTGTTGATGCAGTTGCCTTCGGTGGCAGTTACGCCCGACCCTGTTACGCCCCACGACCAGGCGAGAACATCGATCGCGTTTCCCGTTCTGTTGGCCACGAAGCCATGACGGATATTCTGCGAATCGACGTAGTACCCCGTGAGTTGATCATTCTCATTGCCGCACGTGGTCACCGTACCTTGACCCGCGCCCGTGCCCGCCCCGGGAGCATTGAAAACCAGGTACGCATTCAATGCCGCCTCCGCGCGTGGAACTCCCGCCACCTGAATGCCCGCGGTGGCCGCGATGAGGCCCATCAACATCCTGTATTTCATGTTTCCCCCTTTAGTATCCGACATTGTTGTTTGGCTCGCCCCCTGAAAAGGTGCGAGGGGAATGATTATGCGCGCGCACCTCCGTACACGCCGTCGGCGAGAAGGCGTTGAAGTGAAGTGCACCGACCCGACATTCGCCATTACATAATGCAAGCACTGACGGGATCAGGCCCGGACCCGTGTTCCCCAACCGCGGCTGCCTGGCTGCGGGGGATTTGGGAAACCGCGCAGTTCGATCCGCTGGCTTTCACCCAGTCGATCTGCAGCCTGAACGGGCCGCCTTGTTTGTCGCCGATCAGGAAGCCAACCGAGCGGATTCGCGCCGCATTCAGCGCTGGCGCACCGCGCACCGCACGTCCGCGAAAAGTCGGCACGAAATCCGCGTAAGGCAGGCGGCACTCCTCCCATTCGCCATCCTGGGTCTTGAAGGGGCATTGGTATGTCGGTGCGTCAGATCCCAATTCGGTGCGCACGCTGAACTTGAAGCGGTGTCCATCGCCGCGGATGCGCAGCACGAATGAGTCGTGAACGCTCAAGTCCTGCTCGATGGGCGGCGAGCGAACCGAGGCGAAGCCACGACCCCTATCGAGCGACACGTGGCCGCTGAAGACCGCGAGGCCGCTAGACGATATTTCAAAGGAACTCCTCGAGAGCCCACCCATCACGCCGTCGTTGAGGATCTGCCAGTCGGGCGCATCGGTTACGCTCCGGAAGGTGAGAATGGGTTGTTCAGACGTCATGCGCAATCAGCGAGCGCTGTCCGCCTTGTGCAGCCAGGAGCGGAATTCACCGATTGAACCGAATCGAGTGGCGCCGACCGCCGAGAGCGCGAGCGCGTAATTCGCTGCCGCGCTGCCGCCGGCCAGAATGCCCACGTGCGCCGGCAAACCCGCCTGCAATTCGCGCAAGGCCCCCGCAATCGCAGGATCGTCGGCTGGATACACGAAGCTCAGCGCAACCGCGGATGCATGGGTCTGTGCGGCCGCCGCGGCAATCTCTGCCGCCGGCAGGCTCGTGCCGAGATAGACGACGCGCCAGCCGTGACTCGATGCGGCGGCTGCAACGAGCATGGCGCCCAGCTCATGGGTCTGGCCTGCCAGAGTCCCCACGACAAGCGCCCGCGCATCGGCCGCCAGAGCGGTGTTCTCCATCATCCACGTCAACGTGCGGCGGATGACGGCAGTCGCAAGATGTTCCTGAGCCGGTCCCAGGAGTCCCGCATGCCAGCGGGCACCGATCGTGAGAAGGAGGGGGCCGAGGACCCCATCCAGCACCTCGTCGATCCCGAGGCGCAGGGTGGCGGCACGCAGCATGGACTCCAATTCGCCGGCATCGAAGCGTTCGACCGCGGCAAGCGCTGCGGCCTGCAGGGATTCTCGTGACTCGGACGAAGCGATGTGCACGGGCGCCCGTATGAGGCGAACGGCGTGTGCATCCCTTTCCACGATTCGCTTCAGCTCGCGCGGGGGCAACTTCGCCATTTCGCTGATGGCGCGCCCGCCGTCTACCGCCCGCGTGAGCAGCGAGAGACGCTCGACATCCTCGTCGGAATACAAGCGCTGGCCGCCATCGGAACGAATGGGTGATACCACGCCGTAGCGTTTCTCCCAGACGCGCAGCAGATCCGGCGTGAGTCCGGTGCGCAGTACCACGATTCGCATGGGATGACGCTGCTTTTCGGCCTTGGGGTGGGTGGTCATGTTGCGAATTTGCGGCCTTGTCTAGGTATTGTCAATATTTATTTCAGCTTTAATGTTGACAACTGATGGACAGTGGCATATATTAGCTCGACATGACCTGGACATGGCGCAAGCCGACCGGTCAGACCCAAGGACTTGGACCTATGCACAAACCAGTATCAGAGGAATTCGACATGACAACTTCGACCGACAAACACAGCAACTTGTTTTACCGCGCAATCGCAGCCGTGGCCGTCATCGCGCCGTTTGGCTTGGTCGCTGCCGCTGGCGCCATGCCTGAGCGCCCGGAGACGGGGCAGTTTATCGTGTCCAGCTTCGGCGCGGTGCTCGGTGTCGTGGTGGCTGCCCTGATCGTGCGCGCTGCATATAGCTTGGGTTTCAGCAAGGCGCTGAAGACAGCTTCCTTGCAGGCGAATTACCCGGTGACTGCCTGAACCGGGGGTGGGCGTTTACGCCGCGCAAAGGCTATTCCGGCCTGCCCATGAGGCCGCGGATGATGTCCTCGTAGCGCACCCGCAGGTGGTTGAGCTCCATTTCGGCGCAGTAGAATCCGTGAAGGATGGCAAGAATGAAGCGAAGAGACGTGCTGTGCGGCGCCCTGGCGCTACTGGTGTCGCCTGCGTTGGCCCAAGGAGCCCCGATCGCGGCATTGGCGGACTACGAGCGAGGCAGCGGCGGCCGCATGGGTCTGTGGGCGCAGAACCTCCGGACAGGCACGAAAATCGCCTGGAGGGCTCATGAGCGCTTCGTCATGTGCAGTACCTTCAAAGCCTCGCTTGCCGCCTGTGTTTTGGCCGGCGCCGACCGCGGTCGGGTTCGCCTGGACGAGCTGATCTCCTATGGCCCCGCTGACCTGTTGGACTATGCGCCCGTCGCCAAGCAGAATTTGGATAAAGGCGCCATGTCGGTGGGCGACATGTGCGAGGCCGCCGTCGAGCTCAGCGACAACACCTGTGCCAACGCTCTATTGGCGCGCATGGGCGGGCCGTCCGCCCTAACCGCATTTTGGCGCTCCATCGGTGATGCGGTAAGCCGCCTGGATCACAACGAACCGGAGCTGAACCGCTCGCCGCCGGGCGATCCGCACGACACTACCACGCCCGCCGCGATGGCCGGCAACCTGCGGAGCCTGATATTCGGGAAGGTTCTGTCGCCAAACTCCCGCGCGCTTCTCACCGGCTGGATGCTCGGTTGCAAGACCGGGGACAACCGGCTGCGCGCCGGCCTGCCCAAAGGCTGGCGAGTCGGCGACAAGACGGGCAACAACGGCAACGACGCCTCGGGCGACATCGCCGTGACCTGGTCTCCACACGGCGAGCCCGTGTTGATCTGCGCGTACACCCAGGGCGGCGCGCCGACGCCTCGGCAGGTGGAGACTGCCTTTGCAGGGATCGGGCGCTTCGTGGGAATACATCTCTCTCGGCGCTGAGGTATGGACCAACCGGCGTCGATGCCGGTCCTGCTATTGCAGCGCCTGCCAGGCGGCCGTGGCGAGAATCGTGCGGTGATTCGCGGGACCGAGTTCCTTCGACAGTATTTGGACGGCATCCTTCACGAGCGGCATCGCCTCGGAGCGGCGTTGCTCCGCCATCAGCGCATAGCCGAGCGCCGCCTCGAGCTGGCCCGCCAGCCATGCGGGACGATGGGAAAGCTGCCCACCCTGCGCGAGATTCTCCCGCAGCAGCGCCACGGCCGTTGCCGGCTCGCCGGCGTCCAGATAGGCATCGGCGGCTCGTTCCCGCACGGGCAGCAGCGCGGCCGACCCGGCGCCTGCGGCCGCGGCGGCGGCGGCAAGGCATTGTTCGGCGAGCGCCAGCCCCTCATGCACTCGTCCGCTCTTGACCAGGGCATCGGACAAGGTCGCCTGCGCGCGCCATAGGTCCGTCCGGTCGGCCGCACCCGGCCGCTGCATCGCCTGCACGGCGCTGCGTGCCGCCTCGACGGCCTCGGCCGGGCGTCCTGCGTGGAGCAGCGCGGTGGCGAGCTCGAAATTCGAGATCGACGTGAATTGGCTGTCGGGCCCGAGCGTCGTCTCGAAATTTCGCACGGCGCGCTCGAGCAGGGTCACGGCTTCCCCGGCCTCGCCGTTGTTGTCGAGCGCCTTCGCCAGGTAGCGTCTGCATGCGGTGAGCCGATGATGAACCGGGCCGTAGAAACGCTCGAGGCCGGCGCACGCCCCGCGCAGAATGGGCTCGGCCTCGTCGTCGCGCGCCGAGTACATCAGCGCGACTCCGAGGAACCAGGCCATTTCGTGGGTCGCGAGCGCGTCGGGGCCGAAGTGCTCACGCGCGTCCCGATAGATCGGCCGCACCACGTCGGCGCAACTGCTGAGGCCGATCGACGGCGCCACCTTCAGGCATGGGATCCACTGCAGAGCCAGGCGCGCGCGATAGGCCATCGCCGAGTCGTCCCGGCCCGCCGATCGCTCCGCCTCGGCGATGCGGGTCGACAGCGCGTAAACCTTGGGCAGGTCGATGTTGCCCACGTACAGGTACCAGAGCGCCAGGCGCACGTTCTCGGTCTGCGCGTCGGAGTTGCCGCGTTCATGGGCAAGCCCGGCCTCCGCGGCGGTGAGCAGCGCCTCGGCCTTGCCGGTGTCGAACAGCGCGGCGTAACCGGCGCCCATGGCGGCCTGCAGCTCGGCCAGCACCATCGGCTGCCCGGCGAAGCGCTGCGTCAGTTTCTGCGAGGCTTGGTCCAGCAGCGGCCGAAGCTGCACGTCACGCGTGCCGGCGATCATCGGGTTCGCGGCCGCGAGGATGTCGTTGGTGAGGAAGGCGGTGACGGTCCGCGATTCATCTCTGGCGGTTGCCGCGCGATGGGCTTGGATGCCCGCGAACAGGCCGCCGCCGGCGAGGCTCGCGAGAAGCAGGGCCGACAAGGAGGCGGCAAGCGCATTGCGGCGCACAAACTTCGCGGCCCGGTAGACCGGAGAGGCGGGCCGAGCGGCAATCGGCCGCTGCTCCAAATGGCGCTGCAAATCCGTGCGCAGGTCGATGGCCGACCGGTAGCGCCGGGCAGGCTCCCGCTCGAGCGCCTTGCCGAGGATCGCGTCCAGATCGCCGCGCAATGCACGGATCTGCGCCTGGCTGCGTCCCGCTTCGGCTGCGGCGCGGCTCGCGAGCCCCACGTCGCGATGAGTGACCGCCACCACGTAGGCGATGGCGCCGACCGCGTCGGCGTGGGGCGGTTGACCCGTGAGCAGCCGGTAAGCCAGGGCGCCGAGACCGAACACGTCCGTCGCCACCGTGACGGGGTCGTCGGTGAGCTGCTCCGGCGCTGCATAGCTCGGCGAGAACAGCCGGCCCACGCTCTGGGTCGCGGCCTCGTGGGACGTCGCGTCGCGCAGCGCGGTCGAGATCCCGAAATCGATCAGCTTCGGTGTGCCGTCGCAGGTGACGAGCACGTTCGCCGGCTTGATGTCGCTGTGCACGACCAGCATGGCGTGAGCCGCGGCGACCGCGTCCGCGAGCTGAACCAGCAGCTTCACGATTTCCCGCGCCGGCAGGGACCGTTTGGAGCAGTATTCATCGATAGGCTCGCCGCGCACGAACTCGATGGCGATCCAGGCGCGCCCGTCCGCGACGTCGGCATCGATCAGCCGCGCAACCGCGGGATGCTCCAGCCGGGCGAGCAACTGGGCCTCGCGCGCGAAGCGCTGTTTGGCCGACGGATCCAGCGTGCTCGAGATCAACTTCACCGCCACCGACTGCTGCACGCCATCAATGCGCTCGGCCCGGTAGACGACCCCCATGCCGCCGGCGCCGATGCGCGCGATCAGGCGAAACCGTCCGACCGTGGTTCCCTCCAGCGAAGCTTCGGGCCCGGGCGTCGGCCCGAGCAGGGCGCGCGTGCTCGATTCCTGGTTCAATGCGCAATCCAGGTAGGCCTGAACCTCGGCGCGCAGCGCCCCGTCCGATCCGCAATGCTGATCGAGAAAGTCCGCGCGCGCCTGCGGCTCGAGGTCCAACGCCTGCGAGAAGATCCGGTAGGCCAGGGCGCGATCGGTCAGGGACGGCACGGCGGAAGCGTCCAGCGGGTCTTGGAGTTCATGATTCTCGAGTTTGATGATGGACGGAGCCGGCCGTTGCGCGCAAGCCCGGGAAGGGGGCGCTCGCGTCCGTGTAGTAGAATGGCCGGATGCTCAAATTCCTGTCGCGCTTGCCCCTGCGGGCGCTATACGCGTTTGCCGCGTTCCTGTATTGGCTGGCGTACTACGTGGTTCGGCACCGGCACAAGGTCATCGAGGAACAGCTCGCCAGGGTCTTTCCGGACATGAGCGAGGCGCAGCGTGCGGCGATCCACAAGCAGTACCTCAGGAATTTCTGCGACGTGCTGGTGGAGGTGCTGAAGTCGCTGTCGATGAGCGCCGCCGACATGACCGCGCGCGTGCGGATCTTGAACCTGGGCGTGGCCCGGGAGCACCTCGATGCGGGAAAATCGGTCATGCTGGTGACCTCGCACCAGTGCAACTGGGAGTGGCTGCTGCACGGCACGGTATTGCAATTGGGATACCCGATGGATGCGGCCTACAAGCCCCTGCACGACGCGTGGGCGGAGCGGCTGATGCTGGGCGTGCGCTCGCGCTTCGGCGCGCGCCTGATTCCCGCCAAGGATCTGCTTGCGGACTTCTTGCGCCGCCGCGGGGTCGTGCGCGCTCTGGCGATGAACGCCGATCAAGCGCCGGTTTCCACGGACAAGCGGTATTGGACCAAGTTCCTGGGCCAGGATACGGCCTTCTACATCGGCGCCGAGCAGATCGCGCGCGCCGCGCGGCTGCCCCTGCTGTACCTGGGAATGCGGCGGGTGCGGCGGGGTTATTACGAGGTCGAGGTGCAGCGTCTATGGGACGGGCGCGAGGCGCTCGGGCCCAACGGCATCACCGAACGCTACGCGCGCGCCTGCGAGGCGGATGTGCTCAAGAGCCCCGCGGATTGGCTGTGGTCGTACCGCCGCTGGCGCCTGAAGAAGCCCTTGTACGGCGCCGATTGATATCCGAATATCCGTGGTGGGCAGCCGCCCGGCAAGGAGAAATCCGATGAAGCTCGATGACAGCCGCCGCAGTGACAACGTCGAGGAAGGCAGCAGCTCCGGCGGCGGCATCCGCGGCATCCACCTCGGCCTGGGCGGCACGCTGGCGGTCCTGGTCGTTGGCTACTTCATGGGTGTGAGCCCCGCGACGCTCCTCGGCCTGTTGAACGGGGATACCCAGGGCGTCACCACAGCGACGCCGGTTCCGGCGCAGAACAACGATCCGCAGGTGGACTTCGTGCGCGCCGTGCTGGGAGAAACCGAGGACGTCTGGGGCGCCTACTTCCGGGACATGGGCAAGACCTACGTGCGCCCGAAGCTTCACCTCTTCGGCCGGTCGGTGGATTCGGCCTGCGGCCTGGCGAGCTCGGCGGCGGGACCCTTCTATTGCCCCGGCGACCAGAAGGTCTACATCGACCTGTCGTTCTACCGCCAGCTGGCCACCCAGTTCGGCGCGCCCGGCGACTTCGCACGCGCATACGTCATCGCGCACGAGGTCGGCCATCACGTGCAGAATCTGCTCGGCATCACCGACCGGGCGTCCCGGTTGGAACAGGAGTCGGGCAGGGTCGGGGCCAACAAGGTCTCCGTCATGGTCGAGCTGCAGGCCGATTGTTTTGCGGGGGTGTGGGCCGAGCAGGCGAATGCGGCGCGCAAGATTCTCGAGCCGGGCGATCTCGAGTCCGGGCTGCAGGCGGCCTCCTCGGTGGGCGACGACACGCTGCAACGGCGGGAGCAGGGCACGGTGGTGCCGGACAGCTTCACGCACGGCACGTCGGGGCAGCGCGTGAAGTGGTTCCGCCGCGGCTTCGAATCCGGGAAGATCGAGAACTGCGACACCTTCAACGCGGGCGCGTCCCTCTAGGCAACGCGCCGCCGCGCCCGGCCCGTCCTCGGCGTCAGGCGGCGTTGAGCTTTCCCTGAAGATGCCGGGCCAGATCCGCAATGGTCGGATGGTCGAACAGCTCGGTGAGGTCTATCATCCCGGGAAATTCACGATCGATGGTTTCGTGAATTTCGATGAGCTTCAGGGAGCTCGCGCCGATCTCGAAGAGGTTGTCGTCGACGTCGACCCGCTTGCCCGGCAGCGCGGCCTCGCAGATCGACTGCAGCCGGCTTTCGAGATCCGAACCGCTGACCCGTGCCGCGCCGCCCCGGGCCTGCTGCAGGGCCTCGAGTGCCGCAAGATCCGCATCGAATTCTCCGTCGATGTGCGCCTGTTCCAGCAGGTGGCGCTGGACTTTGCCGCTGGTGGTCTTGGGTATCCGCTTCACCGGAATGACCTGCGCGACTTCGAGTCCGGTGTGTTCGTTGATGAGGCGGCTGACGGCCGCGGCGGTGGGGAGGAAGTCTTCCAGGGAGCCCCGGTGCAGTACGAACACCACCAGCTCCTCGCCCTGCGAGCCCGGCTTCGCGACTCCCGCGGCCGCCACCTTGTTGAGGTCGAGACCCGGCGCGCGCGTGGCGATGTTCTCGAGATCATGCGGGTAGTAGTTCATGCCGTTGATGAAGATGATCTCCTTCGCACGCCCGGTGATGTACAGCGAGCCCTCGTGCAAGACGCCCAGGTCGCCGGTGTCCACCCATCCCTGCGGGTCGATGACGCGCGCGGTTTCCTCCGGATCGGCGAAATAGCCGCGGGTCACGGAAGGGCCGCCGATCAGGATGTGGCCCACCCGGCCCTCGGGCAGGGGCGCGCGGGCGTCGTCGGCGATGCGCACGGTGGTATTCGGCACTGCCTGCCCGACGCACATCAATTCCAGCACGTCCTTGGCGTCCTGCGGGTTGAGTTCGATCTGCGACCCGACGCCGAGGGCGCGCCGATTGACGCGGATCCACCGGTAATCCGCGTCGAGCGGCGGGAACGTCACGGCGAGGCAGGCCTCCGCCAACCCGTAAACCGGGAACATCGCGCTGTGCTTGAGTCCCGTGTAGGCGAGGGCGCGCATGAATTCGTCGCACAGTCGCACGGAAATGGGCTCGGCGCCGTTGTAGATCTGGCGAATGCTCGACAGGTCGACGTCGTCGAGCCGGCGGTTCCCCAGCACCTTCAGAAGGTGCCGGTAGCCGAAATTCGGCGAACACGTGAGGGTGACGCGCTTCCTGGAGGCCATCTGCAGCCACAGGATCGGCCGCCGCACGAACAGGTCGGTGGGCATCAGATTGATGTTCACGCGGTTGGCGAACTGAATCAGATACAGCCCGATCAATCCCATGTCGTGGGTGAGCGGCATCCAGCTCAAGGACACGTCCTGGTCGCCGAACTTGCCCGCGGCCGTTGCGCCGGCGGTGTTCGCGACGAGATTGCCGTGGGTCAGCATGACGCCCTTGGGCTCGCTGGTGGACCCGGACGAGAATTGAATGAAGGCGAGGTCGTCCGGCGCGGGGCGGTGCAGCTTGCCGGGTCGCGATATGTCCGTAATGGTCTCGACCAGGAAGCAGCGCGATTTGAGCTCGTCGAACAGCGCCGTCTCGCCCACCTCGGCCGCGAGCGCCGCCAGGCGCTCCAGATTCCTCGTGTCCGTGTAGAGCAGTGGTTTGCCGATCTTGCGCGCCACGCGCAGCAGCTTGTGGCGGTGCTCGTCGCTGATGCCGACGCCGAGCGGCACGGGGACGATGCCGCCGCAGAGCGCCGCCCAGAATCCATCCAGGAACTGCTCGTTGTTGTTGAGGAAGATGATCATCTTGTCGCCGCGTCCGGCGCCCATGGCCTGCAGGTGGTACAGGATGCCGAGGGCGCGCTCATGGACCTCGCCGTAGGTCAACCGGCGCTCGGAACTCTCGCCTTCGATGAACGTGACCGTCCGATCGGCCTTGCGGTTGTTTTCCAGGATCTCGACGTAGGTCTTTTCGATCATCGCATGGTCACCGTCATCATGAGGTTGGAGCGCGGGCGCAGGTTGATCTGCGCCTCGAGTTCGATGGGTTCGTCGTTGGTGCGGCGCAAATGGAAGCGCCGGGTCATCGTATGCAGGTGCACCAGCATCTCGAACATGGCCAGGTTCTCGCCGATGCAGTGGCGCGGGCCCACCGAAAAGGGGATGTAGGCGAACCGGTGGCGCTCGTCGGCGTCGGGGCCGGCAAATCGCGCCGGCCTGAATTCCTCCGGCTCGCTCCAGAACTCGGGATGCCGGTGCAGCAAATAAGGGCTGATGAACACGTCGGTGCGGGGCCCGATGGGGAAGCCGCCGAGATCGTCCGCCTCGATGGTGCGCCGGGTGAAGAGCCACCCGGGGGGGTATAGCCGGAGCGCCTCCTGCAGCACCTGATGGGCGAAGGGCAGCGATTCGGCCGCGTCGATCCCGAGCGGGCCGGCGACGCGATCGGCCTCGGCCGCGAGTTCCTCGGCGGTCTGCGGATGCTGGCTGATGAGATACCAGGTCCAGGTCAGGGCGGCCGCCGTGGTCTCGTGGCCCGCGACGATCAGGGTCATCACCTCGTCGATGATCTCCTTGTCGCCCATGGGCGCACCGCCGTCGCGGTCGCGCGCGTCCATGAGCATGCCCAGGAAGTCGAAGTGCGCCTGCGGCTCCCGGCGCCGCTGCTCGATCAGCCCGGCGACCAGCTTGGTCAGGGAACGGAAGCGGAATGCGAACCGCAAATCCCGGTTCGGATCCTTGGCGACCACCTCGAAGGGGTTGGCTCCGAGCTGCCGTTCGAGCCGCGCCAGGTCGGACCCGAAGATCGACTGCAGCACGATGTCCAGGATGAGCTCGCTGACGTCATCGGTCAGGTTCACCGGCTCGCCCGCCGCGGCCTTCGCCGCCCAGCGATCCGCGAACTTCTCGTTGACCCCCCGGATCAGGTCCCGGAATTGGTCCAGCACCCGGCGGTGGAAGCACGGCTGCATCATGCGCCGCTGGCGCCGCCAGAAATCGCCCTCGCTCGTCATGATGCCGTTGCCCAGCAGGATCTTCACCCGATCCATGCCTTCGCCCTTGGTGTAATTGCGGTGATTGGCGAGCAACACGCGCTTGACGTCCCGCGGGTGGTTGATGACGTAGTTGTAGACCCCGCGGCTGGGCGCGAAGATCCGATACACGTCGCCGAAACGCTCAAAACACTGGCGCAGCATGGCGAGCGAGGCTTCGTCCCCGCCGAGATCGAAGCCTTCGGCGGGGCCCGGGGGTAGGGTCATCGTCTGCATGCGCCATTGTAACGTAGCCGGCCCTTGCGCGGCCCGGCGGCCTTCCCGACAATGCCCTCGTGCCAAAAGAACCCGATGGTGGCGGCCTTCGCAACACGATCTACGAACAACAGACGCGCTCGAGCCGCCGGCTGACGCCGGGCCGACGCCTTCTATACCGGCTGCTCGTGCCGATCGGCGTCTCGCTGCTGCACCTGGTGTGGCGCTGGGCTCGGGTGGTGAGCGTGGCGGGCGCCGAGAACATCGCCCCCGTCCTAGCCAAGGCGCCGTCCTTCATTCCCGTGTACTGGCACCAGCATCAACTCTTCTGCATCCGGCAATTGCTGTCCATGCGCGCCAAGGGCGTGAAGCTCGGTTTCCTGATCAGTCCGTCGGTGGACGGCGAGATCGGCGCCATGATCGTGCGCCGCATGGGCGGTGAGGTGATTCGCGGGTCATCCTCCCATACGGGAGCGCGGGCGCTGCGCGACTACTACACGGCCCTGGTCCAGGACCACGTGTCGCCGGCGATCACGCCCGACGGGCCGCGCGGTCCGCCGTGGAAGTTCAAGCCGGGCGCGGTACTGCTGGCGCAGCTCTCGCAGAGGCCGATCATTCCGATGGCGTATGCCGCCTCGCGGGCCTGGAAGATCCAATGGGATCAATTCGTGATCCCCAAGCCGCTGGCCCGCATTGCCATCGCCATCGGCGAGCCGGTTTACGTAGCCAAGGGCCTGGACGCCGCCGCGCTCGAGCGCCATCAATCCGAAATGGAGGCCCGGCTCAAGTCGCTGTACGAGGACGCCAGGAGAGCGCTTGGTTAAATCGCATTTTTAACCTTATCAATACAATCGGTTAGCTTGTATTCCTGACAAGTTGTGCGAGAATCCGCTTCTATGTGCGGCATCCGGGTTTCCCCCGGAACTGTGTGACGCATTCGGTTTTAAGAATAAGTCGATGGCAAACTGTTGATCTGCAACCGCAATTATCTCTCGGGACCCTAGAAGGCGCATGGCGACAGCACCTAACGATCCCAGGCATCGCGACCTGTCCGCCTCGGATGTATTGTCGCCATTGACGTGGCCGAGACGGGGCGCGCGCCCGGCGGTCGGGCTCGACGTGATCTGCACCAAGATCGCGGTCGATTTTCAAGGCATGACCGAGGCGACCTTCGCCGACTGCATCCTGGCCGACCTGGAATTGCTGCGCGAGTCCACCCAGGCCGACACGGCCTTCCACATCGTCTTGGACGCCGACCTCACGACCTTCGCCGACGTGCAGGTGGCCCGCGGCATGCTGGCCACCGGCAACCCGGAGCAGCTGCGCGGGCAGACCCTGGAGACGCTGCCCTGGCTTCGCTCGCGGGTGGCGCCGCTGCGCGTCTCGGAATTTCGCGATACCGCCAAGCCCCGGCCCGATCAGACGGCCGACGCCGCCCGCTTCGGCGAACTCGGCATGGGCTCGGTGCTGATGATCACCTACTACGTCGAGGGGCATCCCGCCGGCATCCTGGGTATTGCCTGCGCGATGCCCTGCGAGACCTGGGACGTGCAGCTGCACCTGCTCATGAAGCTGGTCGGCAGCAGTCTCGCCACCGGACTGGAGCGCATCGAGATCAAACGCCACCTGCGCGACCTGGAGGAGCGCAATGAGCTCGCCCTCTACAGCGCGAATGACGGGCTCTGGGACTTCGACACCCTCAACAACCGGGTGTACCTGTCGCCGCGCTGGAAGGCGATGCTGGGATACGACGAGAACGACGTGGGCCAGGCGCCGGATTGGCGGACGCTGGTCCACTCCGACGACATGTCGCGGGTGCAGGCGGCGATCCGGGACCATGTGGCCGGCAAGACCCCCATTTTCGAGAGCCTGCACCGGATGCGCCACGCCACCGGCGAGTGGCGCTGGGTCATCAGCCGCGCCAAGGCAAGGGTCGACGAGAAGGGCCGCTTGCTGCGGCTGGTGGGGGTGGAACTCGACATCACCGAGCGCAAGCTGTACGAGGAGGCGCTGTTCCGCGAGAAGGAGAGCGCCCAGATCACCCTGCAGAGCATCGGCGACGGCGTCATCACGACCGATGCCAAGGGCGTGATCGACTACGTGAACCCGGTCGCCGAGGCGCTCTCAGGCTGGCGCCTCGAGGATGCCCAGGGCCGCGCGATCGAGGAGATCTTCCGCGCCTTCCACGAGGAGACCTGCGAGCCGCTGGAGAATCCGCTGGCGGTGGCCATCCGCCGCACCCGTTCGATCAAGTCGGTGCGGCCCATGCTGCTCATCCGCCGCGACGGCAACGAGATCTACGTGGAGAGCACCGCATCGCCCATCCGCGACGGCAGCGGGGCGGTGTCCGGCGGCGTGCTGGTGTTCCACGACGTGAGCGAGGCCCGCGAGCTCAATCGCCGGCTCTCCTACCACGCGAGCCACGACGTGCTCACCGGTCTGGTGAACCGCCGCGAGTTCGAGAACCGCATGGAGCGGGCGCTGAAGAGCGCCAAGGCCCATGAAACCTCGTACGCGCTGTGCTGCCTCGACCTCGACCAGTTCAAGATCGTCAACGACACCTGCGGCCACAGCGCGGGCGATGCGCTGCTGGGCCAGGTCGGCGCGCTGCTCAAGTCCAAGGTCCGCTGGCGCGACACGCTGGCTCGCCTGGGGGGCGACGAATTCGGCATTTTGCTCGAGAGCTGCACGCTGGATGAGGCCATGCGCACGGCAGAATCGCTGCGCGAGGCGGTCCGCAACTTCAAGTTCACCTGGGAAGAGCGCACCTTCCGTCTCGGCGCGAGCATCGGCGTGGTGCCGATATCCGCCGACAACGCCGACGTGGCCTCGGTGCTCTCGGCGGCCGACAGCGCGTGTCAGGCGGCCAAGGAGGCGGGCCGCAACCGCGTGCACAGCTTCGAGGAAAACGACATCGACCTCATGCGCAGGCGCCGCGAAATGCAGTGGGCCGCACGCATCAACAACGCACTCGAGGAGGACCGGTTCGAGATCTTCCGGCAGACCATATTGCCGCTGCAGGGACCGGATACCGGGGCGCACTACGAACTCCTGCTGCGCATGCGCGACGAGGCGGGCAAGATCGTCGCCCCATACGATTTCATCACGGCGGCGGAGCGCTACGGCATCACGCCGCAGATCGATCGCTGGGTGATCGAGAACGCGTTCAGATGGCTCGTGTCGGAGGCCGATGAGCGCGAGAAGCTCGCCATGTGTTCGATCAACCTCTCGGGTCAGAGCCTGGGCGACGACAAGTTCCTGCCCTATGTGATCGACCAATTCCATCGCAGCGGCCTCGATGCGACCAAGATCTGCTTCGAGATCACGGAGACCGCGGCGATCGCGAGCTTCTCCCAGGCCAACCGCTTCATCCAGGCGCTGAAGGAACTCGGCTGCAAATTCGCGCTCGACGACTTCGGCACCGGCCTGTCCTCGTTCGGCTACTTGAAGCACTTTCCGGTGGATTTCCTGAAGATCGACGGCAGTTTCGTCAAGGAGATCCTGCATGATCCCATCGACCGCGAAATGGTGAGGTCCATCAACGAGATCGGGCATCTGACCGGCAAGCAGACGATCGCCGAGTTCGCCGAGAATCTGGACATCATCAACATGCTGCGCAGCCTGGGCGTCGACTATGCGCAGGGTTACGGCGTCTCGCAGCCGCAGCGGGTGCTCAAGGCCGCCAACATCGCCTGAACGCGGGCGCCCGCCTCGCGGCCGAGCCCATGTCCCTCGTCAGTCCCGCCACTCGAAGCGCATCGAGAGGTCCGCCGCCTGCACGTCCTTGGTGATGCTGCCTACCGAAACGTAGTCCACGCCGGTCAAGGCGATGTCGCGGATGCGCCGCGAGGTGACGCCGCCCGAGGCCTCGAGCTTCAGGGGACGCGGCGCGGCGCGATTGAGGTTCACCGCGGCGCGCATGTCCTCGAGCGAGAATTCGTCGAGCATGGCGATGTCGGCGCCGGCGGCGATCGCCTCGCCCAGTTCGTCGAGACTTTCGACCTCGACCTCGATGGGAACCGCGGCGCCCGAGGCGCGCGCGCCGGCCACGGCCGCGGCGATCGAGCCGGCGGCCATGATGTGGTTCTCCTTGATGAGAATCATGTCGTACAGCCCGAGGCGATGATTCCGGCCGCCGCCCACGCGTACGGCATACTTCTGCGCGGCCCGCAGGCCCGGGATCGTCTTGCGCGTGTCGAGCACCTGGCAGGGGGTGTCGGCGATCAAGGCGGAGTAGGCATGAGCCGCCGTCGCAGTGGCCGACAGCAGCTGCAGGAAATTGAGCGCGGTGCGCTCGGCGGTCAGCAGCGCGCGCGCCGGCCCCTGCACGGTGAACAGAACCTGGCCGGCGGCCACCTGGGCCCCCTCCGCCACGTTCCAGTCGATGCGCACCCGCGGGTCCACCTGGGCGAAGGTGGCGTTGACATAAGGCGCCCCGCACAGCACGGCGGCATTGCGGCTGATGACGGAAGCCCGGCCGAGCCGCTCCTGAGGAATGAGGGCCGCCGTCAGGTCGCCGCTGCCGATGTCCTCGGCCAGCGCCCGCGCGACCACGTCGGGCAGGTTCTGGGGTACCGGATTGGCTGGAGTCGGGGTCATGCGTTCGCCTAGTGGCCCGCGCCCTGGGCGGAGGCGCTCCAGAGCGGACGGGACTGGAAGTATCCGGGGTCACCCCCAATAATTCAACGATGTACCCGGCGGCACCGGCTTCTCCCTGCATCAACGTATGCTCCCTGGATGCGGATGGGAACTGCGTGGGCTGTTATCGTACAATCGACGAAATCGCCTGCTGGGGGTCCATGACCCCTGATGAACAGCGCGCAGTGCTGCGGCGGGCGGAGGGTCGGCGCGGCGTGGCGAGCCGGCTGGGCGGTGACGCGAGCGGGCGGGCGCAGGCGCCCAAGTGAGTCAATAATTCTGGAGTCGACTATGGATCCCATCGAACGAATCAAGTCTCAGCTGGCTTCCGCGCCCGTGGTGCTTTACATGAAGGGCACGCCGGACTTCCCCCAATGCGGCTTTTCGGCGCAGGCCGTGGGCGCCCTGCGGGCGGCCAAGGCGAACTTCGCACATTTCAACATTTTCGAAGATCCGGAAGTGCGCGACGCGTTGAAGCGCTATTCGAATTGGCCCACCTATCCGCAGCTCTACGTGAACGGCGAGCTGATCGGCGGCTGCGACATCGTGATGGAGATGCACCGGAGCGGCGAATTGAAACAGCTGCTGGCGGAAGCCGGCGCGGCCGCCGCCTGACCCCGCCCCACGCCGCCTGACGCCGCGCGGGTTCAAGGGTCGGTCGGCGTATCCGGCTCGCTTTCCAGGGGGCCCATCGACGCCAGGCGCTTGCGGCTGGCGTCGAATACGTGCTGGAACTGATTGCACACGATGCAGAACAAATCGGCCGTGCGCTCGGCGTCATAGGCTGCGGAGTGCGCCGACGAGGTGTCCCACTCGAATCCCGCCGCCAGCGTCGCCCGCATCAGCACCGTCTGACCGAAGGCGATGCCCCCCAGCGTTGCGGTGTCGAAACTCGTGAAAGGGTGGAAGGGATTGCGCTTGATCTGCGTGCGCAGCACGGCTGCATTCAAGAAGTTGAGATCGAAGAACGCGTTGTGGCCGACCAGCACGGCGCGGGTGCAATCGGCCGCGCGCACCGCATTGCGGACCTCTTTGAAGATGCGCTGCAGCGCGTCGTCCTCCGGTATCGCGGGGCGCAGCGGATGATGCGGATCGATTCCGTTCACGGCCATGGACGCCGGCTCGAGGTTTGAACCCGGAAACGGCACGACGTGATAGCGAAAGGTCTCGCCGCGCGCGAGCGTGCCGTCGCTGCGCATTTCGATCATGACCGCCGCGATCTCGAGCAGCGCGTCGGTCTGCGCGTTGAAGCCTCCTGTCTCCACGTCGACCACCACCGGGAGGAAGCCCCGAAAGCGCGTGGCGTACGTGATGGGCGGGACGCGGATCATGCGCGCGCCGCCGGCGCGAGCCGCCATGCAACGCGCTCGCCGCCGCGATAGGGCACGAGCGTGCCGTCGCCGAATTCGTATGATTTGGGTGCCACCCAGGATTCCTTGATCAGAGTGATGACGTCGGTGTGGCGCGGCAACCCGTAGAAGTCCGCGCCGAAATGGCTGGCGAACCCCTGCAGCCGGTCGAGCCGGCCCGCCTGCTCGAAGGCCTCCGCATAGAGTTCGATCGCCGCGTGGGCCGTGAACATGCCGGCGCAGCCCCAGGCGCTCTCCTTGGCCGCGCGTTCGTGCGGCGCGCTGTCGGTGCCGAGGAAGAACCTCGGATCGCCGGCGGCGGCGGCCATGAGCAGCGCCTCGCGATCCTCCTCACGCTTGAGGATCGGCAGGCAGTAATAATGCGGATTGATGCCGCCCGCGAAGAGGGCGTTGCGGTTGTGCAGAAGGTGCTGCGGCGTGATGGTCGCGGCCACGCCGGCGCGCGCCGTGCGGACGAACTCCGCGGCCCGGGCGGTCGTGATGTGCTCGAAGACCACGTGCAGCGCGGGGAACCGCTCGAGCAGGGGCGCTAGGACCCGATCGATGAACCTCGCTTCGCGGTCGAATACATCCACGTCGGCGGCGGCGACCTCGCCATGGACCTGCAGGACCATGCCGAGTTCCTCCATGCGGGCCAGCGCCGGATACGCCTTGCGGATGTCGGTCACCCCGGCATCCGAGTGAGTGGTTGCACCGGCGGGATAGAGCTTGACTCCGTGCACGATGCCCGACGCCTTGGCGGCGGTGATTTCCTCGGGCGGCGTGACGTCCGTCAAGTACAGGGTCATGAGCGGCTCGAAGCGCGACCCAGGGGGAAGCGCCGCGATGATCCGCTCGCGATAAGCCGCCGCCAGCGCCGTGGTCGTCACGGGCGGCTTGAGATTCGGCATGACGATGGCGCGGCCGAAGCGCGCGGCCGTGAACCCCACCACCGCGCGCAGCGCCTCCCCGTCGCGCAGATGCACGTGCCAGTCGTCGGGCCGTTGGATCGTGAGCGTGCTCACGGGGAGAGTGCGCGCCGGCCCGCAGCGGCAGCTCCGCGGGCCGGCGCGCCGCCGCGGCCGGAGCGGCGCGTTGCCGCGTCCGCAAACGGCCAGCCGCGGCCGATTAGCTCGATCGTGAATCGCACGCCGAAGCCGGTGATGTCGGTGGCAATGTGCGCGAGGCCGCCGGCGCGCGATCCCGCGGCGAGATCCACGTGCAGCCAAGGGATGGTCTTCGGAACGAAACGGCTCAGGAACCGGGCCGCCAGGATATGGTCGCCCTTGCCCTCGACCGCGCATTGCATCACGTCCGCCACCGTGCTTTCCAGATCGGAGTCGAAGTCCTTGTCCATGGGAAAGCACCACACGCGCTCGCCGCTGGCGCTGCCGGCCGCTTCGATCGCGTCGCGCAGTTCGGGCCGATTCGTGAATGCGCCGCTGTAGCGTTCGGTCAGGGCATAGACGCACGCGCCGGTCAGCGTGGCGTAGTCGATGATGGCGCGCGGCTTGACTCGCGCCGCGAGACAAAGCGTGTCGGCGAGCACCATGCGGCCCTCGGCGTCGGTGTGAATCACCTGTATGGTGGTGCCGTTCAATGCGCGGACCACGTCCTGCGGCTTGTACGCTAGCGGCCCGATCCGGTTCTCGGTGATGGCGAGCCAGCAATCGACGGGGATCGGCGATCGCAGGGCATGCAGCGCATAGAGGCTGCCGACCGCCACGGCGCTGCCCTCCATGTCGATGTGCATGTCGAGCATGCTCTTGTGGGTCTTGAGGTTGGTGCCGCCGGTGTCGAAGCAGATCCCCTTGCCCACCAGGCTCAGGGGGCCAAGCCCGGCCCGAGCGCCGTGAGCGCGGCCGGCGCGAACCGCCTTCGGGCGAAAGGCAAGGTGCACGATCCCGGCGTCGCGCGTCGCGTTGCCTTGCGACACCGCGAGAAAGGCCCCCGCGCCGAGCCGCCGGAGCTGCGGCTCGCCGTAGAACTTGAAGCCCAGCCCCAGCCGCCGCGCGAACTCCGCCAGCAGTCGGCGGTACCCCGCCGCGTCGAGGGTATTCGGCGGCAGCGCGGTCAGCCATCGCGCCAGGTTGTTGCCCGCGGACGTGGCCAGAGTGACGTCGAGACCCGAGAGCTTGCGTGCGGCCAGGTCGATGCGCGCGGGTGGACGATGCGGTTTGGGCTCGCTCTTGAACGTCGCGAATTGAAATGCCGCGGCCTGCAGCGCAGCGACCATGGCGTGCATCGCGGTGTCCGGCGCGAACTCGGCGCCGCCGCCGGCGCATACCAGCAAGGTCTCGGGTTCACCTTCCAGCGCGGCGCGGGCGATCCGCCCCGCGGCCTGCAGCATCTCGAAAGTCCCTTCGGCCGGGGCGAGGCAGGCCGCCACAACCAGGGTTTGCGCGCGCGCCCCGATGCGAATCTGGACGATGTCGCCGGGTTTGCGTGGCTTGCGGCGGTACAGATCCCGCACCGGAGGCGGAAGGGGCAGCGTATTCCACACGTTCGGATCGGCGGAAGCGGGTAGCAGAACGACGACGCACGCATGACGCGTGAATGTCGACTCGGTCGGAGGCGCCCTCAATTGGCGCACCGGGACCAAGAGCGAACTGAGGGGCAGGCGAATCGGCATATCCATTAATCCGCAAGCGTCACGAGGCTACCACCGCCCGATCCTTGCTTGACCGTGAAAAATCAAACCCCGAAGATACCGCTGCTGAAATTCCAAGTGGCGGTCAGCGCACTGGCGCTGTAACGTGTCTGCCATCTTAACAGGACACATAGGGCTGTGCATGGGCGCATCATTGAGTCCGGCACAGCGGGGCTCCATATGACACCGAAATCGCCGTTCGAAGACATCGACCCCACGGAAACTCAGGAATGGCTGGATTCGATCGACTCGGTGCTGCGCGCGCAGGGACCTGAGCGGGCGCAATTCCTGCTGGAAAAACTGGTGGATTTCACGCGCCGCTCGGGCACCTATCTGCCGTTCAAGCCGAACACCGCCTACCTCAATACCATTTCGAAGGTTCAGGAGCCGGAATATCCCGGCGACCGCTCGCTGGAACGGCGCAACGAAGCCTATATGCGCTGGAACGCCCTGGCCATGGTGGTGCAGGCCAACCGGCAGAATTCCGAGTACGGCGGTCACATTGCGACCTACGCGTCGGCGGCGACCTTGTACGAAGTCGGTTTCAACCATTTCTGGCGCGCCAAGAGCGCGACCCATCCCGGCGACATGGTGTTCATTCAGGGGCACTCGGCGCCGGGAATCTACGCGCGCGCCTATCTCGAGGGGCGCCTCGACGAGAGTCACCTGCTGCGTTTTCGCCAGGAGGTCCGCGGCGGAGGATTGTCCTCCTACCCGCATCCGTGGCTGATGCCGGCCTTTTGGCAATACCCCACCGTTTCCATGGGCCTGGGGCCCATGACGGCGATTTTCCAGGCCCGCTTCGTGCGCTATCTGGAGCATCGCGGCATCGTGCCGCCCTCCGACCGGAAGGTGTGGGCGTTTCTCGGCGACGGCGAGATGGACGAGCCGGAGTCGATGGGCGCCCTCACCATGCCGGTGCGCGAGAAGCTCGACAACCTGGTCTTCGTCATCAATTGCAACCTGCAGCGCCTCGATGGGCCGGTGCGCGGCAACGGCAAGATCATCCAGGAGTTGGAGGCCGCCTTTCTGGGAGCGGGCTGGAACGTCATCAAGGTGGTGTGGGGATCGCGCTGGGATCCTCTCCTCGAACGGGACCAGGATGGCCTTCTGAAGCGCCTCATGGAGGAATGCGTCGACGGCGAGTACCAGAACTTCAAGTCGAAGGGAGGCGCCTACACGCGCGAGCACTTCTTCGGCAAGTATCCCGAATTGAAGGCCATGGTCGCCAACATGTCGGACGACGAGATCTGGCGCCTCAACCGCGGCGGCCACGATCCGCAAAAGGTGTACGCGGCCTATGCCTCGGCGATGGCGCACAAGGGCGCCCCGACGGTGATCCTGGCGAAGACGGTGAAGGGGTTCGGGCTGGGCAAGGCGGCCGAGGGCCTGAATTCCGCGCACCAGCAGAAAAAGCTCGGCGACGACGATCTCAAGGAAGTACGCGACCGCTTCAATATCCAGATCTCCGACGAGGAGATCCAGGGGCTCACGTTCCGCAAGCCCGCGCCGGACAGCGAGGAGATGAAGTACCTGCAGGGGCGCCGTGCCGCGCTGGGCGGTTATCTCCCGGCGCGCAGCGCGGCGGCGCCGGCGTTGAACGTGCCGCCGCTCGAGGCGTTCAGCGGCCTCACCGAGGCAAGCGGCGATCGGGAATTTTCCACCACCATGGCGCTGGTGCGGATGCTCACCATTCTCATCAAGGACAAGAACATCGGCCGGAACGTCGTGCCCATCGTGCCGGACGAAGCCCGCACCTTCGGCATGGAAGGGATGTTCCGTCAGGTCGGCATCTACTCCTCGGTGGGACAGCTTTACACGCCGCAGGACGCGGATCAGCTGATGTTCTATCGCGAGGACAAGAAGGGACAGATCCTGGAGGAAGGCATCAACGAGGCGGGAAGCCTCTGCTCGTGGCTTGCCGCCGCCACCGCGTACTCGAATCACGGCGTCAGCATGATTCCCTTCTACATCTATTACTCGATGTTCGGGTTCCAGAGAGTCGGCGACTTCATCTGGGCGGCGGCCGACAGCCAGGCGCGCGGCTTCCTGGTCGGCGGCACGGCCGGCCGCACCACGCTCGCGGGCGAGGGGTTGCAACACCAGGACGGCCACAGCCATTTGCTGGCGAGCACGGTGCCGAATTGCGTGGCCTACGATCCGACCTTCGCGTATGAGTTGGCCGTGATCGTGCAGGACGGCCTGCGGCGGATGTACCAGGACCAGGAAAACGTCTTCTACTACATCACGTGCATGAACGAGAATTACGCGCACCCGGCATTGCCGGCGGGCGCCGCCGAGGGCGTGTTGCGGGGAATGTACCGCGTGCGGGCCGGCGGGAAGAAGAAGATCCGGGCCACGCTGTTCGGATCGGGAACCATCTTGCGCGAGGTGCTGGCGGCGGCGGAGTTGCTCGAAGCGGACCACGGCGTGGCGGCGGACGTGTATTCGGCCACCAGCTTCAGCGAATTGCGCCGGGACGCTCTGGCGACCGAACGCTGGAATCTGATGCATCCGGGCGACGAGCCGCGGACGACCTATGTGCGCCAGGCGCTGGAAGGCAGCGTCGGCCCGTACATCGCCGCGACCGACTACATGAAGACCGTCGCGGACCAGATCAGGGCGTGGGTGCCCGGACGCTACGTCGTGCTCGGCACCGACGGGTTCGGCCGCAGCGACTCGCGCGCGGAGCTGCGGCGCTTCTTCGAGGTGGACCGGTATTACGTGGTCGTGGCTGCGCTCAAGGCATTGGCGGATGAAGGCAAGGTCCCGAAGGCCGCCGTGACGAAGGCCATGAAGACCTACGACATCGATCCGGAAAAGCCCAATCCCTTGTCGGTCTAGGCGGACAGCGTGGCAAATTCAATCGAAGTCTCGGTTCCCGACATCGGCGGTTTCAAGAACGTCGACGTGATCGACGTCCTGGTGAAGAGCGGCCAGCAGATCGAAAAGGAAACGCCGCTCATCACGCTCGAAACCGAAAAGGCATCCATGGACGTCCCGTCCCCGACGGCGGGCCGGGTTGCCGACGTCAAGCTCAAGGTCGGAGACAAGGTTTCCGAAGGTTCGCTGATCTTGATGCTCGAGACCGCCGGCAGCGGCGGCGCCGATGCCGGACCGGCCACGGGGGCGCCACAGAGCGCATCCGCACCGGCCAAGGCGGACGCCTCCGACGATTCCAGGCGGCCACCCGCGTCCGCGCCTGCGCCCGCGCCCCCGAGAGCGGCCGGGATCGAGCCCTCGGGCCCCCCTGCGGGTGGGGCGCCGCCGGGGCGAACCGCCGCGGCGCCGGTCGACGAATCCGCCTTCTCCAAGGCCTATGCCAGTCCTTCCGTGAGAAAGTTCGCGCGGGAGCTGGGCGCCGACCTCGGCCGGATCGGCGGCACGGGTCCCAAGGGGCGGATCACCCAGGAGGACGTCAAGGCCCACGTAAAGCAAATCCTCACCGAGCGGCCCGGCGCCGCGGCCGGCGCCGGCGGTTCAGCTTTGCCGAAGGTCCCGGAGGTGGACTTCGCCAAATTCGGCGCGGTGGAGGTGAAGCCGCTGTCCCGCATCCAACGGATCTCCGGCGCGCGGCTGCAGGCGAGCTGGCTCAATCTGCCGCACGTCACCCAGAACGACGAGGCCGACATCACGGATCTCGAGGCGGTCCGCGCCGCGTTGAAGGACAAGGCGGCGCAGGAGGGCGTGAAGCTCACCCCGCTGGTGTTCATCATCAAGGCGTGCATCGCGGCGCTGCAGAAGTTTCCGCGCTTCAATGCCTCGCTCGACGCCTCCGGTGAGAACCTGGTTCTCAAGAAGTACTTCCACATCGGCTTCGCCGCCGACACGCCGAACGGCCTGGTCGTGCCCGTGGTCCGCGATGCGGATCGGTACGACATCTTTCAGATCGCGCGCGTGCTCGGCCAGATGTCCGAGAAGGCGCGTGCCGGAAAATTGACCGCGGCCGAGATGCAGGGCGGCTCGTTCACGGTGTCGAGCCTCGGCGGAATCGGCGGCACTTCATTCACCCCCATCATCAACGCGCCCGAGGTGGCGATCCTCGGCGTCGCGCGGTCGAGCCAGAAGCCGGTGTACGAGCGCGGCGGCTTCATTCCGCGGCTTATGCTCCCGCTGTGCCTGTCCTACGACCATCGCGTCATCGACGGCGCGGAGGCGGCTCGCTTCATCGTCTTTTTGAGCAAGACCCTGAGCGACGTCAAGGCGCTGGTATGAGCGCGTACGAGGTTCGAATCCCCGACCTGGGCGAGGCGAAGGGCGTCACGGTGGTCGAGGTGCTCGTGGCCGTGGGCGCCGCCGTCAAGAAGGACGATCCGCTCGTCACGCTCGAGACCGAGAAGGCGTCCATGGACGTGCCGGCGCCGGTGGCGGGTGTGATCGAATCCATCCTCGTGAAGAAGGGCGACGCGGTGGCGTCGGGCACGCCGATTGCGACCTTGACCGTGGCCGATGCCGCCCAGCCGGGCGATGCCCCCCAACGGGGCGAGGCCGCGCAACCTGCCGAGGCGGCCAAGGCCGCCGGAGCCGCGCCCGCGGCGCCGCCCGCTCCGTTGCCGGCGGCATCCGCTCCGCGCGCCACGGCGGCGCAGGCCGGGCCGCCGTCCGCCGGCGACGCGCCGCCCGGCGCTCTCGACCTGATCGTCCTCGGCGCCGGGCCCGGCGGCTACACGGCCGCATTCCGCGCCGCTGATCTCGGGCTCAAAGTGACTCTGATCGAACGGTGGCCGACGCTGGGCGGAGTCTGCCTGAACGTCGGATGCATCCCCTCGAAGGCGCTGCTGCATGCCGCGAAGGTGATCGAGGAGACGCATGAGATGGCTGAAAACGGCATTGCCTTCGGCCCTCCCGCCATCGATCTGGACAAGCTTCGCGGCTGGAAGAACCGCGTGGTTGCGAAGCTGACCGGCGGCCTCAACGGCCTCGCCAGACAGCGCAAGGTGGACGTGGTGCGCGGCACGGGCCGGTTCGTCGGGCCGCATTCCCTCGAAGTGCAGACTCCCGAGGGAGCGCGCCGGCTGGATTTCAAGCAATGCATCATCGCCGCCGGATCCGAGTCGGTGCGCCTGCCGGGCCTGCCGGACGATCCGCGGGTCATCGATTCGACCGGTGCGCTGGAACTGCCCCCCGGCTGCAAGCGGATGCTGGTGATCGGCGGCGGCATCATCGGGCTGGAGATGGCCTGCGTCTACGATGCGCTCGGTACGTCGGTGAGTGTGGTCGAATTGAGCGACGGCCTGATGCCGGGCACCGATCGGGACCTGGTCCGGCCCTTGCAGAAGCGCATCGAAAAACGCTACGAGCGCATCATGCTCAACACCAAGGTCGCGGCCCTGGAGCCGCGCGCCGGCGGATTGCACGCGACCTTCGAGGGCCCCAATTCACCCCAGCCGCAGGAGTTCGACCGGGTTCTCGTCGCCGTGGGCCGCAGCGCCAACGGCAATGCCATCGATGCCGCCGCCGCCGGCGTCGCGGTGGACGGCCGCGGAATCATCGGCGTCGACCGGCAGATGCGCACCAATGTCGCGCATATCTTCGCCGTCGGCGACATCGCGGGTGCGCCGATGCTGGCCCACAAGGCCACGCACGAGGCGAAGGTGGCGGCCGAGGCGGCCGCGGGCCACAAGGCGTCTTTCGACGCGCGATGCATTCCTTCCGTCGCTTACACCGATCCCGAGATTGCCTGGGTGGGCGTGAACGAAACCGCGGCGAAGGCGCGCGGCATGGAGTACGGCAAGGGCGTGTTTCCGTGGGCCGCGAGCGGACGTTCGCTCGCCATCAATCGCGACGAGGGCTTCACCAAGATTCTTTTCGACCAGGCCACGAAGCGGGTCATCGGCGGCGGAATCGTCGGCACCAATGCGGGCGAGCTCATTGCCGAAGTGGGGCTCGCCATCGAAATGGGCGCGGATGCCGCGGACATCGGCCTGACCATCCATGCGCATCCCACCCTGTCGGAGACCGTGGCGTTTTCGGCCGAAGCGTTCGAGGGCACCTTGACGGACCTGTACATTCCCAAGCGCTAGAAGCCTGTCTGCGTAATCTACGCGGCCGCGCCGGCGCAGACTCTTCAGCGCGAGAGTTCGCGGGCCAGCCACGCCTTGCCGGCGGCCCAGCGCCGGCTGACGGTGGCGCCGGAGAGCTTCATGGCCTGCGCGGTCTCCTCGATGGACATGCCTCCGAAGACGCGCAATGAAACGACCTCGGCCGCGACATCGTCGTATTCCTGCAGTTCCGTGAGCAGAGTATCGACGTCGAGCGCGTCGTACGCGGCATCCACGCCGCCGAGATTGGTGTCGCTCAGGGTGACGGGCACGCCGCAGTCGCGCTTCGCGGCGCGGTGGCGCCGCGCTTCGTCCACCAGCGCCTGGCGCGTGATGCGCGCGGCCATCGACATGAAGTGGGTGCGGTCCTGCCAGCGCATCTCGTTCAGGCCCGCGAGCCGCAGATACGCCTCATGGACCAGTGCGGTGGGGCGGATGGTCAGGTGCCTTTCCGAGCGCAGCTCGCGGACCGCGATGGCATGAATGTCGCGGTACAAATGGGTCAGCAGGCGATCCAGCGCCTCGCGGTCGCCGCTCGACCATCGCTCGAGCAATTCCACGGTATTGGACGGGTCGCTGGAGTCTGTCATCCTGTTCGGCAGTAACCGCGGTCCCGGCAATCAAATTTCCACGGGCGCTCTCGCACAACTTAGACTCTACCATGACTTCGGGTGTGACCCGATGGGTTACGAGGTAACATAACGCGCTGCGGCGGCGCGAATGGAGCACCCGGGGTGCCTTTGAGATTTCACAAGTACCAGGCCTTGGGGAACACCTACCTGGTGGTCGAGCCCGGAAGCGACGAGGCCGTCTCGGAGGCCTTGGTGCGCAGGCTCTGCGATCTCCACTACGGCGTCGGGTCCGACGGGGTCCTGATCGGCGGACCCGGCACGCGAGCGGGATTCTCCCTGGCCATCTTCAATCCCGACGGTTCGGAAGCGGAGAAGAGCGGCAATGGCCTGCGGATCTTCGCGCGTTACCTGTGGGACAGCGGGCGGGTCGGTGCGGAGCCCTTCGAGGTGGCCACCAAGGGGGGGACGGTGCGTTGCCGCATCGAGGGATCGGGCCGCGCCATCGCGGTGGACATGGGCAACGCCACCTTCTGGAGCGCGAACATTCCCGTGGCGGGCGTTCCCCGCGAGGTGGTCGACGAGGAGCTGCGCGTCGGATCGCAGGTGTTGCGCTTCACCGGCGTGAGCGTGGGGAATCCGCATTGCGTCATTCTGGCCGACGAGATCGGGCCCGATCTCGCCCAACGGCTGGGCCCTCTCATCGAGCGGCACGAGATCTATCCCAATCGCACCAATGTGCAGTTCGTCAAGGTGATCGATCGCTCACGCATTCGGCTGGAGATCTGGGAGCGGGGCGCCGGCTACACCCTGGCGTCGGGCAGCAGCAGCTGCGCCGCGGCTGCGGCGTGCGTGCGCCTCGGGAAGTGCGACGGCCGCATCACCGTCGAAATGCCCGGCGGTGAGCTCAACATTGCCGTATCGCCCGAGTTCGCCGTCCGGATGGTCGGTCCGGCCGAGAAGATCGCGGAAGGCGTGATGTCGCCCGAGTTTTTCGCGCCGGTGGCCGGCGCGGCGCGCGGCGGCTGAACCCGCAGGTCGCGGGCACGCGGGATGCGCGACATGCGGGCGCATCGCGGAACCTGCGCCGGTCAAACGCTCGCGAAAAACTGCGGAGCGATGCGCCCCTTCAGCGTGTGCTCGAATCCCGAGGCGAGCCGCAGCAGCTTGGGCTCGCTGTAGGCCCCGGCGAAGAAGGAGAGACCGATGGGCAAGCCGCGGTGCAGGCCGGCCGGCACCGTGATGTGCGGATATCCGGCAACCGCAGCCGGAGTGGAACATCCGCCCGGATCGGAATCGCCGTTCACGGGATCGATCAGCCACGCCGCGCCCGAGGTGAGCGCGACGATGGCGTCGAGACGGTGCTGCTTCAACACGGCGTCGATGCCTTTGCGGCGGGCGGCGTCCAGGCAGGCGCTTCGAGCTTTGCGATAGGCCGCGTCCCGCAGGCCGCCTTTGGCGTCCGACTGGCGGAGCAGTTCTTGATCGAACAGGGCGAGCTCGGCGCCCGAGTGCGCCTCGTTGAAGCGAATCAGCTCCGCCAGGGAGCGCACCGGGAATCCGCCCGGCATGCGTTCGAGATACGCGTTCAAATCGGCCTTGAACTCGTACAGCAGCACCTCCTGCTGCGCGGCCGAGGGGATTTGCGCAGGAAGGTCTGCGGGATCCACCACGACGGCGCCGGCGCCCCGGAGCGCGTCGACGCAGCGGCTGAGATGTGCATCGAGCGGCGCGTTATCGGCAAAGAATTTGCGCGCAATGCCGAGACGCGCGCCGCGCAATCCCTGCGGATCGAGGTACCGCAGGTAATCGTCCTCGGCGTGATCGCCCGCCTCGACGCTCGCCGCATCGCGGGAATCGCGGCCGGCGATGATCCCGAGCAGCAGCGCCGCCTCGCGCACCGAGCGCGCCAGCGGTCCGGCCGTGTCCTGGCTGTGCGCGAGCGGTACGATTCCGGTGCGGCTCACCAGGCCGACGGTGGGCTTCAATCCGACGATGCCGTTCACGGAAGCCGGGCTCACGATCGAGCCGTCGGTCTCGGTGCCGATGGCGGCGGCACACAGGTTGGCGCTCACGGCGACCGCCGATCCCGAACTGGAGCCGGAGGGCGATCGGTCGAGCGCATAGGGGTTTCGCGCCTGGCCTCCGCGGGCGCTCCAGCCGCTGGTGGAGTGGGCCGAGCGGAAATTCGCCCATTCGCTCATGTTGGCCTTCCCGAGGATGACGGCGCCGGCGGCGCGCAGGCGCGCGGCGAGCGGCGCGTCCTCGGCGGCATACCAGCCCTCGAGCGCCAGCGATCCGGCGGTGGTCATCATCCGGTCGGAGGTCTCGACATTGTCCTTGATGAGCACGGGAATTCCGTGCAGAGGCCCGCGCGCTCCCTTCGAATGCCGTTCCGCGTCGAGCGCGGCGGCGGTATCGAGCGCGGCCGGATTGGTTTCGATCACGGCACGCAATGCCGGCCCGGCGCGATCAAGGGTGCGAATCCGCTCGAGATAAAATTGGGTCATGGACAGCGACGTCAGCCGGCCGGCGGTGCACGCCGCGGCCAGATCATCGATCGTCGCCTCCTCGAGCATCGGGGAGGAGGCGGCGCGCAACTGCGCGCCCGGCAGGGCCAGCGAGCCCAAGGCGCTTGCGAGAAAATGTCGCCGGTCCATGCTTGGGAAGTCCTCCAACCGAAGGCGGGCCGATCGCATGATAGCGCGGCGCCATCCGGCAGGTAACCCGCCGATTTGCATTCGCACCGCGTCTGCATTAGGTTTCGGCAACGGAGTCAAACCATGATCACGGTCTATTCTGACCAGCATTTTCTTCGAAACGTGCGCACCGAATTGTACGCAGGCGAGCTGGTGCCGCCGCATGAATGCGCGCAGCGGGCCGAATTCGTCCTCGAACGGGTGCGGGCGACGGGCCTCGGCGAGGTGATGCCACCGGCCTCGTTCGGACGGGAGCCGGTGCTGCGCGTCCACGACGCGCAATTCGTCGATTTCCTGCGCACGGCATGGAGCGACTGGCTGGCTGCCGGCAATCGCGCCGAGGCCATTCCCGACTGCTGGCCGGCGCGCCGCATGGCGCAGCGCGTGCCGCATTCCATCGCCGGAAGGCTCGGGTATTACGCCATGGCCGCGGAGACCTCGATCAGCGCCGGCACCTGGGAGTCGGCGTGTGCAAGCGCGGATGTCGCGCTCACGGGGGCGTCGCTTCTGACCCGCGGCGAGCGGGGCGCCTTCGCGCTGTGCCGGCCGCCCGGGCACCACGCGGCGCGGGACCTCTACGGCGGCTATTGTTTTCTCAACAATGCCGCCATCGCCGCGCAATACCTGCGGGATCATTACGCCGAGCGGGTGGCGATCCTGGACGTGGACTTCCATCACGGCAACGGCACGCAGGACATCTTCTACGATCGTGCGGATGTGCTGTATTGCTCGCTGCATGGGGATCCGATGGAGGCGTTTCCCTATTTCTCCGGCTATGCCGATGAGATCGGCGGCGGCGCGGGCGCCGGCTTCAACTTGAATCTGCCCCTGCCGCGCGGCAGCGATTTCGCCGCCTGGCGCGCGGCGCTAACGACGGCGCTGGACCGCATCCGGCAATTCGCGCCGGGGGCGCTGGTGGTGTCGCTGGGCGTTGACACCTTCGAAAACGACCCCATCAGTTTCTTCAAGCTCAAGGCCGCCGACTTCACGACCTACGGCGGGCTCATCGGCGCGCTCGATGTGCCGACGCTGTTCGTGCTGGAGGGCGGCTATGCCGTTGCCGACATTGGCGTCAATGCGGTGAACGTGCTCCAGGGCTTCTCGTGAGCCTTCGCGATTGGGTGCAGGCCGGGCGCAGGCTGGGCGCCAGCGACCTGCACCTCGAGGGAGGCAGCCCCTTGGTGGCGCGCGTCGGCGGCGAGCTGCGGCCGGTGGGCAGCGCCATTGCCGGCGCGCTGTTGGCGCAAGTGGGCAAGGATACCCTGGGCGCCGGCTGGTCGCAGTTCATGGAGCGCGGTTCGGCGGACGTCTCGCTGGTGGTGGGGGGCACCCGCTGCCGCATCAATCTGTATAAGACGATTCGCGGTCTGGCGGTCGCGGTTCGGCTGCTCGCGCCCTCGGTGCACGACCTGCGCACCTGCAATCTGCATCCCGACCTTCGCAAGCTGATCGAGCCCCTCACGGGTCTGGTGGTGATTTCCGGGCCCACGGGCTGCGGAAAGTCCACGACGCTCGCCGCCTTGATCGAGGAGCTGAACGCGACGCGGCCCCGGCACATCATCACGCTCGAGAGCCCTCTCGAGTACCTGTTCGTCAACCGCCGCTCCTTCATCAGGCAGCGGGAGATTCCGACGCACTCCCCGAGTTTCGAGCAGGCCATCGTCGATGCCTTGCGCGAGAATCCGGATGTGCTGGTGATCAGCGAGATGCGCACTCCCGAGGTCATCCGGTTGACGCTGAACGCCGCGGAAACAGGTCATCTCGTCCTCGCGACCATGCATTCCTCCACCTGTGCGGAAAGCTTGAGCCGCATCTGCATGGCCTTCCCGCCCGACATCCAGGCGAACATCCGCGCGCAGCTCGCCGATTGCCTGGTGGGGGTGGTCTGCCAGCGCCTGGAACTGCTGGAGGCGCATCAGTTGCGCGTACCGCGCTGCGAGGTGCTGCTGGCGAGTTCCGGCGCGAAGGGGGCGATTCGCTCGGGACAGTTCAGCCAGATCGCCAACGTCATTCAGTCCGGCGGAGACGACGGCATGTGGACCTTCGACCGCTATCAGCGCTGGATGGAACAGCAGCGGGACTGGGTTCGCGCACCGCCGCCGAGCGCTGTTGCCGATGAATCGACCGCTCCGCCGCCGGCTCTCAAGCCCTCGCCGAAACCGGCTCGGCCGGCGGCGCCGCAGCCCGTGTCGGTCGAGCAAGGGCCGATCGAGATTTCCATCGACGAGGAGTTCGATCTGACCGAGCTCGCCAAGCGCATCGAGCAGCGCACGCGTTGATGGGCTGCGCCGGCTCCTGAACAGCCGGTAGCCGCCGCTCGCTGTCGGTGTACCGAGACGTCAGTGTTGGGAGACAGTTGCTGACGGACCGGCAAACCGATGGAGTGCCCCGGAGAACGGCAAACCAGGGCGCTGATGTACTTAAATCCTTTGCTGATGTGGTGCCGGGGCTGCCCCGGGGTCGTGGCTGTCGCGGGGATGCTCACGCTGTCGGCCTGCGGGGGCGGAGCAAGTCAAGGGTCGAGCGCAGCGGCCGCGCCTGCCGCGGGGGCGCTGAGCCGGACGGCCACCTCCAGTTCGCCGGCCACTTCGAGTTCACCGGCCACCTCGCGTGCACCGACCACGTCGAGTCCGCCGCCGCCGAGTCCGCCGGCCAAGGCGCAACCGGCGACGCTCGCCTTCGCGGCCGGCGCGTACACGGTGGCCGAAAATGCAGGATCGCTGACGGTGACCGTCGCCCGCAGCGGCGGGGCCAGCGGCGCCGTCAGCGTGGGGTATGCCAGCGGCGGCGGCACCGCGGTTGCCGGCGCCAACTACGTGGCCACTCACGGCACGCTCAACTGGGCGAACGGCGATTCGGCATCGAAATCGTTCTCGATCCCGATCATGAACGTTCCGGCCATGTCGGCCAATGAAGTCTTTTCCGTGACCTTGTCGGCGCCGGCGGGCGGCGCCGCGCTGGGATCGGTCGCGACTGCCACGGTGACGATCACGCCGGTCGCGAGCCAAGCGGTCCTGGCGATTCGGGTGTCCGGCAACCACCTCATCGATGCGAACGGCAACACCGTCCAGCTGCGGGGTGTCAACGTCAGCGGTCTCGAATCCGTCGCCATCCAGGGTTGGGATCCGGGCAACCCCTGGGGCGGGCAGACCGGCGATTCCACGCCGAATTGGGCGACGATCAAGACCTGGGGTGTCAACGCCGTTCGCCTGCCGCTCAACGAGGCGTCGTGGCTGGGACTCTCCTGCATCGACATCGGCGGCGCCGGCGGCACTCCCGGTGCGATCATCAAGGCAGATCCGGGCGCCAACTACCGGGCGACGGTGGCACAGAGCGTCGCCGGCGCCACCGCCGCGGGCCTGTACGTCATTCTGGATCTTCATTGGGCGGCGCCCAACGACGGCGCGACGCCCGCGTGTCCGACAACGCAGAATCCCATGGCCGACGCGGATCACTCGGCCGCGTTCTGGCAATCGATCGCCGACCAATTCAAGACCAATCCCGCGGTGATCTTCGAACTGTTCAACGAGCCGTTCCTGAATTCGGCCGCGCTGGTCGGCAACGCGCCGTGGCCCGATCTGCTCGACGGCGGCGCGGTGACTCAGTTGTATTTCGACGGGGGCTCCGGGGTGATGAACCTGACCTGGTCGACCGCGGGCATGCAGTCGCTGCTCGACGCCGTGCGCGCCACCGGGGCGACCAATGTCGTGCTGACCTCCACGCTCGCCTACTCGTCGCAAATGGACGGCTGGCTCAAGTACAAGCCCACCGATCCGGCCGGTCAGCTGGGTGCGGTGTGGCACGCGTATCCCTCATCGCAGTATCCGAGCCAGGTGTCCTGCGTGGCCGACGACATCGTCAAGGTGTGGCTGCCGCAGTGTTCGGCGCTGGAAATGGCCGCCGTGAAGGAGATCCTGGCGGCCGGCTATCCGGTGGTGGCGACGGAATTCGGGGATGCCATCGGCGGTTCGGCGCCATGGGCCTCCGCGCTATTGCCCTTTGCCGACGCCAACGGCATCAGCTACCTCGCATGGACCTGGGATGTCTGGCCGGGCGCGTCCGCCAATGTGTTGATCACCGATGCCGCCGGCAGTCCCACGCCCGGATTCGGTGCGTATGTCAAGCGGCACTATCTCTGCAGGACCTCATCCGACTCCTGTCCCTGATTCGCAGCCGCGGCGCGGGCGGGAATCGACCGGCGCCAATTTGTGCTACAAATTGGCGGGCGCACTCGCCATTTCACGGGAAATCCACGCATGTCCGTCAGGGATGAAATTATGTCAACCTTCCGGCGGGTGGCGGATGCGCAAGGGCGCCGGCTCGCGCCCCTGTCGGATGAGCTGAAGCTGACGGAGTGCGGACTCGATTCATTGGGCTTCGCACTGGTCGTTGCCTCTCTGGAGGATTCTCTTCAAGTGGATGCGTTCAACGTGTCCGACGCCAGCGCTTTTCCGGTCACGCTGGGAGATCTCATAGGCTTATACGAGCGCGCCGGGGCCTGAGTTGAGAGGCCTGTGGAACGCCTCGAGGGAGTCGGGCGGCGGAGTTTTTCCGCGCTTCCAGGGCCGCGGCTGCACCTTCGACGTCAATGACCTCGCCGCCGGATCGATCCTCCCCGACCCGGATGCGATTCGGCGGCAAGCCACAGTGGTCCTGGCGACCGGTGAACAGCTTCCCACGGCGCTCGCGCTGCTGGAGCTGGACGGTGTCGTGCGGCGCGTGGTGCTGTGTCCGCCTGAGTTGACCTCCACGCAGCTCGCCGCGGTGGCGAGCGCGGCGGGGGCTGATTTCATGGCGGTCAGCGATAGTTCCGCGACCGAGGTTCCCGGGCTCGCCAAGCTGGTGTTGCGCACGCGGGTCAGGCCCGCACGGATCGAGCGGAGCGCCTCGCAAAATACCGAGTGGGTGCTGCTGACATCCGGAACCACCGGCATGCCGAAGCTCGTCGTGCATACGCTCGACGGCCTGGCAGGGGCGCTGCTCGGGCGGGCAACCGGGAGGCGGGACATCTGGAGTACCTTTTACGACATCAGGCGCTACGGCGGCCTGCAGATCTACCTGCGCGCCGTGCTGTCCGGTGCACCGCTGGTGTTATCGAGTCCCGGCGAGCCGACGTCCGACTTTCTCGAGCGGGTGGGCGAGGCCGGCGTGACCCACATATCGGGGACGCCCTCGCATTGGCGCCGCGCGCTCATGAGCGGGTCGGCCCATCGGATCAATCCATCGTATGTGAGGCTGTCCGGCGAGATCGCCGATCAATCGGTGCTGGATCTCTTGCGGCAAGCGTTCCCAGCGGCAACCATCGTCCACGCCTTCGCCTCCACGGAGGCCGGCGTGGGTTTCGAAGTAACGGACGGACTCGCGGGTTTCCCGGCATCCTTCGTCAGCGGGGCGGGCGGCCCGGCGCCGGGCCGTGCCGAGCTGAGAGTGTTCGATGGGACGCTGCGCCTCCGGTCGCCGCGCACTGCCGCGTACTACTTGTGCGACGGCGCGCGCCATGCGCTCGCCGGCGAGGATGGATATGTCGATACGGGCGACCTCGTCGAACTCGTCGCAGATCGCTATTACTTCCGCGGCCGACAGGGCGGCGTGATCAATGTCGGAGGCCTCAAGGTTTATCCCGAGGAGGTCGAGGCTGTCCTCAACGCGGATCCCCGCGTACGCATGTCGCTGGTACGGGCTCGCCGCAATCCGATCACGGGAGCCATTGCCGTCGCCGAAGTCGTACCCGCGGAGGCGGAGCTCGTGGCGCGCGACCCGCCTCGCGCCGCACGTTTGATCGACGACCTGTTGAGCGCCTGCCGGCGGGCATTGCCCGCGCACAAGGTGCCGGCGCTGGTTCGGCTGGTGGCGAGTCTGGAAGTCACTGATGCGGGCAAGCTGGTGAGGCCCAGTGCGTAACGCCCGGGTCCGCCGCGAGCCGCGCGGATTGGAGTTCGGAAACCAATCTTATGTCAAATCCATTCGGATAGTGACGGCGACATTGCTAACCTTTGGGTGAATCGGTGCGGCGGGGGGCCTAGGAAGCCAGTGACCATGACGAGTGCGGAACGGCGGTCCCTGATCGAGGACAGCGGTTACTTCGATCCGGCCTTCTACCTTGCACGCAATCCCGACGTGGCCGGCTCGACTTTCGAGCCCTTCGACCACTACGTGAAGCATGGCGCCGACGAGAATCGAGCCGCGACCCCCAAGTTCGACCCTCGCTATTACGCCGCCCATTGTGCGCTCAAAGGCATCGATCCCGGGAACTGCCTGGTGCACTACCTCACGCAGGGGCGGGCAGGCGGGTTGTTCGCCACGGCGCTCGATTACACGCTTCATGCCACCGGCCTGCCGGCGGCCGAACTCGCCGGGAAATTCGCGTCCTGGGGGCGCGATTGCGAGTTCGGCTTCGTGCAGCGCGCGCTGGGCGCCGAGCCGAACGATCTGTTCCGCTTTTCGAATCCCACGCCGGAGGTGCTCATCAAGCTGATCTCGGAGGGGTTCACCCGCTACGGCGAACAGTGCCATATCGCCCTGGATGAGCAGAAGCCGCGCGGTGAGTGGTTCTTCGTCGATCATGAGACGCGCACGTCGCGTCACAGCGGAATCTACGACGGAGACATGCCCAAGGAGCGGGTTCAGGGCCTGGCAAGGACCTGGACGCGGATGCTGCGCGAGAAAGCCGCCCGCGAGTTCGCCGAGGCATCGCGGATCTACGTGATCAAGACGAGCCAAGGCGATCTCACCGAGGATGCCGTGGCCGAGGTGGCCAAGGCCGTGCGCGCGAAAGGCCCGGGCTGGCTGATGTGGGTGGAGGCGGGCGATCCGGTCGGCCGCTGCGAAGTCGCCATGGACGGGCTCCTGCGAGCCCGGATCGATCGCCTGTGCGTCCGGGGCCGCGAGCACGAGTTCTCGCTGGCGGGCTGGCTCGAGGTTATGTGTGCGGCCTGGAATGAAATCGCGAAGCATCCATCTGCCGGCGGTCGACCGTCCCCCGCCTGAGACGGGGTTACCGCTTCGCGATGCAGGCCTTGATATAGGCGTTGCGCGCAGCGCCCACCAGTTTCTTGGCCCTGGCGTCCTTGATGCATTGCGTACGCTGTGCGTGGCGGGCGGCCTCGGCGGTGGCGGTCTGCCCATCGGCCGCGGATGCCGCGGAGTTGGCTGGTGCGGCCGTTGGAGCCGTTGCCGGTTGGGCCGGCTTGGCGGGGCTGGGAGCATCTGCGAGCCCCACGCCGAGCGGCGCGAGGCACAAGAGACCGATGGCGGCCGGCAAGTTGAATCGCACTAAGAACTCCTGATCGAACGAGGCAACCGCGTCTCTCGAGATTCGAACAAGCATAGCGTCCGGCGAGGGGTCGTCCCATGAAGCGACGATGAAGGTTGCTTAACCTTAAATGCGCGGCCGGCGGTGGGCGATCAGATCGTCGAACAGTTCCATCCAGCGCGGCAGCAGCACACGCTTCAAGTCGAATTTTTCGACCGCCGCAGCTCGCGCTGCCTCGCGAATCGGTCTCATGCGCTCCGGCTGTTCGAGCGCGAACTGGATGCGCTGCGCGAGCGCCTTCGGTTGAAAGAAATCCACCGCGAGGCCGTTCTCTCCGTCACGCAGGACCTCGAGAACGGGCGGCGTGGCCGAACCCACGATGACACAGCCGCTCGCCATCGCCTCGATGAAGGACCACGACAGAACGAAGGGATAGGTGAGATAGACGTGTACCGAGGAGACCTGCAGGAGCGTCAGGTACGCTTTGTGGTCGATCACGCCGAGGAAATGCACCCGGTCGAGGTCGAGCTTGGCACCGAGTTCCTGCATCATCATGTCGCGGTAGCTGGTGCGCGGGGCGGGCGGCGCGCCGTAACTGACGCCGTCGCCGCCCACGATCACCACCCGAGCCCGCGGACATTTGCGCAGCAGCTGCGGCAGACTGCGCATGAAAACGTGAAAACCGCGATAGGGCTCGAGGTTGCGCGCGACGTAGGTGACCACCTGATCGCGCCGCGTCAGTGCGCGGCGCGTGCCGGGAATCTGAAACGAGGCATTGCGCTGCGGTCGCGCAAGATCCGTATCGACGCCCTCGTGCAGCGTGCTGATCCGCGGGCGCATTTCCGGCGGATACAGGCTGCGCTGCCAGGCTGTGGCCGAGTGGCCCCAGTCGGCCGCTTCGAATGCGAGGAGGTTGGTGGCGTTGCGCGCGCGCAGCCGCGACGGGTCGTTGAAGATCGACACGAACTCCGGATCGAATCCCACATCGACTCCATGGGCGTGGTAATAGAACTCGAAGTTGGCGAGCAGCGGCACGTCGGGATATACATCCTTGATGAACAGGGTCTCGCCCCAGCCGCTGTGACCTACGATGAGGTCGGGACGAAAGCCCTCGTCGCGCAGGCGGCGGCAGACGCCGGCAACTGCCGCGCCGTGGTAGATGGCGCGATCGATTTCCACCGAATAGGCGTGGCAATTGACGAATCCACGGTCATCGCGCGGATAGGTGACCTTGTTCACCCCCACCATCGCGTTGTTGTTCGGCTGGGAGATGAAATAGACGGAGTTGCCGCGCTTGCGCGCCAGATGGCGCACGACATGCCGGTATTGCGCCGGGAGATTCTGATGAACGAAGAGATAATTCGTCACAGTTCGAGCGCGCTCATGAGGGCGGTGCGGTCGGCCTCGTCCTTGGCGGGCGCGGCGCGTGCAACCGCGGCGAGCTCGAGCGAGGCGCTGCGTCGCCTGAGGACGATTTCGGCGAACGGCAAACCCTGGAAGCAACGCTGCAGCGCGCCCGGCGTGAAGCCGCAGCGGTGCGCCATGGACGGCCGGCCGCCCGCGATGGCCGCCCCGTAGCCGAAAATGATGTCGTGCGGGGTGACGGGGCCCGCCGGGGACTGATACAGAGGTTCGATCATGCGGTCGGCCACGATGTATTGAGCGATCGTTTGCAGATCGGGCACCAGCACGCACACGAAGCCATCATCGCGCAGCACGCGCCTGAACTCCGTGAGCGCGACCGGCACCTGGTGCTGGTAGAGATGTTCGATGCAATGCGATGCCCAGATCGCATCGACGCTGCCGCTCTCGATGGGCGACAGATCAGTGAGATCGGCGAGGATATCGGGACGAACCGACGCGTCCGAGTCCACCCGCAACTGGCGCCAGTCGTTGAAGAACGCCGGCAGGGTGCTGCCATGTGGCGGCCCGCAACCCACGTTGGCCAGGATACGGCTCCCTTCCGCGGAGCTCACGACCGCCGGTCAACGGGCCGCGTGCGGGAGGCTGCGTCGTCGTCCGCCGTGTGATTCTCGGGAATTGCCGGCTTGAGGGGTGCCCCCGTCTTGTTCTTGCCCGCGCTTCCGGCAGCCCTCGACGCCGAGTCCTCGACGCCGGAGGCGTGGCCATTGACTTCCCGATACCGTCCGAAGGAAGGGCCCTGGCCGGCCGGACCGGGCTGTGCCGCCGATGCGGCGCGTGGCTTCAATCCCTTGCCCGGGGCGGCCGGCTTGACGAGCTTGGGGCGCCTTTGAATGGTCACCTGCAGCCCTTCCAGCGGATCATTCGCCACCGTGGAGCGGCACGGGGCCCCATTGCGCAGCGGTCCGATGGTGATGCCGGACTTGAAGAAGCCGCTGTACTCGCAATCGTACGCGCCGGTCTTGGGTCCAGGCTTGAGGCGCACCGCGAAACCGACCAAGGGCACCGACATGCCCTTGGTGCCGCACATCTTCTCGTCGCTCATCCACGGCGTTTCGAATCCGCTTCCGGTGAGCCCCTTGTACTCGATGTCTCCAGCCTCGAAGCGGTCCATGGGCTTGATGGCGAAGGACTCGATCCACAGGCCGGGGGCCACCCGCCCCGCCCACGGTACATCGGTGAAGCTCATGTCGCCGCGAGCGCGAATATGCGCATTGATCTTGACGGGCACCGGGCCGCTGGGCGCCGCAGCAGCGACCTTGGCTTTTTTCGCGCTGGCTGCAATCGGGGCCGGCGCCGGGGCCCGAATGGCGGCGGCGGCTCCCTCGGCGCGGCTTTCCAGGCGCTCGACCTTGATCGACAGCACTTCCCCGCCCGGCGCACGCACCGACGTCAGGACCAACGTGGCGCCTGACGCGTTGACCTTCGTGACCAGCATGTCTTCCTGGGCAAACAGCCATGCGCCATCGGTGGACAGGCCCGTGACGAACTCGACCTGATCCGAGCGCACGCCGGGTCCCAACCCGATGTGGATGGCCGGCAGCCGCAGCTGACCCGCGGGCCGGTCCGAAGCGCCCGCCGCCGCAGCCTTGACCGAGAACAGGTACAGGCCGGATGGGAGCGGTAGAACCTGAACCGACGCGCTCAGCGCCTCGCTGTTTGGCGTCGAATCCTTGTCGGGCGTCTTGATGGGCATTTGTGAATCCAATGTACCTTCAGCCGTGGTGGCATCTCGTGGACCCGGCGGCCGGGCGAGTTCGAGCAGCCGATCGTTGATATGCCGCGGTTCCATATCCAGCGGCAGCACCGTTCCGGACTTCCCGTCGATCAGGCGCTCCGCGATGGCGCCCAGATCGAATGCCACAATGGGCAATCCTACCGCCGCCGCCTCATCGAGCACATAGCACCACGTCTCAGGCCAGACGGATGGCAAAAACGCGATGTCGGGCCTTTCCCGCCGCAGCAGATGCGGCGCCTCGCCCTCGCTGTATCGGCCGGTAATGAACACCTTTCCGGTCCGGAGCAACGGTCCGTCGTCCTCAGTGTAGCCGATCACGATGAAATCCAAGGGCAATGCGCGCAATTTTGCGTCGCGCGCGCAGTTAAGTAAAACCCGGTAACCCTTGTGCTCCCCGATGGCGCCGAGCACGGCCACTCGCACCGTTTTACTTAAAGTCGGCCGCTCGACGGGTGCGGATGGGGGCGGAGGCGCGTGCGCGCGCACCTCGATCGGCACCGTGAAGTACCTCCTCAGGCGGGCAGCCGTATCGGCGGACGGCGCAATCACTCGGCGCGCCGGCTGCATCCAGGCGGCGCTGCGTCGTCTCAAGTCGGAGACCGAAATCTTCGACCCCAGATGCGATCCGTTGCGCTTGACGCACGCATTGCAGACCAAAACGTCAGGCTCGCCGCAGTAACGGCCGCTGCCGTCGATCAGGGTGACGCGCGGACAGATCCAGGCGTAATCGTGCACGAACACGTCGTAGGGCGCCTCGAGCGAACGCACGAGGTCGATGACGCGAGGGTCGATGTGAAGGAAGTGCTGGATCTCCACTTCCTCGAGATGCAGCCGGCCGAGCAGCGCGCCGAGCGCCTCGATCTCGGAGGGTATCGCGTAGCGCAGGTTGGGGACATCGATGGCGTCGGTCCACAATTCGCAGCGGCGTGCATCGCCGGGCCTCGCGGGCCGCAGCACCAGCGGATTCAGGCCCTTGGCGCGGATCTCGCGGCAGCGTTCGGCGACGAAGCGCTGCACGCCGCCCGTCAGGGCCAGGGTGACGACCAGCACGAAAGAGCCCTCGTAGGCCACCAATCGCCGTTCGTCGACGTTGCGCCGCGAGGCCAGCAAGGGATCCTTCGCCATGAAATCGGCGATGTAGCGATCGTAGCCGGGACAGCGCAGATTGATGAGCCGCTGGCTGCGTTCGAGAAGCGCCATGCGCCGACTGCCGAAGGATAGGCCGCCGGCATGGTAGACGAACACGTCGGCGGCCAGATGATGGGTCCAGCCGAGGCCCCGGGCGCGCATGCAGAAGTCGGTCTCTTCGCCGTAGCCCCTGCCGAACACGGATGCGTCCAACTCACCGACCTCGCGCAGGCAGTCCCTTCGAAGGTACAGGCAAAAGCCGACGCCCACCGGGATCTCATGGCTGACGCCGTCGTTGACCTCCGCCGTGATGTCATTGAGCGCCGCCGCTTGGTCGGCGCTCAACGGGTACTCGCCGATGCGCGGGTAGCTGGCGATGGTCCCGCTGTTGCTGAAGGGGGTGGCGGTGCCGACGTTGGGCGCTCGATAGGCCGCGGCGCGCAGGCGTTTGAGCCAATCGCCGAACACCAGCGCGTCGGAATTGAGCAGGACTGCATCGTGGCTTCGGTGGCGCGTCAGGGCGCGATTGACCGATGCGACGAAGCCCAGGTTGGTCGCGTTGCGCAGCAGGGTGATGCGTCCAGCGGCCTCGAGATCATCGAGCGCCGCCGCCAGGAGCGGATCGTCCGTGGCGTCGTCCACCACCACGATGCGCGCGTTGCCCACCGTGGCCAACGCCGAGGCGATGCAATCGAGCGTCTCCTGGCGGCCCCGGTAGACGGGAATGATCACGTCCACCGGCGGGGCGCGGCGCACCGCCTTGCGGGCACGGGCGGTGCCCGGTCGCCAGACCCCCAGGGGAGGCGTCTTTCGCCCCGGCAGCTTGACGGCCGGGGCGCGCAACAGGGGGGAATCGGGCAATGGGAGCCAGCGTCCATCCGGCATCGAGACAAAGATTTGCAGCCGGTTGCCGCGAATCCCCAGCTGCCGCAGGCCGGCGCTGAAAGGCCATCGTGGACCCGGCTGCGCAACTTTCCGGGTGGGCAATGCGAGACGACGGCCGTCCTCATCTTCCACGCACAGACTCACCGGACGGCCCGGCATCCAACCGAGACGCGCCCAGCCGCTGATGAGGCGATCATTGGCTGCCGCGCGTCCGTCCAGCGCGAACTCCGAAGGAATCCGCAGTCCGCTGCCCAGAAGGGGAACGCCGTGACAGCTCACATGCAGGGCGGCCCCCGGCAGCAACTGGGGCAGTTTGAATTGAAAGACGCGCCGCTCGCCCTGCAGCGTGGCGCGAATGGGTTGTGTGAAGGCCGCTCCGCCGCCGAGCCGCACGTCCAGCGCATGTGCCGGGTCATCGCCCTTGAGTTCGCCCAGGAATTCGAGGGCTGGGCCCAACCCGATCCAGCCCGCGGCCTGGGTGTCCGGATGGCTCAGGAATTCAGTGGCAACGTGTGCGAGCAATCCTCCAGGGACCACGCAGAAGTCGGAAAGCGCCGAGGCCAGGGTCGCCCGGGCTTCCTCGCCGCGAAGCAGGTGGAGGAGGGCACGCGCCTTGAGCGCGGCCACATCGGGGTCCGGGGTAATGACGCGCTGCAACAGTCGCAGCGTGGCGTCGTGGTCAGCTTCGCTAAGCGCGAGCAACCGGCCGTAGAGTGGGGCAAGAACCTCGGTGTCATCAGCCAGGCAGCGCCACGCCCGGTCAATTTCCCGCAGTGCAATATCGAAGGAATCCCTGCGTACGGCATCCGTGACCCGCCGCAAGATTCCGACCGTGTCTCGACTCGCGGCGCTGCGATCTAGGCTCAGTTCATTGAGCACGGACTCGAGCAAAAGCGAGCGATACAACAAAAGTCCTCTGCCGCCTCAGCTCACCATTGAGCTGAGGCCGCGACCAAGCTTACACCACGTCCTGTGTTGATATTACATCAAGGTCTAAGGACTAAATGAGCGCTAATGCCTCACTTGTGAGTCGTTATGTCCGAGGAGTGGAGGCTGCTGACACCCTTCAGTTCGATCGTGGTCTGCCCGCCATCGAGAGTGATGGTGGTGTTGCCACCCGAACTGCTGATGTCGTGGTTCTGTTCCAGCCACGAGAAGGAATGCCCTTCCAGATACAGCTGGTCCTGGCCCGAGACGAAGTTCGTAATGACGGTATGTCCGCCCTTCTCGCTCTGGAGGAACTCGAACAAGTTGGTGTTGGCGCCGCCCGTCATCGTGTCGTGACCCGACCCGCCGACGAAGGTATCCGGACCCAGCTTGCCGCTTCCCACCATGTCCACGTTGCCGCTTCCGGCCACGAATTGATTGGTGTATTCGCCGCCGATCAACGTGGCATTGCCCGTGCTTGCGATGAGCTCGTGGTAATCAGAGCCCGAGTTGAGTATCGCCAGGGAGCCGCCGACGATGGACGCGGTGCCGAACTCGCCATATACCGTGGCCTGGCCGTGTTCGTAGATCGTATCGCTGCCGAACCCCAGGTTGATCGTGTCGTGACCACCGCTGCCGTTCTCGGAGATGCTGCCGGTCCCAAGCAGAGTGACGGTATCGGAGCCGCCGCCGACCGAGATGTTGCCGTTGGTGTTCTCGGTGATGGAATCGTTACCCGACCCGGCAACGATCATGCCAGTTCCGTGCACGTCGATGGAGTCGTTGCCGCTTCCCGCATACACAGTGCCGTTACCGTACACTTGTATGTTGTGTGATCCGCCGCCTACTGAGAGTGTAGTCAAGTTAATTCTCCCTAATAATTAGAGCTAAAACAAAATCCGGTGAGGACTCGCAACAATTGCCCCTTCCGTCCATGCTGAGTGGAGTCTGCCAGAGATGTATACCGCGTCACAATCTCTACTTAACTTATTATTACGAAAGAATGAGTTGTTTTACGACATCGTGCGATGGATCGTTTACTCGCGTCGATAGAATCAGATGGAATATGCGGCTCGGTTACCCTGTGCGCACTAGATTCGGTCAGCGAGCCAATAATCCGCCCCTGGACAGTGCAATTTTCAGGGTAGTTCTTTGCGGCCGTCACGGATCTCAAGATTATGTCGCTTATTGGCGACAGGGCCCGATCGCCATTTCAAGTAATTGATCCTATCGACCAGTACCTTCGCAAATCGCGCCACGGGTGTAAAGGGCCCGTCCCGGGACTTGCACAGTTCTCAAGGGTGAGCGTGCCCGCTGGTTGCGGGCGCACATTGATGCAAGGATATGCATGAAGATCATGGGCAGACGAAATACAAGCCGGCCCAAGCAGCCGGGGCCGGGAGCCAAGCACGCGGGCACGCACGGTGCGACCTCGATCTTGTTTCAGCAATACGACCTGCTTTCCGGATCGAGCCTCTTCGACGCCCGATTCTATGTCGACGCCAACCCCGATATTGCGGATCTCAACCTCGATCCGCTCACGCATTATCTGGAGATCGGTTGCCATGAGCGCCGCGATCCCAGCCCTCATTTCAAGACATCGTACTATCTGAGGCAGTGCAAGACTCAAGGCGAGGCGCCTGCGAATCCGCTGCTCCATTATTTGACCGTGGGCGCCGCCCGCGGTCTCAACCCGAGTCCGGCGCCGGCAGGCCGGCGAATGAACGCATCCGCCGCGCGCGCCGCGCACGGCATTGCGGCGCCCGGCGCCCGCTCCGCGCATCAGAAGGCATCGGAGCGGCACCTGTACGTGGACGTACCCCTCATCATTCAGGGCGCGGCGAACTCCAAGGTGCACGGCGGATTGTCGATAGCGGGCTGGACTCTTGCGCGAAGCGGCATCGATGAGGTGTACATATCGGTCGATGGTCTACGCGCCGCCGTGGCCTATCTGGGAATCCGCCGGCCCGATGTGGCCTCCGAGTATTCGACCTGGGAGGGCGCGATGCAGAGCGGGTTTGCCGCGCATGTTCCTCCCCGCGCACTCAAGCGGGGACGCCGCCTCATCACCGTGACCGCGCGCGACCGCGCCGGCGTGTCCATGGTCCGCGAGTTCTCCGTCGACGTGGAGGAACTATCGGATCAAAGCGGTCCCGGATCGCTGCGGCGAAAGATCACTCAATCGGAAGTCGAACTGCACCTCGCATTGCTCGACACCCTGAAATGGCGGCCGAGGTTCACGGTCTGGCAGGCGCTGACCCCGAAGGACGACGCGCTGACCGGGGTGCGCCGAACGCTGCACAGCCTCAGCCGCCAGGCCTATCCCGACTGGCGGCTGTACCTGCAGCGCAGCCAGCCCAAGCGCAAGCCCGCCCATTCGGCGAAGTCGCTGCTGGCCCGCTGCGTGGAGGGCTTCGAACATCACGCCCAACGCATTCGGATCGCGGATCAGGCCGCCGCAGGGTGGCCTGCGCAAGGCGAGGCGCCGCCTGCGGACGCCGAGTTCATCCTCAGGCTCGCACCCGGCGATGAACTGGGGTGCGACGCGCTGCTCGAGTTCGCGCTCGCGAGCGGCTTTGCACGCGAGGCCGACCTGCTGTACAGCGACGAGCGGCGCGCAGATCCGGTCGATGGCCGGGCAACGGCCTTCTTCAAGCCCCGGTGGTCCCCCGACCTGCTGCTGTCCACCAATTACATCGGCCGCGCATGGTGCGCAAAATCCGAGCTCGTGACGCGCGCCGGCATCGACCTTGGAGATCCGGCGCACGGCGATTACGACATCGCCCTGCGGTTGAGCGAGGCGGCGCGCTCCATCAGCCACGTTCCGAAGCTGCTGATCGAGCGCTCGGAGAATCGCCTGGACACCCCGGAACGCGAGCGCCGCGCGCTGTCGGAGGCACTGCGGCGGCGCAAGACCCCCGGGTCGGTCATGCCGGGTTGCGTCCCCCACTATTACCGCGTGAAGCGCCCCCGTTCATCGCGAGACCTCGTATCCATCGTCCTGCCAACCTGCGCAGCGGGCGGCCTGGTCGGCACGTGCATCGAATCGCTGCGGGATCGGACCGCGTACCGGAATTTTGAAATCGTGGCCGCCGACAACATCGGGCCGGATGCCGGCAGATGGAAGAAATGGCTGCGCAAGCACGCGGATGTCGTGGTCGACATCAAAGGCCCCTTCAATTGGTCGCGCTTCAACAATCTGGCCGCGGCCCGGGCCAACGGCAGCCTGTTGCTCTTCTTGAACGACGATGTGGAAATCATCGAGCCCGATTGGCTCGATGCGATGCTCGAGCACATACAGCGCCCGGAGGTCGGCGTGGTGGGTCCCCAACTGCTGTACCCGGACCGGAGCGTTCAGCACGCGGGCGTCGCGCTCGATGGAATCGGCCGCGGGCGCCATGCATTTCGCCATCTGCGCGAGGATGACCCCGGTTATTTCGGCCTGGCGCTGAGTCAGCGGAACGTCATCAGCGTGACCGGCGCATGCCTGATGACCCGCCGGGACACCTTCGAGCGGCTGGGCCGCTTCGAGGAGGCGCACGCGGTCATCAACGGCGATCTCGATTACTGCCTGCGGTCCTGGAGCGACGGATTGCTCAACATTTTCACGCCGTATTCGCGCCTGATTCATCACGAGCTGGCAAGCCGCAGCCGCTTGAAGGAACACTACGACGAAGGACTGTTCAAGAGCCGCTGGCAGCGGACGATCGTGCAGGGCGATCCATACTTCAATCCCAATCTGAGCCTCGACCACGACCAGGTCGAGGTCGAACGCGAACCGGTCGAGGAGATCCACGCGGCGCAGCCATTGTTCGCCGCGGAGTCGGTGCGCCGGATCCTGGTGGTCAAGCTCGATCACATCGGCGATGCGATCACGGCGCTGCCGGCGGTTCGCCGGTTGAAGCGGCTGTTTCCCTCGGCAAGGCTCACGGTGCTTGCGGGCCGCGGAACCCGTCCGATCTGGAGCTCCGAGTCCTGCGTCGACGAAACCCTGGAATTCGATTTCTTCCATGTTCGTTCGGGCCGCGGGACCGTGGAGGTCGATGAGGCGCACATGAGGATGCTGGAAAATCAGCTCGTGCGGAAGAATTTCGACTTGGCGATCGATTTGCGCAAGCAGCCCGATACGCGCCATTTCCTGCAGAAGAGCGGCGCGAGAGTGACGGCGGGCTTCGACCATCATGGCCGGTTTCCCTGGCTCGACGTGGCCATCGAATGGGACGAGGACGTTCCGCTGCGCGCCAAGCGCGCGCATGTGTCGAGCGACCTCAGCATGCTCATCGATACGGTCGCGGCGCGATGCGAGGAGGCTCCCGCGGCCACCGCGGCGGCTCCCGGCCCCGGGCTGGCTGAAGCGGCCTTGCGGGCGCTGTTCTCGCTGCCGCTCGTTTGCGTGCACCCGTCGGCCGGATCGGAGATGCGGCAGTGGCCTCTGGAGAAATTCTCCGAGCTCATCGGCCTGCTGCTGGCCGAGGGGACGGTGAACGTCGCAGTGATCGGCGGCCCGGATGAACGCGATGCGGCGCGAACGGTGCTGCAGGGTGTCTCGCGCAGCAACCGGACGTTCAACCTGGCAGGCAAGACCAGTCTCGCCGATCTGCCCAAGATACTTTCCCGGGCGGCATTGTTCGTGGGGAACAACAGCGGCCCCCAGCATCTTGCGGCCAGCCTCGGCGTCTGCACGGTCGGCATTCATTCGGGCGTCGTGGATGCGCACGAATGGGGCCCGGCCGGACGGCGCGCGCTGGCAATCCGCCGGCAGATGTCCTGCTCTCCCTGCTTCATAGAGAAAGCGCGGGATTGTCCCCGAGCGCTCGCGTGCCTGAGCGGCCTCGACAGCCGCGATGTGTTCAGCCGGTGCATGCGCATGCTTCGGCTCGCCATCGGCGCGTAGTACACTGGAATTTCCGGAAGCGGCCACCAGAGCATCGATGACGTGAGCCTGAAAACTTTTCTATCCAAGGTACGGGGCGAGCCCACGCTCGAACGCGCTGAGAAGGCGTACGCCGGCGGCCGCAAGGTCGATGCGGCGCAGATGTTTCGAGTGCTGGCGGAAGGCGGCTCGGAGGCGGCTCAGGTGCGGCTCGCCAAGCTGTACGAAACCGGTGAGGGCGTGCTGCAGAACTTCGTCGAAGCCGCGCGCTGGTATCGAAAGGCCGCCGAGAAGGGTTCGGAAACCTCGCAGGCGCGACTGGGGGAGATGTACCTCACGGGGATGTCGCCCGCCAAGACCGCGACCGCTGCGGCGCTCGCGCGGATCGAGGGCGGCTCGGATCAGGAATCGCTGATCAAGCGCCTCTATCCTCAAGGTCTTTCATTGCCGCAGGACTCGAAGGAGGCCGCCCATTGGAATACGCTCGCCGCGGAGGGGGGCAATGCCGGCGCCCAGGCGCGCATCGGTTACCAATACGCGGCCGGCCTGGGCGTGGAGTTGAATCTGGAGACGGCCGAGCGCTGGTTCGAGCAGGCCGCCCGACAGGGTCATTCGGGAGGCCAGCTCGGCCTGGGCCTCATCTACGCCGGAACCTACGGCGGCCCAAGCGATCACGCACGCGCGCTCGAATACCTCGAGATCTGCGCGGCACTGGACAACTCCACGGCGCAGCTGTGCCTTGCGATGCTGCTGCTGTACGGCGAACTGCCCCGCGACGAAGCGCGTGCGGCCGATCTTCTCGAGAAGTCCGCCAAGGCGGGACAGCCCGCCGCCATGTTCCAGCTCGGGGAGCTGTATCGGGCAGGGCGCGGCGTGGCGCAGGACAACTCGCAGGCTGAGACCTGGCTGCGGCGGGCCACGATCCGCGGGCACCTCAAGGCATGGGTGTCGCTGGCGCGGCTGCACCGGTCGGGGCCCAATCCGGACCTGAACTCGGCAGCCGTGATGTGCCGGCAAGCGGCGGAACTCGGCGACGCGGAGGCTCAATACCTGCTCGGCCAGTACCATCTGTCCGGCGAGGGAGTGCCTCGCGATCACGACGAGGCGGCGCGTTGGCTCTCGAAGGCGGCTGATCAGAACTATGCGCCCGCATTCGAGCGCCTCGGCGCCCTGTATGCGGAGGGCAAGGGCCTGCCGCAGGATTTTCAAGCGGCGGCCGACTGGTTCCAGCGTGCCGCGGTCCTGGGCGACGCCAGCGCGTTGTATCACCTCGGCACCCTGAGATTGGGCGGCCTCGGGGTGCGGGGCGATTCGAAAGCGGCGCGCAAATGGTTTCGCGAAGCGGCGAAGCGCGGCAGTTCCGCGGCTTGCCTGCAGCTGGGAATTCTCTACGCGACCGGTGAGCAGGCGCCCAAGAGCTACTCGGCCGCGGCGACGTGGTACGCCGAGGCGGCGCGCCTCGGGGATTCGACGGGCCTCTACAACCTCGCTTTCCTGCATTTTCGCGGCCTCGGCGTGCCGCAGAATTCCGGCCGTGGGGTCTCGCTGCTGGAGGAGGCCGCGGCGAGCGGGAATGTGGCGGCCGCCTGGGCACTGCACCGGCAATACACCAGCGGCGAGTACCTGTCTGCTGATTCCCAGGCGGCGCTGCACTGGCTGGTGCAGGCCGCGGAGCTCGGCAGTGCGCCGGCGGCGTGCCTGCTGGCAGTACGGATGCGCGGCGGTCACCCGGAGGCTCTGCCGGCCGCACGCGTCGTCGAGTTGCTGGAGCGAGTGTCTCAGGCGGGTGAAGCCGACGCGCAAGCAGAGCTCGCGCTGTTGTATTTCGAGGGCAAACACGTCCCGCAGGATGCCGACAAGGCGTTCGGCTGGTTCACCCGCGCCGCTCAGGGCGGGAATGCCTTCGCGCAGACGTGGCTCGGCGACGTGCTGATTCAAGGGCGCGGCGTTGCGGTGGATCGCGATGCTGCCATCATCTGGTACGAACGGGCCGCGCTGCAGGGCCATGCAGGCTCCATCGCGGCGTTGAGCGCGTTGCGCAAGCCCGAGGGCGCGGGCGCCGAAGCTTCGGCCGAGGTGTTCCAGCTGTGGCTGCGCGCCGCGGAGCGCGGCAATGCTGCGGCACAGCGCATGGTGGGCGATATGTATCTGCGCGGCGCGGGCGCCCACCAATCGGTGGATGAGGCACGCCGCTGGTTGAACGACGCCGTGCTGCAAGGGCACGTGCCCGCGATGGTGCTGCTGGGCGGCTTGTTGTTGCAGCATGCCTCGGGGGATGAGGATCGGGTGCGGGCATTTGATTTGTTCGAACGCGCCGCCGCTCAGGGCAACGTGGATGCCCAGTACAACCTGGGCGTGTGCCTGCGTCGCGGTCTCGGGGTTCCGGCGAACGACGCGCGCGCGGAACGCTGCTACCGATCCGCCGCGGAGAACGGGCAGCGCTCGGCGCAACTGGCCTTGGGCTCCCTCCTCGAGCCGTCGGCTCGCACCGATCAGGAGTGGCGTGAAGTGGCGCGCTGGTATCGCATGGCCGCGGACGCGGAGCACCCTGCGGCGATGATGGCGCTAGGCAAACTCCACGAATCCGGGCGGGGCGTCGATTCGAGCCGTCACGCCGCCCTGGCACTCTACCAACGGGCGCTCGCCGCCGGTTACGCCGAAGCGGCGCCCGACGTGCGCCGCCTGCAGGCCGCCCTGGCAACGACCGAGGTCGCCGGTCTCGACTCCTAAGCGCGCCTGCCCGATCGGGCGGCCGAGCCGCGCTCCTTGGGCGGAGCTTTCGCGCGAACCGGGGCGGGGCGCCGGATGAGACGCACCTGAATGCCCTCGAGCGGATCGCTCGACACGCTCGAGCGGCACGGGGCGCCGTTGCGAAGCGGTCCGACGACGATGCCGGATTGAAAGTAGCCGCTGTACTCGCAGTCGTAATCGGCGCCCGAGCGGCCGGGTTTCAGCCGCAATGCAAATCCAACCAGCGGCGTGGCCATGCCCTTCGTGCCGCACATCTTGCCTTCGCTCAGCCAGGGCGTCTCGAACCCGGTGCCGGTCAGGCCCTTGTATTCGATGTCGTTGGCGCCGAGGAGTTCGAGCGGTTTCACGCAGAACGACTCGATCCACAGGCCCGGTCCCACGCGTCCGGCCCAGGCCGCATTCGAAAACTTCATGTCGCCGCGAGTGCGGATGTGAGCGCCAATCTCCACGGCCAGCGGCAGCTTGGGATCGGCGGCCATGAGCGGGGGCTTGGCACTCGCCGCCTGAGCGGATCCCCGGGGGCCGCTCTTGGCGATGGCGGGCTGCGCTTCGTTGGATGCCGGCGCGGCGCCTTCCGCATCGGCGCGAACGTCCAGCCGCTCCACGCTGATCGACAGCACCTCGCTGCCGGGAGCGCGAATCGACGTCAGGACCATGGTCGCACCGGCGCCGCTGATCTTGGTGACCAGCAGATCGCCGGCGGTGAACAGCCACGACCCATGCGTGGAGGGTCCGGCAATGAATTCCACCTGTTCCGAACGTACGCCGGGCCCGAGTCCAACGTGCATCGCGGGGAGCGTCAGCGGGCCGCGGGTTGCGGCAGGCGCCGCAGCGGTCGATTTCACCGAGAACAGATAGAGCCCGGCGGGCAGGGGCAGCACTTGAACCGAGGCACTGAGTGCGTCGTGGGCGTCGGGGCTTGCGTCGGGCTTTTTGCCCTGGAGGCGTGCCGCCGCGTTCGCAATATCTGGACGTGGCGGGGCCTTCGAACCGTTCGCGCTCCCGGATCCGTGCGCCGGCTTGGAGGCGGATGTTTGCTTGATCATGAGCATCCCGTGGAATTCAAGTCCCCGCATGTTAGCGTCATGGAGAGCGCATGACACGGACTGCAAAAAAAAAATTGATACTGTCAAATCTTCGCGCCACGCGCTTCGACCGTGAACACACGCGCCAGAGAGCTGCGCACTGGCCGCCGTTTGAACGCGGCGGATGGAGCCCGCGGCGAATGGAGCAGGCGATTGGCGCCTCATATTTTCCTGCGATATGATTCGCGCATCTGGCAACGCAGCATTTATGTCAACCTTGGGTTGCGCGGCCAGGTTCGGCGCAATTTGGTGCGTGATCTCGCGGGCGTGCGCCGCGATGGTACGCCCGGAAGGCCGCGTCATCGATCCCTTCGATTTGCGGCTCTTATGTCAATCATTGCACTGGGATGGCAGGTATCGCTGCTAGCATGTTCGCTTGACCGACCTCCTGCCATGACGATGCGCAGAGGCCATCCGACCGGGCGGTTGATCCCGGGAGCGCAAGGATGGGCTCTGAGAATGATAAAGTGGATTGAAAACAGCAGGATGATTTTCCGGAGGTATCATGGCGGATGCGTTTGGCAGTTTGGCGACATTGAAGAATCAAGAACTCGTGGTTCCCGAAGGCAACACGCACTTTCGGGTGGAACGCCATTTCCTCATAGCGCTCATGGCGAAGAGAGTGTCGTCGATAAAATTCGACGAGGTCTGGTACCTGTCGAAATATCCGGACGTGAAGGATGCCGTCAAGCGCGGCGTGGTACCGTCGGGCCGCGAACACTACGTCATGTCGGGTTATTACGAGCACAGAATGCCGACGGCGATTCAAGTCAACGAGAAATGGTATCTCGAGGCCTATCCGGACGTGCGGGAGGCGATCCGCGCCGGAGTGTACAAGACGGGCCAAGCGCACTTCGAGATCGCCGGATTCAGAGAAGGGCGGATGCCGTTCCCAAATTTCCAGCTATGACCCACTCTTGCCGGGGAGTTTCGCGGAGTCCCCGACCGCTGCCGTGCATTCATCCGCGACCTGATCGGGATGGCATTTCATGTCACGGAACATAAAGCAGGCGCAGGGCTCGAAGCCGGGCACGCGGCCCGCGCGATCGAAGAAGGGCAGGTCCCGCAAGGCGGAGCCCCGCGAGGAGACCCTCTTAGTAGATGAGGAGACCCTTGTCGTAGAGGTAGAGGAACTGCAATCCGAATCGCAGGATCCGGGCGCGGCCGAAGCGCCCATGAACGGCCATGATGCCGCCATCCTCACCGCCGGGGATGAGTGGTCCCGGGACTCCTTCGGCGACGAGCCGCCGGCGAGGATATTCTCCGACCCGCCCGCCCAGTCGAGCGACTCGGCGCACCATGCCGAGTCCGAGACCAGCCGCATCATTCCCCGTGAGCAATTCGATGAAGCCGGATACCTGCGGCTGAATCCCGACGTGCGGATGGCGATCGACAACGGGCTCATCGAATCGGGCTATTCGCACTACCTGATCTACGGCAGCGTGGAGGGCCGTCCGCTCCCCGACATGCCGCGCGAGCCGCGCAACGTGATGCTGACCTCCATCCAGGAGGCGGGTCAGGCGGCGGCCGCGCCGCGGGAGGCGCGCGGATCGATCGACGCGCTCCTGATTGCGCAAAACGGCGGACTGATGATCGTCGGCTGGATCGACGATGTGTCGCATCCGCTCAATTTCATCCGGATCATCGGCCCAACCTGGCGCCTCGTGATGGATGCGTCGCGCTTTCTGCGCGTGCGGCGCGAGGACGTCGAGAAGGCGATCGCCACGCGGCGCCCGCACGCCTTCGGCTTCATCGGCTTTGTCCAGTTCTCCGAAGGCGGCGAAGCATCGGGACCCATCCGCATCGAGTTGTGGCAGGCGGGCGGCGCTTCGGCCAGCTTGCAATGCGTGCCATCGTTCGTCGAAGAGCTCGAGCTGCGGGACATCATGTTGACGCACCTTGCGGCGGCGTCATTCTTCGGCAATCCCGTCTCGGAGAGCATGAATTATCTCGACCGCGGCCTCGGCGACGAGCTGGTGCGCTTCAATCGGGCCGTCACCGGGCGGATGGTCGCGCATCCCTATGTCGAACGGTTCGGCCCGCAAGACCGGCCCTGCCGGGGCAGCATCATCGTTTGCTTGTACGGCAAGGCCGAGTTCTTCTTCCTGCAGAACGCCATCTTCGCCGGGCTGCCGGGCATGGAGGACTACGAATTCATCTACGTCTCCAACAGCCCCGAGCTGGCCGAGACGCTGGTGCGGGAGGCCACCTCCGCCACGCTCACCTATGGGCTTTCCAACACCATCGTCGTGCTGCCGGGCAACGCGGGGTTTGGCGCAGCCAACAACGCGGCGGCCCGGGTCGCGCGCAGCGGGCGCCTGTTGATCGTCAATCCGGACGTGTTCCCCAGGGATCTGGACTGGGCCCGCAAGCACACGGAACTGATCGCGGCGGCCCCGGCCTCCCAAACGCGCATATTCGGGGTGCCGCTCTATTACGACGACGGCTCTTTGATGCACGGCGGCATGTATTTCGACATCGACGTGGGACTGTCGACGGTCAACGGCAGCACCACGCAGAAGAGGATTTGCCGGGTTACCCACTACGGCAAGGGCGCACCGCCCAACAACACGCAGTACACCCGGCCCCGGCCGGTTCCCGCGGTCACCGGCGCGTTCATTTCGGTGGATCGCTCATGGTTCGAGCAGCTCGGCGGATTCACCGAAGATTTCATATTCGGCCACTACGAGGATGCCGATCTCTGCCTCAAGAGCCTGATGAAGGGGACGCCGTCCTGGCTGCACGACATCCGGCTCTGGCACCTCGAAGGCAAGGGCTCCACGCGGCAGCCCACCCATGAGGGCGGCTCCATCGTCAATCGCTGGAAATTCTCCAGCACCTGGATTCCGACCCTGGAGCAGGGGCTTACGGGCACGGCCCCCACGCATCCCTTGCTGCATCCGGCGGAGACTCCCTCCTGGACGTCCGATCACGAGTCGACGAAGCGGACCATGGATCGTCGAAGGAAGGTTATCTAGATGAAGGTCCTGCTCGTCAGCTTGTATCACCCCGAACTGGTGCGCGGCGGGGCCCAACAGATCTGCTACGAACTGTTCACCGGCCTGAAGGCATGCGAGGACATCGAGCCGACGCTCCTGGCGGCCATCGATCCGTCCTTCAAATCGCTCTACAAGAGCGGCGCGCAGATCACCGGCTTCGATGGACGGGATGGCGAGTTCCTGTACCTGAGCAGGGACTACGATTACCTGTGGCACCGCGTGTCGAATCCCGATCTGACCAAGGCGTTCGTGGAATTCCTGCACCTGGTCAAACCGGACGTGATTCACTTCCATCACTTCCTGCTGCTCGGTATCGAGCTGTTGACGCTCGCGCGCCGGACGCTGCCGAACGTGCGAATCGTGCTGACATTCCACGAGTTCATGTCGATCTGCGATGCCAACGGCCACATGCTGCGCAAGTTCGACCGCACACTGTGCACCCGCGCATCGCCGGTTCGCTGCCATCAGTGTTTTCCGGATCGCGTCCCGGAACATTTCTTCATGCGTGAGATGTGGTTCAAGAAGCATCTTTCGGTGGTCGATGCCTTCACCGTTCCGAGCCGGTTCATGATCGAGCGCTACGTATCCTGGGGCCTCGATCCGGCAAAGATCACGCACGTGACCAACGGCCAGCCGGACTACAACAAGGGGCGCGTCCCGATCGACAAGCGCGAGAAGCGCAACCGGTTCGGCTTTTTCGGCCAGCTCGTGGACAACAAGGGGGTCTGGGTGATCCTGCAGGCCGTGAATGAGCTGCGCGCGAGCGGCTTCACGGATTTTCGCGTGGAAATCAACGGCGACAATCTGCAATACGCCTCGCCCGAACGCCGCAAGGAGATCGAGGAGTTCCTCGCCAAGGAGAAGGAACGGCCCGTCGAGGAACAGATCGTCGTGTTCAACGGCTCCTATTCCGTCGACCAGCTGTCGCAGCGCATGAGCCGGGTGGATTGGTGCATCGTTCCGTCGGTGTGGTGGGAAATATTCGGGCTGGTCATTTCAGAGGCCTGGATGTTCCATCGGCCCGTCATCGCCTCGAACGTGGGCGGTCCAGGGGAGCGGATCACCCACGACAAGGACGGCCTGCTCTTCGACGTCGCCGACGGGTCCTCGCTGGCCGAAACCATGCGCCGCGCCGCCACCGAGAAAGGGCTCTGGGAGCGTTTGGTAAGGGGTATCACGCCTCCCACATCGGAGAAGGCTATGGTACAAGAGTTCCTGGCGGTATACGGAGTCAAGGCGTCCAACCAGCGTGGGCAGGCCTTGGCCGTAGTCTAGGTACGGAATGCTGAACAGACCGACAAGGGAGTAGAGGTCAGATGGCGCTCGTGGGATATCTTGAGTCCGTGGACCCCCGCTTTGTTCGAGGCTGGGCTTACGACACCGAGATGCCGGCGGCGCATCTCGAGGTGGTGGTGCGCATAGGCGAGGAGTTTTGCGCGTCCAGCCACGCCGACGTCGCGCGCAACGACCTGCTGCAAGCGGGTATCGGCGACGGAAGCCACGGTTTCAGCATCGATCTCGCGGAGTCCGACCTCTCGGCGGCCGACGCCGCCCAGTTGCGGGTCCATGTGATCTCCGGAGCGGAATCGATGGAGCTGTTCCGACTGGCGGACAAGTCCGACGTCGTCGAGGATCTGGTGTCGGAGCCTTCCCAGCCGGTCTCGGACGAACACCAATATCCGGTGTTCATCCTGGGTCCCGCCCGATCCGGGACCAGCGTGATGACGCTGGGCCTGCTCGACTCGGCGCGCTATGTGGGGATGGGCGAAGGTCATCTCATGCCGCTCGCGCATCTTCTGTCCTCCACGGTGGAGAACTACTACCGCCGCGACGGAGTGACGGCCGGGACCCTGCTGGGCCGGGTGCCGGCCGAGGCATTCCAGCGGTTCTTGCGGCGCGCTTTCGTGCAATTGGCCCGGTCGCTGTTCCAGACCGTGTACTGGCTGGACAAGACCCCGAGCGTCGAGATGGTCCAGGCGGCCCCGATCATGAGGGAGCTATGGCCCAACGCCAAGTTCGTGTTCATGAAGCGCCGCGTCATCGAGAATGTTATATCGCGCCGCCGGAAATTTTCCGCCGATTTGACCCGGGAGCACTTCCTCGACTGGGCTGCGGTCATGTCCGCGTGGCTGCAGGTGCGCGACAGCTTGGCGGGGAGCGCGATCGAGATCGAGCATCGGCAGCTCGTTCTGGATCCCGACGGGACGATAGCCTCGATTGCAGCGTTTCTCGAGATGCCGGCCGAGTCGGCTGAACGCCTGCGCCGGTTCGTCAATGATCAGCAGCCGGAGCGCACGGACACGAATTTCGGCGCGACCTACCAGCTCAGTGATCTGGGGCTGGACGAACTCGAGGAGCAGCAAATGATCACGGCATGCGGGCCGCTGATGGCGGCCTATGGGTACAGCTTCGACCGGGCGTATTATTCGACCTGAGACGGCGCGACCTGAGACGGTCAGCGGTAGCCGAACACCTGCATCGCGGGGCCGCATATCTCATCGAATTTCTTCAGCTGTTCCGGAGTCCACCCGGTTTGCGACCGCTCGGTCTTGCCGACGCCCGCTCCGGTTCGTTCCATGGAGCCTTCCTTCAGTGAGTCGGCGATGGCCTGCGCCTGGTCGGGCAGGCCGAGGTAGTCGGCGACGGTGCCGGCAATCTTCCCCGGGTTCGCGAGCATCTCCTCCTGCTCGATCTCCACGTAGTGGGGGAGCCGCGTCCGGATCTTCAACCACTCGTTCATGGCGCCCGCCCAATCCCGGCAGTGCGACTCGAAGTTGCCGCCAAACTTGACCATGCGCGAGAGAACGTTGCCCACGGGGTTGCGGCGCAGAAAAATGAACCGAGAGCCCGGAAAGCACTCGTTGAGAAACGGTGCGGAAAGAATCATGGGGATTCCGGGCGTCTTGTCGAGAAACGACGCCGATCCGTGCATGTAGAAATACGCCCGCCTTGCGGCCTCGACGGCGACCTGTCTGAGATTCTGTTGAGCCATGAAGCGCACCAGTCCATTCGGGCTCGCCTCGTCGCCGCTCAGGGCGGTTGCGGCGCTCTGGAACAGCGGTGCGGCATGTCCTTCGCCCATCCATGCGAGCGCCAGGGACTTGGACAGGGTTCGCCCGAGCTCGGAGGTGCCGGATCGCGGCGAGCCCATCAGGAACACGCGCAACGGGGGGGACCTGTCCAGGCCGCACGTCTTGGTACGAGCGAGTTCCGCCGCGTGACCCGCGGCGAATACCTTGATCGACTGAACCTGCCCGGCCGGCACGGGCGAGGTGAATACGATGACGAATGCGTACGCATCGAGGGTTCCCTCGCGGCGCGCCCGGTCAAGGTCGGCCCTCGAGATATTGGCGGCGCTGAATCCGATCACCTCGCCGTCCAGCATCGCGTACACCGATGCATGATGCTTTGCCGGCGACACGGCGCCCCAGCCCATCGCGAACTCGCTGGACAGCATCTCCACCCGGCCCGTGGCCGCGGGCGCGGGAGCCGAGCGCAGCGCCGCCTTGCCGGCATCCGCCGCCGGTGGGGCGCCGGCGGGCGCCTGCGCCGCGGGTGGCTGTACTGCGGGCGCCGGTGCGGCGGGTGCCGGTGTTGCGGGCGGCGTCGCGGGGGTGGCCGGTCCGGCGCCCGGGTTTGCAGAACTGGGCTGGTTCATGGGTTTCCTTTGTCCGTCTGGACCGACCCGGAATTGACGAGCTTCGTCACCCGGTTCTCGAGGGAGAGCAGGCGCTCATCGTATCGAACCAGCAGGCCGCCGAAAAATCCGATCAGATCGGGAATCGTCAGGCTATCGATCGAGACTTGTTCTTGTTCGTCGCCCAGGGCCCGCGCCGGGAACAGTTCCGCGCGGTGAAACACTTCCTGCGCCATCCGCGCATTTTCCGCCGCGAAGAATTTGTCGATGTCGTCGACGAGCGAGTGCGGCAGGAAATTGTGAACCTGGCCCGAGGCCGCCGATCTGAATTGCACGGCGTTCTCGATGACCATGTCGGAGAACTTCATGCGCGGATGGAACCGGTTGAGCAGCAGCATGATGCACAGGTCGTGCGTCGACAGGCTGGTATTGATGTCGGGTATGTCGAAGTCCACACCGTCGGCGGCGATGGACAGCGATTCGATCAGTCCGTGAAACAGGCCATGGGGCTTTTCGACGGCGGAGTCGTAGGTCCGGCACATGACGTTGTCGCGGCCATAGAGCGCGCACTGATCCAGGAAATAGCTGTAATACTTCAGGAACTTCCGGCGCCGGTACTCCCGCCCCACGAATTCGGCCGGCGGTTCCGTGCAGCCGTGCCTCTTGACCAGCTGCATGTACGACGAGGCCAGGAACTGCACCTGGCTGCGGATGTAATAGAAGCAGCGCGCCGTGATTCCGAGGTCGCGCAGCTGGCCGATGAGATGGGACATCGCATCGACGTCGGCACCCATGAACAGTTCGCTGGACACCAGGCCCACGCGCGCAGGACTGTTCTTCACGGCCGCGAAGAATTCACGCGTGTGGCGTTCGCCGTCCTCGATTCGCGCGGACGCTTCCTCGGGAAGGAGACAGCGCGACAGGAACGCGCCGTTTCCCGAGGAGACCTTGCCGGCGGCGCCGAGCGCAAATTCGCCGATCGCCAGGTAATCGACGTCGTTCTTCAGTAGGCTCTTGCGATTCTTGGCCAGGAACACCTGAAGCGCGGAGGACCCGGTCTTCGGGCCGCCAATATGGAAAATGAGTTCCTGCAACGTGTTGACTCCAACTCGAGCATCGCGAGTTTCAGGTTTCGGCGGCGCTCGTCGCCGATTCGCACAAGTCTATCAAACCCAACGAGAATCCGGCTGACGGAATATCCACCGCTGCGAATTATGGAAAAGCCTTCCAAGCAGAATCGAGCGAAAGCGCGAGACCGCATCCCGCGGCCATCGGCGCCGCCGCATCGAGTCGCCGGGCGCCGCGACCCGGGCTGCTGCAACGAAGTGAACGTAACGTGCCGCCGCGCATCACGCGAAAGGGCGCGATTCGCTTACAAATCTATACCTTCCTTGCAGCCAGTACCGTAATATCCTGGTACCGGCCATTTCCAGGCCAGAAGAATTATTGAGGGAACGATGACCACCGCGACCACGCAGAAAATCGTCCATTTGCACATACCGAAAACCGCGGGCACGGCGTTTCGCACGGCTTTTTCCAAGGCGGCCGGCGGCACGCTGCGGGTCAGCCCGCATTTCACCGAACGGGGCGCTGCGAAGATCGATCCGTCGCAGTTCGACGTGTTCAGCGGGCACTTCGGCTTCAAGTCCGCAACGCAATTCGGCGGCGAGATCATCACCGTTCTGCGCGACCCCGTGGAACGATTCGTCTCCCTCTATCATTTCCTCAGAAAGCTCTCCGAGCGTGGAATCGAGAAGAGCCACCGCACGATCCTCGCCAACAAGTACTCGCTGGGAGAGTTCGCGAAGATCAGGGATGAGCCGTCCCTGCTGCCGGCGCTGTACAACGCGATGACCTGGCAGATTGCGCACGGGGCGTCCACGACTCATAGACGAGAATTGCGCGCCGAGGGCAAGACCGAGAGCGAGATCGTCAAGTTGGCGCTGGCCAACCTCAGCACGTTCGCCATCGTGGGCCTGCAGGAGAGGCTCGATGTGTTTGCGGATGCCGTAGCGAAGAAATATTCGGTCTCTCTCAGCGTCAAGAAGGTCAACGTGGCCGCGCCGCGCCCCAAGACCAAGGAGTTCGACACCGCAACGATCGACGCCATACGGGCCTGGAGCTCGATGGACATCGAGGTGTATGAACAGGTCAGCAAGCAGTTGTCGGAGCCTGTGGTCTATCAGAAGAGCGCGTAAGATAGCTGGCGTGCATCGCTGCTTCATGGTGGTCGCGGAGGGTCGTCTATGAATGGGATCAAGAGAGGATTCATCGGGCCGGTCCTTGCCGCGCTGCTCGGCCTTGCCGCGCTCACGGTGCCGCACGGCGCTGCATGGGCGGACTCCTCGGCGGGCGTGCTGTTCGAACAGCCCGCGCTCGACGGGGTGGACGGGCACTTCATCGTTCCGCCCGCCGAGCACAAGAAGCCGGAGCCCGGCGCGTTTCACATCATCCTTTGGCAGCCCAACCCGAATCGCGCGGATGGCATGCTGTCGCCCACGGAATGGAAGGCGGGCGACAAGACCGGATTCTATCCTTCGGCCCCGCTTCAGAGGCATCAGGAGGCGTTCCGCGATGCAGCGGGCGCTTCGACCGTGCAGATCGATGGAGACACGGTCGGCGTGTACCTCAATTCCAACGATCTACCCGGGGGCTCGCATAAATACAAGATGATGATGACGCCGGAAATGTCCTATGCGCCGGCAGACCAGGTTCATCCCTTCGTCCAGCCCGGGCGCGCCATTCTCGTGACGCTGGATATCCAGATCCCCACAGCGGTCGACGCCCACAACAACGGGAGCGAGACCTACGCGAGCGCGGATCTGATGTTCGTCAACCCGGGGCGGGGAACGAAGATCAGCTACGGCTGCAATCTGTTCCACAATGGGCATCCTCGCCGCGAGGCGGACGGTCACATTCGCCTGGATGAGGATTCGCAGAACATGATGGTCAATAGCCCCGTCATCATGGGAAACCCCTGGCTCACGGTGCTGCCCGGGTCGGCATCCAATCAGAGCGAGCCATGGAAGGGTTGGAAGACCTACAAGTTCGCCATCACCGAGCAGAATTTCATCGCGGCGCTGCAGGCGTATCACGATCGGGACCCCCAGGTATCCGTCAACCCGGCGGACTATGCGTTCGCGAAGTTCCATTTGAACGCGGAGATGCATTTCAACTCCTCGCCGACCGAGTTGGGCTGGTCGATGCGCCACGCAAAGGTGACCGTCGTGGATGCGACGTCGCTCAGGTGATTATGCAAAATGTCACGTAAACTATGGATATAGCTTATATTTAATCGGCCAGCTAGGTTCCTTCAGACGTTGACTTCGAAGTGCATAGTGGGCAATATATTGCCCACTCACCAACGGAGGACCGTAAATGCACTTTCGCGAACGCGGCAAGATTGTCCAGATCATCCGAACCTCGTACGACCCGGGTTCGAAGAAGGGCAAGAATGAGATCGTAGGGCGGCTGGTCAAGAACAACCTGAAGATGTCCTCGCAGCTCGAATCGGCTCTCAGCGACAAGGAAAAGAAGGAAGTCAAAGCTTGGATCGACGGCTACGGCAGCACGGAGCGGCTGAAGAAGGAACTGGCGGCGCGAACGCTGCCCGAGCAGATGGCGATAACGGAGGAGTGGTTCGCGGACCACAAGGGCGACGATGCGCGCGTTCTGGCGGCAACGCTGTACCGGTCCTGGGTTCAGCTGCGCCAATCCCTGAAGAAGAGCGGGTTGATCGAGTAAGGTGGCACGTCGCGTGTCGCTGAGGGAACTGCATCGGAGCGGGACCGAAGATTCGAGCGGAGCGTGCGGCCGCCGCCGGATCGGCCGGATGCGGTACAGGCCGAGCGGCGTTGCGCGGAATCGACCACTGCGCGGTTAGACAATGGACAAACTGCTGACAAAACCGATATCCAAAGCGGCCAAGGAGCCGGAAGCGACCGTTGAGATTTCATCGTCGATTCGAGCCTTGGCGGCCATCGCCTCGCGGCTGGGCCTGGAAGTAAGCATCGATCAACTGCGCCGTCGGTTCGCGCTCGAATCCGGGGAGCCGGATACGCCGAGGCTAATTGCCCTCGCGCGCGAGATCGGCCTCGAGGCGCGTGCGATGTACATGCACTTCCGGGATCTGCCGAAGGTCGGCCGTGCACTGCCTGCCATATTGCGCGCCAACAACGGCGGCGCGCTGATTCTCGAAGAGGCCCGTTCGGATACCGAGAAGGGCACCGTCGCCGTGATCCGGGATCCGGCGGCGTTGGACGATGTGGTGCTCGCCATCGATGAACTGCACCTCGCGGAGGTATGGCAGGGCGAGGTGATCCTCATCAAGCGCCGCCACGCCTCCGAAACCGAGGATGTGCCGTTCAACCTCGGTTGGCTGACCCGGCAGTTGGTGAGGGAGCGCAAGCTCTTTCACGGCATTCTGCTGGCGGCGCTCATCGGCACCGTGTTCGCGGTCGCGCCGGCATTCATCATGAGAATCGTGGTGGACCGGGTGCTGGTCAACCAGTCCTTGAACACGCTCAACGTGATCGTGGGAATAATCCTTCTGTTCCTCGTGTTCGAGATGGTGCTCACCTTCACGCGGCAGATCCTCACGCAAGTGGTGATGACGCGCGTCGAGGGACGCCTCCATCTGTACATCGCCGAACGGCTGTTGAAGCTGCCGATGGAGTACTTCGAGCGCACGCCGACCGGGCGTACCCTCACGAACATCAACCAGGTCACCAACATCCGCAATTTCATGGAGCACCGTTTCTTCACCACGGTGGTGGATGTCGTGCCGCTCCTCGGTCTCATTCCCGTCATGTTCTTCATCGAATGGCACATGGCGCTGATGGCATGCTTCCTCGGCATATGCATCTTCTTCATCGTGCTGGTGTTCATGAAGCCGATGACCGCGCGGTACCGGAAGGTGGTGCAGGCGGAGCAGAACAAGGGCACGCATCTCAGCGAGACCCTGCATGGCATCCGTACGATCAAGTCGCTGGCGCTCGAAGGGCGCCGGCGGCGCGATTGGGACCACCTCGTCGCCGAAGCGATCTCGGCCCGGCACGACCTCGGCATCATGGCGAATTATCCCACGACGCTGACGTTGCCGTTTCACCGGCTCATTCAGGTCGGGTGCATGGCCGTCGGCGCGTATCTCTATCTCTATGCCATGCAGAGCACCAACGGTTCCGTGGTCGCTCCGGGCACGCTCCCGGGCGCCCTGATGTCGGGCAACCTGCCGAACTTTCCCGGCGCCCTGATGACCACCGCCAGCACCATCACTCCCGGCGCGCTGATGATGTTCTACATGCTGTCCGGGCGGCTCGCACAGCCCCTGATCAACGTCGCCGAATTTCAGAGCCAGCTGGCCGAGGTGCAGGGCTCCATCGGCACGGTGGGTCAGGTGGTGAACGCGAAGCCCGAGGATCCGCGGTCGGGCGGTCTGCGTCTGCCGATCAAGGGCGAGATCACTTTCAGCGATGTACGGTTCCGCTATGCACAGGAGGCGCCGTATGCACTCGATGGGGTTTCGTTCACCGTGCCGCGCGGAACCATGCTCGGCATCATGGGGCGCAGCGGGTCCGGCAAGACCACCGTGACCCGCCTGCTGCAGTGCCTCAATACGACTTACGACGGGATGATCAAGATCGACGGGATGGACCTGCGCCAGATCAACCTGATGCACATGCGCACGCACATCGGCGTCGTTCCGCAGGAGAATTTCCTGTTCTCCGGCACGTTGCGCGAGAACATCGCCATGGCGAAGCCGGATGCGAAGTTCGCCGATATCGTGCGCGCCGCCCAATTGAGCGGAGCCGAGGAATTCATCGAGCGGCTGCCCATGGGCTACGACACGCCGATACAAGAAGGCGGCAGCAATCTATCCGGCGGCCAGCGTCAGCGCGTCGCACTGGCGCGCGCGCTGGTCATCGATCCGCCGATCCTGATTCTCGACGAAGCCACCAGCGCACTCGACGCCGAGAGCGAAGCGATCGTGAACGCGAATCTGAAGCGCATGGCGGAAGGCCGAACCGTGGTGTCGATCTCGCACCGGCTGTCGATGCTGGTGGAATGCGATGCCATCCTGGTGATGGAGCGCGGCAAGGTTTACGACGTCGGAACCCATGAGGAACTGATGCGGCGCTGCGATATCTACAAACACATGTGGCACCAACAGAATCGCCATCTCGACCCGCGCGAGGCCGATCTACCCATCGTTGTCAGGGGAGCCGCCCGGTGAGCCAGGAAGTCACCACCACGCGCATGTCTCTGGCGAACCGCATCGGTTTGCCGGGCAAGCGCCGCTCCGACAATCTGGGCGAATTGATCACGGCGTTCGAATCCGACACGGTTGCCGTGTTCGTGCGAACCCAGCCCGCAACCGAGAGCATGACCCTGTACGTCCTCGCGGGAATCATGTTCCTGTCGCTGGCTCTGGCGTCGATCGTGCAACTCGAGCGCGTGGTCTCCAGCATCGAAGGCTGGGTCATGCCCACGGCCGGATACCTGTACGTGTCTCCGTTCGACTTGGGCATAGTCAAAGAGGTCCACGTCAAGGTGGGCGATGTGGTCAAGAAGGGCCAGTCCCTGGCGACGCTCGATCCGACGTTCACGCAGGCGGATCTGACGCAGCTCAAGGAACACATGAGCAGCGATGTCGCGCAGATTGCGCGCGAGAGGGCGGAGCTCGCCCGTCAGCCGTATATCTATGACAAGCACGATCATTACCAGGCGATGCAGGCCGATCTGTGGCGCCAGCGCCAGGGAGAGTACAACTCGCAGGTTGAGAACTACCAGGGCCAGATCAAGAGCGTGGAAGCGCAGCTCTCGCAAGCCAAGTCGGACGTGGAAAAATACACGCTGCGTCTGAAGATTGCGGACGACGTCAACAACATCTACCAGCCGCTGGTGGACAAAGGATTCGTCTCGAACCTGCAGCTGCTGCAATCCTCGGATCAGCGAACGGAAATCAACCGCCTCTTGAACGACGCCAAGAACCAGATCCCGCAGTATGCGGAGACGGCCGAATCCCTCAAGGCGCAGCTCGCCGCGTACATCAAAACCTGGGATGCCGCGACGTCGACCCAATTGCTGGCGGACGAAAATGACCGGGATACGACCCAGGACAGCCTCGACAAGGCGCAAAAGATGCAGGAACTCACCTCGCTCGATGCGCCGGAAGATGCCATCGTCACCAAGATCGGCCAGGTGTCGCGGGGGTCGGTCCAATCCGGCGCGCAAGGCGCCACGTCGAACCTGCAGCAGGATCCGCTCTTCACCCTGACTCCGCTCAATGCGCCCATCGAGATCGAACTCGACGTGAGCACCCAGGACGTGGCCTTCATCCGCGTTGGGGACAACGTAACGCTGAAGATCGACGCGTATCCCTACATCCGCTTCGGGGTCGTCAAGGGAACGGTGACCCGCATCAGCGAGGGCTCGTATTCGGTCGATCAGAACGGGCTCAACGTGCAGCCGTTTTTCAAGGTCAGGACCAACGTCGGGCAATATATGCTGCACAACGTGCCCAAGGACTACCGGCTGGTTCCCGGGATGACGCTCACCGGGGACATTCTGGTCGGACATCGGTCCCTTCTGTCGTACATGATGGAAGGCATTGAGCGCACAGGTCTGGAGGCGATGCGGGAGCCGTAAGACGACCGTTACGAGATATAACCATGAAAAATCGTCAAGCCGTTCGGAGTCGATGGGCGCTGCCGGTGGCCCTGAGCATGGGTGCCATTGCGGCAGGCGCTCTGATCAGCGCACCGGTCCTGGCGGATCCGAAGTCCGATTTCTTCCAGCCGGACGCATTCCGCACCGGAAAGGCGCTGGAGAAGCGCACCGCGGGTTGGGTGGATCCGGCGGGACGGGACTGCCCGGTGCCGGATGGCCCGCTGACATTGCCCGCGGCGGTCAACCTGGCTCTCTGTCGAAATCCGGCGACCCGTTCTGCCTGGGCGGCGGCCCGCCTGCAGGCGGCTACCCTCGGAAGCGCGGAAAGTGCGTGGCTGCCGAGCGTGTCGGTCACCGGATCCGAAACGCGAGACTTCGGCGTGCATGTGGCGGTCACCGGCGCGACCGATACGCAAGATCAGGACACGGGCGACGCCGCAGTCGCGTTGACGTGGTTGCTGTATGACTTCGGCGGACGGGGTGCGAAGGTCCAGGGAGCCCGCCTGTTACTGGACGCTTCCGCGCTCACGTTGGGCCGCACGGCTCAGCAGACGGTATTCAACGTGGTGCAGGCCTATTACGGAGCGGTTGCCGGGAACGCCGCCGTGGCTGCGGCGAAGACCGCGGAAGACGCCTATAAGCACAGCGTGGATATTGCAACGGCACTGCAAAGAGGCGGAGCGGCATCGCTCTCCGACGTGCTGCAGGCCGAGACCGCCTACGATCAGGCGGTGATCACGCGGCTGCAGCTCGAATATCAGGCGCAGACCGCCGCCGGCACGCTGGCAGTGACCATCGGTTCGCCCGCCGACCAGGGGTTGAAGGTGGCTGCGGAGCCCGTGCCGGCCGAAGTGCCCGCTCTCACCGGCCGGATCGCGGACTTGATGGCCAAGGCCGAACGGCAGCGGCCCGATTTGGCGGCCGCCATCGCGCAGCGCGATGCCGCGATCGCGAACGTTACCGTGGCTCGCGCCGTCGGCCGGCCCTCGATCTCCATGCAGGCCGCCCGCACCTACAGCAACGCCACGGGCGTGCCCACCCAGAATTACAACCAGGTCGGACTCTACGTGACGATTCCGATATTCACAGGGTTCAACGTCGATTACGGCGTGCGCCAGGCGCAGGCTTCCCTCGAATCGAGCGAGGTGAACGTCGATCAGATCCGCCTGACCGTGTCCAGCGACGTGTGGACTGCCTACTACTTCCTGGATTCCGCCAACCAATCCCTGGGCGCGTCCGCCACCTTGGTCAAGACGGCGGATGCGAACCAGCAGGTGGCACTGGGCCAGTACCAGGCCGGCGTGGGAACGATCCTGAACGTCTTGACCGCCCTGGAGGAAGCAGCGACAGCGGCTCAGGCGCGCATCACCGCGGAACTCAACTGGGAAGTCTCGAGAGCGCAACTGGCTCTGGCGTTGGGACGCCTCACCGGGACCGAGCCGCTCGCGGCCGCGGCCGACCCCGCATCGCCGTAACCGCGCCCATCTCGCCCGGCGAGGGGCCGCATGGAATGCACGTGTCCGACTGTCTGGAATCGTTTCTGGCGAGGGCTGCCGCGGCGCCGGATCACGCGGCCGTCCGCTCCGATACCGCGGTCAGCTACCGTGATCTAGAGGACCGGGCACGTCGCATCGCCACCGCGGTGGCCCGGCACGCGGAGCCGAAGGTGCTGATCGCCTTGCCCCAGGGTGCGGACGCCTATGCCGCAATGATCGGCGTGGGTCTGGGGGGAGGCTATTACGCACCGCTCAACATGTCGGCGCCCGCCGCAAAGCGGGCGCTCGTCGCCCGAGAATTCGCTCCGGACGTGGTCATAGTATCCCGCGACGATGTCGACTCCTCGAGCGCCATGGCGCCACAGGCGCGCATCGTGGACGTCGGGCAGCTGGCCCGCGAAGCGCCGCTCAGGGGCGCGGGAAAGCGCAGCAAGCTCGCCTACGTCATTTTCACATCGGGATCCACCGGCACCCCCAAGGGCGTGGTCATATCGCGCGCCGCGCTTGATCACTATGTCGCTTCGATCAAGCACACGTTCGGCATCGAGGCGCATGATCGGGTCTCCCAGCATCCGAACATCGCCTTTGATTTGAGCGTGATGGACATCTACGGCGCCCTGTGTCATGGCGCTACGCTCTGCCCAATCGCCGGCCGCGGCGACAAGCTCTTCCCGGCGCGCACCATAGCGAGGGAGGGCATCACGGTCTGGATCTCGGTCCCGAGCGTCGTTAGCCTGATGGCGCGGGCGGGCGAGTTGAACTCGACCAATCTCAAGTCCGTTCGGACGTTTTGCTTCTGCGGCGAACCGCTGCTCAAGGAACATCTGGACGCACTGTTCCAGGCCTGCCCATCGGCGGTCGTAGTCAATTCGTATGGCCCCACCGAGGCGACGGTTTCCATGACCTCGTTGAGGCTGACCGCTCGGGATTACCAATCAGCGTGCTTCGAGTCGGTCGCCATCGGTCAGCCCATACCCGACATGGGGCTGCATCTGGTCGGCGGCGATGCGCCGGATGAGGGTGAGATCGTGATCACCGGCCCGCAACTGGCTGAAGGGTACTGGAATGATCCGGCGCAAACCACGCGATCGTTCAGAAACCTGCTGCTGGACGGAAGGATGACGCGCGGTTACTTCTCGGGAGACTGGGCCGTTCGAAACGGCGGTCATACGATCGTGAAAGGGCGCCTCGACTTCCAGGTCAAGGTGCATGGGCATCGACTGGAACTCGACGAGGTCGCGGCGGCCATTCGTTCCTCCGGTTGGCCCGAAGTCTGCGTGTTAGTATGGCGCGGAACGCTCGCCGCCGTGATCGAGACGGCGCAGGGCGCGACCTGCGATGACGGGGCGCTGCGCGGCGCGTTGACGGCGAAGCTCGAGGCGCACGCGATCCCGGCGGTCATCGTCCCTATTGCTGCCATGCCGCGCAATGAGAACGACAAGATTGACCGGCTCGCGGTGTCCCAATGGCTGGACCGGATGAACCCGCCCGCTGCGGAACGCCGCATTCCCGAGAGCGATTCTCCGAGCGAGGTCAGGTCCGGACACGTGCCGATATAGCGCGTATCGATGCACGGACTCTCATGGGGAATGAATCGATGATCACGCAGGCTGACACGGTGAGCGCAGGCATCGACCCGGCTCCCGTGCTCGATCCGGTCGTGGAGGAATTGATCCGCGTCTCGGAGGCGCTGAACGCCGATTGCCAGTTCGAGGCCGCGGATCGCACGGTCACTGAGGCCATGCGCAGCCGGCCGGACGATGCCCGAACCGCCGAGCAATACACGCTCCTGGCGCTGCAGCGCGGCGATTGGCGCGAAGCGGTGCGTCGGGCCGAGGCGCTTCGCGGCGCATTTCCGGATTACCAGGCGGGTTATCGATGCGGGATCGAGGCGGAGACCGAATTGTTGCGTGTCGGCAAGGCACTGGAGTTGCAGGCCGAATCGGCACGACGTTTTCCCGATGAAAGTTGGCCCCTGATGCACGCGGCTAATTTGGCCGAGCTGTCGCAGAACTTCGAGTTGGCCGAGCGCCGCCGAGCACTGGTTTGCAGTCGCTTTCCCTGCGAATCGGCCGGTTGGCACGCCTGGGCGGCTACCCGCATGCGGGCCGGACGTTTGGAGGGGGCAGAGCAGGTCGTGACGGACGCGCTGCAGCGCTTTCCCGATGATCCCGAACTCTATGGCCTTCGGGCGACGATCGCTGCCAGAAGCGGTCAGAGGGAGAAGACGGAGGAATGCTGGCGGGTGGCCGCCGAGCGCTTCCCGAACGACCCCGAAATCGCCCAGCGGAATGCCGAGGCGCCTGTGGAATTTCCGATTGGCAAGCGCTGGGACGAGGCGCGCTCCCGCTATGAGGAGTTGAACCGTAAGTTTCCCGAGTTTGCCCTGGGGTACGTTCGGCACGTTCAGCTCCTGGTGCGCGCGGCAGACATCGATGGCGCGGAGGAGTTGGCGAGAGCCGCCAGGAATCGATTGCGGGACTCGATAGAGCATGCCGATGTCACCGTCGAGCTGGCGCGGATTCTCGAGCGCAAGGGAAATGTCGAAGGAGCCGTGACGCTGCTCAAGATGTTGTTGAATGAAGTGCCCAATGCGATCGGGGCCTATGGCGCGCTATCGACTCTGCTCAGCCGACAGTCTCGTTATGAGGAGGCGGAGGAAGTCTGCAAGCGCGCGATCGCGCGCTTCAAGTTCAGAGCACCCCCGCTCATCGATTATGCGAAGATCGCGACGGCGAAAGGAGACCTCGATGAAGCGCTCACGCGCTGGAAACGAGCGTTCTACTTCGCATCCAAGGAACCGACGATCGCGAGGGAGCTCTTCATTTCCCGCCTTGCGGTCGCCGAAAAGCAATCTCCCATTGGCGATGGCGATGCGCTTCTCGCGGTCGGGAGCGAGAGGTCCAGCGGCCCTGTGACCAGCCTCATGATGAATTTCGAAAGCCTGGGCGGTCCGGGCGGAGGCGGCTGCGAGTTCGGATTCGTGCAGCGAAATTTTGGCGCGGAGCCCATAGGTCTTTTGCGCTGGGCATCACTCAGCACGGAAAACCTGATCAAGGCACTGCAGGAACGGTTCGAAGGTCTGGGTACTCGAGAACAGACTGAATTGAGGCTGCCCGGATTGGAGAATGGCGCGACCGAATATGTCGTATTCGATACGCGCTTTAAAATTGCGATGCATACGTTTGTTTCGCGTGATGCCATGGCAGCCGAGAAGCTATTGGACCAGTGGTGCGGACGACTGGCGTTTCTACGGCGCAAGTTGATCAGCGATCTGGAACTGGGCACCAAAATGTTCCTTTATCGACCGGGTGTCATTCTCAATGAATCGCAGATCACCCGGCTCGGTGCCGCTGTGCGCAGTTACGGCGATAACAACGTGCTGCTGATCCAGACCCAGGAGGCGGGCAGCGCCAATGGAACCGTTAAGTGGCTGTCGCCGGGAATGATGGTGGGATACCTCGATCGGCTCAATTGGGAGCCGGGGCGGGCGAGCTACCAGCCAAGCTACGCGCATTGGGCAAGGATTTGCGCGAACGCGTTGGCCCTTTGCACCGAAGCGAAAGAGTAGTCGGCGACGCTGCTCGGCGCCACTGGGAGGATAGCGTGCGAAAGGATCCCGTATTCGATACGGCCGTCGACATCATCCGGGGCGTCTTCCAGCGGGGGGACCTGAAGATTACTTCGAAGACCTCGGCTGCGGACGTTCCCGGGTGGGATTCCTTCAAGATGATCGAGATCATTATGGAGGTGGAGAAGCGCTTTGGAATCACGATGGAAACGAGGGACATGGATCACATTCACTGCGTGGGCGATTTGGTGATCCGAATCTCCGACAAGATCGCCGCGCGAGCCGGCCAATTGGAGTAATGCAGTCGATATTGGTTCTCGACCAGCAAGACGGATCTCGAAGAGAGCGAATTGGATACGGGCGGGGCTGACTCCGGCTCCAATCCAGTCGCCGGTATTCGCGCCTCAACGTGACGTATCGCACGGATTGGGGCGTGGTGAAGCGCCGAATCAAGGCGCATATGTCGAATCTAGGCGCCTATGTTCAACGCATTCAGCCAATCCCTTAGCTGTCTTATTCCCGTGTGTCCACATCCGCCGACAATGTCCGTGCACCAACTTTGCGTATATAAATATCCTTGCAAGTTAAAGGCAAACCCGTCGCAAGGCGGGGACGCAAAGCTTCCGGTCCGTGGTCCTTTTGGAACACGTGATGGCGGGGTTGCCGGCAAGGTCGTGATGCTCCACATCGCTTCTCGCCATTCGACCTCTCTTCATCGTGTGATACCTCGCCGGAGCGTTTTGAAACGCTATTCGCAGCGAGGCTGTTTGGTATGTACATTGATCGGCACGGTGACGTTTTAGGACTGGGGCTGGTGGCCCTGGCCATGAGTGGATTGGCGGGTTGCGGCGGATCGAGTAGTGCCGATTCGGCTGCCAGCGCGCCCTCCGGCAGCGTTGCGGGGACGGTCGTCGAGGCCGCTTCTCGGGCGCCGACTGCCAACGAAGGCACGTCGCGATCATTGTCCACTGTCACCTCGGGCGCGGGGTCATTCTTGAAGACTTCCGGGAGCGATTCATCGTCCTTGGCGTCGTCCACAGCCGATTCGTCGGCTGGGGGGAAGTCGGCTTCGTCGAGTGGTGGGTCGGCTTCGGGCACCGTTTCGTCATCGGGATCATCCAGCGGCGGCTCGTCGTCCAGCGGTGGGTCCTCGAGCGGTGGCTCATCGGGCGCCGGCGCCACCACGGTTCTCTTTGCGCAGCCACAGGAGAGCTCCATTGCGGGTCGCTTGTTCGTCCCGCCTGCCATTCGGGTTTCCCCGCCAAAGGGCATGTTCGAGATGATTCTGTGGCAGCCGAACCCGTCGAGCCCCAGTGGTCTGCTGGTGCCCACGACCTGGGATGCCGGAGCGCGGACCGGCTTTGCGCCGACCTCTCCCGTGTCGACCCAACTCGGATTTCAGAACCAGCCGGGGACGAGTACCGCACAGATGGAGGACGGCATCGTGGGCGCCTATCTGAACTCCGCGGATCTTCCTCGCGCGCCAACCGGCCAGAAGATGATGATCACCCCGCAGTACCTGTGGAGCGCAGGAAACGAGCCGGCGCCGTTCGCCAGCTCCACGTCCGTGCTGAACGCGCAGATGGACCTGCAGATCCCCACCGCGATGGGCAACAGTACGTACGTCACCACCGATTTCCTCTTCGAAGGGCCCAATGGAGTCAGGATCAGCTACGGAGTGAAGCTGTTCAACAACGGATCGGTCGATCCGGTCATCGGGGGCGACTACAACGCCGATTCAAATGTGTACGAGCTGAATTCTCCGCTCGGATTGGATCAGCAGTTCGTCACTCTGGCGCCGGGCAGTGCGACCGCCAGCACGAGTCCTTGGACGGGCTGGCGTCATTTCCAGTGGACCGTGAGTCGGGTGCAATTCGCGGCGGCGCTCAAGTACCTATCCGCCGAGCACCCGGGCATCATCCAATCCACCGATGCCAGTAAGTACCTACTTGCCGAAGTGCATCTGAACGCCGAGTTTCACTTCCAGCCGGCCGCGGCCGAGCTCGGCTGGTCGATGCGCGGCTGGCAGGTGTCGGTCACGGAACCCGGCAACTGAGGCACGCAGCTTGGGCCACTGAAGCGGCCCGCTAATTGGGGCGCTTCACCTGCGCCGCGCCGTCGGTGTCCAGAAGGCCGTAAACCGCCAATTTCTCGGAGAAGGTCGGAACATACACTTTGCCATTCACCACGGTGGGCGGCGCGAATTTCGCGAATTTGCCCGGGCTGTCGCGGGAGGCGTTCATGGTGGTGTTGTACAGTTCGATCGAGACATTGGCGGCGTTGAAGGCGTGCAATTCGCCGTTCGGCGCACCGTTGTTGATCTCG
>Ga0182013_10000221_pt1 | contig 76329 bp, 57 predicted proteins | sample 612S2MmetaG_FD_120487 | JGI IMG/M metagenome (GOLD analysis project Ga0182013, IMG submission 120487) | Permafrost microbial communities from Stordalen Mire, Sweden - 612S2M metaG | ecosystem: Environmental > Terrestrial > Soil > Wetlands > Permafrost | place: Sweden: Stordalen | collected... | reverse complement strand
GCTGGAATTTTTGGATCTCGCGCAGGCTGTTGGCAATGATCTCCGTGTTCTGCGCGTAAGTGTCCTGCAACATTTTGAGCTGCGCCTGATTTTCGTTCAACTCCTGCTCGACGGCGGCGAGTTCCTCGGCGTATTGGGCGCCGTTGGCTTCATCGTTGGCATTTGCCGCGGCTTGGAGCAGGCTGCGCACTTCATCGGCCTTTGCCGTCTGGCGCCGCACTTGGTCTTTGAGCAGCGCGACCTGGCCGGCCAACTGGCCATTGGCATAGTGGGCTTTGCCGGCCTTGTCCTTCTGCGCGCGAATCCCCGCCTCGATTTGGGCTTCGTTGATGGCATCAGTTTCGGTCGCCTTCTCCGCCATGAGGTTCAGATAGACCAGGAATCGCTTGATTGATTTCCACATAATGAGTTGTAGGTTGGGGTTTGGTTTTGATTCTGAGAAGTTATTCCGCTTCCAACAGGATTTTTTTCCCGAGCAAGCCGTCAATCTGGGTCTTCAATTGCAATTCGTTGGACGCGCTGACCACCGTGGCTCCAAGATCCTTGACCGGGTTGAAAACCTGCGCGGACACATCAAAGGCGACAAAGTAAACCGAAGTCAAATCCTGCCGGACCTGCATTTGGCGAAGGACATCCTGCGGGGTCGCCCCCTGGTTGCTCTCGCCGTCCGTCACGATCAAAATATGCTTCTTGATGGCATGGCTTTTGGACAGCATCCGGTTAGCCGCTTTTATCCCTTCTCCCAGCGGCGTGCCGCCTTCGGGCGACTGGAAATTCCGCGCCCAGTCCTGAAACGCGGGCGCATTGAACGTCCCGAACGGAATACCCACCTTGACCTTGGCCGAGGTGAAATAGACCAACCCGGCGTCAATGGTCACATGCTTATTGGTGCAATAATCCTGGATTTTTTGCGCGATGGTGATGACGGCGTTGTTGGCCAGTACGAATTTTGGCGTGGGTTCGCCGCGCACATCCGGCACCTTGTTGCGCATGCTCCCGGAGCCATCGTAAAGAATGACCAGCGCCAAAGCCGGCCGGTTGGTGTCGCTGCCTGCGACCGGATCGGCGGTTTGCCCGGTGGCGTTGAAGACGGCGGACAGGAACGCCAGACCGGCGCAGAGGCAAATGAATTTCGCGCGCATTATATTTCCTTCGTTTAGTTGGTTTCGTTTACAGCACTCGATCTGTTTCAGGCGGATGCAGCCAGCCCGCTAAATGGCGTCAGAGTTATTTCCTGACGCGCCGCCAAAAACCTGCTTAACTTACTTTCATGCCACTGAACTTACCTGATGCCTCTCGCTCTTGGATTCTATAAAATGGCGAAAAAATTGTAAAGGCATCATCGCCGCGCGCTAAAACTGACGTACTTGTTCCTCATTGGAATAGAACCCGGCCTTTCATTTATCGGTGACATTTGCTTGATTTTACGCATCCTCTGATTTTGAGAATGCTGTCGCTAACCGTCACTTGTTAAGAACAGGCTGGAAATTGCCGCAGTCTGCGCGGATGATGCTGGAAATGAAGCAAATGTGTCGCCTACAACTGTTGACTAGAACAAGAGCCGCGTCGCGGGCTGCTTTCCTTGCGTGCTGAGTGATGCCAAGGATCAATCCTCAGCGAAACGCGACCGGACCATGATTAACATCCTAGGCATCAATTCAGCCTACCACGAGTCGGCAGCTTGCCTTTATCAGGATGGCGTTCCCGTGGCGTTCGCGGAAGAAGAGCGGTTTAACCGCCGCAAGCATGGCAAAACCGCGAGCGTGGACAACGCCGATGAATTGCCATGGCAGGCGATTGATTTTGCGCTGCGTCAGGGTGGAATCAGAATGGCGGAAATGGACGCCGTCGCTTTTTCGCTAAGTCCATCCGTGCGGCTCCGCAATCTGGAAGTGAACGAAATCGTCGAGCCGAACGGCTGGGGCGGCAAATCGGGTGAAGAATCATTTCAGCGCTCGCTCGCTCGCGTGCAGCCGGCCATTGAGAAGCGCTACGGCGTCTCGCTGGCCCACAAATTCCATTTTACCGACCACCACCTTTGTCACGCCGCCAGCGCTTTTCTGGTTTCGCCCTTTGAGGAAGCGGCGGTGCTGGCGGTTGATGGCATCGGCGAGTTTGGCACGGCGTGGCTTGGGCATGGCCAGGGCGCAAAGCTGCGTCGGATTGCCGAAATCGAGTATCCGCATTCGCTCGGTTTTCTCTGGGAGAAGCTGGCGCAATTTTTAGGTTTCTCAGAGTATGACGCTTGCAAAATCATGGCTCTGGCAGCGCTCGGCGATCCCAAGCCTTTCGCGTCGGCCTTCGCCTCGCTGGTCCGAAGCGATCGTGAAGGCCAGCTCCGGCTGGACTCAGAGCTGCTGCGCTTCCGCAGCCATGACTTCAAACCGCTGGAAATGCTGCTCGGCCCAAGGCGCGTTCCAGGCGATGCGCTCAGTCCACGCCACGCGGACATCGCTGCCGCGCTGCAGAAAGCCACAGATCAGGCGCTGCTTGACCTGGCCTTTGCGTTGAGTAAAGCCACCGGCAGCCGGCGGCTTTGCCTCGCGGGAGGTGTGGCATTAAATTGTGTTTCAAACAGTGTCCTCCAGGAGAGCGGGCTGTTTGATGAGATTTATATTCCACCCGCCGCGCATGACGCGGGCACGGCGCTGGGCGCGGCGGCGATTCTTTGGCATCAACAATTCGGTGGCTGCCGCTCATTCGTCATGGAACATCCTTATCTCGGCCCGGAGTACTCAGAAGCCGAAATGTTGGCCAGCCTTGAACGCGGCCAGTTTGCCTTCCACCGCTCGCCGGATGCCGCGGCTGAAGCCGCAGCACGCATCGCCGCCGGGGCGGTCATCGGCTGGTTCCAGGGCCGGATGGAAGCCGGCCCGCGAGCGCTGGGTAATCGTTCGCTGTTGGCAGACCCGCGCCGCCCGGAAATGCGCGGGTTGCTTAACGAGAAAATCAAACACCGTGACTCGTTTCAACCTTTCGCTCCAGCGGTGCTCGCGCCGCGCGCCGGGGATTGGTTTCGCCTCCCCGGTCCTTCCCGCTCGACCGATTTCATGCTCTTCGCCTGCCAGGTGTTGCCGGGGCGCGCCGCGCGCATTCCGGCGGTCGTGCATTCGGACGGAACCAGCCGGATCCAGACGGTCCAGGCCGACACCAACCCATCGTTTTACCGGCTCATCTCCAAGTTTGAAAAACTAACCGGTGTGCCGCTGGTGTTGAACACCTCGTTCAATGACAGCGAACCCATCGTCTGCTCGCCGGATGACGCGTTGCGCACTTTTCGCGCCACGCGGATAGACGCGCTGTTTCTCGGAGACTTTGTGGTGGAAAGGGAGCGAACGACTCATTGACCGATGAAAACGGAAAACCAAATTTTTCAGTTGGCGGCCAGTTGACTTCTATGGGTCGCGATGCCGCCATTCCAGAGCCGAGTCTGATCTTCGAACCGGTGCAGGATGGTTACGGGACCCGCTTGGCGTTGGTGTTTGGCAACGAGGCGCCGGGCGGCGCCTGCCCCTTTTATGGTCGTCAGTGCTACCATTGCGACATTGGCGCGGGCGAAGGAATCCAGTTTAACCCTGACTTGAATACGAGCCGATTGGCCTTTTTCCGCCGGCATTACGCCGCGGTTCTCAACCGAGCGGCTCACCTGGTGATCTACAATTCCGGTTCGGTGCTTAATCCGCATGAATTTTCAAATCAAAGTTTGCAAGGGATTCTGAAGTGCGCCGCCGAATTGCCCGGATGCCGCGTGGTTTCCCTGGACTCGCGCGAATCCTTCATCACAACTGAGCGGTTGAATTTCGTTCTGGAACATTTGCGCGGCGACCAGCAGCCCCGGCCGATTCTCGGCTTGGAAACGCAGGACGAGGCGGCCCGTCTGACGGTATTGAATAAAAAAATGCTTCGCTCCAATGTGGAAACCGCCTTCCGCACCGCAGGCCAATGCCAAGGACGGGTGGGGATGGACATTAACATCGTATTTGGGCCGCCGCCTTTCCGGGACCGTGAGGCGGTTGCCGAAGCGGAGGCGACGGCGCGTTATGTTTTAGATCTTGCCGAACGCCATGGAGTGCCCGTGGATTTCAATCTCCATCCCTACTATCCGAGCCACATCGGCCGCGAACGATTTCCCGGGCACCCGCGAGCCGATCTTGCGGCGGCGCTGGAAACCGCGCAATCCATCCGCGTGATTGCGACGAGGAGTAACTTATGCCCAAAAGTTTTCATCGGCTGGCAGGACGAAGCCCACGATCAAGAGCCGGCCTTCCGACTTGCCGAACTCCGCCGCTACCGCGAGCTGTTCTTCCGCTTCAACGCGCAGCCTCTCAATTCCGGGCTAATCCATCCCCCGGATGGGATGTGATCGTTCATTGAATTCTCGGATTCCGCGACCGCTTCTCTAACTTCGATCGTCGTCGTCTCTCCATTTTTTCCCGGAAAATTCCATGGCGAAGAATCATTGAAATAATTTCGTGTTTCAGCGACACTGATGTCCATGGAACAAGAACTGGACGAGTTGATGGTCTGCCGCCTGAGCGAAACCCGGAAAGCCGTGGAACCCTGCTCCATCGTCATCTTCGGCGCGAGCGGCGATTTGACGGTCCGCAAATTAATTCCCGCCCTGTATAATTTGTACAAGGACAAACAGATGCCGGCGGATTTTCGCGTTGTTGGTTTCGCCCGCCGTGAAAAATCCGATGATTCCTGGCGCAAGGAATTGCGGGAGGGGTTGGACCAGTTCACCCGCAACAAACCCGTGGACAACGCGGTGTGGGATGAATTTGCCAAGCGGGTTTCCTATTGCATGGGCGAATTCTCAGACCCGGCGGCCTATACGAAACTGGAGAAGCAGTTGAGTTCCTTTGGCAATGATGCTTTGCGCAACAATGTGCTTTATTACCTCGCCACTTCGCCCAGCCAGTTCGGGGAAGTCGCCGAGAAATTGCACGAGGCCGGCATCTTGCACAAGGGCGACGAGAAAGGCTGGCAGCGAATCGTCGTGGAAAAACCCTTCGGCCACGACCGCGCCTCGGCTGAGCAGTTGAACACGGAATTGACCCGCTTCGCCCACGAACGGCAGGTCTTCCGCATTGACCATTATCTCGGCAAGGAAACGGTGCAGAACATTTTGATGTTCCGCTTTTCCAATTCGATTTTCGAGCGGCTCTGGAACCGCGACATGGTGGACCACGTGCAAATCACCGTCAGCGAGAACCTGGGCGTGGGCGGGCGCGGCGGTTATTACGAGGAGGCAGGCGCGTTGCGGGACATGCTGCAAAACCATCTGTTGCAAGTCATGTCGCTGGTGGCGATGGAGCCGCCGGTGTCGCTGGACGCCGAGCCGATTCGCGACGAGAAGGTGAAGTTGCTCAAGTCCGTCCGCGAGTTGACGCCGGACGCCGTGGCCAAACAGGTGGTGCGCGGCCAATATTTTGCGGGCACGATTGACGGGCAATTGAAACCTGGCTATCGCCAGGAACCGAAGGTCAAGGCGGATTCCAACACGGAAACCTACGTGGCGGCGAAGCTGCTCGTGGACAACTGGCGCTGGTCGGGCGTGCCGTTTTATTTGCGCACCGGTAAATACCTGCCGCTCAGCGCGAGCGAAGTGCGGATCCAATTCCGCCAGACGCCGAATGTTCTGTACGCCGCCTTCTGCGGCAACAAGCTCGATCCCAACGCGCTGACCTTGCGCCTGCAACCCAACGAGGGCATATCCCTGCGGTTCAACGGCAAAGTGCCCGGCACCAGCACCAGCGTGCGCCCGGTGCGGATGGCCTTCAGTTACAATAGCGAGTTTGGCGCGTACACGCCCGAAGCCTACGAACGGCTGCTACTTGAAGCCATGAGCGGCGATGCGACGCTATTCATCCGCCGCGATGAAGTGGAAGCCGCCTGGACGATTGTGGATTCCATCCGCAAAGGCTGGGAAGGCCATCCGTTGACCAACCGGGAATTTTACGCCGCCGGAACCTGGGGCCCCATCGCCGCCGACGAACTCCTCGCCCAACGCGCCCACGTCTGGCGCAACCCGCAGCCGACGACTTGATTCGCGTTGGTAGCGGAAATCGCGCTTCGATTTACCTGCCGCGCCATAATGGACGGAACGAACCTCACGAGTTGTACGCTCCAGTCACCGCATTGTTCAGCAATCAAGCGGCGCCGATGGCGAAGCGGGGCGGTTCGCCGATAGGAATCTTGCTCGCCGACCGCGAATCCTTATGGTAAAAACTCTGCGAATGGACCAACTCTATTTCGGTGACAACCTGCAAGTGATGCGTGAAAGTATTGCGGCGGAGAGTGTGGATTTAATTTACCTGGACCCGCCTTTCAATTCCAAACGCGACTACAATCTCCTGTTCAAATCGCCCAAGGGCCACGAGAGTGAGGCGCAAATCACGGCGTTTAAGGATTCGTGGCATTGGGGCGAACAGGCTGAGCGGGAGTTCGACGAACTGGTTCACTCGCCCAATACTGAAGTTTCCGAGATGATGCAAGCGCTCCGCCGTTTCCTCGGCGAAAACGACATGATGGCCTACCTCACGATGATGGCCAACCGCTTGCTCGAACTGCACCGCGTCCTGAAACCCACTGGCTCCCTCTACCTGCACTGCGACCCGACTGCCTCGCATTATTTGAAAGTCGTCCTTGATGGCGTGTTCGGGAAGCTCAACTTCCGAAACGAAATCATTTGGAAAAGGACCAGCGGAAGAAAATCAGGGAATCAGCTTGGCCGCATTCACGATGTTATCTTTCTCTACGTTAAGGGCGACGGCGCAATCTGGCATTCGCCGACCATCGAGCAAACAAATGAATCCATTAGGGGCCATGATATTATTCGCGAAGACGAGCGGTATTATCGGCTTTCCGATTTGAGTGGCGCGGGCCAAGGGCCGGCGCGGATATTCGACGGGAAAGAAATTGCGCCGCCGCCAAATCGTCATTGGATGTATGACCAAGACGGCGTTGACCGATTGTGGAAGGAAGGACGAATTGTTTTTAATTCAAAAGGCGTTCCAAGGTTGAAGAAGTCCGTCGAGGAACTTTCGGAACTCGACCTGGGAGACATCTGGTCTGACATTGAGCCCATTAATGCGGCCGCCCAAGAGCGCCTCGGCTACCCAACGCAAAAGCCCTTGGCTTTGTTGGAACGGATCATTGAAGCCAGCAGCGACGACGGCAATGTGGTGCTGGACCCATTTTGCGGTTGCGGCACGGCGGTTCACGCCGCGCAAAAGCTCAATCGCAAATGGATTGGCATAGACATTACGCATCTTGCCATTTCACTTATCGAAAAACGGCTCAAGGACGCCTTCAAGACCCGATTGCTGTTTGAAGTTCACGGCACCCCCAAGGACCTCGAAGCTGCGCGCGACCTCGCGAAACGTAACAAATACCAGTTCCAATGGTGGGCGGTGTCACTCGTGGAAGCACAGCCATTCCAAGGCAAGAAAAAAGGAGCCGACGGCGGCATTGATGGGCTGAAATTCTTCCATGACGTGGACAAGGCGGGAGCGCGGAAGATTGTTGTTAGTGTGAAAGGCGGCGGCTTGAAAGCTGATGATGCGCGGGCGCTCAATCACGTCCGCGAGCGTGAGTCGGCAGAAATCGCGCTATTCATCTCGCTCGAAACGCCGACCAAGGGAATGATAGCCGATGCCGCATCCGCCGGATTTTACACCAGCGCCGTCGGCAAGAAGTTTCCGCGCGTGCAACTACTAACGATTGAAGGGCTGCTTTCCGGCACACAACGCGCTGAACATCCGGACCACCAGCCAGATTTGAACTTCAAGAAAGCCAAAACGGAAGCCAACGCGAAGCAAGCGGGCTTGAAGTTGTAATCGGAGAGATATGGCGCCGATACAAATCTGATATGCTGACCCCTAAACCCTTACCCATTGCGGAGTTCGAACCGCAGATAAAGGGCCTAATTGACCAGCTCTTCAACGCTAATCTGCATTTTCAGATAGGTACGGGACTTCGCAACTCTTGGCGTGAATATTACCCAGAGATTATTCAGGCCCATGTGTTCTGGGAATACACAATTCATGCGCACGACACAATGGCGGTCACAGGTTTATGTCGTGTTTATGACAATACCAAGACTGCGGATATGCGATTGGCAAAGAAAAGGATTATTGCAAATCGCACCCACTACCGTATTCAGACATTCAAAGGTTAATTAATCAGGGATTTAATATCCTAAATCGGTATTCTGGAATCTTTATTGCCACGACCCACAGCGAGCGACTCGCGTCACAGCAAGATCAGGATTACCTAGTCGTTTTGAAATCTTTAAGGAAGCTTCGGCAGAACGACGAATAAACCCGTTGGCCTTAGTAAATATAAACGACGATTGCCTGCAAATCGCTTATGGGTTCTTCGGAGAGGAATACTTTGAAATCCATTCAGGGATGCGCTTGCGAACCTCTGCCAAGGGAATGCGCTCGCCGCGATCAAGCGAAGCCAGCCCTGCTTCGACCGCCTGTCGGAATTCCAATTCACTGATGGCGTCAATGAGAGTGGAGTCCGGCGGGAGCTTGGCCGCCACGTCCAGAAGGATTTCTTTGGTGCTCATGATTTATCCTGCTTGGCGGAACATACGCTTGGTGAGTGTAAGAGTCGAGCAAGTTTTTTTGGCGTGGGTGTTCCCTTGGTGTGATTAATTGTGGGTGAGAGAAAGAACAGTTTTATTCTTTACCCCAACGGGGTGGAATCATCCAGCCTGGGGTTGACGCGATTCATGGAGCGTCTACCCCAGGTCAACGCGGCAAGTTTGATACCCTGAAAGGGTTGTATCGCCTTGCCGACTACAGCCAAACCGTCAATCGTACGTTTGATTCAACTCTTTCAGAGTAGTGGATTCCATTGCCTTCTACCTGGGGTAGCTCCTCTGTGAATCGTCGCCAACCCCAGGCTGAATGATTTCCATGCCGTTGGCAGGGAGGAAATATTACTGCCAACTTTGGTTCTTGCTTCAGCCACTTTTAATCACCCCCGTTTTCCCCCTCAGGGAATCTCGCGGCGGCCTGTCTGCCTTTTGCCATAATCAGCAAATTCTGGTGGCAAATCGTTCCTTGTTAGAACTCATCCGTTATGCGAATTTCAATCCATGATTCGCCCATTCGAGTCAAGGTTAAAGCGGCGCGCAATTCGCCTGAAGAAGTTTTTACCCTGGTTTTCCGGGCGGCAATATTTGATCGAAAAATAATTTTGCGCGGCCCGAAAAATGCGGGATTTCTGATTTTTCGCAAATGGGCTGTAAACATTGATCGAAAAACGCGCCGGGTGCTTTTTTTACGGCTGAAAAAATATCGTGTCAAACGTGCCATAGGTTACAAAAACGGGCGTCGTCTTTGGTAGCCTGGTCAGGGTTGAATGATGAAAGGTTGAATATGATGAATGAATGTTTGAGTTGCGAGAGGCGGGACGCGGGCGGCGGTGCGACGGGCGAGCAAATTCGGATCGGACACCTTGTCGTCGCTTACAGACCATTGCGCCCACACGGATTTGAGATGGACAAATAGATAGCCAATTTCAAAAAGCTGAAAACCCACATCACCTATGCCCCACGAACTGCTCTTGTTTCCCTCGGACGCCGAATTGGCGAAAGCCTCCGCCGTACAGTGGGTGGCGAAATTGCGGGAACGGAAAGAGCCGTCCAGACCTTATAACGTCGCGGTTTCCGGCGGACGCATCGCGAAGACTTTTTTCTCGGAGATCGTCCGGCAGGCGGGCGGCGGGGCGATTTTTCAAAATGTGAATTTTTTCTGGGCGGATGAGCGTTGCGTGCCGCCCACGGACCCGGAAAGTAATTACGCGATTGCGCGGCAGCTTCTGTTTGAGCCGCTGAAGATTCCCGAGGCGCAGATTCATCGCTTGCGCGGCGAAGGGCCGGAGCCGGTGGCCTTGTCGGAGGCGGTTAGGGCAATTTGCAAGGTTTCGCCGGTGGTGAAGGGTCAGCCGGTGCTGGACATGATTTTTTTGGGCATGGGCGAGGATGGCCATGTGGCTTCGCTGTTTCCCGGGGAAGCGGAGGAGACCATCGCGAACGCGGCAGTTTACCGGGCGGTGACGGCGGTGAAGCCGCCGCCGCGCCGGATCACGCTGGGTTACGCGGCGATCGCGGCGGCGCTGGAAGTATGGGTGGTCGCGGCCGGCGCGGGCAAAGAAGCGTCGTTGAAGGAATCCGTTTCGCCCAGCGGCAAGACGCCATTGGCGCGGGTGCTGCGACTCAGGACGCAGACGAAGATTTTCACGGATATCAAGACGGGGTGAAGCTTCCTGGAATTGGGGGAGCACACGCGCCCTCGCGTGTAGTGGTTGGCGCCCTCGCCAACCACAAAAACCGTCGTGCATGGACAATCAATCGTCATTTTCCGAGCGTCGCTGATTTTCTTCGTGGCGAGGGCGCCACGAAGGACACGCGAGGGCGCGTGTGCTCCCCGTTTGGATAGGAAAGTGGCCCGCCATCAATGCTTTCGAGCGTTTCAAAAATATTTTAATTATTTTCCGAACGAATTCCCGCCGGCGGTTATCTATATGTTGTAGATGTCGCTGTTTGTTTAGGGTTGGCAGAGTGGTTATGCTAGTAGTGAGGTCGAACAGCGTCAAAATAGTTGCCTCATTACCCTTCTGAGCGCCCGGGTGATGGCGTCTTAACCATGTCACCACTGAGCCGGAGCAATCCGGCTCTTTTTTTACGCTAATTTCAGCGTTGAATTCAGCGTTGCGCCCCGCCCGTGAAGAACTTAAACTGCCGCACGATGAAACATCTGCTCGATTTTGAAAAGCCAATCTTCGAGTTGCAAAAGAAACTGGATGATCTGAAGAAGCAGCCGGAGGCGCATGCCCTGGATGTGAGCTTCGAGGAGGAAATCCAGCAAATTGAGAAGAAGCTGGCGGAAACCAGCCGGCAGATCTTTTCCAATCTGACCGCCTGGCAGCGCGTCCAACTGGCGCGCCATCCGATGCGTCCGTTCACGTTGGATTATCTCCAATCCACTTTCACGGATTTCTGCGAGCTGCACGGCGACCGGCTGTTTGCGGATGACCGCGCCATGGTGGGCGGATTCGCGCGTCTGGACGGTCGAAAAGTCATGGTCATCGGCACGCAAAAGGGCCGCGATACCAAGGAAAGGATTTTGCGCAACTTCGGCTCGGCGCATCCGGAGGGTTATCGCAAGGCGCTGCGCCTGATGCGGCTGGCGGACAAGTTCGGCCTGCCGATTGTGTTGTTGATTGACACGGCGGGAGCTTACACGGGCGTTGGCGCGGAGGAGCGGCACATCGCCGAAGCCATCGCGGTGAATCTGCGCGAGATGATGTTGCTGGAAGTGCCGACGATCGCGGTGGTGATTGGCGAAGGCGGGTCGGGCGGGGCGCTGGGCATCGCGGTGACGGACCGGGTGTTGATTTTGGAAAACGCCTATTATTCGGTGATCAGCCCGGAGGGTTGCGCGTCCATTCTTTGGAAGGATCGCGCGGCCGCGCCCAAAGCTGCGGAGGCATTGAAAATCACGGCGCGCAACTTGCAGGAATTGAACCTGGTGGACGAGGTGGTGCCGGAACCGCTGGGCGGCGCGCATCAGGATCGCGCCACGACCGCCGAAACCTTGAAACAACGACTCCTGTTTCACCTCAATGAGTTGGAGAAGCTTTCCGCCGCCGATCGGCTGAAGCAACGTTACCAACGGTTTCGCGCGCATGGCCATTTCACCGAGAACCAGCCCGTTGCTGCCGCGGTCGCAGCCGCAGCCGTCGCCACCAACGGCAAATGAGTCGCTTGGATATTTCATCTTACACGGGGAGCGCACGCGCCCCCGCCGACTGCAGAAAGCGCGACACATTGACAATCGCATATCCAACTTTCTGGCGGGCGCCTTTTTCTTCGCGGCGGGGCGCCGCGAAGAGCACGCGAGGGCGCGTGCGCTCCCCGGGACTTATGAATCATCCGCGAGCGACCGGCTGAATTCGTCATTCAAAATTCATAATTCGCAATTTGCATGACTCTTTATCCTTTTACTTTCAAACCCATCTTCAAGGAACGCCTTTGGGGCGGGCGCGAGTTGGAGCGGTTGTATCACAAGGAACTGCCGCCGAATGTCCCGATCGGCGAGTCGTGGGAGATCTCCGACCGTCCGGGCGATGCCAGCGTGATTGCGAATGGCCCGCTTGCCGGCAAGGACCTGCGCTGGCTCATGGAAAATCACGCGGAAGAAATGCTTGGTCCGAGCGCAAAAAATGCCGACCGCTTCCCGCTGCTGGTGAAGATTCTGGATGCGCGAGACAAGCTTTCGCTCCAAGTCCATCCTCCGGCGGCAATCGCCAGAGAACTTGGCGGTGAACCCAAGACCGAAATGTGGTACATCGCCGAAGCCACGCCGGACGCGGATTTGTTTGTCGGCTTGAAAAGTGGCGTAACCCGCGCCGAATTCGAGAGAAAGATTCAGGACGGCACCGTGGCGGAGTGTTTCCACCGATTACCCGTGGAGAAAGGGGATGCGGTTTTTTTGCCCAGTGGTCGCGTCCATGCGATAGGTGCAGGCAACGTAATTTTTGAGATTCAACAGAACTCGGACACGACGTACCGAGTATTCGATTGGAATCGCGTGGGGTTGGACGGCAAGCCGCGCGAATTGCACATCGCGCAATCGCTGGCGAGCATTGATTTCAATGATTTCGAGCCGCGCCTCATCAAGAGCATTTATTCGCAGAACGAGGTTTTCAAGGTTCGCGTGCTGGCGGACGATCCGTTGTTTCGCGTTGATGCCTGCCAGGTCAAGCGCGGCGAGCGCTTTCACATTCGCAGCGAGGGGCTGCAAATTTTGGGGTTGTTGCAAGGACGACTTGAGATCAGCCACGGTGCCGGCAAATTGGAATTGCAAGCCGGTCAATTTGCGCTGCTGCCGGCGTGCCTTGGCCGGGTGAGTCTCACGGCTGAGACCAAGGTGGAGTATTTGCATGTGCAGAATAGATGAAACCCCGGAGTGGTCGGCCAATGATTGCCGTCTTGTGCTGCGCGTCCTTTTGCATCATATTGTCTGGTGTCATTGGCAGTGCGCAAGCACCCTTGGGGTGTTCCGAGCAGCCTAAAGGCTGGACACCGAACGGGATTTGATTTTTTCATGCCTCCTAAATTTAAAGAATTTCTGCTGCGCTGGCTGAACAATACAGCGGGCGTGGCGGTTGCGACGTATCTCGTCAGGAAGGGCATCCATTACCAAAAGCTGATTGATCTGGGGGTGGCTTCTCTATTGCTCGGGATTCTGAACGCATTCTTGCGCCCTTTGCTGATGTGGCTGTCACTGCCGCTAATGATCTTTACGCTGGGGTTGTTCACTTTCGTGATTAACGCGGCGCTGCTTTATTTTGTCGGGTGGTTGATGAGTCCAAGTTTTGTCGTGGACAATTTTAAGGCCGCATTCTGGGGCGCGCTGGTGATAACGGTGGTTTCCTTCCTGCTGAATTCATTGACCGGCACCAATCGAATGCAGGTTAAGATTCATCGCAGCGGGCCGCCCCAAAATCCGCGGAACGGCGGCGGGCCGGTGATTGATGTTTGAATCGGCCATCGTCCTTTTGAAAGTAGGAGACGCCGTGAGGCTTCTTTAATTGGTGATTCAGAAAACACCAAATTTGAGTCTCGTTACCTCGGCTCCTACAGGGTTTTTTGGAGGCGCTTATTGACCTTTCTTATAAGCCGCTCGCAACGTGGACACGCCGCGGGCTTGGAAGTTGCGTTCGAAATCTGTCACCACGGCGCTTAATTCATCGGGAGTCTCTGTCAGAATGAACTTGGTGTTCGCGGAAAATACCTCGACCATTTGTTTGAAGTAATCCTCATCGTCGGTACGCAGATAGGCTACACCGCCGGGAGCGAGAGCCTGATGGGCCAGTTCGGTGAAGCGGGCATTGACCAAACGATTTTTGCGGTGCTTTCGTTTTGGCCAAGGATCGGGGAAATAAATGTGCAGCGCAGACGCAGATTCGACAGGCAGGAGATACTCCAGAAAATAGGCGGACTCAATGCGCAGGCCGCGCAGGTTGGTCAAACCCGCACGGCGGCCTTTACGGTCCAGTTTGCGGAGTCGGCCCAGCAAGCGTTCCACGCCAAGGAAATTGCGGTCGGAGTGCAGCCGTGCGTAGTTCGCGAGGAAAGATCCGTCACCACTGCCCAATTCGACTTCGAGGGGCTGGGCGCGCGGGAACATGCCATTCACCTCGAGCCGGGTCACGATGGAAGTGAGTTTGTAAATCAAGCTGGCGGATGCTGCCGGGGCGACAGAGAGATTATCCATGTGAAGATAGGATTCCAAACCGCGATATATGGCTAAATATGCGAAAAGAACTTTGGGGTTGTTTCCTGTTCAAGTATTTGGCGTATTTCGCGGTTAATCATTTTCTTGAATGGGATTGGACCATCTCCGGATTGCAATTGAAAATGGTCGGGACGGTGAGAATTGAACTCACGACCTCGTGGACCCGAACCACGCGCGCTACCAGGCTACGCTACGTCCCGAACCAAGGAAGCTAACTTGCCTGTTGTTGGAATGAAATGCAATGATTGATTTTGCGCTTGATTGATTTTGCGCTTGAACTTGATGCCTCGCGTGCTTGAGTGTGCGGGTGCTTATGACCGGATCAATCTTGAACGCCATAGGGATTCTCCTGGGCGGCCTGATGGGTTTGATGCTGGCGCGGCAGTTTTCCGCAAACACACAGCTTGCCTTCCGGGGGTTGATGGGAATCATCACCGTGATCATTGGGCTGCATTTGACGTGGTCGGGTCTGAATGGGAATTTTTTTCAAATTTTCAAACAGGTGGTGATCCTGATCATGGCACTGATGCTGGGCCGGTTCGCGGGCCGGCTGCTGCGGATTCAACGCACGCTTAACCGCCTCGGTCATTCCGCCAGCGAAAGATTCGCCGCGGCGCGACCGGATGATCCGAACCGGGTGAGCGAAGGGTTTACGATTTGCACGCTGCTGTTTTGCGCCGGACCGCTCGGGCCGATCGGCGCAGTGCAGGACGGGTTGACCGGCAACTGGCAGCCGCTCGCCATCAAGATGGTCATGGACGGTCTGGCCGCGATGGGTTTTGTCTGCATTCTGGGTCCGGGAGTAATTCTGTCAGCGGTACCGGTGCTGGTATATCAGGGAACCGTTACGCTGGCGGTGCATCGGCTTGAACCCTTCCTCCGCTCGCATAATCTGGTGGACTCTTTGACGGCCATCGGCGGGCTGCTGATTTTTTGCGTCGCGTTGATCATCCTGGAACTGAAGAAACTCGAATTGGCGGATTATCTCCCGAGCATGGTCATGGCGCCGTTGATAACCTGGCTTTGGCACTAATGTTCAGCCCGTTGGGAATGAGTGTCTTGCGCTGGTTTCGAATCGGGCTTCCTGGTTAAATTCAAATAGCCGAAGATTTCTCCGAACTAAATGCCCGCTTGCGGCGTTTAACCTTCTGAAATGCACCGATGCGAACAAAACAGAAAATGACCAAGGGCAACGTCAACCCGGAAAACTGATGGCAGGGACATTCTTGAGTTCCGCATTTTTTCAAGCCACGGACGAGCAGGCGATGTGGCGGGTCAAAATGGAGGATGACGCCCAGGCGTTCGCGCAATTGGTGAAGCGCTGGGAGAAGCCCATCCAGTCGCTGTGCGCGCGCATGACCGGGGACGCGCATCAGGGCGAAGACCTGGCGCAGGAAGCGTTCGCGCGGATTTTTGCGCGGCGGAAGGATTACCAGCCTTCGGGACGCTTTGCCACGTATCTGTGGCGGGTCGCGGTGAACCTTTGTTACGACGAATTGCGGCGGGTCAGCCGGCGTCGCGAGTCGGCGCTGGAGACAACCAACGGCTCGGGCGAAGAAATGGATTTTGCGGCGGGCAGTCCGGCTCCGGATTTTGCGCTGGTGGAACAAGAGCGCGCGGAAGCGGTGCGGCGGGCATTGCTCGAACTGACCGAACCCTACCGCGCGGTCGTGGTGCTGCGGCATTACGAGGGGCTCAAGTTCCGCGAAATCGGCGAAGTGCTGGAAATCCCCGAGGGCACAGTGAAGTCCCGAATGGCCGAAGCGCTGGCCCAGTTGAATGAACTTTTGAACGATTACGAAAGAGAAATACCATGCAAACCACAAATCAAGTCGAATCCGGGAATGACGCCAATATGAATCATCCGCAGAGCGAGGAATGGATGTCGTATCTGTACCAGGAAGTCTCGCGCTCCGAGAAAGCCCGGCTCGCGGCCCACCTTGCCGCGTGCGGCGGATGCCAGGCGAAGGTTAAGCGCTGGGAAAATGCCATGAGCGCGCTGGATCATGGCAAAGGGCTGGCGCAGCGGCCGCACTTTCGCGTGCCGTCGCCCATGCTCAAGTGGGGCATCGCGGCGGTATTGACGCTTACGATTGGCTTCGGCGCCGGAAGGTTGGTGTCACCGGCGGCGGACGCGAAAGTATTGCGGGCTTCGCTCAAATCAGAAATCCGCTCGGAACTGCTCACAGAACTGAAACGACAGCAGGAGCAGGAATTGGCCGCCTACAAAAGGAGCGCCGAGGAGAAGCTGGCGCTGGACAATAAATTGATTCTCAGCGCACTCGACAAGTTGGACGCGGACCGCCAGTCGGATTATGCCTCGTTGCGGAAGGAATTGGAAACGGTGGCCGTGCTTACGCAGGACAGCTTCCAACGGGCGCAACAGCAGATCGTCACTCTGGCCAGCTTTTCACAACCGGCAGCAAGTCAGTAAACCTAAATTCACTCTCAAACTACTACCACTCAACCAAGGATGAAAATGAAACGAACAGCAGGTATGATCATCACCGCCGCGATGGCGCTGGCTAACATCTCCCAGGCCGAATTGCCCGCCAAGGAAAGGCCCGATACCATTATGCGAAGCGCGCAATACCTTCCGCCGCCAAGCGCCAACCCGTACCTTGGCGACCCGCGCCAAGCCGAGAAAAGCCGCAGATGGACCGAAAACGAACGCTGGCTCGAGCACACCCTGGCCAAAGCGGGGTTTAGTGCCGACGTTGACGCCCAGCAGGAGATTGTGGAACTTCAACGCGCCAAGGAGGAGGCTGACCGCGCTCAACAGGAAGCTCAAAAGGTCATGGCGGACGCGATGACCCAGATTCAGATTGTGCAAGACCAAAACCAGGGCGGCTCAGGCGGCGGAGGGGGCACCGCGGGAGGCGCGAGCAGAGGAGGCAGCGCTGGCGGACCTGCCACCAGCTTTTCCTATAGTGTTGATCTCGCGCCAGACGCGCCGATGGCACCAGCCGCTCCGATGCCTCCTGGCAAGAGACGCCAGGCCTTTAACTTCTATGGCTCCTCGGGCGGCCATAGCGACCGGGCTTTGGTAATTCGCTCCACCCCCATGGAGGCGAAAACCCTGGCCGCCTGCGAGGAAGACTTGAACATCATGGGCCGCATCTTGGAGAAGGCGCTGGACAAAACCGGCGAGGAAGACGCGGACGAGCAAGTCTCAGCCATGGGCATCCGGCTCGTCACGATGAGCCTTGGCTCGGGGCACGCGAAACGGTTGCAAATCGAGGGTTACGGAGCCTTGTTCATGCTGAACGTCAATTTTCCGCTCGTCGGTCCGGCGGCCAAAAAGGCGGAAGGCGAAACGAACGAAACCTCGAACTCCACTTGGGATGAAGCCAAGCATGAAATCTACGGTCATCCCGCAGACGCCGAGGATCCGACGTCTGATCCATTCAAGGCCGAGAAGTTCGACGCGAAGAAGGTCGAGAAACTCAAGGAGTCCTTGTTGTCCGCCCTCAAGAATGCCAGCAACATGCACAACCTGAAAGGCGATGAATACGTCACCGTGGTAGTCGCGAGCGGCGGCGGCGGCGAGGGATTCGAAATGAATGTAATCCAGAATCGAATCGCCAGTTTGCAGCGTTCGCTGGCGGCTAAAGGAGGAAGTTGGAGCGGCGCCGGCACGGGCGGCGGCGGCGGCCAATTTGGCGCGCCAGTAGCCGTGAGCAAGTCAACCACTCCGGAAACTTCCGGCGGCAGTTCCACCCTGACCATTCGCGCCAAGAAATCCGACATAGACGCGTTCGCCAAAGGCAAGTTGACGCCCGAAGAATTCCGCAACCGGGCCTCGATACTGATCTACTGAGCAACTCGCGGTTGGCGAATGGTTCCACGGAGTTCCGCCCTTGAGGTGGAACTCCGAGCCGCTTATCGTCCCGGAATCTCCCTGCAGCGCAATGGCCTGTAAGCTTCCTTAAGCTGTCCGATCCTCCTTCTGTGATAGCGAAAACCACAACCTGTAGTGGTATGACTTTCCTTGAAACACAATTTTTCAGACAACTGCCAAACGGGATAAACATCATTTTTCAACTATATTGGGTTCCCCAGGACGCTCACCTGCTCGTTCGCCGCAAAGCCAACTCGCGACGACGCCTTGCCTCCGACTGGCCCGCCATAGCCGCCACCAAGCGAAGGTGGGTGCCGGAACGAACTCGCCGATATACTGCTGGCCGCGTGTTCGGCCAACAGTGACCGGCAGCAAAGGCTAAATGCCAGCGCCGCGAATTCCTCCATCCAAATCGCGAACCGGGATGGGGACAACGAATTCAGTAAAATGATTTCGCTTCCCGGCCATCCAGCGGTAGTCTTTGCGAATTGAAACGACCCAGGTCTTTCTAAAAAGTATGGCCGAACCTCCTGAAATCTCTGCCAGCGGACAAATCAAGGCAGCCGGGAACGCCAAACCGCGCGAACGCGCGCTTGGCCTTGGCGCCCGGGTGCTGCGGCTCATCAGCGCCATCGCGCTCGGACTGGCCTTTCTCGCCGCCATCGGTGTGCTGGTGCTCCGGCTGGTCCATTGCGTTAAGCCGGATTTGCTGCCCTGGACCATAAAATCGGCGTACCCATTGATCCTCATTGGCGTGGCGTTCGCCGCGCTTCAATTTGTGTTGCCGCGCACCAAACAGCAAATTTTATTGGGCCTGATGGTGGCGGCGGCGTTTATTTTGTGGGGCGCCGAGCAATTTATTTCGAACCAGGCGATCGCGTCGTTCATTGATGACGTGGTGGTATTTCTGTTTGTGTTCGACCTGAGCCTGGTGATATACGGCCATCTGAAACCCGGCGTTCATCCTGCGAGCAAGGAGCTGCCCTTTGACGAATCCTGGGACTGACAAGCGTCTAAGCTCTTGATCGGGTTAAAGCTGTTGCCACTCCTATGCTTTGGTTCCGTCTGACGGCGCATCGTGCATCGTGCAAGTTGGGGTACTGACACGTTTACGTGTAGGAGACTGTCCCGTCTATTGGCGTCTTAGTTTTCGCCTTATCCAATAGGACAAGCTGGCTTGTGATTTGTGTATCTGGCTTTGCGAGCAACCCCCTTGGTGATTCAAGCAACTCCATCGCCGCCATATCCAAATCCGTCAAAGTGCCCGACAGCAAATCAGCTAATTGCTCGACGGAACGACCGGCACATGCCTCAACAAAAAACTGGCTTATGTAAATTGTTGTGCCTTCATCGTAGGCCGGTAAAATTTTGACGCAATCAAAACTTGGCGGGCAATTGGCAACGCGCGGCCCTTCGATTGGGGTGTATATGGGTCCCGCATAATCGGATAATTTTGCGATTGAATAGCCGTCCCATTGGGCCGTTTTTTTGCCGCTGGCGAACGTTTAGCCGCCTGCGTATTTTTGCGGCCAGAATCGGGTTGGAATATCTGGCCGCGCTCCCTAGACTCGACGCATGAACAAAGTGCGCCTCGGCATCATCGGCATGGGCAATATCGGCCGGCATCACGCCGAATATTTGCGCGCGGGCAAAATCAGCCGCTGCGAACTGGTTGCGGTCTGCGACCCGATGGCGGACAACCTCGAAAAATATCTCCCGTTGAAAATCTACAAGGACGCCGGGCAATTGATCCGCTCGGGCATTCTCGACGCGGTGGTAATCGCCACGCCGCATTATCAGCACACCACACTCGGGATTCTCGCGCTGGAAAACGGCTTGCACACGATGGTGGAAAAGCCCATCTCGGCGCACAAGGCGGACGCCGAGCGGTTGATCGCCGCGCATCAGAAGCAGAAGCGCCGGAAACTGGTTTTTGGCGGGATGTTCCAATTACGGGTCGAACCGCGCTACGTGAAGATCCGCAACTTGATTCAAAGCGGCGAACTGGGCGAGATCGCGCGCCTCAGTTGGATCAACACGGATTGGTATCGCACGAACGCGTATTATGCGAGCAGCAGTTGGCGCGCGACGTGGAAGGGCGAGGGCGGCGGCGTGCTGTTGAACCAATGCCTGCACAACCTGGACACGCTGCAATGGCTGTGCGGGATGCCGTCGCGGGTGCGCGGGTTCTGCCAGATGGGCCGTTATCATCCCATCGAGGTGGAAGACAACGTGACGGCGTATCTCGAATATCCGAACGGCTCGACGGGCGTGTTCATCGCCGCCACCGGCGAAGCGCCGGGGACGAACCGGTTGGAAATCGCCGGGTCGCGCGGTCGCATCGTGGTGGAGAATGATAAAATGAATTTCATCCGCAACGAGGTTTCGATGACCGAGTTCAACCAGAGTTCAAAAACGGGTTTTCTCAAGCCGGACGTCTGGAACGTGGAAATTCCCATCGAGAACGCGCCCGCGCCGCACGCGGCGGTGATGCAGAATTTCGTGGACGCCATCCTGGACGGCACGCCCTTGATCGCGCCGGGCGAGGAGGGAATTCATTCGGTCGAGCTGGCGAATGTGATGTTGTATTCATCGCTGATGGGCAAGACGGTGGAATTGCCGTTGGACGGAAAAGCATACGAGCGGAAGCTGAAGCAATTGATCGCGGGTTCGACGATCAAGAAGAAAGTCGTCCCGGTGAACGCGGATGATTTTACCAAATCGTTCAGCAGGTAAGGCAATGTATCTCACCGGAATTGCGGATGAAGCGGGAGCGTCCCTTGAGGCGCAAATCAAGGCGACGAAGGAATTGGGCTGGAAAAATCTCGAGGCGCGCGTGGTGGAAGTGCCGGGCTTTCCGGCGGGCAACATCCATGACCTTCCCGATGCGGCGTTCGACGCGCTGGTGGACCGGGTGACGCAGGCGGGCATCACGATCAGCGGGTTCGGCTCGACGATTGCCAATTGGGCCAAGCGGATTGATCAGCCGGGTGATTCCTCGCTGGCGGAAGCGCGCCGCGCGATTCCCCGAATGCAACGCCTGGGCACGAAGATCGTCCGGATCATGAGTTTTGCGCTGCTCGACGGCGAGGACCAGATGGAGGCGGAGCGTTTCCGGCGGTTGCGCGAAATCACCAGAATGTTTCTGGATGCCGGCCTGCAACCGGCGCATGAGAACGACTCGAATTACGGCGGGATGGGCTGGCCGTTCTCGCTCAAGCTGCTGGAGAATGTTCCGGGGCTGAAGTTGTTGTTCGACACGGGCAATCCGGTTTTTCACGCCGACCGCAGCAAACCCAAGCCCTGGCCGATGCAGGATTCGTGGGAATTTTACTCACATGTCCGCGACCACGTCATTCATGTGCATGTGAAGGACGCGGTTTGGGCGCCCGCGAAAAACAACGCCGATTACAAATTTCCCGGCGAGGGCGACGGCCGGGTGCGGAAGATTCTCCAGGACCTGCTCGCGCGCGGTTATGACGGGGGCATTTCCATCGAGCCGCACATGGCGGTGGTGTTCCACGACAAAAGCGTGAAGGCGTCGCCCGAAGCGCAGTATGAAAATTATGTGGAGTATGGCCGGCGCCTGGGGAAATTGGTTGAGGAGGCCAAGGCGGAGCTAATCCTGAACCAGAAGATTTAACCACGGATGGACACGGATCCACACGGATAAAAATTGCTAAAAAAGATCGCCCCTCTTCGACGAATCAGCCTCTCGACAGTTCTTCTGAATCCGTGTCCATTCGTGTTCATCCGTGGTTTGCCCCTTGGGTTTCGCGCGCGTGCCTCATTTCAAGACAGGACGGGGGAAAGCTCCAAATTCCAAGCTCCAAGCTCCAGAGAATCTCCAAGCTCCAAGCGCCAAAGAACGCCATCTTTCCATTCTTGGAAGCGACTGTGACGAAACCGTTTCACCGGATTTCGTTAGACGACGATTGGAGCTTGAATTTTGAAGTTTCTCTGGAGCTTGGAGGTTGGCGCTTGGTGCTTTAATTCCGGCGCTTGTGGCATAACTATTGCTAAACATATCAGCTAATGAATCTTATCCTTGCCTTATGATTTTGAGTTCCGATGAGCTGGCTATTCTGGAGTACCTGAGATCGTGGAAGGGGACGGCGGTTTCGATGGTGGAAATCTGCCGGTGCGCGGGCGGTCGCCGGAGATTCAAGGAAGCGCCAAATTGGGCGAAAGGAATGATGGCGCGCCTGGTGGAGGCGAATTTAATCGAGGTAAACGACCGGGGACATTACCTTTCCATCGAGGAGGCCGAAAAGCCGCCAGCCCCGCCAGCGCCGCAAGCTGCGGCAAAATCATCGCCGTCGCGGACCGTGGGTGAGGATTATTTTCCGGCCACGGATAATTCGGGGGTGGTGGGCGAAGATTATTTTCCCTCCGCCAGCGGGACGGGGACGGAAACGGCCTTTTGGGTTTCCCCGCAAATGAAGGAAATTTTGAAGAAGGCGGGCAAGAAATTCGGCGGACAGGATAACGGAGCTTAACTGCGGCGCGCTCGAGGCAACGCGCCACTCATACCAGTTTCGTCCAAAAAGCTTTGACGCGAATTGCGCGAATTCCCGCGAATTTCATTTCGCCCTCCCTCCTATTTTGGTTCGCGTTCATTTGCGTAATTCGCGTCAAAATTTTTCGTTTTCCGTGCGCGCGTGCTTTTTTTCGATTTTCGCGTGGAATGCTGTTTCTGACTTTGCCAAATGACGCCGGTTGCTCCATGCTTAGGGTAATGAAGCTTGGTTTGTGTCTGGTGGGATGGTGCATGACCGGCTGGTTGGCGACTGCGCCCGCACCAGCCCAACCCGCCCCCACCCCGACGAACACTTCCCCGCCCAAGGCAATCGAGCAGCCGGAATGGCTGAAAAACTTTCAAGTCGAGCGCGGATTTCATTTGGAATTGGTGGCCGCCGAGCCGCTGTTGTGCAATCCCATCGCGATGACATTCGATGAGAACGGGCGGCTGTTTGTGCTGGAGGTGACGAATAATTCCGCGTCCGCCGAGCGCAAGGGCCGGGTGCGGTTACTGGAAGACAGCGGCGGCAACGGAGTTTTTGACATGAGCACCGTTTTTGCCGATAACCTGGACGATCCCACGGCGCTGGCGTGTTTCAGCGGCGGGTTGTTCGTCGGCGCCGAGGGACGGATTCTTTTTTTGAAGGACACGAAGAATACCGGCGCGGCGGACGTCCGGCTCGAGGTTTTCAAAAGCTTTGGCGACGCCGCCAACGGTGCGGGTGGCGATGTGACCATCACCGGCATGGCTTGGGGATTGGACAACCGCATCCATGTCGCCACCGCGAGCCGGGGCGGGGATGTGATTTCGAGCAGTTCGCCCGTGCAATCCATCGTTCTGCGCCACGGAAGTTTTGCCTTCGATCCGCGCCGTTATTTGTTGACGGATGAAACCGGCGGCGGGCTTTCGGGAATCTGTTTCGATAATCGCGGGCGCAAATTCGTTTGCGCTCCGACGAATCATCTGGAGTTGGTGATGTATGACGCCCGTTACTCGGCGCGAAATCCATTTTATGAAATGCCGGACGCGATGCTCAACCTCGCCGACAATGGCCCGGCAAGTTTGATTCGCCAACCCGGCGCGCCAACCCGGGTCAGTCATTTTACCACCGCGCGGGGAATTACGATTTATCGCGGGAATGTATTTCCGCCAGAATATTCGGGCGACGCGTTTGTGGCGGATGCGGCCGCCGGTGTGGTGCATCGGGACAAGCTCCGGCCGTCGGGAGTCGAGTTCGTCGCGGCACGTCCCGCCGACGAGCCGGAGTCGGAATTTCTTTCGTCGCGCGATGGCTCATTCCATCCGACGCAGGTCATCAACGGCCCTGACGGCGCGCTCTATATCACCGGACTCACTCGTGAAAATACGGCTTCCGCAAGTTCCGGCAAAACGAACCTGACCGTCACCAACGCTTCCGGCCTGGGACGGATCTACCGGGTTGTGCCGGCGAATTTCAAACCACCGGCGCAAGTGAAAACCAACTCCAAATCCCCCACGGTGTTGGAACGCGGGGCGCGGCTGCAACTGGGCAAGGAGATTGGCGAGCATCTGGTTTTGCTGCTCCGGCATCCGAATGCCTGGCAACGCGAAACCGCCGCGCGTTTGCTTTACGAAAGGCAGGACCGCGCCACGATTGCGCCGCTCATCCGGTTGTTATTCGACCCGCAAGCGCCGCCCCTGGCGCGGATGCACGCCCTGCATGTGCTGGACGGACAGGAATTTCTCCTGGCCGGGCATCAAACCCGAGCCTTGCTTGAATCCCATGTCGCGAAGGCGCTCAATGACATGGATGAACGCGTGCGGGAACATGCGGTGCTGCTGGCGGAAAAATTCCTGACCAACGGAACGGTCTCGGATGAATTGTGGGAGCAACTGGCCGCCCGGGCGGGCGACGCCTCGCCGCAGGTGCGTTATCAATTGGCGCTGACTTTGGGCCAGGCGCGGCACCAGGGTCAGGCGCAGGTTTTGGCGGACACGTTGCGGGCGGATTTGAACAACCGCTGGATGCAGATGGCGGTCTTGAGTTCCGTGAACGAAAGCGCGGCTGAATTATTCGGATTGCTGTCGTTGGACGCGGGCGTTCGCGGCGCGGACGGCGACCCGGAATTCTTGCGGCAACTGCTCCTGGTGGTCGGCGCGAGAAACCAAAAGACGGAAATTGGTTACGTGCTGAATTATCTTTCGGCTGTGCCGGAACCCGAATTGGCCTTCAGGCTCGGACTGGCGTTGGGCAACAGCGTGCAGCTTGCCGATGGATCCCTTGTTGCGGCGGATGCCAATGGCGTGGTGAACTCGCTTTCTGCGCGCGCGATAAACGCGGCGCTGGATAGCAATGCGGCTGACGGGACGCGGATTCAGGCGCTGCGTTTGCTGACGCTGACCAGTTACGTGGACGCCACGCTGGCGGTGGGTCTGATGCGGGAATGGCCTTATTTGACGCCGGATTTGCGGAGAGAAGCCGTGGCGGCATTGTTGTCGAGATCCGACCGGACCATCGCGCTGCTCTTGTATGTCCAGGACGCGCTGGTTCCGGCGGCGGATTTCTCGGCGATACAAATTCGCAGCCTGATGGTCCATCCCGATCCGACGGTTCGACAACAGGCGAACTATTTATTTGGACATTCCAACGGCGGCCAGCGTCAGGCGGTGGTGAACCGGTTTTCGCCTGCGTTGCAAGCTGCGGGGCGAGTCGAGCCAGGCCGGCAGATTTTTGCCGCGCGTTGCGCCGGGTGTCATCAACCCGTGGGACGGGATAATTCCGAGCATTTGGGACTGGCGGAGGCGGCGCGGTCGGGCAAGGAAAAATTATTGATTCGCATTCTCGACCCGAACCGTGAGGCGCATTCGGAGCATTCGGAAACCCTCGTCCAAACCAGGGACGGCGCGACCCTCACCGGATTCATCGCCAGCCAGACCGGTCACAGCGTCACGGTGTGCGATGCCAACGGCGGCCGCTGGCCCGTGGGCAACTCGAATATTCAGAGCCAGACCAGCCTCGGATTCTCGGGTATGCCGGAAGGGCTGGAGGCGGGTTTGAATCAGCAGGACATGGCGGATTTGCTGGAATATATCACGGCCAATCAGCGTTAATTTCCACGAGCATTGTCCAAAAGGAAAAAATTCAGCCGGAGGTTTTGACAGGATTTACAGGATGGCTTGTATTCCGCGCCCGGGCACTGCACGGTCGTGGTGATCGCACACTCCGACGCATTTTGTACTGCCCTTTCCAGCTCGCCGATGCACCATGCCGCTCCTACGGAGCTTGGAATCTGTTAACGCATAGCGCTATAAACATGGCGCTCCTCTGGAGCTTGCGCCGAACCTCATCAAAGCTCCAGAGGAGCGACATGTTTATAGCGTCCCGACCCACCGAACCGTCAAGCTCCGTAGGAGCGACATAAACTTTGCACTAACTTGCATGAATGGCGAAAATACAAACAGCAAAGCGATTTAAATCCTGTTCATCTTGTCAAATTTTAGATTTCAAAATCACCTGCCCCGCTCACAGCCACTCCTTGATCTTCTCCTGATATTTGTTGTAGATGAAGCCGAGGACGAGCAGGACGATGCCGAGGGCGAAGAAACAGAATATGCAATAGATGGTTTCAAGTTTCCACACATCGAAAATGACTACGCGCCCCAGCGCGCTGGCGAGCACGCCCAGGCCGAGCCAGCGATAGACCCGCTCGCGCAACGCCATCCCGACTATGAACAGCGCCAGCGCCAGCACGGCCCAACCGGCGGTGAGATAGAAGCCGGTCGTTTGCTCGAGAATCCAGCGCGAGACAAACAGCCAGAGGCTCAAGCCGCCGAGAGCAATCGCGGCGACGTGGATTTCTCCAGGCAGTGGAAAATTATCCGGGCGGCGCTTCGCAATTTGCTGTTGGACCAGAAGCGCGAGAATCGCAAGCAAATTGGGCCAGTAAACCGCGGTCGCTCCATTCCACGGCAGCGCCAATTCCGCCAGGCCCGTCAGCGTAAACACCGCGCCAAAGATGAGCAGTTCCTGGTTGCGTCTCCAGCCCGCCGCGAGAAACAGCAGCAAACCGATCAAGGCCAGGACCCAGATGATTTCCTGCGTCGGAATATATTTATGCACCCACCAGAGGAACATCAACAGCGCAATCACGCGATAGACCAAACTGAGGCCGAGAATCGGCGAACGCAATTCGACTTTCGCCTCGGGCCGTCGTTCAAACCATTGGTGGGCGCTGAAGGAAAGCGCGCAGAGCGCGGCGATGGGCACGAGCGACAAATCCCAATCGGGTTTTCCCTCCCACAATTGCTCGCAAAATTCCCACGCGCTGACGATGAGAAAAATTTGCCCGGCGGCGGCAAGCAGCCAGAAACGGTTGACGGCGGCATAGATGGTGAGCAGCACGGCGAGCAGACTGGCGAGCGCGAGCCAGGTGGGCGCGGCGAATTGTGGCTGGAGCCACGCGTAAAGCAGGCCGACAATCGCCAGCGCGTAGAGGCCTTGCAACGCGAGGACAACGGGTTGTTTTATAACGAAGGATTTCTGACGCGGCCACCAGGCGGCAAGCAACAGCGTGGCGGCAATAATGATCACCGGATTCCACCAAGGAGAAGCGAGCTGGCCGGATACGGAATCGTAAAGCCAGAGCGCCTGGGCGAGGACCAGATATAATTGACCGAACAAAGCAAATTCCTTCAAACGCAGCGGATAAAAAGCCGCCGTCAAAGCAAGGGCTTCAATCGCGAGCAGCGGCGCGAGATATTCGTGCGGCGTAAAGACGCCCGTTGTCAGCAACCACGCGAGCAAGCCGAGGGCGGAAAAGAAAGTTACCGGCGGATGAAATTGTTGCCGGTTGGCTGGCGGCGAGAGCCGTTGTTCCCAAAGCGAGTTGAAGAGAAGCGCCACGCCGAGGAGGATTCCCTGGAGCAATCCCACGCGCTCGGAGATTTCGACGGAAACAAATTGTCGGCCGAGAATGATTGTTTCCCAACTCAGCGCAATGCCGGCAAACACATACGCACCGAACACGAGAACTCGATTTGACAGCGGACGCGCCGCGAGCAGTATCGCGATACTTTCGCCGGCCACGGCGAGGCCGCGCCAGTCCCCGCTCGCATTTTGCCAGGTGGTAGCCAGCCACATGGCCAGGGCGAGCACGGTGTAGAAGAGAATTCGCGGCTGGGTGGAACTTTGGTCGAAGGTAATTTTGCCACGAATTGAAAACGCGTTCCAAAGCATCAACGCGCCGACGGCCGAGCCGGTAATGAGTCCGTTGTGATCAAACGGCTCGATGGTCACCACCGCGTAACCCACGGCGAGTGCCGACGTGATAAGCGAGCCGGCCTGCATGACGCGGCTCTTTAATTGCTGGCCGATCATCAGCAAAATTACGCTTTCCACCCCCAGCACCAGGCTCAGTTTCAAACCAGCCAGGTGCGTCAGGAATCCGAGCGTGACCAAGAGGAGGCCCTGGGTCAGATATGCATTGCGCGCAAGTTTGTCCCCGGTCAGAACGCGCCAGGCCAATGCCGCCAGTCCCACCAGTACCGTGCCGAAAATGAGCGAGAATTTCCAGAAGCCGCCCTGATGGACCTGGAGCATGCTGAGGAGAAATGCGCTGAAGAATGCGCCGTTGTTGATGCTGAGAAATGAGGCGCGTCTTCCGCCATTGAATTGTTCATGCCGCGAGAGGAACACGGCGGCGGTGAACAGCAGCCAGTAACCGATGAGAAAACAATTGCCGGTCCACAAGCCTTCGGTGGGTTCGGCCCAGCGCCACAAGCCCGCGTGAAAAAAGCGCCAGAAAGCATAGCTGATATAAGTTGCCGCCAGCCCGGCGAAGGAAACCGTGGCCCAACGATTGCGAACCAGGAAAAAAACCGCCGCCAGGGTCAGGACGAGATTGGAGTAGAGCGTGAACAATCCGGCGTGGGTGATGACGGAAGTATAATATGCCAGCAGCAGCGCGAAGATGGCGAGGACTTCGGATTTTTTCCGGTCGGCAACCCAGATGATGAATCCGGCCCACGCTAACAAAAGGACGCCGTCCACGGTTGCGCTGGGGATAATCTGGAGATTGGCGAAATGATGCGCGGCATAAGTGGTGAAGTAAACCGCGGCGAGACCTCCGGCCAGCAGCACCTGGGCATAGTTGCGCATGGAGTCCTGTTTGCGACCAAGCCAGGCGCCAATGCCCAGCAGCACGCCGCTGGCGAGATAGAGGAGGGAGACCTTACCCATGGCGCCCAAATGGGGAATGAAATTCCTATAGGCGTAATTGCCAAAGAAAACGAGGCTGGTCAACAGCATCACAATGCCAATGCGGACGAGCCAGTAAGTGCCAAGACGCATCTCAAACGACGAATTTTTTACAGGCTGGGATTTGGCAGCCGGTGCTGCGGCTTTGGCGGGTTCAGGGGATTTGAAGGTGCTGGTTTGAGCGGAAGCGGCAATGGGCGCTGGGACGCGTGGCGCGGGCGGCGGTTGAAAAATTCTCGCGGTTTTGGCGTGGATTTCCGGCGCGGGCGCTGATTGAGCAACGATCACCGGAGGAACGTACGCAGGCACGGGCGGTGGAACAGCGACCGGTGCGGGAATTGGCGTGGCGACGGGAGCCTGCCGTTGCGGCACAGGAACGGCGGGCGCGGGAGCAGCCACCATGCGCTGCTCGAAGGCGTCGAGTTTGCGGCTCAGGTCGGTCATTTGCTCGAGCAACTCCGCCTGACGCAATTTCAACCGGTCGAACTCCCTGCGTTCTTGTTCGTTCATATTTTTACCGTGATTGGCGCGAACCACAAATCTGGTTTACGCTCACATGGCCAGATTAGCAGGTTACCGGCGGCACAGTTAATCGAAAATGTTACGCGAACATTGTTTAAACTGATGCTGCTGCGGGCGGGAGCGGGAAGTTCGGAGTTCAAGCTTTAGCTTGTTCTCATAATTGTTGCGTATTGCGTGGGTTGCGTGTTGCGTGTTGCGTGTTGCGTAAAAAAACAGAACATCCAACACGCAACACGCAACCCACGCAAGCTGAAGCTTGAACTCCGTGCCCGGCAATCGAAAATTTTCATTTCTCATTCGGGATTTCTCGGTCATCATGGACTTATGGGCAATAGACGAGAGGCGCGGGAACGCGCCGTGCAGTTTTTATTTCAACACGATTTGAATCCGCCGGAAAAGCTGGATGAGGCGCTGGATCATTTCTGGAATTCGCAGCAGACCGCGGCCATCGCCGAGGAAAAGGGCGACGCCACCTGGGGCCAGAAGTTTGAACTGCCCGCGCCCACGGCGGAGGAAGCGGCGATCCGCCTGTTCGCCGATCCCCTGATTCGCGGCACGCTGGAACACCGCGACGAAGCCGATGCCTGCATCAAACGCCATGCGCAAAACTGGGACTTGCACCGCATCGCCGCGGTGGACCGGAACATTTTGCGACTCGCGATTTATGAAATGCTGCATCGCGAGGACATCCCGCCGGTGGTGAGCATCAATGAAGCGGTGGACATCGCGAAGAAATTTTCCACGCAGGACAGCGGCAAGTTTGTGAACGGCATTCTCGACAAGGTGAAGGAAGGGCTGATGCGCCCGGCGCGGGTGGTTAAGTGAGTTGATGCGTGTTGCGTGTTGCGTGTTCAGAAATGAGCGATTTGGGTTGTTTGAAGCGCGACTAAATAGCGATTGATTATTGATGATGGATTTTATGATGTTCGCCGATCTCCATTTGCACACCAATTTTTCCGACGGCACCTATACGCCGGAGGAACTGGCCGCGCATGGGAAGCGGCACGGCCTGGCGGCGATGGCGCTCACGGACCACGACACGGTGGAGGGTTGCCTGCGGATGGCGGCGGCTTGCGCGGCGGCGGAAATTGAATTTATTTCCGGCACGGAATTGACGGCGGAGGTCCAAGGAACGGAAATGCATCTGCTGGGTTATTGCATGGCGCTGGACAACCATAAATTCCTGACGGAAGTGGGCAAATTTCAAATCGTGCGCCAGAATCGCATCCGCGAAATGGTGGCGCGATTGAACGAACTGAAGATTCCCCTGGAGGCGGACGCGGTGTTCGCGATTGCGAATTGCCGCTCGCCCGGACGGCCGCATGTGGCGCGGGCACTGGTGCAGGCGGGTTTCTGCGCCAGCCTGGACGAGGCGTTCGACCGCTTCCTAAAGCTCAACCGGCCCGCGTGGGTGCCCAAACGGAAAATGCCGGCGGCGGAGGCGATTGAGTTGATCCACCAGGCCGGCGGCGTGGCGGTGATGGCGCATCCGGGTTTGAATCGCACGGATGAAATCATTCCGGAACTCGTGGCCGCGGGCCTCGATGGCCTCGAATGTTTTCATTCCAAGCATTCCACGGCCACCTCGAACCATTATCTGCAACTAACGGACCAATATCGTTTGCTGGTGACCGGCGGCTCGGATTGCCACGGGATGAACAAGGGCAAACCGCTGATCGGCTCAATCAAGTTGCCGTATCAGCACGTCACAAAACTTAAAGAGCGCGCAGCGGAGCAGCGGGCAAAGGCGGCTGCCACTGCCGCGACGCATTAAATCCATGGGATTATTTGAAAAGTTCAAGGCCGGCCTGCAAAAGACGCAGGCAAAGCTCACGCACGAAATCAGGCGCATCGTCACTCGTTCGCCGAAATTGACGGCGGGGACAATCGAGGAATTGGAAGCCGCGTTGATCGGCGCCGATTTGGGAATGCCGATGACGACGCAGATTCTTGCGGCGGTGAAGAAAGCTTACGAAACCCAGGGCGGCGCGGGGTTGGATGTGTTTGCGATTGCGAGCGGCGAAGTGGAGAAGAGCCTTTCCACGGGGGATTCCAAGTTGCGCCAGGCGGAATCGGGTTTGACGGTGGTGTCCATGGTGGGCGTGAACGGCACGGGCAAGACGACGACTGCCGCGAAGCTGGCGCACATGATCCAGGCGCGCGGGCAGACGGCGGTGCTGGCGGCGTGCGACACCTTTCGCGCGGCGGCGATCGAGCAATTGAAATTATGGGGCCAGCGGTTGAAGGTGCCGGTGATCGCCGGGGCGGACAAGGCGGACCCGGCGTCGGTGGCGCACGACGCCATCACGGCGGCGAACGCGCGGCAGGCGCATTATTTGTTTGTGGACACAGCGGGCCGGTTGCACACCAAACACAATTTGATGCAGGAATTGCAGAAGCTTCATCGCGTCATGGGCAAGCAATTGCCCGGCGCCCCGCATGAAGTCCTCCTGGTTCTCGACGCGACGACCGGGATGAATGCGCTCACGCAGGCGCGGGAATTTCACAAAACGGCGCCCTTGACCGGCCTAGTGGTGACCAAGTTGGACGGCACGAGCAAAGGCGGAATGGTGGTGGCGATTCAAAAGGAATTGGGCTTGCCGATCAAATTCATCGGGCTGGGAGAACAAGCGGACGATTTGCAACCGTTCGACGCGAAACAGTACGCGGCGGCGTTGTTTGAGGAATGATCATATCTCCGGCTAAACCTTTTTGAAACGTTCAAAGCCGAAAGAATCTTGCCAACTTTGAGTTAAACGTTAAATTGGTTTTATGAGCGACAAGCAAGCTGCTTTGGAAGCCATTACTCGCATGCCCGATGAAGTGACGTTCCGCCAGATCAGCCGGGAGATTGAATTCCTTGCCGCAGTCCGTGAAGGGGAAGCGCAGGCTGATGCGGGCAAGGTCATTCCGCTGGAACAATTGGAGCGTAATCTTCAGACATGGCTTTCAAAGTCCTCGTAACGTATGCTGCTAACGAGGACTTGGCTGCATTAGTCCGGTTCATCGCCGACGACAATCCCCCTGCGGCTGAACGCTTCGGATTGGCTCTGATCGAAAAATTGAAACTTCTCGGAGACCATCCGAATTTAGGTCGCGTTGTTCCTGAGCGCGCCGATCCAAATCTTCGGGAAATCATTTATACTCCCTACCGTATTGTTTACCGGGTTCGCGAAGGCGAGCGAATGGTGGAAGTGCTGCGTTTTTGGCACGGTGCCCGAGGCGAGCCGGATCTCGACAAATGAACGATTCGTCATGGATACAGCTTGCCCTGCGTTTGGCTCGGAGAGCCTATGGCCAAACCTCGCCTAATCCGATGGTCGGTGCGGTGCTGGTGAAACGCGGCAAGGTGATTGGTCAGGGATGGCATCACCGCGCGGGTTTGCCGCACGCGGAGATTGAGGCGTTGCGGGATGCGGAAGCGAAAGGACATGACGCGAAGGGTGCGAAGCTTTTGGTAACGCTGGAACCGTGTTGCACCCACGGACGCACACCGCCTTGCACGGACGCGATTATCGCGGCGGGGATTCGCAAGGTGGTGGTTGCGGCGGTTGACCCGAATCCGGCGCATTCTGGAAAGGCGTTCCGATTGTTGGAGCGGGCGGGAATCGAAGTGGTTCGGGGCGTGCTCGGGGAGGAGGCGCAGCGGTTGAACGAGGCGTTTAATCATTGGATTGTCCATCGCACGCCGCTGGTCATCGTGAAGGCGGCCATGACGCTGGATGGAAAGATCGCGACGGCGAAGGGTGAATCGAAGTGGATCACCGGCCCGAAAGCGCGGGCGTACGGGATGAAGTTGCGGCAGGGCGCGGACGCGGTTCTTGTGGGTATCACTACCATTATCGCGGATAATCCAAGCCTGACTGTGAGGACAATTCAAAATGCAAAATTTAAAATTCAAAATCCGAAGCGGCGGATCATCCTGGATTCTTTGGCGCGAACGCCGCTCACGGCAAAAGTTGTGAGCGATGAATTCGCAGCGTTCACGACCATCGTGGTGTCCCGTGACGCGCCGAAAAATCGCATTGCTTCGCTGGCCAAACGCGCCCGAGTGCTGGTCGCACCGGCCACCAAATCAAACATCAAAAATCAAAAATCAAAAATTGATCTCCGCTGGTTGATGGAAAAACTCGGGGCCGAGCAGGTGACGAGCATTTTGGTGGAGGGCGGCGGCGAGGTGAACGCGTCATTTCTCCTGGACGGATTGGCGCACCGGGTGGCGTTTTTTTATGCGCCGATGATTTTGGGCGGACGGGATTCGCGCAAGGGCGTGAGCGGCGACGGCGTCAAGCGATTGGCGGACATGATCAAATTGCGCGACGTGGATTTCAAGTGGTTGGGGACGGATTTGTTATTGACCGCAGGCGTTCTGAGTGCGGAGTGTTGAGTGCGGAGTGCGGAGTTGGGCCCCCCCTCACCCCGAGCCTCCCCTCTCACTCGTCGTGGGGCGAGGGAGAAGAAACTTAAGGGACACGCTGAAGCGTGGACACCGAACGGGGCCTGACGAAAGCAGATCGAGAAAAATATGTTTACCGGCATTGTGGAAGAAACGGGTGTGATTGAGCGGATCAAGCCGACGGCAAAATCCATCGAGCTTACGGTGCGCGCGAAGATTTGCGGGCGCGGTCTGCGCATCGGCGACAGTCTGGCGGTGAATGGCTGCTGCCTCACAGTCGTGAAGCTGGATACTCAAAAGGGCGCGAAATTGGTCCAACTTGATTTGCTCAAGGAAACTTGGCAGCGGACGAATTTACAATATGCCAAGGTGGGTTCGCTGGTGAACCTGGAACGGTCGCTCATGGTAGGCGCGCGGTTGGGTGGGCATTTTGTGACGGGCCATATTGACGGCACAGGAAAAATCACGCGTTGGGAACGCGCGGGACAGGACCATGTCCTGGAAATCAGCGCGCCGCAGGACGTGATGCGCTACCTGGTGTTCAAAGGTTCGGTCACGGTGGACGGCATCAGCCTCACCGTCGCGGTGGTGCGGAAGAAAAGTTTTCGCGTTTGGATCATCCCGCACACTTACGAAGTGACCGCGTTGCGGGAACGGTCCGTGGGGGACGCGGTGAATCTCGAGGCGGACATCCTCGGCAAATACGTCCGCCAATTCGTCACTTCTTCACCGCGGGATTGAACTTGGTGGGAGAATCGTCGCCCATGGAAGCCGGGGCAATCTGGGTGACGTTGGCAGCGGGAATGAAATTGGTCTGGCCGGTCGCATCCTTATAGATGTAGGTATTCTTGGCCGCATTCAAGTGAGGCTTGCCCTTGGCGGTGATGATTTCGCCATTGGAAAGGGTGAGGTTGTAGCGGGTGGCGCAGCCAGCGCACACGGCAACAGCGAGGAGAAACACGAAGATTGCGGTTTTCATTTTTTAATAATGGCGGATGTTTACGCCACATTCAAGCAATTGAATGGCCTTGGCGGACGCATCTCAATCTCAATGTTTTGAGGCCCTTTTCATTCACTCCGTGGCTTCGGTTTGGTGTGCCGGCCAACCAAGTAAATATCCTTGGCCGTTAAAAACAGCTCTGCTTCACTCGCGCGAACCAGTCACCGGGTTAAAGCCTCGGAAAAAGATTCTCAGCGCCCGCCGTTTCAACATCACATGCTTGGCGGGGCGTACCAGTTTTTCAGCCACAACCTGATCCGGCAACTTTCCCGGCAAGGCCGTTTCCGCTGCGGTCCACTCTCGTTTCATCCAAAAGGAAGGGATGCCAAGTTTGTTTCGGCGGCGCCTTACAACGCGCTTGGGCCGCCCCAGCCGCCGGGCCACTTCCGAATCTGCGAATTTGCCAAGCAAGGCGTCTTCGATCCCTTTCCAGGCGCCGTACCCCGGCCGGTTGCGATAGCGGTAAATGCGGAGTTGGTTACGCTTGTCAACAATGCTGCCTTTGGTGCGGTTTAATCGTCTCGCCAATTCAAGATCCGGCACAGTGCCCAGCAAGGCCACTTCCTTTTCCGTCCATGGGCGGTGAAGAGTTGTTTTGGCCACTCCAATGGCCCGGCGGCGGGCCAGAATGCAATATTTCCCTCGCCCGATTCGCCGGGCGGCTTCGGCCACGGAATATTTGCGAATCACGGCGTCCTCCGCCGGGGCGTAAAGCCGGTTTGTCCGCGCGAAGACCGGAATGCCTAGTCTGATGCGCATGATTTCAACGGAACACTTGCTGCGTTTCAGGCGGCGGGCAAGGTCTTTATCGCGCAGTGTGCCGAGCAGTTTGATTTCGCGCGGTTTCCACGGCTTGCCCAACTGCGGCGGTTGGAAGGGGGGGATTTTGAAAGACCAGCGCTGCCTCCGGACTTGCTCTTTGGATCGGCGAAGGCGGCGACCCAATTCCGCGTCGTTCATGGTTCCAAGTAATTTGATCTCGCGCGCCGTCCAGCGGCGCAGCCCAACCGGCAGACCCATGCCGCGCGCTTCGCGTTCCTCCACGATTTCGCGGATGGTGCGAGTGAAGCGTTTGGCGAGGACAGAATCGGGCGTTTTGCCGAGTTGATTTAATTCGGCAATCGTCCACGGCGCGCCGCGGCGGGTTCTAATCCTGCTTTTCCGGGTGGTCACAGTTTCGATAAGCTAAGACGAAGTCCAGATACCATATCACATGGAAACGTCCATTCATTTTTATGAAGCCCGGCGCCGGCGGTAGAGTAAGCGAAGTGACAGAGCGGAACTGACAACTACGGTCCGTTCAATCCGCCTCCTGCCACCTCGCTTACTCGACCCAGCATCAAGCAAGATAGGAAAATTGGTGCGCTTAGCAGGACTTGAACCTGCACGGGTTACCCCACTACCACCTCAAAGTAGCGTGTCTGCCAATTCCACCATAAGCGCGATAACATTCTCAGCCGCAATGTTTTAGCCGACTGATAACCAATACATTGTCAATGGCCTGCGTATAATAGTCAAGTCTTTCTCTATGGAATGAAATGCTGAATGAATTTCATCACGCGCGAACAGCCAATCGCAAATCCAAATCTCGACTCAACTCAAAGCCGTGCTATTCTAGTTGCGTGAGCGATCTTCTAATCGGTGTTCTCGGCGCGTTATTGGCTACTAATCAACCCGCCGCCGTCAGTAATCTGGTGACCCAAACCACCGGACTGACCATTTCCATCCCTGATGCCAACGACCCGGTCGAGAAGGAATATCACAAAATAACGGCGGACGATGACCTCGCGGCGGACGATGTGGACACGTGGATTCGCGAGAACAACGCTTTTGCGGAAAAGGGCGGCGGCATGTCCAACGAGCAATTGAATACGCGCATCCGCGCGCGATTTGCGCCTGTCAAAAAAGCGTACGAGGATTTTCTCCAGCGCCATCCCGACCATGCCCGCGCCCACCTGGCTTATGGCAGTTTTCTGGAAGACACCCGCGACGAAAAGGCCGCGGTGGCGGAATATGAAAAAGCCCGGGAGTTGGACCCGAAAAATCCGGCGGCTTGGAACCAACTCGCGAATTATTACGTCCACGACGGCCCGGTGACCAAAGCCTTCGAGTATTACGCCAAAGCCATCGAGTTGGACCCAGCGGAATCGCTTTATTACCGCAACCTGGGCAACACCGTATTTCTGTTTCGCAGGGACGCCGAGGAGTTTTACCACATTGACGAACAAGCCGTATTTAACAAAGCGCTTGACCTGCTCAACCACGCCTTCCGGCTCGACCCCAATAATTTTGAACTCGCCACGGATGTGGCCAAAACCTATTACGGCATCCGTCCCGTGCGGACGGATGAGGCGCTCGGCGCCTGGACCAAAGCCCTGAAAATCGCCGGTTCGGACGTCGAGCGGGAAGGCATTTATATTCACCTGGCCCGGTTCAAGTTGAACGCCGACCGCTTCGCCGAGGCGCACCAACACTTGGATGAAGTGACCAACTCGATCTACCTCGACCTGAAGAATCGTCTGCTCCGCAATCTCGAAGAGCGCGAAAACAAAGCGGCCACCAATGCGGTTTCCGCCAAAGCGGAGAGCAAATAGAATAATCGCTCGTTACGGTACGTGTCATTTTCCTTCGTGGGGAGCATACGCGCCCTCGCGTGTTCCGATCGGCGCCCTCGCCGGTTGGCCCCAGCTTCACCAACTGATCGTCAATGTTTAAGTTGTCCGAGTGGTCGGCGGGGGCGCCGACCACTGCACGCGAGGGCGCGTGCGCTCCCCGTGAATGTTGTATTTTCGAGGCATTCTGCGGATAACCTTGCCCCGTTTGCTAACGCCGCGCGTAATTCAGCCGCTCGAGCAGCTTCGTGTGAATACCGCCAAAACCGCCATTGCTGAAAACACACACCACATCGCCGCCCTCCGTAAATTTTGCCAGATGCTCCACGATGGCGTCCGCGTCCGGCAAATAGGCCGCGTTCTTGCCGCAGCCCTTCAAATCCTGCATCAACCGCGCCGGGTCCAGCCGCTCGCCCGGCGACAATAATTCCAGCCGCGCGATTTGCGAAATCACCACCGCGTCCGCGTCCTCGAAAGCCATCACCAGTTCGTCCTGGAACACTTTGCGCCGCGTTGTGTTCGTGCGCGGCTCGAACACCGCCCAGATTTTTTGCCCCTTGAATTTGACGCGCAACGCCCGCAGCGTCTCGCGAATGGCCGTGGGATGATGCCCGAAATCATCCACAATCGTCACCCCGCCGCTCACGCCACGCACTTCCATGCGGCGTTTCACGCCCTTGAACGTGTCGAACGCCTCCTGAATCTGATGGTTCTTCAGTCCGCAATGGCGCGCCGCCGCGATCACGCCCAGCGCGTTGCGCACATTCAATTCGCCCAGCAGATTCAGGCGGAACTTGAAGCTCGGCATTTCAAATTCCGTCACCGTGGGCGCCAAAACGATTTTTTCCGCGCGCCAGGCGTTGCCCTCGCCCAGGCCGAACCGTTTCACCGGGCAATGCGTCACGTTCAGCAGCGGCGCGAGATTTGGATCATCCCCGTTCGCGAGCAACTGGCCGTTGCGCGGGATCAAATTGATGAACCGCTGGAACGCCGTCTGGATCGCCGCCACATTTTCAAAAATATCCGCGTGATCGAACTCGAGGTTGTTGATGATCGCCACCTCCGGCAGGTAATGCACGAACTTGCTGCGCTTGTCAAAAAACGCCGTGTCATATTCATCGCCCTCGATGATGAACCACTCGCTGTCCGTGAACCGCGCCCCCTGGCTGAAATTGTTCGGGATCCCGCCTATCAGATAACTTGGGTTCAGCCCATTGTGCTCAAACACCCAGGTCAGCAGGGAAGTCGTCGTCGTTTTGCCATGCGTGCCGGACACCACGATGGACCGCTTGCCGCGAATGAAAAATTCCTTCAGCAATTCCGGCAGCGAGCAAAAGCGCAGTTTCTTTTCCAGGACATATTCCGCCTCGGGATTGCCGCGAGAAATCGCGTTGCCCACCACCACCAAGTCCGGTTTGTGCGCCAGGTTCGGCTCCGCGTAACCCGACATATATTGAATCTTCCGCCCCGCCAGAAAAGTGGACATCGGCGGATACACATTCTGGTCCGATCCCGTGACCGTGACACCTTTTTCCTGCAACGCCACCGCGCACGCGGCCATCGCCGTGCCGCCGATGCCGATGAAATGAACCGAACGAATGCCAGCAAACATATTAAAATCAAAAAGTGAACCCGTTCGGTGTCCAGCCTTTAGGCTGTCCGCAGCGCGGAACACGCTAAAGGTGCTTGCGCACGGCCAAGGACTCCAAACAACCAGTCTCGGACATTCCGCAGTCAGACCGGTTTCTTAAACGGGTTCTCGGAAAGGCAGCAAACCACGAATCGAAAAATCGTCCAAGCTTTAATGTGAGTTTTGACACGCGAATGTCTAAAAGCTTGGGTGGAGCATGTCTCTGTCAAAAACCCAGCCTCCACCATTTTCATCTCTCAATATCATAATTTCGCGTTTTGAACCATCGGGAGTCCGGAAGCCCAGCCGATATGACGTGAAAGACTTTTTCCCAATGGATTGATTGCCCCATCTTTCTTCACTTATTATGGGCAGATATTTTTTTACGACTGCTTCGGGTGTGCCGGGTATAAAGGCGATTATCAACTCCTTGAGCGCTGAAACTCTATCCGATAGCGAAAGCGCCTCATTTTGGTAAGCGGCCGACAGCGCAGGACAAGGCGCTTCCAAATCCGGGATTGTGAACAAGCCGCCGTGCCGCTCCACAAGAAATTTCCGGTCCCCGTGATGAACGCGGGACCAGACTTTGGGCGCGGCAAGGCGATTCAGGAGCGCAACCACCTCTGGAGTTTGGTCGCGGCCAATCTTTTGAAAATAGGTCCACGCGCGGGTAAACGTCCAGTCAGCGCAAATCATGGTCCAATCCGGGACGGATGGTGTTGATCCCTTCCCCTCGTATTTTTTCTTGATATGGCTGGAAATGGTCGTGACGGTCAAATCATAGGCCCTATCATCAGCCAGCGCCTCCAAAGTCCCCAGGCAGGCATGCAATATGCGCCAATCTGAACTATTTTGAAGCTCTGCCATAACCAACGGCGTCATCGCCTTGTCACCAACCCACCGGATGACACACAAAGCGTCAACCCGCGGATCAATGTCATCATTACTCTTCCCCTGCGGTTTCTTTTCAAGAAGTTGCACGGCATATTTCAGCAATTTGGGCGAGCGCATTGCTTCCATTGCCTCAAGCGTGAACAGACCGCCGTTCAGGGTCCCTTCATGCTTTTTCAGAAAATATTGTCCCAGTGCATCGGCCGCCTCGGGATCGGGGACGGCCGTAAAATATTTTGCCGCGACCCAGCCTTGATTGTGACTTTCGAATAATGGCAGCACGTATTCCGTGATACCCGCCGTCTTCGCCCCCGTCGCGGCTTCGGTCAAATGTTCCCGCATCCTGAGTGTCAATTTGGGACGATTAAACAATTCAACCAGGAGAATTTTCGCCTCGGCCGCAAGCGGACCCTTCAACAAAGCTTCCAATAAACTCTGGAGGATGAAGTAGTCGGCGTGTTCGAGTTTTTGCGCGAGTCTTTGCTGGAGAAATTCCCGCACGGCGGAAATGAAAAGCAGGTCGCTGATTTGTTCGGCTTCCTTCCTGGCCTTTTCGTAAACCCACTCCTCACGGGGCTTGTCCTCGGCACGCAATTCAAGCCGGGCCCATAAGTCCCGCAAACAATCCCGGTTTTTATCCGATGGCAATGCATCGTTCTCAGCATTCATGGTTCAAGTTTTCTTTTTTTCGGATTGGATGCCGCGAGAGGTCCTAAATTCAGAATCCCTTACCTCCAATTCCCTGCGCCTGATATTAGTCATATCAGCGTTCCCAATCCAGGCCAATTCGGCAAATGTGCGGAGAAATCCTGCCAACTGCAATTTGGGCGTTTTGTCGCTGATGTCTTTTCTGTCATATTTTATTGGGCGCATTTCAAGTTTTGGGCGGTAGTCCAGGTTGGCGACTCAGTTCTCAAAAAAATGTTCTCCGCTCAAGCGGTACGAAGCGGTACGAAGCGGTACGCCTTCGCTTCCGTCGGTTTATCTGGTCAAAAAACGACAGTCAAACCGTCAAACTACTTGGATTTACTTGGACTTGGTTTGACCGGGGTGAGACTCGGGCGAACCGTTCCGCAGTTTTTGCCAGTACAGAACTGGTTGCCCCGGTGTTTAAAGACCAGCGACGCAAAGACCGCGCTCGCGTGCCTTTGGAATATCGAATGGCACGCCTTGCTTTTACCGCCCCCGCGCCCGATGCGATGGCGGAAGATGTCAAGGAACCAACTCCCTTTCTGCACCACAGATTACCCCTGACCGCAGGGTTGTGCAAGAAATTTTAACTGATTTCAACTTAGAAACTTCAACTCGGAGACCTTATCAGGGCTGCGACTCAGTTGCCGGCGGTTTGCATCCCCAGGTGAGTGATGAGAGTCGCGCAAAGCGCCGCCAAAAAAAACAGGCCAGCACTAAAATCCTTTATTCCCCTGACGATCATTCCCCTGCCTCATCTCCTCTAGCTGGAGGATAAAGGCAGGGGAATGATCGTCAGGGGAATGGAGACCTCTCATTTTAAGGCTGGGAAACTGCGCCGCCAAGCCTCGGGCGGGCAGCACCCCGCATTCGGTTTATTATTCGCCGTGTGGGTTTGATGGGATGCGCCCCATTTTCTTTGAAAACTCCATTGTTTATTGCCTTCAGGGTACTTATCCTGCTTCCATAGCGTTAATTATGTGCAACTTTGCCGGTTTTCGGTTGTTAAGCACTGTTGAGCAGTAACAAAAATGGACAGTTGATGGGTTTTGCATCAATCAGAGAGTTTTTTGCCCAGGTGGCCCTGATTACTCCCGACCAGTTCGAGGAGTGGAACAAGGCCTGGCGTGTGGCGGCGGAAAACGGTTCGCAAGAATCGTTGCTCGCCTTTATTTGCCGTGAGCGCGGCATCGCCGAGGACGTCTTCCTGCAACAACTGGCCACCGCCCTCCACTGGCCGTTTCTGGAAATGGCCAAGCTGGAAATCAAGCCCGAGGCGCGCGTCAAAGTCCCCACCAAGGTCGCTTTCCAATATTCCGTGCTGCCCACCCGTTTTGAAAATGGCGAGTTGCAGGTGGTCATCAGCAATCCCTTCGATGCCGCCATGCTGAACGCCGTGCGCTTCAATGCCGGCGGGCCGGTCACTTTTGCGCTCGCCCCGAAAATCGAAATCGAAAAAGCGCTCAAGAAATATTACGGCGTCGGCGCGGAAACGCTGGATGAAATGTCCAAGGACGAACCCATTGACCTGCTCGTGGGCGAGGACAAGGAAATCACCGAGGGCGACCAGGAGGCGAGCGTCATCAAGTTCGTCAACCAGATCATCTGGGAAGCTTACAAGGACCGCGCGACGGACATTCATTTCGAGCCGGCCGAGGATGAACTGCGCATTCGCTACCGCATTGACGGGATCCTGCACCAGACGCCGATGCCGCCGCAACTCAAGCGCTATCAGGCGGCGCTGATCTCGCGCATCAAGGTCATGTCCGGCATGAACATCGCCGAGAAACGCCTGCCGCAGGACGGACGCATCAACGTGCGGATCAAGGGCGAGGAAATTGACATCCGCGTTTCCACCGTGCCGACGGTCTATGGCGAAAGCGTGTCGCTGCGCTTGCTGACGCGCGGCAAAATCTTCTTGAGCCTCGAGAAACTCGGGTTTTCCACGCTGGAAGAAAACGCCATCCGCGAAATCATTCTCAAGCCGCACGGGATCTTCCTGGTCACCGGGCCGACCGGTTCCGGCAAGTCCACTTCGCTTTACGCGTTTTTGAGCAGCATCAACTCGGTCCACAAGCGCATCATCACCATCGAGGAACCGGTGGAATACGAGTTGAAAGGCATCAATCAGATCGCCGTGCGCTCGGACATCGGGCTGACGTTTGCGATGGGGCTGCGCCATATTCTGCGCCAGGACCCGAATGTGATCATGGTCGGGGAAATTCGCGATTTGGAAACGGCCGAGATCGCCATTCGCGCCGCGCTGACCGGGCATTTGGTCTTCAGCACGCTGCACACCAACGACGCGCCCAGCGCCTTCACGCGTTTGATTGACATGGGCATTGAACCCTTCCTCGTGGCTTCCTCCGTCGAGGCGGTCATGGCGCAACGGCTGGTGCGCAATATCTGCCAGCATTGCAAGACCGAGCAAAAAGTGGAGCGCGATTACCTGCGCAAGATTGGTTTTCCCGCCGCGGAAATCGAGACGGCAAAATTCTGGCGCGGCGTGGGCTGCGAAGAATGCCGCCAGCTTGGCTACCAGGGACGCCAGGGCATTTACGAATTGCTGGTGTTGAATGAGAATTTGCGACCGCTGATTTTGAGCCGCGCGGCGTCCTCGACGATTGCGCAAAAGGCGATGGACGCCGGGATGCGCACCTTGCGCACGGATGGCTGGAACAAAGTGATGACCGGAAAAACAACCATCGAGGAAGTCCTGCGCGTGACGCAAATCGAGGAGCATCTGGGCGGACTGCTCGATGACACCAAGTGACCGGCAAAGATCCCATGACACATTTTCGTAAACCATCCCTGAAAGTCGCCAGTGTCTTAATTTGGGTGGCACGGGCGACTCGCCCGTCCCGGTCGGCGACTCGCCGACCGGAATGTCGAGGGCAGAGCCATGAGAAGTGCGCTATGATCAGAATTACTTCTTCCGCCGTTCCGTCCGGCGGGTCGCCGGACGGGACAGGCCAGTGGCCTGTGCCACCCTTTTTCAAATTGAGACACTACCTAAAACGCGCGCAGCTTGACACCGTTCTTGGTAGGGCGGGCGCGCTGCGCCTGCCCCGTCGCCGAGCGAAGCGTCAGGCGACGGAAAGAAGCGCGACAAACCGCCCTCCCTATGGCTGCCGTTCCGCCCTCGCTGACTCGGGCGGGGAAATCGCAGCGCGATTTCCGCTACCAAAATCAAGAACGGTGTCAAGATGTGAACCCCTGAAAGGTTGTCTCCCCTGATGAGTTCGAGTACTTCTCCAGCCTGGTTAAAATGGCTTCGCCTTTCCGCGGGACTGATTTTGCTGCTCGCCGCGCTGGGCGGCCTCGGCTACACGGGTTATTCCGGTTGGAAGCTCTGGCAGCAAGCCCATCCGCCCGCAGCGGTGGCCGGCGCGAAAGCTCCAGCAAACGGCAAGGCACCAGCCAATGCCAAGGCTCCCGCCGCGCCAAAGACCCCGACGCCGCAAGTCTCCCTGAACACCTTCGTGCCGCTGGCCGGTTGGCTGATGGGCGAGTTGGTGGCATTGTTCCTGGGACTCCGGCTATTGCAAGAGCCCGGTAAAAAAGACGGTGGCTCATCAGACACGGCGTTGGCGCAAGTGCCGGAACCCGTCCTCACCCATCCCCTCAAGCCGGCCCGCCGCGTTGCGAACAAGCGCTGGCATTCTTGCAACGTCTTGGAACTCGGCGCCAGCGCGCGGCGTCTCTGGAGCTTCGGCACCGGCAAGAACGGATTCAACCTCAACCAGGATATTTCAGTTCCGGTGCCGCAAGCGCTACCCGTCAGCGTGGTCGGCAGGGATTGGCGGACGCTCTTGCAACCCAAATTGAACATCGCCTGGTTGCCGGTGGACCAGGTGTTCCTGCGTGTGGCGCAACTGCCGGTGGCGGACCTGGACGAGACGCTCGCGATGGTCGAGTTGCAACTGGAAAAACTTTCGCCGCTGCCCGTGACACAGATTGTTTGGAGCATCCAGGTCCTGCCGCGCCAGGTGGACAACCTCCAAACCGTCATCGTCATCATGATGGCGCGGGATCTCGTGGAGAAATTTCTCGGCGAACTCGAGGGTCTCGGTTTTTTGGCCGACCGGCTCGAAATGCCCATTCTCGATCAACTGCTCGCCACCGCCATCAAGGCCGATGGGGCGTATATTTATCCCGATGGCGACAGCGGCAAATTTACCGCGCTCGTGGCGTGGTGGTCGGGCGGCGTGTTGCGAAACCTGGGCTTGCTGCACGTGCCGGCGGGCGAGAACCGTGACTCCGTGCTCAAGGAACAACTCGCGCAAATGGCCTGGGCCGGTGAATTGGAAGGCTGGCTCAAGCGCGCGCCGCGCTGGCATCTGGTGGCGGACGAAGCGACCGCAGCGCTTTGGCAACCGCTGTTCCAGCCGTGGGTGGGCCAATCCGTGGATGTGCTGCCCACGCTCTCCGAGCCGCATCTGGCGGCCATGAACGCGAACCGCGCGGCGAAGGCCCCGGCGGGGACGGGCATTTTGCCGCCCGAATATTCATTGCGTTATCAACAGGAATTTCACGACCGGTTGTGGATGCGTAGTTTGGGCGTGGCGATGGCCGCGTATGTGGCGTGGCTGCTGATTTACATGGGGGGAGCTTCGTGGCAAAGCTTGAGCACGCAGACCGCGGTGGACCAAACGGCGAGCCTCAGCCACGAATATACCAACACGCTGAAGATCAAGGCCCAGTTGGAAATTTTGCAAAACCGGCAGGCGCTCAAATTCGCCTCGCTGGACTGCTGGCGGGTCACGGCTGAATTGCTGCCCGAAGGCGTCACGGTGGGCACGCTGGAATTCAAGGATGGCAAGCAATACAGCCTGAGCGGCAGCGCCCCGGCGGACAAAAGCCCCGACATCACGGATTTCAATGCCGCGCTGCGCAAGGCCACGCTCAATGGCCAATTGATGTTCGACAACCTTTCCACTCCGCTGGTCAAATTGAATCCCGGCGGCAACACCGTCTCGTGGAGTTTTAATGGTGAACTCGCGCGCGCGGAGGACATGAAATGAAGCGCTACTGGGAACAACTCAAACCGCAGGAGCGCCGCTGGGCCGTTGGCATCGGGGCCGTCGTATTTCTGATGCTGAATTACTTTTTTGTCTGGCCGCATCGCCACGATTGGGGCCGGGATCAAGCCCGGATGAAAAGCGCGCAGGACACCAACCAGCTTTACAGCGAGGAAATCAAGAAGAAGAACGGGTACATGGGCAAACTTCGGGACTTGCAGTCCGAAGGTCAAGATGTCCTGCCGGAAGACCAGGCCATTGATTTCATACATTTCTACAGCAGCCGGGAAGTGAACAACAAAATAACGCCGCTTGGCAACGGGCCGTTGACGACCCGCACGAATGAATTTTTCGTCGAGCAACAAATGGGCATCACCTGCATGGCGGATGAAACCAACCTGGTGAATTTTCTTTACAGCCTGTCCGAAGGCAATTCGATGATGCGGGTTCGCGCGATGAGTCTGCATCCCGATCCCGGCAAGCAGCAACTCAACGCCTCGCTGACGCTCGTGGCCAGTTATCAAAAGAAAGCGCCCGCGCGTTCCGGCACGGGCTCCAAGCCCGAGCGCCCCACCGGCGTGGCGTCCACCGCGCCCGTCAAACCAATAGTTACCGCGGCTAAAACCCCAACCCTTCCGGCAGCGCAAACACCGGGTACCCGGCCGCCAAACATCCCGCCTAGACCGGCGCCATTTTCCCCCAACCCGGCGGCTTCGCCGGACAATTCGACGGATCGCTCCAATAGAGTCGCCGGCGCATTCGCCAGGCCCAACGCACCTCCCAAAAAATCGGCAAACACCGCCCAATGATTGTGAAAACCACCTTACTGATATTTTTTCTCGCCGCTTTCGGCTTGTCCGCGCAGACGCCTCCCGCCGCCAGCGATACCAATGATGCCGCGCGCAAAGAAATTCTTCTCCAAGCCATGCGCAATGCCCTCTTTGCCCGCACCAACACCGGCACGAATGTTATCAGCACTCATGTTGTCAATACCACCGTTACCACCAGCACCACTGTCACCAGCACGAATGTCAACACCAACACTGTCATCAAAACCAGCGCCTCCGTTAGCGCCGATCCCGCCGCGACCAACACCGCCATTCCCGCATTTCCTTCCCCGCCAATGTTTCCTGCCAACCGCAGAGCCGGCCGGACCAACTCAACTGGAACCAACGCGCCTTTGTTGGGCGCGACCGTCCCGAACAACCCCGGCGCCACACCCGCGCCGCCGTTCAATCCTGCCGCCGCGATTCCGCCCGGCGCACCGCCTGCCGCCACCGCTCCTCCGGCTGCGGCTCCCATTGTCGCGCCGGGCACACCTCCCGCCGAACCTGAACAAATCATTGAGGCGGGAACCATTGATTTTCCGGCAATACCCCTGGAGCAAGTTCTGGATGTCTATGCCAGCCTGGTGCATCGGACCATTTTGCGCGCCCAATTGCCTCCGGTCACGATCAACTTGAAAACTGAAACCGCGCTCACCAAAACCGAGGCCATCCAGGCTTTCACCAGCGTGCTGGCCATGAACGGGATTACCCTCATCAATGTCGGAGACAAGTTTGTAAAGGCGGTGCCGACGGCTGTGGCGCAGGCGGTAGGCCAGCCTTTCAACACCAACGACAGCACTCATCTGCCGGAAACCGATCAATATATCACGCAAATCGTGCCGTTGAAATACTTGCGCACGAGTGACGTGATGCCCGCGCTGCAACCCTTCATGGGTGTTCCCAACAGCATTGTAGCCCTCGAAAACAACGGGGTTCTCATCATCCGGGATTACGCGGTAAACGTGAAGCGCATGCTGGAAGTGCTCAAGCAGATTGATATCGTCATCCCGATGGATTTCGACTCGGAAGTCATACCCATCAGGTACGCCCAGGCATCAGACATCGCCAGCGCGCTGGGCAGTCTGGGCGGAGGCACCGGCTCGACCGTCGGGCAGCGTCCCGGTGGGGGTGGCGGGGGCACTCGTACTCCTGGAGGCTTGGGCGGCGCCGGCGGATTGGGGTCTGGCGGCTATGGCGGCGCGGGCGGTCTTGGCTCGACGCCAGGCGGCGCCGCGGGCGGTCTGGGCAGCGCCGGCGGCGCGGGTCGCACCAGCACCTTTGGCGATCGCCTCCAGCAGATCGTCAAAAATGCCTCCGGCAGCGGCGCGCCGGGCGAATTTCGCATTCTCGGCCAGACCAAAATCATCGCCGATCAACGCACCAATTCCCTGCTCGTCTTTGCCAGCAAGGAAGACATGAAGATGATCAAGAAGATCATCGGTGAACTGGACATTGTCCTCGCCCAGGTCCTGATCGAGGCGATCATCATGGAGGTGACTTTGGACCGGGGTAGCACCTACGGCTTTAATTACAGCCAGTTGAGCGCCAGCACACCGGGCCATTATTTCCAAGGCGCCGGGGGGATCAACAACGGCACGTCCCTGAATCCGTCCACCTTCACGCAGAACGCGGGCAGTAATCTGGTCAACGCCATCCCCGGCGGCTTCAGTTATGCAGCCACCTTTGGCACTGATTTCGAGGCCACCATGACCGCCATCGCCACCGATGAGCGCATCCAGGTGCTTTCCAAACCGCGCATCCAAACCTCGCACGGCGTCGCCGCCGAGATTCAGGTGGGTAGTACCGTGCCCGAAGTCACCGGCACTTATTTTGGCGGCATCAACGGCCAGGCCAGTTCGCAATACCAGCAGACCTTCGTCGGTATTGACTTAAGAGTGACTCCCCTCATCAATCCCGACGGCCTGGTGGTCATGGATATTGCGCAGGATGTGGAACAACTCGGCCCCTCGACGACCATTGATGGCAACTCGGTGCCCACCACCAGCAAACGCACCGCCAACGCCACGGTTTCCGTCCGGGACCGCGACACCATCATCCTCGGCGGCATGATCAGCAAATCGAAGTCCACCAGTCATTCCGGCGTGCCCTTCCTCAAGGACATCCCGGGCCTGGGCTACCTTTTCCGCAGCAGCATTGATTCGAGCGAACGCGTGGAACTGATAATCCTGATTCGGCCCACCGTGCTGCCCACGCCATCGGCGGCGGCGCTGGTTGCCGCGCACGAACGCGACAAGCTGCCCGGCATCAAAGCCGCCGAACGCGAAAACCGGTTGGATGAAAATAAGCGCTTGAAAGAAGCGGATAAGATTGTTGTGCCCAAGGAACGGGATTGATCGAAGACGTAACGCAAACGATTCCAAGAGATTTATGAGTAAGAGCCTTAGCCACATCGCACGACGCACCCTCGGCGCGCCATTCTGCCGGATAATCGCATTAACCTTGCTGGTCCTTAGCATTGCCTCGCAATTGCAGGCCCAGAACTATCGGACGCTCACTTCGCCGTCATTCATTGGATTGCAGAACGCCCTGATCTATTCAGATACGACCACGCCTCTTACGATCTATTGCCAATTCAATGGAACCCTGACCGTCACGAGCCCGCTGTTCATCACTGGTTATATTAATTTGGTGGCCTCCAGCAACTACGACGTGACCATCGCCGGCTCGCCGGGCATCCGCATGTTTCAGGTGCTGAGCAACGCGACGTTCGTAGTGCAAGACTTGGTCATCAGCGGCGGCAACAGCGCCGGCACCAACGGCACCCCGGGTCTCGCCGGCACTTCTAGCAGTAAGAACAACGGCAACCCTGGCTCTGTGGGCGGCCTGGGTGCTGGCGGCGCCATTTACAATGCGGGCACCAATTACGCCGTTAATTGCGTCTTCCTTACCAATAGCGCCACCGGCGGCGTGGGCGGTGCGGGCGGCGCGGGCTTCAGCGGCGTCGGCAACGGCGGAGGAGGGAGCGGCGGAAACGGCGGGGCCGCACTGGGCGGGGCGATTTATAATATCGGCACGCTCATATTGACCAACTGCACTTTCGGCGGCAATAGCGCCATCGGCGCCGCCGGCGGAGTCGGCGGCGCGGGTGGCAGCGGCATAAATACGACCTACCCAGGCCAGGGGGGCACCGGCGGCGCGGGTGAAGGCGCCGGGGTCTATAACCTTGGCCGGGCAAACATCCAGGCTTGCACTTTTGACTTCAACTTTGCCTCGGGCGGTAATAGCCAGACCGCGGGCGGGAAGCCGGGAGGCAATGGCAATGGTGCGAATGGCCCGAATGGCGCCTCCGCCTTGGGCGGAGGGATCTATAATTCGGGGACCAACCTGATCATCGTCAATTGCACTTTCAACGGCAATCAGGTGGTCGGTGGCAGTGGCGGCAACGGCGGTGAAGCTTTGAATAGCACTGACAGGGCGGGTGTCGGCGGCAACGGCGGCAACGGCGCCGGGGGCGGGCTGTATAATGAGGTTGGTGGCACATTGACGGTAACCAATTGCACTTTCGCTTATGGTTCGGTCCTTGGAGGCACCAACGGCGGCAACGGCAGCGTGGGCTACACTAACTCCGGCACCGGGACGGTGGGTGTGGCCGCAGGAGCGAACATCGCCAACGCCCTGGGCGGCACGTTTCTGATCAAGAATTCCATCCTGGCCTATCCCACGAACGGCGTTAACGCTTACGGCACTTTCGTTGACAAGGGTTTTAATCTCAGTTCGGACGCAACTCCGACGAGCATAGCCGGCACCACCCGGACCAACACGGATCCCCTCTTGCTGCCCTTCGGCACCAATGGCGGCCCGACCTTCACCTTTGATCTCGAACCGGAACTCAGCCCCGCCCTCCACGCGATTACCGACGGCCTTTATCCGCAATATGATCAGCGTGGTTATCCGCGTCTTGGGCCGGATGCCGATATTGGGGCCGTCGAATCCGGCACACCCATCTTCAGTCTCAGCGGCTATCTATTGCCGGCGGCAAGCATCTATACCAACGTGGTGGTCAACGCCATCGGCACCGAAGGTCTTACTTATACGACCTTTCCGGACACCACCGGTTTTTATAGTTTCTCCAATACTCTTCCCGCCGATACTTACACGATCGTGCCCGAGCCCACCAACGGGTTTAGTTTCAATCCGCTGGACTATATCGTGACGCTGGCCAACACCAATCCCATCTCGCTGAACAACAATTTTGCCGCCACCGCCTCTTATATGATTGGCGGCATCATTTCCAATCTGAGCAGCCCCGCCAGCGTCTTCATTTATTACACCACCAATGGCAACAACACGCTGTTTGAGCAAATCACCACCAGTAACTTCGGGCTTTATACTTTTACCAATGTTCCGTACGGAACCTTTACCATCATTCCCCAGCAAACCACCTCGACCGGTTTCAGTCCGCTGAGTTTGACCGTGAACGTGGTTGGCAATAATACCAACCTGAATTTTGTGGCCGTGCTGCCCACTTACGGCGTCAGCGGCCAGATTACCGGCGGAACGCCTCCATTCCTGGTTAACGTCAACCTCGGCTCCAGTTCCACGCTCTTTGCCTCCGCCGAAACGGACAACAGCGGCAATTATTCGTTCGGCAACCTGACTGCCAGTTCCTATACCATCGTGCCCCAGCCGACCAGCGGACTGACCTTCACCCCCGGGAACATTTTCGTCACGGTGCCGCCCAGCACAAACAATCAAAATTTCGTCGTTCAAGGAACGCCCTCTTACTCCATCAGCGGCCAGATCACCAATCTCCACACTGTCGCGCCCCTCTCGGCAATATCCTCTTCCACCAACGTCACGACGAGCACGGATACCGGCGGCAATTATTCATTTGCCGGCCTCCCGGCGGGAATTTATACCGTCACGCCCGGCCCGCTGGGCGGGTTGACTTTTTCGCCGGTCAGCAAGTCCGTCACGGTGGGCCCCAGCGCCACCGGCGCGTTTTTTGCGGCCGTGCCCACCACCGGTCCCACTAACTCCTCCCCACGGATCGCCAATCAGATTTTTGATTTTTCCCTCGGCGGCTTTCCCAATCTCACTTACCGCATTCAAGCCTCCACAAATCTGAAGACCTGGTTGGACATCAGCACCAATACCACCGGCACGAGCGGCACCATCACCATTTCAAATTCCATGACGGGCTTCAGCAACCGCTTTTTCCGCGCGGTGACACCGTAAGAAGCGCCAAATTCCAAGCGCCAACCTCCAGTGAAACTTCAAATTCCAACAACCAATCCGATGGCCGGAGGTTAATTGAATATGGAGTCGGTTTGAACTCGGCAGGCAACGAGATGGTTTAAGAGCGCTTGTTCGGTGTTTGAGGTTTGAAGATTCTCTGGATGTTGGAGCTTGGCGCTTGGAGCTTTTCCCCGCTCCTAATTCTTCTAATGCGGCTGAAGACTGGCCGGCAGCGTTGGCGGAGCGGGCAGGTTTGGAACCGGCGGCGGTGTCAGAAATTGCGGCCGCGATGGACTCGAGCCCGTTGCGACCGTCTGTGCGGGTGCAGGCAGTTCGGGAATGACTTCACTCACCGGCGCCTCCGGCATCAATGAACGACCCTCACTCGCCGCGCGCGCCTGTGCCTGCGCCAAAGCCGCGGCGGTTTGCGACATCACATCCGGCGGCGAAGGATTGCTGACGGGCGCTGGAGTCTGGGCGGCAACATTAGGAGCGGGCACACTTGGAGTTGCGACCGGCGTGGCAACGCCTCCGATGTAACCACCAAAATATCCACCCATAAACGGGGTTTCAGAAGTGTTGTATGCCGTTTGCGGCGCGAGGCCGGGAGGCGTCGTGTTCGCTGCATTTTCAACGGCGTTCGCGGAGCTAAAACCCGGATTGGCGTTCGCCGCGCGATGAAATCCAAGCTGCGAGGCCAGTCCCGCGCCCGCGATTTTTTGGCTCGCGCCGGAGACGTTGTTGCTGGGAAAAGTGATCGTCGAGAGCACGCCCTCGTTCTTGATTTTGACCGTCGCGGTCTTGGGGTTGATTTCCACCACTTCCAACACTCCGCGCCGCTGGCCTTCGCTCAGGATATACGATTGCTCCGGGCCGGCCGGTTTCCCGCGCTCCGCCGCTGCCTGCACCATGAAGAGCGCCTGTTTGTTTCCCAGGATCGTCGTGATGCCGGTCAATTTGATATTCGGTGGCGGCTCGGTGTTGGCTGTCTCGACCAATTGCGCTGGCGTCGGCTTCAAGTCAAAAACATTCCGCAGCCAAATCCCCCGGTAAGGCGCCTCATTGTTTTGAGCGCCCGTCGTGCCCATGCCGTCAGTGAGCGTCGCGCGGGTCTCCGTCGTCAGCGCCATCGCGCCGAGCAAACCGAGCAAGGATGTCAGGCCCCGTTTCACCTGGAACTATATTCGAAAACGATTTTCCAAAATAACACCTCCTTGCAGCAATAATTGTGCTCAACCCCTTTGCCCAATAAAAAAGCGCCCCCAACGAGCTTGCGGGCGCTCTGTGTCCAAAATCTGGTCAATTGCCTCGGTTAGTAAGAGGCTTGCACGCCCTTGACCGAGCGTTTTTTCATCCAGGGCATCAGGCCGCGCAACCGCGCGCCCACCTTCTCCACCGGATGTTGTTCGCCCTTTTTGAGCAGCGCGTTGTATTTCTTGTAGCCGCCCTTGTATTCCGCGACCCAGCCCTTGGCGAACTTCCCGGACTGAATGTCCTTCAACGCCGCCTTCATGCGCTGCTTCACACTCGCGTCAATGATCTTCGGCCCCACGCTCACATCGCCCCACTTGGCCGTCTCGGAAATCGAAAACCGCATCCCGCTGATGCCGGCCTCGTTCATCAAATCCACAATCAACTTCAACTCGTGCAAACACTCGAAGTACGCCATCTCCGGCTGGTAACCCGCCTCGACCAGCGTTTCAAATCCCGCCTGCACCAGCGCGCTCGCGCCGCCGCACAACACCGTTTGCTCGCCGAACAAATCCGTTTCCGTCTCTTCCTTGAACGTCGTTTCGATCACGCCCGCGCGCGTGCCGCCGATGCCTTTGGCCCAGGCCAGCGCAATTTTTTTCGCGTCCTTGCCGGGGTTTTGATAAACGGCAATCAACGCCGGCACACCTTTGCCCTCCGTGTATTGCCGGCGCACGATATGCCCCGGCCCCTTGGGCGCAACCAAAATCACATTCACATTTTTCGGCGGCACGACCGTCTTGAAATGAATCGCAAAACCGTGCGAGAACAACAGCGTCTTGCCCTTCGTTAAATTCGGCGCGATGTCCTTCTCGTAAGCCGCCGGCTGCTTCGTGTCCGGCAGCGCCACAAAAATCACGTCCGCGCGCCGCACCGCCTCCGCCGTCGGATAAACCTCGAACCCGCGTTCCTTCGCCACCGGAATGGATTTGCTGCCCTCGTACAATCCGATGATGACCTTGAGTCCGCTCTCCTTGAGATTAAGCGCGTGGGCGTGCCCTTGCGAGCCGAAGCCCAGCACGGCCAATGTTTTGTTTTTTAACACGCCCAAATCGGCGTCCTTATCCGTGTATATTTTTGCCATAATTTTTAAAGGGGGCGATAATTCAACAATTCTGCCAAAGAGAGTCGGCGCTAAAATCAATCTGGTCGTTCCACCTCAATTCGCCGGCTTCGCCAATTTGGGCTTTTCGGAAATTCTCGTAATGGTCCCAGAAAGCATAAATCCCGGTGCGCGGCTTTAAGGAAAAATCCACCTCTGCTTCCGCGCCATCATCGAAGCGCAGCCAGACACGATAGTTATTCAGAATATTCAATTTGGTGATTTTTCTCATCACGATTGGATTTGCTTCACTTCCTCGGCAAAGCCACCTTGCCCGTGCGCGTCAGGGCCAGAATGCCAAACGATTTCATCAAGCCCAGGAATTTTTCCACCTTGCTTTCGTTGCCCGTGATTTCGATGGTCAGGCGCTTGGGCTGCACGTCCACAATTTTCGCGCGAAAAATATCCGTGATCTGCATCACCTCGGCCCGCGACTTGGAATCCACCGAGACCTTCACCAGCACCAGTTCGCGGTCAATGTATTCACCCTCGCGGAAATCCTCGACCTCGATGATGTTGATCAGCTTTTCAAGCTGCTTCACGATTTGTTCCAGCGTGGCGTCATCGCCGCGGGTGACAATCGTCATGCGGGAAGTCGCCGGGTCCTCCGTCGGGCCGACGTTCAGCGTGTCAATATTGTAACCGCGTCCGCTGAACAGGCCAGCCACGCGCGTCAGCACGCCGAACTTATTTTCCACCAAAACCGAAATCGTATGTCGCATAATCCCTTTATAACGGGGGGCGAACCGTAACAACCCCCCGCCAGTGGGTCAACTCGCTTTTTCGCCTCCCAGGTAGCGGAAATCGCGCTGCGATTTCCCCGTCGCCGAGCGTAGCGTCAGGCGACGGAACGATGGGCCTGGGTACGCGCAACTCAGGGAATTGCGCCGCTGCTGAACGCGGCGCGGATGGCGCAGCGCGCCATCCCTACCCGAACAAGTGCGAGTCCGTGCGGCGTTCATCAATTTTGGCGCTTGATTCTTGGTCGTTTGCATATTTGGATTGGAAAAAATTTTCCATGCCAGCCGAATTTATCCGAGCGAAAGCGAATTTAAGCGAATTTATGCGGTTTTTTGCGTGCTTTAAGCCGGACCGAGCCACCCCCCCGGGGGGGGTAAAAATAAGCGGTACTAGCGGTAATAGGTGGAATTACAGGGGTTTCGTCGAGGTGCATAAGCGGTAATAAGACCGATCCAAGTGCGTTTCAGACCAAAAAGCATCAATTTCGGCAAGACCATGCCGACCACCCGTGGCGCTTTCAGCACCTTACTTCGCGCTCCTTGTTTCACGCACCCGCAATATTGCATGGGCGAAGGGGATTGTCCAATTCTCAAGAACCGACCTCGCAAAATGCTCCTGGAACCATATCAAAGTTGGCGGAACCAAAGCGCCGTAGGCGCGACATCTTTGTAGTAAAAATTGCCTAAAAAATCCCAGCCCCAGAGGGGCGACATATTCGGTCCTTCCCTTCGCCGAGCTTGGAAATATATCGGGCGCTTGAATCCAAGAAGATGCCTCTCCTGACGGAGCTTCAAAATCAATTGGCATTTGGTTCTACAAATATGTCGCGCCTACGGCGCTTCAGGCCATGGACGGGGGATCGCAATTTGGCCTTTACAACCTTAACGCGGACAGTTATCGCTCGTTTGTCATGCGGGCATTATTTAACGGTACGCGACATCAAAAGGAAATTTGTGGACAGAAGAACTAAGGCTAAGTTGCACAAAAATTAGGCTCCCCGACTCGAGAAAAAAAGGAATCCACCGTTTACGCTGCATGAAGTTAGGAGTATGCCCGCCAAAAAGTATGATTCGTAAAATCCAATAAGTTCCAGAGGATTACATCGCGCCTTTAGTGCTACGCCCGCCGCTACACAAAAAACGGATTATGCTCCTTCTCTTCGCCGACGGTCGTTAGCGGCCCGTGACCGGGGCAAATGAGCGTGTCGGGCGGGAGCGAGAAAATCTGCTCGCGCACTTTTTGTTTCGCCAGGTCCCACGATTGAAAGCCGTTGCCGATGGACCCGGCAAAAATTGCGTCGCCCACAAAAGCCACATGCGGCGCGTCCTCCGGCCAGGTGCCCACGATGTAGGTGACCCCGTCCTCCGCGTGGCCGGGCGTGTCGCGGTTCGTGATGCGCAAACTGCCGAGATGGAAAAAATCATTCGCGCGGTTCCGTGATTGCGGCGGCGCGCTCTTGGAATTGCTGTGAACGTGCGCCTTGGGAAATTTCTCGCGCAACCCCGGCAGCCCCGCGATGTGGTCGTCGTGCGAATGCGTGAGAAAAATATGGCGCAGTTGCAATTGATTTTCCGCGATCACCGCCATCGCCGCGTTCGAGTTCCAGCCCGTGTCAAACAAAGCCGCTTCCCGCGAGACCTCGTCCCACACCAGGTAATTGCTGACCGCTGTGCCTTCTTCCTCCGTGGAAAAATGGCGCAACTCGATCCATTTGCTTAAATCTTTTTCCGAAGGCAGCCAGCCGTTCGCGATGCCCTCCAGCTTGGCGGGATGCAGTCCAATCAATGCCGCCAGCGCTGTGAGACTCGGTTTGCCCGTCACTTTGCCCGATTCCTCCAATGCGCTTAACTCGGCTTCCGTCACACCCGCCGCCTTGGCCGCCGCCTCGGCGGAGACATTCGCGGCCTTGCGGCCTTTGCGAATGATATCGCCCAAATGATCTTCCAAATTCATGTTCAAAGTAAGCCAGTGGAATGGCCAACCCGCAAGCTTTAGCTGACGCCCCCTTTAGAATCGTAGGAGACGACGTAAGGAGACTCTGACATTTCCCGTCTTTGTTCCGGAGAAATTTGAGTCTCCTCACGTCGTCTCCTACAAAGAAAGAACAGAACCGCAATCCAAAATCAAAAATCCAAAATCAAAAATTCATGCCCTTTCGCCACGCGCTCCGCCAATCGCTCCAGCCAGAATGCCGCGCGCTGTTTGGCATTTTTGGCGCTCGTCAATTCCGTCAAGCCGTGCAATTCCGTGAAAAACTTTTGTTTTCGTCCTGCCGTCACCGTCCCCGCCAGTCCGAGGCAGGGAATTTTCGACCCCGCGCAGCGCTCGGCGATCCGTCCCACGCCCTTGCCCATCAGCGTGGACGGATCAATCGCTCCCTCGCCCGTGATGACCAAATCCGCCTGCTGCAAACGCCGCGGCAAATCCGACAGCCGCGCGAACAAATCAAACCCCGGCTCCAACCGCGCGCCCAAAAAATTCCGCAACCCAAAACCCAGCCCTCCCGCCGCGCCATCCCCTTTCATTCCCTTTGCACAGTGCCCATCCCGCAGGACCTTAAAACTTTGAACTTTAGACATTAAACTCCGCAAGCGCCGGAGGCACTTCTCAGCCGAGGCAAAATCCCGCCGCGTCAAACCCTTTTGCGGCCCGTAAATGCGAGTGCAACCTTGCGCCCCCAAAAGCGGATTCTGGACATCCACCGCGACGATCAATTCCTCAAACCACCGCGTGCGCTTGGGCGCAACCACGGTCGCCAGCGCGGCCAAATCCGTCCAACGCGCGAGTTGTTTTCCCGAGCGATCCAGAAACTCCCACCCCAGCGCGCGCGCCACACCGAATCCGCCGTCATTCGTGGCGCTGCCGCCGATGCCCATGAGACAGAGCCTAGCGCCCTTTGCCGACGCCGCGCGGATCACCGCGCCGAGCCCGAAAGTGTCCAACTCGAACGGGTGGAATTTTTTCGCCGGCAATTGCGCCAGCCCAATCACATTCGCGGATTCGATGATCGCGGTTTTGGTTTTTGGTTCCCACCACCACGGCGCGCGACAATCATGATGCGCGGCGTCCACCGTTTCGACCATTTGCGCGCGCGCCCCGAGCAATCCGCTGATAACTTCGCCGAAGCCATCGCCGCCGTCGCTCATCGGCAGCAAATCCAGCGCATCCGCCGGTCGCGACCTGTGCCAGCCCAGCGCGATAGCCTTCATCGCCGCCGGCGCGGTCAGCGTGCCCTTGAACTTGTCCGGCACGATCAAAACGTTCAATGCCATGCGAAGGTTATCTGCCCGCGAGCCGCGTTTCACAATCCAAAACGGGGAGCACACGCGCCCCCGCGTGTAGTGGCTGGCGCCCTCGCCAGCCACAAAGAAACGTGCGAATGGAGTGCATCTTGTAAATTATATTGCGCCCGATTCCGACCGGCGGGGGCGCCGGTCGGAACACGCGAGGGCGCGTGTGCTCCCCAATACTAATTGCGCGGCCAGGTTTGGCTTGTTCGCCAAGGTTGAACCGTTTCTTGCCTGATGCGTGGCAAGAATTAGTTGCCAAAATTCGCGGCTATGGCAATGTAGGAGCAGATTCAAAATTATGAACAAACCGAAAATCATCGCCTACTTGAAACCCTCCTGCGGCTGGAGCCAGGGAGTCCGCGCCATCATGCGCAAATACGATCTGCCTTTCGAAGACCGCGACATCATCAATGATCCCGTGCAACGCCAGGAAATGATCGAGAAGAGCGGCCAGATGCTCAGCCCCTGCGTGGAAATTGAAGGTCGGATGCTGCCCGACATCAGCGGCGAGGAAGTCGAAGCCTATTTGCTCGCCAACCGCCTCGTCGGCAACACCGACCGCGAAGCCGACGCGCCGATCAATCAACCCTGCGCCCACGAAATGCCGGAAACTTCACCGCTGCAATTTCAGCCCCGCCGGTAAGTCAGGTTATTTTCAAACCCAAAACGCGAAGGACTGCCCTTCGCGTTTTTTTATTTGACCGCAATGGGGTGAACCGACTTCCTTGCCGCGCAATTACCCCCGCTCTGAGGCGTAAGAATTCAATTCAACCACGGATGCACACGGATGAACACGGATTCAGAATTGTAAATAGGGCGTTTTGGCGAATGGATAACGACTCACTATTTGGTGCCGATCCAGGTAAATTCAGAAAGGTTGTTTTCCATTTCCTATCCGTGTCAATTCGTGTCCATCCGTGGTTTATAATGCATGGTTCCGGCTGATTTCATTCATTAAAAAACGCGCCGACCATCTTTTCGGCCCTTACGATTTCGTCGGGACGCGCGCATCGACACTGTTCTGGGTAGGGATGGCGCGCTGCGCCATCCGCGCCGCGTTCAGCAGCGGCGCAATTCTTCGGCTTGCGGGTCTCACAACGCAATCGTTCCGTCGCCTGACGCTGCGCTCGGCGACGGGGAAATCGCAGCGCGATTTCCCTGCCAAAATCAAAAACATTGTCCAGATCCGCACGCCGGGACGCTATGGCACATTCGGGATGGCGACGCGCGACCGGACGCGCTACCATCTCCTTTATGCGATCAACCTTTAAGAACCACTTCGGCCTGATCGGCTGCGTCCTCGCGGCCTGGCTTGCCCTCGTTCCCGCGCGCGCCGATGACTGGCCACAATGGCTCGGCCCCAAGCGCGACAGTGTCTGGCGCGAAACCGGCATTCTCGAAAAATTCCCCACGAACGGTCCGCCCGTCCGCTGGCGCACACCCATCGGCGGGGGTTACGCCGGCCCCGCCGTGTCGCATGGTCAAGTTTATGTGATTGACCGCCAACTCACCACCGGCGCTGCAAATCCCGCCGATCCATTCAAATCCGGCGTCATCCCCGGCGCCGAGCGCGTGCTTTGCCTCGATGAAGCCACCGGCAAAATCCTCTGGCATTTTGATTACAATTGTCCTTACACCATGGCTTATCCCGCCGGCCCTCGCGCCACGCCGGTTATCAGCAACGGCAAAGTCTATTCGCTCGGCGCTGAAGGCAACCTTTTTTGCCTGAATGCCAAAAATGGCGACGTCGTCTGGTCGAAGGATTTCAAGAAAGATTATGGCATCGCCACTCCGTTGTGGGGATTCTCCGCCAGCCCGTTGCTCGATGACAACCGCCTCATTTGCCTCGCCGGCGGCACGAACACCACCGCGCTGGCCTTTGACGCGCGCGATGGCCATGAGATCTGGCGCAGCCTCACCGCCAAGGAGCCCGGTTACTGCCCGCCCGTCATCATCACCGCCGGCGGCAAGCGCCAACTCATTGTCTGGCATCCCGCAGCCGTTAATTCCCTGAATCCCGAGACCGGCGCGGTCTATTGGACCGAACCTTGCAAGATCAATGCCGGCATGACCATCCCCACGCCGCGCCAGATGGGCGATCTCCTTTACCTCACCTGCTTTTACAATGGCTCCCTCATGCTCAAGCTTGCGCCGGACAAACCCGCCGAAACCGTCCTCTGGCAAAGTCAGCGCGTCAGCGAAAAAAACACCGACGCCCTCCATTCCACCATGAGCACGCCCTTCCTCGAAGATGGATACATCTACGGCGTGTGCAGTTACGGCCAGCTTCGCGGCCTCAAGGCCGACACCGGCGACCGCCTCTGGGAAACGATGGCCGCCACCACACACGACAGCAAGGAAATGCGCTGGGGCAACGCTTTCATCGTGAAAAACGGCGACCGCTTCTTTCTTTTCAATGAACTGGGCGACCTCATCATCGCCCGGCTCACGCCGCAAGGTTACGAAGAAATCAGCCGCGCGCATTTATTGGAACCCACCAACACCATGCCCGGCCGCGCCGTCGTCTGGTCCCACCCCGCCTTCGCCAACCGCTGCATCTTCGCGCGAAATGACAAGGAGATTATTTGCGTGGATTTGAGCGTTCGATAGGCGAAGGAGGCGCTTCAACGAACAGTTCGCCGGGCCTTCTTTTGTATGTCGCTACGAGGGCTGATTTTCTGATGACCTGTCATTGATTCACGAATCAATATCTCCGCCGGAATGCCAAAATGCCGGTGCAGGGAGCGTATCATTGCGAGGGAAAGGGAGCGTTTGCGGTTCAAGACTTCCGAGACCCTGGCGCGAGTGCCGAAACACGTTACCAAATCACTCCGGCTTTGGCCCTGCTGCTCCAATCGGAACTTAATCGCCTCGACCGGATCAGGCGGCCCGATGGGATGGCGTTGATCCTCATAATCCTTGATGACCAGCGCCAGCAACTCCAATTCTTCAAACTGCGGCGATCCCGCCCGGGGATCGGCGCTCATCCGCTTTTCCAAATCGCGTAACGCTGCCTCGTGCGCTTCCTCATTGTGAATCACTTTTATTTTCATAAGGCTTCAAAATTTCATCTTGCTATACTCGGTGTGGGTTCCACACCATTTCACCAACACAATCTTTCCGGGATAATTCGCCAGTATGACCAATCGGTACTTATTCCCGCGAATGTTGAATATGACAACATTCCCCGCTAAAAAGCTGGCGGAGGCATATCTCCGCTTGATGTCTTCCGGCCCATTCCAATCCGCCTCCGTGACTTCCGCGTGCCAGGCCTCAATTTGTTTTTTGACGTCGGCATGCCGCCGGGCCGCCTCAATCAGCACCGTGCGCCCCACCACATTCATGCTGTTCCCATAATGGGAACAAAGTGGACTGCGTCAGCGATGTTGTCAATAGCGATCTAATTAAGAATCGCCGCTGACGCGGGGCGTCTTCCGGAGGAATAAGTCTATTGGAAACCGCCAACACCATGCCCGGCCGCGCCGTCGTCTGGTCCCACCCCGCATTCGCCAACCGCCGCATCTTCGCCAGAAATGATAGGGAGATTATTTGCGTGGATTTGAGGAAGTGATCCGTTCGATGCGGATTTAAAGCGTCGGAATATTTTGAACGCTCCGCGGTCAGGACGTCTCCCGTTCGGACAACCTCAAAGAGGTTGCGGAATAAAGCCCCAGGTTGCCCCGTCCGCGGGGCAACCTGGGGTAAATGCAGAAAATCCCTTCAACCTCAAAGAGGTTGTGCATCCGAGAACCAAGACTTAAACCCACAAATAACGCTCGTCATATTCCAACTCATGTTTGCGTAACAACGCGCGCAATTCATCTTGGAAACTGGTTTTCCGATGATGCTTCTCCTGGCGCGCAATATATTTTTCCACCCTCTCCAAATTGGAACGGCTCACTGAGAAAACGGCATAACCACCCTGCCATTCAAAGCCGGCATAATCGCGTCCTTTTTGCTTGCGGCAAACATTCGACACCCGCTTCAATTCCTTCACCCAATCGGCTTGCGAGAGATTACGGCCAAATCGCGCCAATATATGAACATGATCTTCCACCCCTCCCACCAATAGCGCGGGGCAATCCATTTGTTTGGAAACGCTGGCAAGATATGCGTGAAGTGATACGCGTGTAACTTGGTCGCGCAACCAAGGACGGCGTTCCTTCGTAGAAAAAACCAGATGCACATAAACGGCAGAAAGAGCTTGTGGCATATTGGCAAGAATCTGCCGCAACCTCTCTTCGAGGTTGAAAATTCATTTTGTCACGGGTCCCCAAGGTAGCTCCGCAGACGGAGCAACCTTGGGCTTTGTTGCGAAACCTCGTTGAGGTTTCACTTCACTCCTTAATCAGCACAATCAAATCCTTGCTTTCCACCGTGTCGCCGACCTTGGCGTTGACTCCGGCCACGGTGCCGTCGCAGGGCGCGTAAATCGTGGTTTGCATTTTCATCGCTTCGAGGGTGAGGAGCTTGTCGCCCTTGGTCACTTTGGTGCCGACGCCCACGGACAGCGACGTTATCAGGCCCGGAATCGGCGCACCCACTTGCGCGGGGATGGCGGGGTCGGCCTTCGCGCGCGCCTTCACCTTGGCCTGCACCGAGCGGTCGGTCACCGTGGTCTGGCGCGACATGCCGTTCAACTCGAACAAGACCGGCCGGCGTCCGTCCACGTCCACCGCGCCGATGTTGATCAACCGGATGAACAGTGTCTTGCCCTCCTCGATGTCCACGGAAACTTCCTCGCCCGGCTTGAGGCCGTAAAAAAACGCCGAGGTGGGCACCACGGAAAGATCGCTGTAATCCTGCGCATACTTGGCGAATTCCGCGAAGACTTCGGGATACATCAGGTGGCTGTAGAGATCGTCATCGGTGATTTCACGCTTCAATTTGGCCGCGAGTTCGGCGCGGGTTTTCTTGAAATTCAACGCGGGCAATTCCTCGCCGGGACGGATGGTGATGGGCTTGCGTTTGCCGAGGACGACTTCCTGCAACTTTTTCGGCCAGCCGCCGACCGGCTGACCCAAGCCGCCGCTCAACATGTCAATGACGGATTCCGGAAACGGCGTCGCTCCCGGCTCCAGGTTCAGCACGTCCGCCGGCTTGATGCCGCGCGTGATGAGAAACATCGTCATGTCGCCCACGACCTTGCTGCTCGGGGTGACCTTGACGATGTCGCCAAAAAGCTGGTTCACCTCCGCGTAGGTGCGGGCGATTTCCGGCCAGCGGTTCGCCAGGCCCATGCTCGCGGCCTGCTCCTTGAGATTCGTGTATTGGCCGCCGGGCATTTCGTGCAGATAGACTTCCGCCGAACCGGATTTGGGCGCGGTGTCAAACGGCGCATAAACCGCGCGCACCTGTTCCCAGTAATCGGAAAATTCGTTGAGCGCCGCGAGATCGAGCCGCGTGTCGCGCGAGCTGTGCTGCAAGGCCGCGACAATCGAATTCAGATTCGGCTGGCTCGTGGAACCGGACATGGACGCCAGCGCGAGGTCCACAATATCCACCTGCGCGTCGTTCGCCTCGAGCACGGACGCCGCCGCCACGCCGCTGGTGTCGTGCGTGTGAAAATGGATCGGGATGCCGATTTCATCCTTCAACGCCTTCACCAATTGATACGCGGCGTATGGCCGGCACAACCCGGCCATGTCCTTGATGGCCAGAAAATGCGCGCCCATTTTCTCGAGTTCCTTCGCCAGCTTCACATAATATTTCAGCGAATATTTCGGGCGGTTCGGATCAAGAATATCGCCGGTGTAACAAATGGCGGCCTCGCATACCGCATGGGTTTCCTGCACCGCCTCCATCGCCACCTTGAGATTTGGCGTGTAATTCAGCGAATCGAAAATGCGGAAGATATCAATGCCCTGCGCCGCGGCGCGCTTGACGAATCCCGCCACCACGTTGTCCGGGTAATTGGAATAACCCACGGCATTGGAGCCGCGAAACAACATTTGAAAACAGATGTTCGGAATTTTCTCGCGCAACTCGCGCAGCCGGAGCCAGGGGTCTTCATGCAAAAACCGCATCGCCGTGTCGAACGTCGCTCCGCCCCACATTTCCAGGCTGAATAATTCCGGCGTGCGCCGCGCCATGGCGCACGCCACGGCGAGCATGTCGAAAGTCCTCACACGCGTCGCCAGCAAGGACTGGTGCGCGTCCCGGAAAGTCGTGTCGGTGATGAGCAGCCGTTTCTTTTTCAAAACCCAATGCGCGAATTCCTTCGGACCCAATTCCAGCAGTAACTGCCGCGTGCCGGGCGGCGGGGTTTGCTTGTGGTCGTACGCGGGAGTCACCGGCGCCGGCATCGGCGTTCGGGCGGTGTAACCCTTGACCTGCGGATTGCCGTTGATAATTACATCGCCGAGGAAGGCCAGCAGCTTGGTGGCGCGGTCGCGGCGCGGTGTGAATTGAAACAACTCCGGCGTGGTGTCAATCAAGGTAGTGGTCGCGCCGCCCTGGCGAAAAGTCGCGTTGTGAATCACGTTTTCCAGGAAGGGAATATTCGTCTTCACACCCCGGATACGAAACTCCCGCAACGCGCGGTCCATTCGTTGCAATGCCATGTCGAAATTCCGGCCCGAAGCGGTCACCTTCACCAGCAGCGAATCATAAAACGGCGTGATGACGCTGCCCGTCGTGCCCATGCCGCCATCCAGCCGCAACCCGAAACCACCCGCCGAGCGATAGGTCAATATGCGACCGTAATCCGGGGTGAATTTATTCTCGGGATCCTCCGTGGTGATGCGGCATTGCACAGCCACGCCGTTGCGCGGCACTTCCGCCTGCGGCGGCAGCATCAGTTCCGGCCCGTGCAGCGCATGGCCCTGCGCCACGAGAATCTGCGACCGCACCAGGTCAATGCCGGTGATGACTTCCGTCACCGTATGCTCCACCTGGATGCGCGGGTTCATCTCGATGAAAAACCATTCGTTGGTGTCGAGATCGAGGAGAAACTCCACCGTGCCCGCGTTGTCGTAATTGATTCCCTTCGCGATTTTGACCGCCGCGGCGCACAATTCCATGCGCACGTACGGGTCAAGATCAACCGACGGCGCGATCTCGACGACCTTTTGATGACGGCGTTGGACGGAGCAATCGCGCTCGTGCAAATGCAGCACATTTCCATGGCGGTCGCCAATGACCTGCACTTCGATGTGCTTGGCGCGCGGAATATATTTTTCGAGGAAAACCGCCGGATTGCCGAACGCCCGTCCAGCCTCGCCGCGCGCTTCATCCAGCAAATCCGCCAAATCCGCGGCCTTCGTCACCACGCGCATCCCGCGTCCGCCGCCGCCAAAAGCCGCTTTCACCATCAGCGGAAAACCGATTTCCTTCGCCGCCTTCAACGCTTCGGCGCGGTCTTCGATCGGATTTTCCGTCCCCGGCAGGGTGCGCACGCCCACCTTCAACGCCAGCGCGCGCGCGGCCACTTTATCGCCCATCAACCGAAGCAACTCCGGTCGCGGCCCGACAAAAGTGATGCCCGCGTCTTCGCATGCCTGCGCAAAATCGCCGTTCTCGGCGAGAAACCCGTAACCGGGATGGATCATTTCCACGCCTCTTTCCTTCGCCAGCGCCACGATGCCCGGAATGTCGAGGTATGCGCCAACCGGCCCTTTGCCCGCGCCCACGAGATACGCCTCATCCGCCTTGAAGCGATGCACGGACAACCGGTCTTCCTGCGCGTAGATCGCCACGGTGCGCAGCCCCAGTTCCGTCGCCGCGCGAAAAACGCGGATGGCAATTTCACTGCGATTGGCCACCAGCAGTTTTTTCTGCGCGGACGCGGGAGGATTGGGTTCGGTCGCCGCCGGGGTCTCGGTGGGTCTGGCTTTGCTCAAAGTCATATTGTGTGGGGCGATTTTATAAGCGAGCGCGCGAAGGATGGCAAAGAAATGATGAGGCTATTTCACGCTGAATCTAAACACCTCGCCCAGTGGAACAACTTTAAACCTCAAACCTTCAACTTTGAACTGACCGCCCCGGGCCGCATTTTCCAGCGATTATGCACCCAAAACCAATTGGCCGGATCCTTTTGAATCGCCAGTTCCAAAGCCGTGTTCATATCGCGGGTGATTGCTTCCACCGAGCGCCGCACGCCGTCCTGATGCGTGGCAATCGCCTCGCCGACTTCGATCCGCCAGCGACCGAGCGACGTGCGATAGCAAATCGGCACGAACAACGCGCCTTTGTAGCGCATCGCCATGATCGCCGGCGCGCGGCTCGTCAAACAAGGGCGGCCAAAAAAAGGCAGTTCCACGCCATTGTCGCGCACTCTTTGGTCGGAAAATAAAACCAGCAGCCGTCCGCCTTCGCCCATCGCCTTCTTCAACGCGTCGGATTCCGTGCGCCGTTCGTACATGATGTTTCCGGAAGTGGTGCGCAACGAAAGCACCACTGCGTTCAGGAAAGCCGGGCGCATTCCCCGATAAGTCGCCGCGACATGATAACCGCCGATGTATTCCGACAGCCGCGCGAATAATTCAAAATTCCCAAAATGGCCCGTGGCATAAATCAGGCATTCTGACGGTGACACCGCGTGGCCGTTCTGGCCACCGGCAACCCGGTTGACGATCAAAACCTTTTTCAATTCGGTCGCGGACATGCCGGCGGTCTTGACGGAACAACAAAACGCCTCCCCGATGCGTCGAAAATTTTCATGCGCCAGCGCGCGGATTTCGCGGGGCGATTTCTCATCCTGAAAGCAGAGCGTGAGATTCCGCAACGCCACTTTGCGATGACGCCCGTCCAGCCAGAACATCACGCCGCCGCCCGAACGCCCCAATTGCGCCACCCACAACAACGGCATCGCCTGCAAAAACGCCACGACGAGCCGGGCGATAAAATAAAAGGTTCGATCCATTACTGTTCGATGTGAGCCAAAAACTTCTTACGCATATTATTGTGCCCGCCGTGAAAATTTATCAGATCGGTTTGCGAAAGTATATGGGGTGTTTACCCCATTCCTGGAATCGCGCCATCAAACTGGCTGTCACCTCATTTTAGCTGACTTGACGCGTCCGCCGATGACTGCAACCTTAACCTTGCTTGACGCAAGACAAGTCAGTGGCCGCGGCAGGCAATTTGTTCGCTGAGGTTTCGCAAACTCCCGCGGTGCAGTCCCTGTTGCGGCGATTGGAGACGGGCGGCGCATGGTCTTGCGCCGGCGTCAGCGCGGCCGCGCAGCCGTTCCTGGCCGCGCTTTTGCGCGAGGCTTTCCCCACGCGCCCGATCGTCATCGTCACCGACAACCTCAAATCCCAGGAAACTTTTCAGCAAGACCTCGAAACGTGGCAAAGCAATGAGTTTAAAGTTCAAGGTTCAAAGTTTAAAGTTGCTGACGCCGCCGCCTCCCCCACTCCGCACTCCGCACTCCGCGCTCCGCACCGCTTCTATCCTGCCTGGGAGATTTTGCCGCACGAACCCCGCCTGCCCCACGCCGATGTCATCAGTGAACGGCTGGAAACCCTCGTCGCGCTTTCGGAAAAATCAGGACCTAAAAATCAGAAATCGAAAATGGTGCTGGCGAATGTCGTCGCGCTGCTCCAACGGACTTTCTCCGCGCAAATGCTTCAGGCGCGGACGCGCACGCTGAATCGCGGCGACCGCCTCAACCCCCTCGACTTGATCGAGTGGCTTGAGGAACAAGGCTACGAGCCGGAAGCGCAAGTCACGCAGAAAGGCGAAATCGCCCTGCGCGGCGGCATCCTTGATGTTTATCCGATGACCAGCCCGTGGCCGGTGCGGCTGGAATTTTTTGGCGACGAACTGGAATCCCTCCGCCATTTCGACCCCATCACGCAGGTTTCCCGCGATCCCATCACCACTGCCACCCTCCCGCCCGGCGGCGAATTGGGAATCCTCAAACGAATGCGGAGTGCGGAGAAGGAGGGGATGAGGATGGAGGATGGAGGATGGAGGATGGAAGGGAGCGAAAGTGCCGGAAGCGGAGTGCGGAGTGAAGAAAATCCCGCGTTGGCCACGTTGCTGGATTATCTGCCGCGTGAAACCATTTTTGTTCTTTGCGACCCGGATAATATTTCCGCGCAGGCCGATCTCTATGGGCAACAAGTCCCGGCCGGCGACCCGTTTTTCATCTCGTGGCATGATTTCCGCGAAGAATTGTCCGCGAAAGGGATGACGGTTTTGGAACTCTCCGAGAATCCTCCGGAACCGGACGAACTGGAATTGTCGGACGAATCCGAGGAATCCCCAATCGCAAATCAAAAATCAAAGATCGAAAATTCCATCCTCCATTCTCCATCCTCCATCCTCGCCTTCTCTTCGCTCGACGCTTTCCGCCCGCTCGGGCCGCACGCGCCCGAGCCGCAGATCGCCGAGGCGCAGCGCCGCGAGTTTTTTTCCCAGCTTCACCGCTGGTCGCGCCAGGGTTACGCCGTTCACGTCGTGTGCAACAACGCCGGCGAGCGACAGCGCTTCGAGGAAATCTGGAAGGACTACGGGCTGGATGCGCGATTGGCCATGCACCTGGGCGCATTGAGTCGCGGATTCATCCACGACGAATCCAAATTGGTCGTGGTGACCGATGCCGAAATCTTTGGCCGTTACAAAGTCCACCGGGCGCGCCGGCTCAAATCGCCGCACGCCCAAGCCACGCGCTCGGCGCTTGACATTGACTTCACGGAATTCGAGGAGGGCGATTTCGTGGTGCATTTGCAGCATGGCATCGGCCGTTATCTGGGATTGAAAGTCTTGCCCATCGCCGAGCGAAAAAATCAGGAACCTGTCACCGCGCCTTCGAAGAGCGGCCAGGAATGTCTCGTTATTGAATACGCCTCGGGCGATCCCGGCCGCGCCGCGCCCAAACTTTACGTGCCGGTCACCGAGGCGCACCTCGTCAGCAAATACGTCGGCGCGGGCCGGGCGCGGCCTACGCTCAACACCCTCGGCGGCGCGCGTTGGGCCAAGGCGAAGGCGCACGCCGAGCGCGCCGTGCGCGATGTCGCCAGCGAATTGCTCGCCATTCAAGCCGCGCGCGAATCCCAGCCCGGCCACGCCTTTATTCCCGACACGCCGTGGCAGCGCGAATTCGAAGGCTCGTTTCTCTTCGAGGAAACGCCCGATCAAATGCGCGCCATCAATGAAACGAAGGCCGACATGGAACGACCCAAACCCATGGACCGCCTCATCTGCGGCGATGTGGGTTTTGGCAAAACCGAAGTGGCCATTCGCGCCGCGTTCAAGGCCGTGATGGATGGCCGGCAGGTGGCGGTGCTTGTGCCAACCACTGTGCTCGCGCAGCAGCATTTCAACACCTTTCGCGAACGCATGGCGGATTATCCGGTGCGCATCGAGTTGCTCTCCCGTTTTCGCACGCCGCGCGAACGCAAGCGCGTGGTCGAGGGCTTGCCCGCCGGCGCGGTGGACATTGTCATCGGCACGCACCGGCTGCTGCAAAAAGACATTGAATTCAAGGACCTGGGATTGGTGGTGATTGACGAGGAGCAGCGCTTCGGCGTTTTGCACAAGGAAAAGTTCAAGCAAATCCGCCGCCTCGTGGATGTGCTCACGCTCAGCGCCACGCCCATCCCGCGCACGCTCTATCTGGCGCTCACCGGCGCGCGCGACATGAGCACCATCGAGACGCCGCCGCAGGACCGGTTGCCCGTCGAAACCATCGTCGCGCAATACGACGAACGCCTCGTCCGCGACGCCATCCAGCGCGAGTTGAATCGCGGGGGCCAGGTTTTTTTCCTGCACAACCGCGTCGGCACCATCGAGGGCGTGGCGCAAAAACTTCGCGGTTTGCTGCCGCAGGCGCGCATCATCGTGGGCCACGGCCAAATGCCCGGCGACGAACTCGAAGAAGTGATGACCGCCTTCGTCAATGGCGAAGCCGACGTGCTTCTGTCCACCACGATCATCGAGAGCGGGCTGGATATTCCCAACGCCAACACCATTCTCATAGATCGCGCGGATCGTTTCGGCTTGAGCGATCTGTATCAATTACGCGGGCGTGTGGGCCGATACAAACACCAGGCTTACGCTTACCTGCTGCTGCCGCGCCACGCCGGATTGCTCGCCGACGCCCGCAAGCGCATCACCGCGCTCAAACAATATTCCACGCTCGGCAGCGGTTTTAAAATCGCGATGCGCGACCTGGAAATTCGCGGCGCCGGCAACATGCTCGGCGCCGAACAAAGCGGCCAGATCACCGCCGTGGGCTTCGATCTGTACTGCCAGTTGCTCAAACAAAGCGTCGCCGCCCTGAAAGGCGAAACGGTGAAGCCGCGTGTGGAAGTCCAGGTCCGCTTCGATTTCCTGGCGCTCAATCCCGGCGAAGAAAGAGAAACGAATGTCGAGTTGCGAATTCCGAATGACGAATTGGAATTGCAAATCAACATCCCTCGCGAAGTCGCCAGCTACGTCAGCGAACCGGATTTGCCTCCGCAACACGCAACACGCAACACGCAACACGCAACCGAGCGAGCTGCCGCATTTATCCCCTTGGCTTACATCTCCGAGCCCCGCCAGCGCATCGAATTCTACCGCAAGCTCGCGCAGGCCAACGAAAAATCCGCGCTCAACCGTTTGCAAACCGAACTGCGCGACCGTTTCGGCCCGTTGCCGCCCGCGATGGAATTACTTCTGCTCGTCGGTGAAATCAAAATCCTCGCCAGCGAACGATTCATCACCGCCATTGAAGTGAAGGAAGACAAATTAATGCTCACGCGCAACAACGATTACATCACCATCGGCGGAAAATTCCCGCGCCTCACCAAGCCGGATGCGAAGGCGCGGTTGAAGGAGATTAAGAAGTTGTTGCTGGCGCTGTGATAGGGTTTTCCATAGTCATGAGCCATATTTCAAATCGCCGACCAAAGTCGTATTTGGCCCGATTGCGGCGCCTGAGTTTGATTGTTAATTGATAAATAAGCATGGCATCACGAATAGATTTCCTTTCATTCGTGGAGCAAAAGTCGCAGAATCGTCCGATTAAATACTATGACGGCCGATGAATTTCTTGAGAAACTCTCCAAGCGCACTCAGAATCCTTTGCCAAGGCTGTTGCGACGAATGAAGGTGATTGGATTATCAAGGGCTTCATTGATGTATATCGCCGCATCTACACGATTTCGGTGGATACCAAAATCGTTTCCAAAGTGCTCGAACTTCTCCTGTTTCCCATGTTCGTGGAGTTTGGAAAGGTCCATGGCCTAAAAATTGAGTTGTGCCCACAGCAGAACTTTTACCCAGACTTGACGTTTATACACGAGGCATCCGGACGGAAATTCGCCGTTGATATTAAGAGCACGTATCGAACAAGTGAGACAGAGGTCAATGGCATGACGCTCGGCGCTTTCACGGGCTATTTCAGAAAACGGGAAAGCAACAAAAACACGCTTTATCCATACGGCAAATATGCCGGTCATTTCGTGTTGGGTGTTATCTATTCCAAATGTGACGATGTAGCGGACGAGCGCAAACAGTTCACGCTGGATGACCTCCCAATAATTCCATCCGTCGTTAAACAATTTCACTTTTTTGCCCAGCCTAAATATCGTATCGCCTCCTCTCGCCCGGGCAGTGGCAACACTAAAAACATCGGCTCGATGATAAAAATCACCGATCTTGTCAATGGAACCGGTCCGTTCGCAACTTTGGGCGAGGAAGTTTATGACGATTACTGGATGTTTTATCTGACTCGCGACATGGCCCAAGCTTTGTCTTTGACTCGACCCTATATGAATTTGAAGACTTACCTTGAATATAAGAAACGCGGCGTTGATACGCTTCGCGCGCACGAAAAGGAAATTGCAAAACTGGCAGAAGATGACGCGGGTAAAGAGGAGGAGAACGAATGAGTCTCCCACCCCTTGTCCCCCCCCTTAAATGCCAGGGTATAAAAACAAAATTAGTGGGCGAGATCAATCGCGTTACCCAGATGCAGCCATTCGAGCGCTGGGTGGAACCATTTTGTGGCTCCTGCGTTGTTGCGCTCAATGTACAGCCAAAAAAGGCCCTGCTCAGTGATACCAACATTCACATCATCCGCCTCTATCAGGAAATCCAAAATGGAAACCTCACGCCAGCCAGTGCCAAGGCGTTCTTAGTCGAGGAAGGAGGTAAGCTTCGAAGCGGGGGTGAAGCTTACTACTATACTGTCCGCGAACGCTTCAATTCCGCGCCAAGTTCCCTGGATTTCCTTTTTCTTAACCGGTCATGCTTCAATGGGGTCATGCGTTTCAATAGCCGGGGTAAGTTCAATGTGCCCTACGGTCACAAGCCCGAAAGGTTTGCGCAGTCTTACGTTACGAAAATCACCAATCAAATCAGGCGTATCTCAGAAGTTATTTCCGCCTGCGACTGGACGTTCGTTCCGGCTGATTTTCGACAAACGTTGGCCGCCGCCAAGCCTGGCGATATGATCTATGCCGACCCACCTTACGCCGGTCGTCATGTTGACTATTTCAATTCCTGGTCGGAATCCGACGAAACGGAACTTGGAGACCTGCTAAAACAAGTCCCGTGTAATTTCATTCTGTCAACATGGCACAGCAATGAGTTTAGAACTAATATCATGATCGAACGCAATTGGAATAACCCGAGCTTCCATCTCTTGAAGCGCGAGCATTTCTACCATGTCGGTTCGACTGAAGACCTGCGACATCCGATGATTGAGGCGCTAATCACCAACTTCCCCACTTGCCCAGCGCAACCTAAAACGGAGGAAATAGAACAACTCGCATTCTTTGAAAAACCCCGTTCCGAATATCCAAGCGAGGTCCCCTAATAAAATCGGAACGAGTTTCACCACATTACCAATTCGTTACCCGATCCTCCGGCTAATAATGATGAAACATCGCGGCGAGCAGCAGCAGCTCGGGGTGCGCGGCGGATAGTTTCGGCAGGACCACGCGGATGCGGTCGCGGTAGGTGGCGAGCTTGTCGAGCAGGGGTTGCAGGTCTTGGGCCTTGTCCCAGTGCAGCTTGTTCAAATCCAGCACGAGCCGGTTCTTGCTGCGCGCCAAGGAATCGCGGAGCCGCTGGCCCAGGCTTTCGGCGTCCTTGGACGACAGCACGCCTTCGAGCCGCATCCAAACTTGCTGCTTGGCGTGCTGCAAATCAACTTGCACGGAGAAGTGCGGGCTGGCCGCCTTGGCGTGATATTCCTCCCACAATGCAAACGCGCTCCAGCTTTTTTCCGGCAGGCGGTACGCCGTCCGCTGCAATTTGGGATGCTGGAATAGATCAAGCTTCAACGTCAACCCCGTCCACAGCGCCGCGCCGACGGCCATGACGGACTTGAATTGCTGCGTGACCGCGGGCTTGCCCAGTTCCGCGTGGATGCGCCGCTCCAAATCGCCGATCCATTTCCGGATGGCCGCGTTCGGGCCGAGCAAACGGCCCGCGAGAAACACGGGATAGGCGTAGCGCAATTCATGCGCGAAGTATTCCGCCTTTTGCCGCAAAACCGGGTTGGGCGAATTCCGCAGCTTGAGGTAGCCGAGAAAACGCGTTTCGAGCACGCGGTAAATGCTGGGGCCGAGCCGTTGGAAATCCTGCTCGAAACACCAGCGCTGGATATCCTCGATCTGCTCCGGCGAGAGCGTGGGATGCTTGATCATCGTGCGGAATCCGTCCGCGCGCCGGTAGAACAAATCCTTGTCGGTGGTGTAACGGTCTTGCAACAAATTTTCCTTGATGATGCGCTCGTGGAACGGCGTGCCGGGCACGGGGCCGTAAATCAGATATTGCCCGAGCGCGGGCTTGAGCTTCATCAAGCCGTCCAGTTCCTGCGCGACGATTTCCGGCGTTTGATAATCGAAGCCGACGATCATCGAGGCCAGCACCGTGATGCCGTGCTCGCGAAACTCGGTGAGAATCTCATCCACCGGCCGCCCTTGTTGCTTGGCGTAATTCGAGCGCGTGCCTTCGTAACCGATCCAAAATCCATCAATGCCCATCTCGAGAATTTCCTCAACTTTATACTGGCTGATGGCCTTGATGCTGGAGAACGCGAAAATCGAGGGCTTCTTGCCGCCCTGCAGAACGCATTCGCGGAATTCCATCGCGCGTTTTTTGTTGAGCAGAAAATCCTCGTCGAGAATCAGAAAAACCAGGTTCGGATCCAGCGCCTGGTATCTTTCCACCACATTAAAAATATCGCGGCCGCTCGGCAGCAGCTTGATGTGTTTGCGCGAGAAGAAATGGGACGTGCAGCAAAAATCGCAGCCGTTCGGACAGCCGAGGCCGGCGAAAATTTTTCCCGTGCCGGAAACTTTCCAGCCAAAGACCTTAAGCCAGCTCACCATCAGCGGATGTTTGTAGGGCATGGAAATTTCCGGTTCGCCCAGCAACCGGCGGAAGTACGCCACGCCTTCCTCACGACAAATAAAATCCGCGTAGGGTTTGAGCACCTCGTCCTTCAACACCGTCCCGTAACCGCCGAGGACGATCTTGCTCTTCGGCGCGTATTTGCGGATGAGCGCGACGGTCTCCTTCATCTTGTGCATCACGGCCATCAGGAATGACACGCCCACGTAGTCGTAGCCCTTCTTGAGTTCCTTGATTAATTCGCGCTTCGAGGGGTATTGCAGCACGACCGTCGGGGCGTCGAGATTTTCCGCGATATAATCCAGGCCGAAATGGACGTTCACCGTGCGCGGGCTGAAAATACCCTGCGCGCGGGTGACCTGGCGGTAAAGGAGTTCATAGCCGACGGACGGCGCATCGCCGTATTTCGGCCCCATTGGACGACAGACACTGGTCAGTAAAACTGTATTGCTCATGGACTTTGACAAACTGAATTCTTGGGCAAGATGGAATCGCTCTGCGGCTCGAAATGAGGCGAGAATGGACGGTTGCAACTCGGCCAGTACCAGCAAACACCCGGTGAGCGCTTAAGTCAAAAGACAGTTTGATTTATTCCACACCTTCCCTTGGCCTGCGAGAGTGCAATTTCCAGCTAGGCGCGAAAATGATGCGGGTAGAGTTGTGAAAAACGCTCTCTGCTGTCATCGGCAGAAGATGGGCGGAAGCACCAAAATCCAAGCTCCAACATCCAGAGAATCTCCAAGCACCAAAGCTCAAGAGCCTGTGCTTGGGCCATCGTTGGAAACGGGTGATCGAAACCAATCGCGCACCAAGCTTGGTGATCGGAACTTGATGTTTCTCTGGAGGTTGGAGCTTGGTGCTTGGAGCTATCCCATTGAGCCACAACCAGATTCAAATCTTGCAAAACTGCCGCTTTTTTGCGATAAATCACTTCACCATAAAAAAGTCCGTTCGCGGCTATTTTCCAGAAAAAGCCGCGAGCGGCAAAATTTCAGAAAGGTCACATGAAAACGTCAAGTTTGTTCAGGAGCCTGCTTTCTCTAGGACTTCTTTTTACTCTCGTCTTTCCACAAATCAGCCCCGCTCAAGTCACCTCGGGCGGTGGAACGCCGGGACCGCTTACGGTCAGAATTACCGCGCCGACGAACGGCGTGTTCTATGCCGCGCCGGCAAATATTCCGATCACCGCGGTCGCCAGCAATCCCGGCGGCTACATTCACACTTTCGGATTATACAACGGCACGAACCAACTGGGGTTCTTTGTGCTCGATCCCCTCGCGCCGGGTGGAGGCTCCACGCCGCCGCCGCCGCTGGTGGTTCATTACGATTGGACGAATGTCCCCGCGAGTGTTTATGAGCTGACTGCGACGGCGACTGATTTCAAAGGCAACAGCGTCACCTCGTCAGTCGTCCAAGTCACCGTGCTGGAGTTGGTGCCCCCGCCTGTGCCGACCGTGACCATCGTCGCGACCGATCCCATCGCCACGCCAACGCAACCGGGAGTGTTCACCGTTTTCCGCGCCGATAACACCAACAATCCCATCAACGTGTTTTATTCCATCGGCGGCACGGCGTCGAACGGGGTTGATTACGCGAAGCTGCCGGGCGTGCTTTTTATTCCCGCCGGCGTGCCCTCGGCGCAAATCATCGTGAGCAATCTGCTCGACGGTCCGATTCCGACCCTCGCCTCCAAACCTAACCAGTTGGAACTGTAGGGTTTGGTTAACTTCCACAGACGAGTGCCAGCGGAAGTGCCAGCAAAATTTAACTCTGGCCTACCCTGCGTAACTCCCACCTACTCCCTACCGGAGTCGAGATCAACCGTCGTAACCTCATCACTGTAAAAACAGTTATGAGACAACGATACAGACTCTATAAAAGAAAAAACGGCGGTCGCTACTACATTCACGACGACGTGACGGGCAAGCAGGAAAGTCTC